>Ga0187777_10003045_pt1 | contig 10720 bp, 5 predicted proteins | sample 1015_Q2_SP5_10_M_FD_132416 | JGI IMG/M metagenome (GOLD analysis project Ga0187777, IMG submission 132416) | Tropical peat soil microbial communities from peatlands in Department of Meta, Colombia - 1015_Q2_SP5_10_MG | ecosystem: Environmental > Terrestrial > Soil > Wetlands > Peat | place...
GACGGCGGGCGCGCGGGGTTGTGGGCGGCCTCGCGATCGCCCGCCCGCTACCATCACTCGCCGGTCATGGCGACGGCACAGACGACAGCGCTCGGAGTCGAGCGCCGCGAGCCCGCCGGATCGCGCGCCGCGCGCCGGCTGAGACGCGACGGCGACGTTCCCGGCGTGGTCTACGGCGGTGGCGAGGACCCGGTTGCGTTCCAGGTCGACGCCCGGCTGCTGCGCAACACGCTCGCGCATGCCGGCGCGGTGCTCGAGTTGAGCATCGGCGGCGACGCCGCCACGCCCGTCGTGGTCAAGGACATCTCCCGCCACCCGGTGACCGGCGACACGCTCCACATCGACATGCTCCGCGTGCGACTCGACGTGGCGATCAGCGCGACGGTCGTGCTCGACCTCGTCGGCTCCGAGGACGCGCCCGGGGTCAAGGAGGGTGGTGTGCTCGAGCAGGTGACGCGCGAGCTCACGATCGAGGCTCTGCCGACCGACATCCCCGACGCGATCCACCACGACGTCTCGACGCTGGTCATCGGCGACACGGTCACGCTCGACGCGGTCACCCCGCCCCGCGGAGTCACGCTGCTCGACGACCCCGATACGGTCGTCGCGACGCTCACGCCGCCGAAGCTCCAGCTCGAGGAGGAGCCCGGGATCGAGGAGGAGACCGAGCTCGTGGCCGAGGGCGAGACGGCCGAGGAGGCCGAGGAGGCTGCTGGCGAAGAGGCCGCCGGCGAAGGCGGGGGCGGGGGCGAGTAGCCCGCCCGAGTAGTGGACCAACCTTCGAATCCGCGCCCACTTCGCGGCTGCAAACCTTCGCCTGCGCGGGCTTGCGGCCGGCTCGGCATCCGGCGTCGCCTGTTTCGGCCGCGCTCGCGGCCGTCCGGCGTCCTCGGATGCTCGCGTAGCGCTGCTACGCGTCGCACCATGCGTCCGCGCCATGCTCGATTCTCGCTCGCGAATTGGGCAGTGACTCTCAGGCTGGCCCACTAGTTGCCGGGCGAAGCACCCGTCGATTGGCTGATCGTCGGCCTCGGGAATCCCGGTGGGGAATACGACGGCACCCGTCACAACGTCGGGTTCGAGGTGGCGGACGAGCTTGCGAGGAGATGGTCACTCCCGAAGGCCAAGTCGAAGTACCGCGGCCTGCTGACCGACGGCCGGACCGGTCCCGGGGGGCCCCGCGTGGCGATCCTCAAGCCGATGACATACATGAACGACGCCGGCGACTCGGTTGGGCCGGCGCGCGGCGCCTACAAGGTCGACGACCTCAACCACGTGCTTGTGATCCACGACGAGATCGATCTCCCGTTCGGCGAGATACGGGTCCGGACCGGCGGGGGCCTGGCCGGCCACAACGGGCTCAGGTCGCTCAGGGCGCGACTTGGCTCGCCAGACTTCACTCGCATCAGGATCGGCGTGGGACGTCCGCCGACGACCGATCCCGACCTTGTCGCTGCCTATGTCCTCGGCCGGTTCCGCGAGCCCAAACAAGAGGTCCGGGAGCTGATCGAGCGCGCGGCCGACGTCGCCGAGGCAGCTGTGACTAGCGGGGGGACAGCTCCCGCGGGAACGACAAGCTGATCGGGGGCTGGCGGCGCCCGGCCGCTCGGCGCGCGATCGCCGGCGCCGCATACCACGACCCGACCACGAACCGCATCACGGGCCCGAACGAGTACGCCGCCGGTGCGCCCACGAAATGGAGCCGCGTCACCGAGGACTCGAGCCCGGGCCCCAGAACCGGATAGCCGCCGGCGACCTCGAGATCGGCCAGGACCTCGTCGCCCAGGAACCCGTAGCGGCGGACGTCGATGTTGAAGCCGGTTCCGAGCACAACGCGGTCGATGCTGCGCGATGTGCCGTCGCTCAGGGACAGCTCGACCGAATCGCCGTCCGCCCGAGCGGCGATCACCGAGCGGCCGCACGAGATCGGCACGTCGACGAGTCTCGGTTGCAGCCAGCCGGCGCCGGCGGGCCGGATGCAGCGGTACGAGATCGTGGGGTGGAGCGACGCGGGAACCGCGCGGAACACGTCGGGCACCGCGGCGATCCAGCCGTTCAAGCGGCCGCCGACGTCGGTCGGCGGCATCGAGATGGCCTCCTTCAGCCGCCGCCCGACGCTCCGGCTCGTGGGCGCGCGGCCGTCGAGCTCGCCGAGCCACCGGATCGACGGCGCTCGCGCCAGCACCTCGACCAAGGCGCCGGTCTCGTGCAGCAGCGCTGCGGATTCGAGCGCACTCTGGCCGGAGCCGATCACGGCGGTCCGCAGTCCCGCGAACCCCGCCAGATCGGAGTGCTCATACGAATGCGAACAGACCGCCGCCGGCAACGCGGCGAACGGCTCAGGGCAGTTCATGAACGGCGACAGGCCGGCGGCAACGATCACGCGCGAGGCGGCCAACTCGTCTCCGCCATCCACGGTGACACGGAACCCACCGCCGTCGCGCGCGATCGACGTGACCCGTCGCGGGTCGACGTGAGGCACCGCAGTGCGCTGGAACCAGCGCCCGTACTCGACGAACTCCTCGAGCGCGATCGTGGGATCACTGACCTTGGTTCCCTGCGCCCGTTCGTACGCGTCGATCGTGAGCTCCTGACGCGGGTCGGCGATGTGGCTCGATCGCCGGCGCGAGCGCAGCAGCATCCCAGCCGGCATGTGCCGGTACCACGACTCAAGCGGCTCTCCGAACGACACGGTCTCGATTCCAACGTCACGGAGATGGGCGGCGACCGCGAGACCGTTTGGCCCGGCCCCGACGACCACGGTCGGCAACCGGCTCGCCTTTGCAGGCCCCCGCCGCCGACCACGGGCGCGATCCTGAGAGAGCGCGATCCCGCCCAGTTCGACCAGCCGCGCCAGTGCCGGCCCGGGGTCCGAGCGGCGGCCGAAGGCGTGCACGACGCCACGGCGCGGGCGAAGCACGCCGGCCGCTGCTGAGCCGTTGCCTTGGCGCAGCTGCCATAGGCCGTGGCGGAGGTCGGCGTCCGTCCAGCGGTAGAACACGCCGGGGACCGCGGTCACCGCATCCGGGTCATCGCCGAGCAGGTGCCGGCACCACAGCGACGGAAGATTGGCTCCGGCGCCGATCGCGAGCGCGATCGAGCCGTACGGGCGGGGGTTCATGTCGATCGCGTGCCAGCCGCCGCTCGCGGGTTCCATCAGCTCGAGCTCGAACATGCCTTCCCAGCCCAGGTCTTCGAGCAGCGCGACGACCTGGCGGCGCAGCCGACCCGGCGCGGCGACCGTCTCCGAGTAGCTCGCATTGCCGGCGTTCGGATGCCAGGTGCGGTGATAGCGCGAGTACGCCTCGCCCAGCAGTCGCCCGCCGGCGAATACCCCGGCGAACGAGACCACCGCGCCCTCGACGCGGCGCTGGACCAGGCCGGCTCCGCCGAACGCGGCGATAGCCCGGTCGAGCTCGCCGGCGTCGTTGGCCCACGCGCTGCTCAACCGCCGAGGCGGCGTCAACCGATCTTCGACCGAGGTCATCGGCTTCACGAGCACCGGAAAGCCAAATTCGCGCACGGCGGCGCGTGCGGCCGGCGCGTTGGCGCATGTGACCGTTGGCGGGGGGTCGAGGCCGTGTCTCGATGCCGTCGCCACGAGATCGGACTTGTCGAGGCTGCGCTCCACGCTTTCCTGAGCGGGCAGCCCGAGGCACACATGCTCCGCGATCCGGGCCCGGCCCGCGGACATGCGAAGCAGCGAGGCGTCGGCGCCGGGGATCAGCACGCTGAAGCCGCCGCCGGCAAGCGCACGCTCGAGCGCAGCCAGAAAATCCGCGCGCGCGGTCAACGGGTCTGGGATCACGAGGCGTTGGTTCACCGAGCGCGAGACGTGCGCCGCCGCGAGCCTGGCCGGCGCCGTGGCCGCCACCGCGACGTCGAAACCGTCGGCGGCGAGACCACGGGCGACCGCGACCACCGCTCTCGTCTCGCCGTCGGTAACCAGGATTCGTGGCGGGCTCATGCGCCGCTCGAATGTATCGGCGCGCGTGACGTGAGCGCGGATCCTGCCGGGTCAACGACCTAGACTCGGTAGGTAGATGCTCCGCACGCTTCTGACCCACGCCGAAGACGATCCGCAGGCCGCGAAGCTCGCCGAACAGGGGGGCCGCGCGTTCGTCTCGCAGGCGCTCCGCCCCTACCTGCTCGCGGCCCTCCTCGACCGCGACCCGGCAACGCCAGTGATCGTCGTCGCGGGCGACGACCGGGCCGCCCGTGACCTCGCGGCGGGCCTGAAGGCGTGGCTCGAGCCCCGCACCGTCCGCTACTACCCGAGCCGCGGCGTCACCTACGAATCGCACCTGGCGCCGCCGCCGCACCTGGTGGGCCTCCGGATCGCGGCGCTCGACGCTCTCGTCGAGGAGCGTGCTGGAAATACCGCGCATAACGCGGAAGGTCCAGCACGGGACGGGGTCCAGGCCCCGGTGGTCGTCGTCAGCGCGGTCGCCCTATCCGAAAAGGTCCCGGACCCGGGCCTGAGACCTCACGGGTTCACACTAACCCAAGGCGATCTGCTCGACCTCGACGAGACCGCGCGCGATCTGGTCGCCGCCGGGTACGAGCGCGTGGACCAGGTCGAGGACCGCGGGCAGTTCGCGATTCGCGGCGGGTTGCTAGACGTGTTCCCAGCGACCGAGGACCGGGCGGTCCGGGTCGACCTGTTCGGCGACGAGATCGAGTCGCTGCGCTGGTTCTCGACGTTTACCCAGCGCTCGCTCGGCGACGCCGAGGTGGTCGAGATCGAGCCGGCGGCCGAGCTGGCCGAGGAGCACCGGGAGCTCGCCGAGATCGCCGCGCTCGAGAACGAGGCCGACCGTCCCGACATCGCCGAGCTTCTCCCGGTCGACGACTTCCACCCGTTCCTGGCGCTGGCGCCGGACAACGCAAACATCGTGATCGCCGGCGAGGAGGACGTCGCGCCGGCGCTCGCCGACCACTGGCAGGACGTGAGCGCCGCGTTCCACGACCGCGACGCGCGCCACCTCTACGTCGACTCGAACGAGATCGACCAGACCCTCAACCGAAGGGCCAAGATCCGGCTGTCGAGCATCGACCAGGATCAGCCGTTCGAGTTTCGCGCGCAGTCGGCCGATCTGCAGGCCCGGAGTCTCAAAGAGGCCGAGCCCGAGCTCGAGAAGCTCCAACGCTCGGGCTACCGGACCGTAGTGACGTTCGCACGGCGCGGCGAGGGCGAGCGGACCGCATACAACCTCGGCCGGCTGAAGGTTCAGTGGCTAGAGGCCGGCAGCGACGGAACCCCGGCTGACGGCCGGCTTACGTTCGCCCAGGCGCGCCTCCAAAGCGGCTTCATCGCGCCGCAGCTGCACCTCGCGGTGATACCCGACCACCGCTTGTTCCACCGCCGGCGCGCCGCCGAGGAACCGCGGCGCCAACGCCGGCGCGGTGTGCTGCGCAGCTTCGCCGATCTGCGCACCGGCGACATCGTCGTCCACGAGGACCACGGGATCGCGCGGTTCGCGGGGTTCGACACGAAGACCGTCGCGGACGTGACGCGCGACTACCTGTACCTCGAGTACGCCGGCTCGGACCGGGTGTTCGTGCCGGTCGACCAGCTCGCGAAGATCAGCCGCTATGTCGGCGCCGGCGGCGCCCACCCGCCACTGTCGAAGCTCGGCGGGACTCGTTGGGACACCATCAAGGCGCGGGCCAGAAGAGCAGCCCAAGAGCTCGCCGGCGAGTTGCTCAACCTGTACGCCGAGCGCAAGCGGCGCGAGGGGCACTCGTTCCCGATGGACACCGATTGGCAGCGCGACTTCGAGGACGCGTTCCCGTTCACCGAGACCCCCGACCAGCGCGACGCGATCGAGATGGTCAAGGAGGACATGGAGGCACCACGCCCGATGGACCGCCTGATCTGCGGCGACGTCGGGTACGGCAAGACCGAGGTCGCCTTGCGCGCTGCGTTCAAGGCGGTGCAGGACGGCAAGCAGGTGATGCTGCTCGTCCCTACCACGATCCTCGCCCAGCAGCACTACGGCACGTTCACCGAGCGGCTCAAGGACTACCCGATCTCGATCGAGCACGTCTCGCGTTTCCGCCCGCAGGCCGAGCAAAGAGAGGCCGTAAGGCGGTTCGCCGACGGCAAGGTCGACATCCTCATCGGGACTCACCGCCTCCTGTCGAGAGACGTCCGCCCCAAGGAGCTGGGCCTGCTGATCGTCGACGAGGAGCAGCGGTTCGGCGTCAAGCAGAAGGAGCTGCTCCGCCAGCTCAAGCTGAAGGTCGACGTGATCGCGATGAGCGCGACGCCGATCCCGCGCACGCTTCAGATGTCGATGGCCGGAGTCCGCGACATCAGCGTGATCGAGACGCCGCCCGAGGGGCGGCGGCCGATCAAGACGTACGTGGGCGAGTACGACGAGGAGCTGGTGAAGGGCGCTCTCCTCCGCGAACACCAGCGACAAGGCCAGGCGTTCTTCCTGCACAACCGGATCGAGTCGATCGACGAGACCGCCGAGCGGCTGCGGGCGCTGTGCCCGGGAATGAAGTTCGAGGTCGCCCACGGGCAGATGGACGACCGCGAGCTCGAACAACGCATGCTCGCCTTCCTGCGAGGCGATGCCGACGTGCTCGTGTCGACCAGCATCATCGAGTCGGGGATCGACATCCCGCAGGCCAACACCCTGATCGTCGAGCGCGCTGACACGTTCGGGCTCGCGCAGCTGTACCAGATCCGCGGCCGCGTGGGGCGATCAAGAGAACGCGCCTACGCCTACCTGCTCTATCCATCCGCCGCCGCCCTAACCCCCGACGCGGCGCAGAGACTGTCCGCACTAAGCGACTACACCGAGCTCGGCGCCGGCTTCAAGATTGCAATGCGCGACCTCGAGATCCGCGGTGCCGGAAACCTGCTCGGGGACGAGCAGTCGGGACACGTCGCGGCGCTCGGGTTCGAGCTGTACATGCAGATGCTCGACGAGGCGGTGGCGGCGGCGGAGGACGGCGCATGGGCCGAGGACGACTGGGAGCCGGTGCGCCTCGACGTGAACGTCGACGCGTACGTCCCGGCCGACTACATCCCGTACGAGCAGGCCAAGGTCGATGTTCATCGCCGGATCGCCGGCGCACGCGAGGTCGCGGACCTGATGCAGCTGCGCGACGAGCTCGAGGATCGCTTCGGCGAGCTCCCCGACCCGCTCAAGAACCTGATTGCGCTTCAGCAGGCGCGGATCAAGCTAGGCCAAGCCGGCGCCCGCGCGGTCACGTTTCGCAACGGCCGCCTCGCGGTGACGCCGATCGAGCTCGACTCGGTCCGTGCCAAGCGGATCCGCCAGGAGATCCCCGAGGCGCTGTACGAATCCGGCAAGTCGCAGCTGTCGGTGCGGGTCCCCGAGGACCCGGCCAAGCGGTTCCCGGCAGTGGTCAAGGCGGCCGATGTGCTGCTGGCGGTGACGCGCGAAGCAGCTTAGGGCTGTGGCCCGCTCGTCGACGCTGCGTAGGTGCGTGTCGCCCTCGGGTGACCCTGCGCCCGATACGGTGGCGGCGCGATTTGGGCGGCCGGCGCACGTCATCCGCAGGCGACACGTACCGGAGCGACTCTTAGTGCATTCTTCACCCATTGGGGCGACGCATCCGAATACCGCCGCTACCATCACCCCCCGATGAAGGTCCGGAGGTCTTTTCTAGCGCTTGGCGCTTTTTTTGTGATCGCAGTCGGGATAGTGGGCTGCGGCAGCGGCGTCCCCGGTAACGCGGTGGTCGACGTCGCCGGCAATCCGATCACGACCCAGGCGTTCAACCACTGGATGTACGTGGCAGCCAAGAGCCAGGCGGCTCAGAACCCAGGCCAGCCCGTGATCGTCCCGAACGATCCGCCGAACTTCGACGCGTGCGTGGCGCAGGTCAAGAAGGAGATCCCGAGCCTCGCGAAGACCGCGACGACGACCGTGCGCAGCGACTGCAAGCAGTTGTTCACGTCGCTGTCGAGCCAGGTGCTGGACTTCCTGATCAAGTCGTACTGGTACCAGGCCGACGCCGCGAAGATGGGGATCAAGGTCACCGACGCCGAGGTGCAGAAGGTGTTCACGGCACAGAAGAACGCCCAGTTCCCGACGGCCGCCGGCTACAACGCGTTCCTCAGCCAGACCGGCCAGACGAACGAGGACGTCCTGTTCCGCTTCCGGGTCAACGAGATCCTGCAGAAGCTCGTCGCCAAGCACCCCACGAACGTGACCCCCGCGCAGATCCAAGCCTTCTACAACAGCCACCTGTCGCAGTTCGGCTCTCAGGAGACCCGGAATATGAAGATCGTCCTGGCCAAGGACCAGGCCGACGCGAACGCGGCCAAGAAGGCGCTCGAGTCGGGCCAGAGCTGGGCCACGGTGGTTAAGAAGTATTCGACCGATCCGACCACGAAGAGCACCGGCGGCGTGCTCAACGGCGTCAACAAGAGCCAGGAGGACGCCGCTCTCAGCACCGCGGCGTTCGCGGCGCCCGCGAACAAGCTGATTGGCCCGGTCAAGGGCCAGTTCGGCTACTACGTGTTCGACGTCACGAAGATCACCCCGGGCACGCAGCAGTCGCTGTCCCAGGCCACGCCGCTGATCAAGCAGGAGCTGAGCTCACAGGCGCAGACCAGCGCCCAGACCGCGGTCGACAACAAGGCCAAGAAGGACTGGCTCAGCCAGACGACCTGCCGCGCCGGTTACGCGATGGCCGACTGCGAGGGATACAAGGCGCCAAAGACGGCCACCACCACCGGCTCGGCGACCACGGGGTGACCCCGCCGGAGCGCCCGGCGACCGCTGAAGCACTCGCGCGGCTCGACGCGATCACGCGCCGGCTGCGAGTGGAATGTCCGTGGGACCGCGAGCAGGATGAGCGCTCGATCGTGCCCCACACGGTCGAGGAGTCCTACGAGCTCGCCGACGCGGCCGCGCGCCGTGACGACGCCAAGATGGTCGACGAGCTCGGCGACGTCCTTTTCCAGGTCCACTTCCTGGCGCTCCTGCTCGAAGAGCGTGGCGCCGGCGATCTCGCACAGGTGGCCACGGACGTCACCGACAAGCTGATCCGCCGCCACCCGCACGTGTTCGGCGATGTCGAGGCGGAGACGTCACACGAGGTGCGCCGTAACTGGGATCAGATCAAGAGGGGTGAGCCCGGGCGCGAACCCGGCGTGTTCGGCGAGGTCCCCGAGAACCTGCCGGGGCCTCTCTACGCCCGAAAGGTGCAGCGCCGTGCCGCGACGAGTGGGTTCGACTTCCCCGGCATCGAGGGACCGCTCGAGTCGGTGCGCGACGAACTGTCCGAGCTCGAGGCGGTGGCCACCGAGGACGAGCGCTTCCACGAGCTCGGCGACGTGCTGTTCGCGGTGGTCAACGTTGCCCGGAAGCTGGCGGTCGACCCCGAGCTCGCGCTCCGCGCGGCGGCTGACCGATTCCGGGCCCGGGTGCAGGCCGGAAGCGATCTCGCCGCATCCGAAGGCCATAGCTGGAACGATCTCGCTCCTGACGAGCAGCTCGCGTACTACGCGCGAGCGCGCCTGAGCGAAGGAGAGCATCGACCGCGATGAGCCAGATCGAGCATGTACACGCCCGGCAGGTCCTTGACAGCCGCGGCAACCCGACCGTCGAGGTCGAGCTCAGCGTCCGGTCCGGCGCGTGGGGACGCGCGATCGTGCCGTCCGGGGCTTCGACCGGCGAGTTCGAGGCGACCGAGCTGCGCGACGGCGGCTCGGACTGGAACGGCAAGGGGGTGATGCGCGCGGTCGAGAACGTCAACGGCGAGATCGCCACGGCCGTGCACGGCCAGGACGCCTCCAGTCAGGCCGCGCTCGACCGCATGCTGATCACACTCGACGGGACCCCAAACAAGTCTCGGCTGGGCGCGAACGCGATCCTCGCCGTGTCGCTGGCCGCTGCCTACGCCGCCGCCGCCGAGGAGCGGCTGCCGCTGTGGCGCTATCTCGGCGGGGACAGCGCCCATGTGCTCCCGGTGCCGATGATGAACGTCGTCAACGGCGGAGTGCACGCCGACAACGCGATCGACTTCCAGGAGTTCATGATCGTCCCGGTCGGAGCCTCGAGCTTCCGGGAAGGCCTGCGGATGGGGGTCGAGGTGTTCCACACGCTGAAGACGACCCTCCACGACCGGGGCATGTCGACGACGGTCGGGGACGAGGGCGGGTTCGCGCCAAACCTCGAGTCCAACGAGGCCGCGCTCGGGGTCCTGGACGAGGCGATCCGTGCGGCCGGCTACGTCCCGGGCGATCAGGTCGCGATCGCGCTCGATCCGGCGGTCTCCGGGCTTGTCAAGGACGGGTCCTACGTGCTCGAGCACGAGGGCCGGACGCTCAGCCCCGAGCAGCTCGCGGACTACTGGGGCGAGCTCGTCGATCGGTATCCGATAATCTCGCTCGAAGACGGGATGGGTGAGGAGGACTGGCTCGGGTGGGCGCTGTTGACCGAGCGCCTCGGCAGCCGGATCCAGCTCGTCGGCGACGACGTGTTCGTGACGAGCACCGAGCGCCTGCAGCGCGGGATCGACGCCGGCGTCGCGAACTCGATCCTGATCAAGGTCAACCAGATCGGGACCCTGACCGAGACACTCGCGGCCATTCGGCTGGCTCGCGAGAACGGCTACACGGCGGTAATGTCTCACCGCTCGGGCGAGACCGAGGACGTTACGATCGCGGACCTGGCGGTGGCAACTGGCTGCGGCCAGATCAAGACGGGCGCGCCGTCGCGGACCGATC
>Ga0187777_10003046_pt1 | contig 10717 bp, 13 predicted proteins | sample 1015_Q2_SP5_10_M_FD_132416 | JGI IMG/M metagenome (GOLD analysis project Ga0187777, IMG submission 132416) | Tropical peat soil microbial communities from peatlands in Department of Meta, Colombia - 1015_Q2_SP5_10_MG | ecosystem: Environmental > Terrestrial > Soil > Wetlands > Peat | place...
CTGGCGGTTGGGTTGCGCCGCATTCGCGCGGTTGTTATTGAACTGGGGCTGGTTGTACTTCTGGTTGAAATTTGGCGTACTGAAGTTGCTGCTACGGGCGTTGCTATCGAAATTGTTCGCGCGGTAGTTGTTGTTGACGTTGTTTCGATTGAAATTGTTCGCGTTTACGTTGTTACGATTGAAGTTGTTCGTGTTGATGTTGTTTCGATTGTAGTTGTTGACGTTCCGATTGTAGTAGTTGTTGCGGTTCACAAAGGTATTGGAATTCGAGACGTAAACGTTGCGGTTGTAGACAACCGTCGAGTTATGCCAGCCGCATCCCCAAGAGTTCCAGCCCCATCCACAGCAACCATTGTTGGAGATTGCCGCACCGACAGCGATGCCGAGGCCAAAGGAGATAAGTCCGGTGGCGACCATGGCGCCTGTGGAATAGCCAGGATAGGCTGCCACGGGTGCGCCGTAGACAACGGTGGGATTGTAGGTCGGCACATACACAACGTCGGGCTGCGCCGGTTGAATGATGATGGTCTGCGGGGGTGCCTGCACGATGGTGGTTTGTGGCTCGCCGGACGAGGCAGGTGCTGGCGCGGCGGAGGGAGCTTGGTTCTGCACGGAGACGGTCTGTTGTGTATTGCTCTGCAGGTTCCCAGCCTGCTGCGCACGTTGCCGCATTACTTGCACGGCATTCATCACGCTTTGGGGGAAGTTGAAATAGGCGTCACCAAGGTCGGATGTCCAGGTTAGGTTCGTCGCCATCTGGCTCAGTACATCAGGGAACTGCGTCAGCCCTTTAACGCTGGCGTCCCAGGGTTGGGTATCGACAGCCTGCATGAGTTGGCCGCCTTTAAGATTTGAATTCTGTCCAAGCCAGGTATTTGCGGCGGTAATCTGATCCGGATAGGTCGAGGCAGCCAGTACCTGCGCGACGAGGTTGTCCGGGAAAAGCGCAATGGGAGCAACCAGCTGATAGAGCTGGTCGGGCGTGGGAGTTGACTGGGTTGCGGTCGGCGCTTGTTGTTGTGTCTGTTGTTGAGGTTGCGGCTGCGTTTTCTCTTCTTTTTTGCAACCGTCAAGCATCCACGGCGCGAATACAAGGGTTAAGCTCAAAAAAACCGAAACACACTGCCTGCGCATCATCTTTACTCCTAGATTCCCACCGCAATTGGTTCCTCCTCTGCGGGCCCCGTGCAAAACCAGGGAGCAGTTGTTTGTGGCGGGAGGGGACACAGTTCCCGGCAGGACTTTATGCTTGGATCAGAACCTTCGGAACTGTAAAAACTACCAGAGCGAGATACAGGAAACACGGTATGGCAAGCGTCACCCTTTCTCTCGAGCCCCAAACTACGCAAGTGGTCCTTAAGCAAGACTGCCTGTTCAATTCAGCACGGCGGGTTGCTGGCTAAGTTACGGAGTCTGGGAAGCAGGCAGGGGACGCGAGGTGAAGAACGCGACGATGAACAAGACTCCGAGCAAGCCATGAGTCGCAGCGTTCAGTAGCACTTGTGTGCCCGTCACTTGGCCCCGGGCAAGGAGTGCCAGAAGAGTTGCCATCCAAAGAGCTTTTTCCAGAACAGCGGGAATCATCAGAGGGCGTAATTGCCGCGGACGCCAACCGATGATGAAGAAAGCCACCTGCCATGCCACGAGCGTCGCAAGCAGACCATAGTACATCGCGTTGCCGGGGGCTCGATAAAGCGGAACGAGTGCAAGAATGCCGAAAGCTCCCGCAAGCCAAAAGGCGATTCTCGCGAATATCATTTTCCCCTTTTTACGCTCCTGCTGTTGACCACCTTCTTTGTGATTTCGTGGTAAGGCTCGATCTTCGCTTGCCGCCCAGGAAATGTACTCCTTGCCGTGCTCTGAGCGCTACACCGTTTTAAGGCGTGGAAGCGAGTACTTGTAAGGACGAGGTAACGCCCCACTATTCTGTAAAAGCAGGCCTGTTTCGGCACGTGATTGGCTGGGAAGTTGATCTGCAATTTTTGACAGTGTCGCTGACCTGACGGTGTGATAAGTCTTGCACCGTATCGCCGAGGAGTTGTCGAACTGGGATTGAGGTGAATCTTGAATTCCCTCGCTGTCAGCCTGTTCGTGTTTGTCGCGGTTTTCGTCAGCGCGATCGCAGGGTTGCTGCTGCGCGGCCTCTTGCCGGAGCAGCATTTGAGTGCTGAGTCCAAGCGAGTCATCCAGCTTGGGATGGGATTGGTGGGGACGATGACTGCACTCGTGCTTGGATTGCTGGTAGCTTCGGCCAAGGGGTCCTTTGATGCGCAGAGCACCGAAATCACCCAGGCATCGGCAAACGTTATCCTACTCGACCGTCTCCTTGGCCATTATGGGCCAGAGACCAAGGAAATCCGCGAGGACCTGCGCAGTACTCTAGCCCATGTGCTTGAAGTGATGTGGTCGGAAAACCGCCATGGATCGGCCCAACTCGGAACCGAATTCACGGGCAGTGAAATTCTCTACGAAAAAATTCACAACCTCTCTCCTCAGAATGATCTACAGCGCACTCTGCAGTTGCAGGCGTCGAACCTCGTGATGAATCTCGCGCAGACCCGCTGGTTGCTGTTCGAACAGGGAGCCACTTCTGTCTCCAAGCCGATGCTGATCGTAATGCTTTTCTGGCTGGCCATTATTTTCATGAGTTGGGGACTGTTCGCTCCGCCCAACGCGACGGTCATCGCTACGCTGCTCGTTGCTGCGCTGTCAGTATCGAGCGCGATCTTCCTGATTCTGGAGATGTACAGTCCCTATAGCGGACTGATTCAAGTCTCCAGCGCCCCGTTGCGAGCGGCCCTGGCGCAACTCGGCCACTAGCGAAAACATTTGCCGGTATGCTAGTGCCTGACTGACGCCGCGATCGGCCAAATCCAGCCGTAGCACCCAGGCGGAGATCATCCGATTGCCCGGGAAACGAATCTGATCTGGAATGGCCAAGCTGACTGGCAATTCTGACAGTTGTCGCTGCGGGTGATCGCGATTCTCATCCTAAAGCTGACGGACAACGCTCCTCAGTCGGCCGGCACAGGGCGCTTTGGACGCCAACACTGTTTTCGACGATATAATCGCGGCGGCGGGGCATTTCGCGGCCCGGCCGCATTGCATGAATGCCATCGGGAGGACTGAAAATGAGTGAAAACGAACACCCGGACCATCTCGAGCTAGCACGTTTGTTACAACAGGCGAAGCCGCTTATGGCCCCAATGTTTCCTGACCAGAAAAAGAAATGGGTAACCGAAAGCCCGCTCGCTCAGGAGATTTCTGCCATTCTCTTGAAACACCCTGAGTACTACGAGGAAATCCGCACCCACATCGGCGGCATTTTCCCAAAGCCGAAAAGTTAAACGCCGCGCTGCCCGTCGTCCAGGGAGCCTTTTCATGACCTAACGGAGAGTTGCCGTGTGCCCGTGGCGTCCTGGATTATGAGTCCCCCGAAAAACAATAACGAGTGAATGCGATCAGTTGCTATAGCGTTGTGTTTCTATGGCGATAGCTGAGGTATAGGACGTCGCTCTCAACTACCATTTGTGACCATTGTTGATCAGGACTCTACACAATCCACTACACCGTGATAACACGCTCGGCCGCGGAAGCCAGAGATGGGGCTTTCGGGATGCATTACCGGGTTGCTCGTGCCGCACGCAAACATAGCCCGAGTTGTCCGTCCCAGAGCCGCGTGATTGCGGGGACGCCCCCGGAGGCCACTGGGGCATTTTTTGTGAAAATTTCTTGCAGTGCGGGAGATCCGCTGAGCGTCAAGCAATAGGGCGCTGGAAGCCCGCTGAGTCGCACGGGTCGTCTAGCAGGGAGAGCTTGGTTTAGGCGCGTGAAACTTCTTGCTGCCTGAGTGCGTATTGAAGCAAGGGGAGAGAGCTATGTTCTGCAATCATTGCGGTTCACCAATTGTCGTTGATCAGTCTTTTTGTTCGCACTGCGGCAAGAGCACTACCGCGGCGCGCGTCGCAAGCGCAGCGCGAATGCGAGTTGCCGAGCACGTTCACGTCCTTGCCATCTTGTGGTTCGTCGACGGCGCACTCTTTCTCATCCCAGCCTTCATAATGGCTGTGCTTGCAGCCGTCGTAACTGCCCCGCTGGCATGGCACGGAGCCACCAACGTCATCGCGTTCGTGGTCGCGCCGGGGCTCTTCGTAGGGTTATGTGTCATCTTCCTAGTATCAGCGGCTCTTCGCTTTATCGCGGGATGGGGCTTGCTCAAAATGGAGCGTTGGGGCCGAGTGTTTGCGCTAGTGATGTCTTTTCTTGACCTCATCCACGTCCCGCTCGGTACCGCGCTCGGTGTTTACACGTTATTCGTGCTCCTGCCCGATGCTGCTGGCGACGAATATCGGCAGATTTCGCAGGCACGCCTGTCGGACTACGGGAGGTCTGAAGCATCACTTCAGTTTGCCAATAAGCGCCCTTAGCGCAGTCTATTGCAGCTTCGCGTACTCCGCCTTGGCTTGCTTCAGGATGGGGATGTCGGCGTCTTTCCAGAGCGCCAGGAAATCCTGATATGCGGCGCGGGCTTTGGTGATGTCCCCTGTCGTGGGTCAAACATAGGTGTGTGACCTGGGTCACAAACTCTGCACCACTGGGTCACAGCCTCTGCGCCTCCACGATGGTATCAGGGTCATCAGAGGCAAGCGATGGTGGTTAGTAAGCGGCCGAAGGCTCGTCTCACCTGCCAGTGCGGCGTCCCATATACGCTCAATACAGTTGCTGATCTTCCGACTCGGTGCATCAATGAACGCTGGCGTTCCATGCTGAACATGAGCTTTAAGGAATTCAAGGAGTACCAAAGAAGCCTCAGGACGCTGATCGAAGCCTTGGAAGGTGGGCACAACTACCGACAAGCAATGGAAATTGTGAACAGGGTATCCAGCGGGGGCAAATCCCCCTACACCCTCGATATTGTTGAGGTCCCTACCCCAGTCGCAGGATTCTGGCAGGATTAACCTGCTGAGCGGGTCAATCCTCAAACCTACCTGCGATCAATTGCGGCCAGGGTTTACCGGAAATGTCTGGTCAATCTACACGGGAGTGTCCGCGAAGGCTCTATCGATGTCAGCTCGTCGAATTTTTGAGGTGATTTTGGGAGCGGCTTTTTGGCTCGCCGCTACACACCTTGCTGCACAGGACCTGCCACATCGCACTTTCGATGTCTCTACTCAAGCGACCGCAGACATCGCTCCTACTACGAACCCTGATCCGACGGCTCTGCTCGATACCGGTTTCCGGCACCTGTATGAGCTGAATTTTCAAGGTGCGCGTCAGGATTTTGGGATCTACCAGAAGCAGAGGCCCGAGGACCCTTTGGGGAAAGCCGCCGAAGCTGTGAGTTACTTGTTTGAAGAATTCAATGACAAGGGCGTGCTGACCTCAGAGTTTTTCTTAAATGATTCAAGGTTCCTGGGTGGGATTAGTGGCAGCCCGGCGGCGAATCGCAATGCCGCGTTTCTAGAAGCCAATAATCAGGCCCGTGAACTCGCCAAGAAGACGGTGAAATCAGACCCGCATGACGTGGAGGGGCTTCTGGCTCTTACGATAGCGGACGGCTTGGAATCGGACTACGACGCGTTAGTCGAAAAAAAACACCTAGAGGCAATAAAACTAATGCACCGGGCAGAAAGTGGTGCGAATAGGACGCTGGCCGCCGATTCCTCCGCCCAAGACGCCTACGTCGCTTTGGGCGTGAGTAACTATGTGATCGGTAGCCTGCCTGAGTACAAGCAGGTGTTCCTTTGGATGGGAGGTGTGCACGGCAACCGGGCTCGCGGAATAGAGCAAATGCGATCGGCCGCCGAGCACGGCCGCTATCTCCGAGCCTTCGCAAAAATCATGCTGGCACTCGCTTACGAACGGGAAGGTAAGCCAGGCTATGCCCGGCAATTGCTCACCGAACTGGCCGCTGAATTCCCGAATAACCCCTTGTTTTCCCGCGAGCTCGCACTGCTTGATCAGAAGCCCCAGAACGTGAAGTAGCGTGAAGATTACTTCACGCCTACCTTCTGCCCCGGTACACGGGTTGTGCTGGCGATTACTACATGAATTTGGCTGTTGAAAAATCGAAGAATCGCTGTTTCTGATGCCAAGGATAATGTCTACCAGCACGCTGTAGCTGGCCCCTTTCAAACTTGGCCAGCGAGCCAACTCGCTATCAACCCGACCACAACCCAGGCGATGATTTCCATGGAATCCGACTGCCAAACAAAATGATTCTTGCAACCTGGGCCCGCAGGATGTACTTCCCTTGTCGGCATACCGTCGGGACCCAGGTTGCTTTAACCCAGCCGCCTGCAGTTTTGCGAATACCACGCACCCAGATGTCAACTTTGACAGCTGTGCAGCATCCGTCGACCCATGGACGATTGAAACTCACACTCCTAGACAAGCAGCTCCCGTGAAACGTTCTTCTCCATCACGGATCAGAGCTAGGACGCTCTCCATGGCGAGCCGGTCGGAGAAAACGCCCCAAAACACGGTCGAGAAGGATCGAGAATTCGAGAACCTATTGAGAAGCGCCACGAAAAAGCGCGCAAGCCTCAATTCCAGACCGCACTCTACAGACACTGATGGGGCGTACCTACCCATAGTGGCAGCCGGAAGTGCTGCTATTTCGCTGAGATACTGGCAGCGCTGCCCTTCGGCACCACCATGAATACAAGAACCCTGGCCCGCTCCGTATCACTCAGGTTTCGAAACGAGCGATGCACATGCAGCGCAGGTTCATACCAGAAATCGCCAGCGGAGTAGGTTTTCGGCTCCTCGGGATCAACCTGATTTTCGACGCGACCCTCGAGAACATACGCAAACACCGGGCCCGGGTGTTTGTGGGGAGTCGAAACGTGATTGGGCTGGAGCGTGAGTAGGAGCATGGTCGCTTCGGAATCGCCTAAGTCACCGATCGATTCATGAATGAGCGACGTTATCCCGCGCGGAGGATTTGAGGTCGCATGCTCCTCCTGCGCGTCATGCTGGGGTGCAGCCGCATCAGCGCGCAGCACAGCAACGGTCCCCGAGATAAGGGTGGCGAAAGTGGTGCCCAACACAGTGTTCATTTCACGGCGAGTCATCACGGCCATCTCTCCTTTTCGAAACTGTCGATGAAGGGGTATTGTGATTGCTGACGTCGAAATTTCCATCACGGACTAGCGATGAGACGCAAGGCCATACACCTCCGTCTTCGGATGAAATTCCGACCATGCAAACCAGAATTCCGGCTCGAGAACCAGCGGCTTCAATTGCGAGCCCTTGAGCCTCCCGGAAAGGCAGAGGCCGTATGCGTTCCAGGAAGAATGAGTCTCGGCATCGACAAGCCGATCGGCTTGGGCATCGGCAGCCTGGAATGTGAGGATATTGCCATTGTGTCGAGGGTCGAAAGCGGTTGTCGTGTCGGACGCCGGCTGATGCACTACCACGACCGGCAATCCCGCGATCTTATCGTTAATCACTCGCTCCGTACGCAGCGCCGACAGTGGGTAAGCTTTTTCTCCGTCATTCACCTGAAGCCCAAGGACCATCTCGCGCGGTCTGAGCCGGTCGTCGTTCCCAAAGGCGCCGCGAGGCGCAGGACGCGTGTCCGTGTTGCTGGGTCTCCATTGTTGGTTGATGAACTGATTCATGCCGGCCATGTGCTCTTCATAGCCGGGCAGGGGTTTGAGCACGAGTGTGTCTGGATGCAGCTTTCTCCACTCACCCCATTCGGTCAGCAAGAACGGATAGAGTTCTAGGTGCGTGCCTTTGAGTGGGCCGGACGTGGCCGTCGAGAGAGTTTGCTGCCAAAGACTTCCGGTTTCGCGATCTTTGAACACCTCGTTCGAACCGACCATGCTGTCATAATCAAAATGGAGTGCTTTTCCGCTAGCTTCCGCCCTAATCACGAGGGCGGTGTTGCAGACCCCTCACCAAGTAATGGCGATTGGACCGTCCGGCATCTGATCCTGAACGGCGCCGTGCTGCGCGAGATCGGCACCCGGATATGCCTTTGCCACACTTCGGCTTGCGACTCCAACCACGATGTCGGTGTCGGAAAGGAAAAATGCCTGGGACACCGAAACGAATTCTGGATGATCCACGGTTGTGTACGGCATCATCTCCGGCGCCTTGTTCTGCGCGAAAGCTGAGCTTAGAACGGTGAGGCCAACCGCAAGCATTATTATCCGATTCCATGACATCGTCGCTTTGCCCTCCCGGAGCTGAGCTCGGCTTCCAAGAACCCATACGTGTGGCTGGGGCAGAATGTTTCCAGCCGCCTGAACCTATCGTGCGCGAATCGAGCTATCGTATGATGTTCTCCGCCAACTAGGGGAGGAAATCATGCCGATGTTCAAATGCACCTACGTCCCGGCAGGGAAGAATTCTCGGGTGCTTCGTTGTGAGGCTAAGGATTCAGAAGACGCACGAAAGATCGCGGCTCACAATTTCCATACGGCGGTCAACGAATCTCAATTAGAAGTTGTGGAAGTACCGACGGAATCGACGAAACCAGACGACTCGTCGATGTAAGTGACGAAAAGGAATCAGCTCCCATTCATTTTTCTTCGTGTAGGCTTTCGGCGTTTTGGCGTCGGTCGGCGGACGCCGCGCTCTGAGTCACAAACTTGTAGGCCATGCCGAGCAGGTCCCGCAGGATATCGGGATTGACGCGCGAAAGTCGAACGAGCACGGAGTTATAGTCGACGTAGTGGTCTGTCACGTAGTAAACATCGGGAGCGTCCGTGAGCAGCTCGGCCCGATCATCGAAATCCACTCGCACGGCAAGCGAACCGGGTTCGGCCGAGCGATGAGTGGGTACCCAGGCCAAGAGTTTTCCGCGGGCCTTGAGCGCCGGGAATCGGTGCGTTCCGCCCTCCTCCACGCCGGGCAACGTAAGTCCGATCCTGCGTACGGTATCGAAATCGACTGTGCTTCTGGCCATGGGTCAGCTCGATTACGTGAAGACACTGTCGCGGCAATTGTCCCCAAACACACGCACCCTTTCAAGATCACAGCGGCCCGGAGCTGGCGAGCTTCATGCACGCATCCATGACTCGGCGGCAAGTATTGAAGGCCGGATCCACGGCTGCGGTGACCGGGATTCTTGGTCCGCTGCTAAAGAATCCGGCAAGTGAGAAGGAGGGCAGCACGATGAAGAAGACCGAGCTAGCACCAGCATCCTCCGAAGAAGTTTGCTTCACGGAGGCGACTGTGCTCGTAGAACTCCTTCGAACGAAAAAGGTATCTGCTGTGGAAGTAATGAAGGCGCACCTAGGTCAGATCGCGCGCGTAAACGCGAAAGTCAATGCGATCGTAACGCTGGTGGAGGGGCAACAATTGTTGGCAGAGGCGCGGCTGGCAGACGATGCACTCGCCAAAGGGAAGCCGCTAGGACCTCTTTATGGGCTGCCGATTGGCGTAAAGGATCTAAACCCTACCAAGGGCATACGAACAACGTACGGATCGCCATTGTACAAGGATGACATTCCCACGGCAGACTGCCTTTTGGTTAAACGTGAAAAGAGGGCAGGCGGGATTGTGATCGGAAAGACAAACGTACCGGAGTTCGGCTTGGGGTCCCAGACGTTCAATTCTGTGTTCGGTGCGACGCGAAATCCCTACGATCTGAGCAAGACCTGCGGAGGCAGCACGGGAGGCGGGGCTGCCGCAGTGGTTTGCGGCATGGTGCCTTTGGCGGATGGGAGCGACTATGGTGGATCGCTACGCAATCCCCCGAACTTTTGCAACGCAGTAGGGCTGCGTCCTTCCCCTGGAAGAGTGCCAAACACGCCTGCGGATCTCGCGTGGCAAACATTCTCCGTTTCAGGGCCGGTGGCGCGAACTGTGAAAGACTGTGCGTTTTTTCTAAGCGTGCTGGCCGGGCCTGACGAGCGGGTACCGATTTCCCTTGAGCAGTCAGGTAGCCGGTTCACGGAGCGGCTCGAGGCGCGGGACTTCAAAGGAGTGCGCGTTGCGATGTTTCGGGATATGGGACTGCCATGGGAGCCGGAAGTGAGGGAAGCAATTCGCGCACAGGGCAAGGTCTTTGAATCAATCGGCTGTGAAGTGGACGAAGCGGAGCCAGATTTTCGCGATGCCAATGAATGTTTTCTTGCCTGGCGGCATTGGGCGATCGAGTCAAGATTTGGGGACCTGATGGCAACAAAAGGAAATCAACTGAATGAGTACGTCCACTGGCACGTCGAGGAAGGTCAGAAATTGACTGGTCCTTATTTATCGCGGGTCGAGTTGAAGCGATCGGCCCTGTATCAACGAGTGTGTGACTTCTTGGAGGAATACGAGTTTTTCGTTTTGCCTGTAAATCAGGTTCTGCCCTTTGACGTCACGCAGCATTATCCAACCGAGATTAATGGCGTGAGTATGGACAACTACCTCTCCTGGATGAAGTCAGCTTACTACATCACGACGACGGGGAATCCGGCAGTGTCAGTGCCGTGTGCCTTCTCAAGAAGCGGATTGCCGATTGGGATACAGATCGTGGGGCGAAATCATGACGATTGGGGCGTGCTGCAAATGGCGTATGCGTTTGAGCAGGCGAGAAATTTGGAGAAGCGAAGACCCGTCGCGCTGGCTTGATCGCTGCAAAGGGATCGGCTCTGCGGGAAAAGCGCGAAAATCTCGTATTCCATGCGCGAGACATGATCGCGGCGTATTTGTTCTGAGAGATTTGATCGGTTGCGGCCTTGGCGTTGATTTGCTTCTTTCATGGGGGAGGTGA
>Ga0187777_10003047_pt1 | contig 10713 bp, 4 predicted proteins | sample 1015_Q2_SP5_10_M_FD_132416 | JGI IMG/M metagenome (GOLD analysis project Ga0187777, IMG submission 132416) | Tropical peat soil microbial communities from peatlands in Department of Meta, Colombia - 1015_Q2_SP5_10_MG | ecosystem: Environmental > Terrestrial > Soil > Wetlands > Peat | place...
TGCACGCCAGCGCCGCTACCCCCCTCCATCGATGGCGCCTCGACCCCGATCAGCACGTGACCGATCCAACCAAAGCCGTGGAAGCGGTTGATTCCCGAGAGAGACAGAACCTCCTCGGCGTCCACCAGTTGATCGCCGCGCGCCAGGCGCAGGTAGAACTTCACCCGCAGGGTCTCTGCGAGCGCGCGGCACATCAGATGCTTGGCGAACCAGCGACGTTCGTGCAACAGGTAGTAGACACCCGCGCTCGAGGTCAGGATAAGCAGGTAAACGAGCAGCAGCAGCCGCGTGCTCATGAACTTTTCGTACGTGAGGTACGCGAGACCCATTGCGAACGCAACCAGGTTGAAGAATGCGAACAGGTGGTCCGAGCGCCGCTGAAAATGCAGCGCGAGCGCGTCGGCCTTGCCGTACTGGTCATCGATGTGCTCGAGCACCTGAGCATCGTGTGGATCCACGGGCAGTGTCGGCGGGAGGCTGCTCAGCAGCGAGTCGGGTGGCGGGGGAGCTGGCCAACGGTGCTTGAAGCGCTGGTATTCCCGGTTGTAGACGTTCAACGACCGCAGGTGAACCTCGAGTCGATGCGGCATCGCCGGCAGCCGCTGCAGCGCGTTATCGCCGAGCCCCGCCAGGAAGCAGGGCGGTCGGGCGTCCGCCGTCGAGCCCGGGTCCATTCCCAAGCCATCTCTCGCACGCGCGGTCGGGATCCAATACACGAGCCGTGCCGGCAGGTCCGCATCGGCCGAGGCCTTCGAGAACTCGAGCCGCTCATCATCCTTGTTACGGTCCGTACGGACGCCGAGGTAGCGCAGCACCGTGTCGGCGGTGCCGCCGGGCAGCAGCGATGACTCCCCGTCCCATAGCGCGATCAGCAGGCTGCAGCCACGAATGAGGTGCTGGGTAAGCTTCGCGTAGTGGACGTCCCGATCGGGAATCGCCTGCACTGGCGGCGCATCCGCTGTGCTCAGCGCCAGCTCGCGGCAACGGACCGCAGGGTGCGCCAGAAGTGTCTTGAGCAGGACGAAGGAATCCGGATCGAAGTCCGCGGCATAGTGCTCGAGCGGCATCGGCAGCAGGGCATCGACACCGAAACCGAGCTCGAGGGCGGTTTGCGCAACGAGCAGATCGGCGCCGGTCGCCATGCCCGCCGTGATCAGCAGCTCGGAATCCGGAAGGTGCTCTGCGAGCTGCCTGAGGATCGCGGTGACCGCAGCGCGCAACCGCGGCAGGTCCTCCGCGCGCAGATCGCGATGCCCGGAAACCCCAACGACGAAAGGTGAGACGGCGTCGTTCTTGTAGCTGTTCGACAATGCTTGGGTCGCCGCTGGGATCAAAAGTGATGCTTGCCGCCGGGCATTGTGCCGCGTGCGGGCCGCGCCGGACAACGGCTGCAGCCGCAGGACAGCTCGGCTGCGCTCGCGCTGTTCGGGGGAGCTGGGTTAGACTCGGATCACCGATAAGGCCCTTCGGGCTGCAAAATTACATAGGACTGCGGCCCGCAGGGAGTTCTCCCACGGGGACATTGCCTTGGATCCCTGCAAGTACCGGGCGTTCTTGAGCTATAGCCACCGCGATGCGAAGTGGGGGGCTTGGTTGCACAAGTCGCTCGAGTCCTACCGGCCGCCCAAGCAGCTCATCGGCACGATGACCGCGCGGGGGCTGGTGCCGAAGCGCCTCGCGCCGGTCTTCAGGGACCGCGAGGAGCTCGCGACGGCGACTGATCTGGGTACCGTCATCAATGAAGCCTTGAGGCAGTCCGCCTGCCAGATCGTCATCTGCTCACCGAACTCCGCTCGCTCGAAGTGGGTCAACGAGGAGATCCTGGCCTTCAAGCGGCTCGGTCGCGAGGACCGGATCTTCTGTCTCATCGTCGGTGGCGAGCCCAACGCATCGGACGATCCCGCGCACGCTGCTGAGGAATGCTTCCCGCCGGCGCTACGCTACCGGCTGGGTGCGGACGGCGAGCTCAGCTCGGTGCGCACCGAGCCGATTGCCGCCGACGCGCGTCCCGGCAAGGATGGGCGCAACAACGCGAAACTGAAGCTGATCGCCGGCCTGCTGGGTGTGGGATTTGACGGCCTGCGCCAGCGCGAGCAGCGTCGCAGGCAACGGCAACTCTTCGCGGTCGCATCCGGGGCAGTCGCCGGGATGGTGCTGACGAGCGGACTCGCTGCCGCCGCTCTCATTGCCCGCGCCACCGCCGAGCGGCAAACCGTCATTGCCAAGCGTGAGGCGGAAACCGCGCGCCAGACGACCGCATTTCTCGTCGACCTGTTCCGGATTTCCGACCCGAGCGAGGCGCGCGGCAACAGCCTCACAGCGCGCGAGATGCTGGACAAGGGCGCGGCGCGAGTCGAATCTCAGCTTGGCCAACAGCCGCAGGTCCAGGCGACACTCCTGGATACCCTGGGAAACGCCTTCACGGGGCTTGGACTGTACGACAAGGCGAAGCCGCTGCTCGAGTCATCGGTGGCCAAGCGTCAAGCACTCATCCCCCCGGAGCCTGCGCAACTCGCGGCGTCGCTGAGTGACCTCGGCGACCTGCAGACCTGGCGTGCGGAATATCAGGATGCCGAACGCGCCTATCGCCGGGCGATCGCGTTGCAGAAGGCGCTTCCCAGCGACCAGCGAGACGACGCGGCGCTCGCCAAGAGCCTCTTCGGCCTCGGCGATGAGTTGCAAAAGAGCGGTCGCTCGGCCGACGCCGAAGGGTTTCTGCGCGAGGCGCTCACGCTGCAGACGCGCCTCGCCCGGGACCTTGGCTCCAGAGCAGATGACTCCGACAAGGCACGTACCCTCAAGTCGGACACCGCGAGAACGTTGCAGACACTGGCCGGGGCAATCTGGGACCGCGACCTCAACGCGGCTATTCCCGTCATGCAAAGCGCGGTGGTGATGCAGCGTGCAGCGTGGGGCTCAGAGCCCCACCCGGACTACGCTGCGGCGTTGAACGACCTCGGCCTGATGCTTCGTGACCACGGCAACTACGAAGAGTCCGAGAAGCTGCTGAAGGAGTCGCTGGCGATGGAGCAGCGCCTGGTCGGCGACCGTCACGCCCAGACAGCGGCATACCTCAACAATCTCGCGCAAGTGCTGCAGCTCAAGGGAAATCTCACGGGGGCCGAGTCGACCTTCCGCCAGGCGCTTGGCATCCAGCGCGCACTGCTCGGCGATAGCCATCCTGACGTCGCCAACACGTTCAACAACCTCGCATTCGTCCTCTCCGACGAGGGCGACATCCGTGGCGCGCTGCAGGCCGAGGGCGAGGCACTCAACATCTACCGGAAGCTCTTTCCGGGCGACAACCAGGACGTTGCACGCACTCTCAACAAGCTCGGCTATTGGTACACCGAATCGGGCGATTACCTCTCCGCTGAGCGCTACATCGGGGAGGCACTGGCGATGCGCCGCCGTCTCTTCGGTGAGTCTCACCCCGATATCGCCAGCAGCTTGTTGAACGTCGCTATCTTTCAAGTGGCGACGCATCGCTATCCCGAAGCGCTCGTCGCTGCCCGCACTGCGGCCGAGATCTACACGGCGACGGGATCGGCGACGAACTGGAAGACCGGTCTCGCCGAGTCGGTGGGAGGCGCGGCACTCACCGGCACGGGAAACTACGCCGAGGCCGAACGGCGACTGCTCGATGGCTATACAATTCTTAATAATGACCGGGGTGCGCTGCCGATGTATCGCTCGCTCGCACGGCGCTACCTGGAAGTGCTGTATCGAAGCTGGGGTCGTCCGGGAGAGGCGAGGCGCTACGCGGCAGTCGTAGTGCCTGCCTCGAGCAGCGGCCACCCGGCGAACTGACGCTCCTCATCTCACTGTTAAATCAGCCCACGCCGCAAAACGGATAGCGGCGGGTATGGTACTCTCACGGAACGCTCGGCGGCCCACCTCGAAGGCCTGTTCGGTATTCGAATAGGACGGCAGCCGCGCAGAACATAACAACATCCGAGCCTCCTCAGGATGTAGCCAGGGGTGCCCATGCGAATTGCAACGTGCGCGACCTTGACGCGCTCCCTCGTCGCGCTCGGTGCGCTGCTCACGGCATCCTCCGTGCACGCCCAGGCGGCCAACCCGGGCCGCAACCTCAACGTGATGGCCGTCAACCTCGATAACAAGGAGATCTACCGCGTCACTTTCACGCCACCGGGGGGATCGACCACGGTGGGCAACACCGACGAGAACAACTACGTACGGCCGGAAGCACTCGCGTTCGTGACCAACGCCACTACCTTCCAGCTCGACCTGCTGGTCGCCGACAACCAGCGCGGCACCATCTACCGCTATCCTGGCGCACTCGCTCCACAGACGCCTCCCAACCCGACGACCGCGACGCTCGTGTGGAACGCGCAGGCGGGCGGCACCGGGCCGGCCGCACCGGATGCTCTCGCAGTGGACGGTTACGGCAACCTGTTCGTCGCCAACTCGACATCCGGCCACAGCCAGCCATCACAACTGTGGATGTTTCCCGTAGGCACTTCCGGCCCGGGCTCCTTCGGCAATCCGGTGCTGCTCGATAGCAGCTTCCAGAGCAAGGAGACGTTGCTGGAGGTGGTACTGGTGCCGACCGATGTCGCGAACGGGCCCGCGGGAGTCTCGGGCGGGGACCTCCTTCTGCTCACCACCAGCCGGGTGCTGGCGTATTCGCAGTCGAGCCACTACACCACGCGCACCACGCTGCTCAGCTTTCCGAACGGCTCGCCCGTCCCGGGCGGCATGGACTTCTGGCCGATCGGCAACGGCACCGCGAATTACAGCCTGCTCGTGAGCAGCAGCAGCTCACCGGTTATCAGTCGCTACTACTTTGGCAACCAGCTGGCCGCCGGCCCTAACTTCTACGCGGGCGTCGGGACGTTCTACAGGATCAAGACGCTCTTCCAGCAGGGCAACCCGCTCGTGTTCGTGTCGACGATGGGGTCCATCGTGGAATTGGGCGCGGACGCGAATGGTAACGGTACGCTGCTCGCGACCGTCACGCAGAATGTGACCACCCCGCAGGGCCTCGTGGTGTCGAATTCCTTCACCAACGCCGCGAGCGTCTGCCTGCAGCCCGGCGGTTGTAACCTGACCGGGCTGCTCACGCACACCGTGAGGGGAGCGTCCTCCCTCACCGGTGACATCGTCGAGAACGTATGTACCGTGGCTGCCGACCCGCGCGTCTCGATCGTCGGGGGCGTGTGGAGCTGCAAGGTGCCCTACACACCGCCTTCTGGCTTCAGCTGCCCGCCGGGCATGCCCAACTGCCTGCCGGTGAACGCGATCTGCCCGGGTTTCGACGACACGGGCAACATGGTGATAGCCGATACGCTGTGCGGGAGGTCGGGCAGCTCCGGGGCGGGCTTCTCGCTCATCAAGACCCTGGTCAACGACGGCCAGTTGTGGGTGCCCTCCGGCAACGGTAATGCCGGGGGTTACGTGCAGCACGAGCTGGTGAACGCCGATGGCAGCAGCCCGATCTGCGGGGCCGGGGCTGCAGCGGATGGCGCCGTGATATGGGCGCCTCTTCTCGCCGAGGGCGCAGAGGTTGGAGCCCCGGGCATGCAGGACATCAGCAGCGGCTGCGGCAGCGGTAAGGCGGGGACCTCCGGGTTCTCGGTTTTCGGGGAGGGATTTTTCGTTAACGAGGCGTCGGCGCAATTGAACCCCCCGCTCGGCGTTCTGCCGCTTCCTCTGGAGAATCTGGCCCAGGTGAAATTCCTGGACCTGACGGCCACCATCGACAACCTGACGCAGACTGATCCCAACCACCCGCGCTGGAAGGGCAGCAATCCCAACATCGCCGCGAACGTCTCGCTCCTGCTGTGGGGCGGTAACCAGCCGGGTGTACCGCCGGGCAACAACCCGGATCCCGCCGGCTGCCTCGATCAGAGCTGGCTGGATTTCTACAACGCCGCCACTCTCGACACCTACGGCTCGCCGCAATTTATCGCGGATCTCCAGAACGGGTCGAACCTGCTGACCGACGCCGATGCCACTGGCAACACCACCTGTCAGGGAATCATCGACTACGCGCAGGCGAACACGCCGAATGCATTCGTGCAGACCTCTCAGTCCCCGAATTCCCCGAGCGTGCTGAACCCGTATGGGCAGCTCGTCTCGCTGACGGCAAGCCTCTATTACACCGCCAACACACGCCTCCTCGGGCACGCCTATTCGGGCGTCTGGCCGCTACCTGTGAGCGTCAATGTGCTGCCGACGTCGGTCACGCTGGCCTCCGGCAATTCGCCAGGTAACGCGTCACTGTGGTGGAACACGCACGGCGACAGCGGCTGCAGTTTGACCAGCAGCGATAACTACTATGCAGGTGTTTCGCTCGATGCTTTGACGCCGCCGTTTGCCCTCACCATCCCGGCAAGTGACGCCCCGCAGGGTGGTGCCGCGACGACGATCGTCCAATATACGGTGAGTTGCGCAAACGGCCCGCCGGCGTCGACGGTCTCCGCGTATGTGAATGTCTATCCGCCGCCGACCCTGACTGTTTCCGTGCCGGCGGTCGCGTTGAACGGCACGGCGACGCTAACGTGGAATACCAACCACGCGCAGGGGTGTACCGCGAACACCAACGACGCGACACCTGCCGATGCATTCAAGGGACCGATTGGCGGAACCAACTCGGTGCAGCTCAGCCCCGCGACCGCGGGCTCGTTCACCTACACCATGACCTGCACCACGCCTGCGGTGGTGGCGCAGGCCGGATTGACAGTCGTCGCGCCGTCGAGCGTCGGCCCCTCATCGCAAACCATCGTGCAGGGAAGTACTGCGACGCTCACCTGGAATTCCAATGGCGGCACGATGTGCACCTGGAACAGCACCGACCCGGCGCTGAACGGTGCCACCGCGACCTCGAGCCCCGCGACCTGGACTCCCGCCCTTCCCAACAGCTATCCCTACACTTATACCTACACGCTCAACTGCGCCACGCCCGCAGCGACGACCTCGCAGACCGTCAACGTGATCGTTGAGCCGCTGTCGCCCTCGATCAGCGTGTCGCCGAGCTCGATCACCCAGGGTAACTCCTCGAAGTTGTCCTGGACGATCAACACCGGCGACGTATGTGCCGCGAGCAGCTCGGGCCCGGACACCAACACCGCCGATGCATTCACCGGCATGCAAGGCGTGAGCGGCTCGATGACCGTGACGCCGAACGCCACGGGTATGGAGACATACTCACTGAACTGCACGGTACCGCCAGTGACGCAGTCGGCCACGCTGACCGTCACACCACAGCTCGCAAAGATTTCCATCACCGTCAAGCCTGTTTATGACCTGGACATCGGCGACCCCGGAATCCTGTCGTGGACGCTGAGCGGTGGTGCAACGGGGTGCGTCGTGAGCGGCTCATGGCCGAAGTACGCCGTGCCGCAGTTCTCACCGTTCCCGGTGTCGGCGAGCGGCTCCAAGCAGGTGACCTGGAAGACTGCGGGGGTCTACGCGTACGCGATGACCTGCACCAACCCCACGACCCCGGTCCAGACGAGCGTCACGATCACGAATGACAAGTGATTAGACGGCAGGCGGTGCGCGCATTGCCACCAGGCGCGCGCCGCCGTGGGGCAAGGCCTAACGCAGCGACATCTCCACGCTGTTACGTACCCGGGCGGCGTGAGCTTTATCGCCCGTGAGGTTGCGGGCATCATTCATGCCGTTGGCGACATGGCCCGGTGCTCATCCTGTGGGGAGGTTCTCCATGCTTCGTCTGATCTCGCTTGGCATCTTAGGCGTGTGTTGGGCGCGGCTCTGCCTGGCACAGGAGGCGCTGCCAGCGCAGGCCAACACGCCTGCACACAGTATGGTCATTCGTGCGCGTACTCTCATCGACGGGACCGGCGCACAGCCGCGGGCGAATCAGGAAATACTCATCAGCGGCGACCGCATCGTCGCGGTCTACGCCGCCGGTACGCGGCCGCCGCCCGCGGGCGCGAACTTGCTCGATCTCGGTGGCGCCACCGTGCTGCCCGGCCTCATCGATTGCCACACACACATCTTCCTGCAGGGAGAGGTTCCCGCAGCCGGCGGCTACGACGTGCAGTTGCTCAAGTTTCCCGCGTCCTACCGCGTGGCGCGCGCGGTGGTCGCGGCGCGACGCGCGCTCGAGCAGGGCTTCACGACGATTCGCGACGTGGAGACCGAAGGCGCCGGCTACGGTGATGTGGGGATCAAACAGGCGATCAACGAAGGTCTCATTCCCGGCCCGCGCATGTTCGTCTCGACGCGTGCCATCTCCACCACTGGCGGCTACAACCTGGAGGGCTACGCCCCGGAAATCGCCGTACCCAAGGGAGCGCAGCTGATCGATGGTCCGGTGGAAGCGCGCAAGGCAGCGCGCGAGCAGCTGGACAACGGTGCGGACTGGATCAAGGTGTACATGACGCACCGCTCGTGGCTCGATGAGCAGGGTGCGCTCGTTTCACAGCCCACCCTCACGGTCGAGGAGCTCAAGGCGATCGTCGATGAGGCGCACAGCTGGCGCAAGAAGGTCGCGTGCCACGCCTACAACGGCATCGGCCTGCAGCGGGCTCTCGATGGTGGCTGCGACTCGATAGAGCATGGTCTCGAGCTCACGGACGCGCAGATCGCCCAGATGGTGAAGCAGGGCACCTGGCTGGTGCCGACGCTGGCCGTCTACTACCACGATCAGGACGCCCCGGACACACCGGGCGGCATGCGTGACCGCAAGCGCGTCGCGGTCCACGGCGTCTCGTTCCAGAAGGCGCTGCGTGCCGGGGTAAAGATCGCCTTCGGCACGGATGTCGGTGGTTTCCCCTGGTCGGAGCCGATCGCCCAGGAGTTTCCGCGCATGATCGAGTTCGGCATGACACCGATGCAGGCGATTCAGGCTGCTACCTCGCGGGCTGCCGAACTGCTCGGCAAGCGCGGCGAGCTCGGTACGGTTGCACCCGGGGCGTACGCCGATCTGATCGCGGTAGCCGGCGATCCGCTCGCCGACGTCGGCGAGCTGAAGAATGTGGCGTTCGTGATGAAGAATGGCAGCGTGTTCCGCTCGACGTTGCCGTTAGCCGGAAACTGACACGCGGCAGGCCGCCGCCTGCCGCGAGCGCTGGTCCGCCGCCTCCGTGCGTTCGCCACCTGCGCACGTGCGCGGCATGCGCGGTAAGCTCCCATACCCCATGCCCGAGCTGCCCGATCTCACGGTGTATCTGGAAGCGCTGCAGCAGCGCATCGTCGGCGAGCGCCTCGAGCGCGTGCAGATCGTCTCGCCATTCGTGCTGCGCACCGCCGTTCCACCCATTCAGACGGCCGAGCAGCGGCGCGTCACCGAAGTGCGCCGCCTCGGCAAGCGGCTCGCGATCGGACTCGAGGGCGAGCTGTGGCTCGTGTTCCATCTCATGATTGCCGGACGCCTGCACTGGTACGACCGTGGCACCACGCCACCGAAGCGCGCGGTGCTGGCGCGCCTGCAGTTCGGCAGCGGCACGCTCACCCTCACCGAGGCCGGCACCAAGCGGCGCGCCTCGCTGCATCTCGTGCATGGAGCGGAGCAGTTGCAGCGGCACGACCCGGGCGGCCTGGATGTTCTCACATCGAGCCTCGCGCAGTTCGCCGCGCGGCTGGGTAGTGAGAATCACACGCTCAAGCGCGCGCTCACCGATCCGCGGCTCTTCAGCGGCATCGGCAACGCCTACTCCGACGAGATTCTGCACGCGGCGCGGCTGTCGCCTCTCGTGCTCACGAGTCGGATCGGCGATGCAGCGGTCGCCCGGCTGTACGAGGCGGCCCGGGAGCAATTGCAGCTGTGGACCGGGCGGCTGCGCCAGCAGACCGGCGGAGGCTTTCCCGAGAAGGTCACCGCGTTCCGCAAGGAAATGGCGGTGCATGGCCGCTTCCGGGAGCCTTGCCCGGTCTGTGGCACGCCGGTGCAGCGCATCCGCTACGCGGACAACGAGACCAACTACTGCGCGCGGTGTCAGACCGGCGGCCGACTGCTTGCGGACCGGGCGCTCTCGCGGCTGCTCAAGCAGGATTGGCCCAAGGACGTGGACGCTTTTGACCGCGACGCGTGAGGAGTCGATTCAACACCATGCCCGAGAGCAAATTCCCGCCGGCGGTCGCAGTGCGCGGTCTGAGCAAGACCTACGCCACTGGCCTCACCGCCCTCAAGGACGTCGATCTCACCATCGCTCGTGGGGAGATATTCGCCCTGCTCGGCCCCAACGGCGCAGGCAAGACGACGCTCATCAACATCATCTGCGGCATCGTCACCCCGACCGCGGGGACCGTCGTGGCCAACGGTCACGACATCGCTCGCGACTATCGCGCCGCACGCAGCAGTATCGGCCTGGTGCCGCAGGAACTGCATACCGACGCATTCGAAAGCGTCTGGGCGACGGTCACCTTCAGCCGCGGCCTGTTCGGCAGGCCACCGAACGCCGCGCTGTGCGAGCGGGTCCTGCGCGATCTGGCGCTGTGGGACCGGAAGGATGGCAAGATCATGACGCTGTCGGGCGGAATGAAGCGGCGCGTGATGATCGCCAAGGCGCTCTCGCACGAGCCCGCGATCCTGTTCCTCGATGAGCCGACCGCCGGTGTCGACGTCGAGCTGCGCCGTGAAATGTGGCAACTGGTGCGCGGGCTGCGCGACAGCGGCGTCACCATCATCCTGACGACGCACTACATCGAGGAAGCCGAGGAGATGGCGGATCGGATTGGCGTGATCAACCACGGCGAGCTGATCGTGGTCGAGGACAA
>Ga0187777_10003050_pt1 | contig 10710 bp, 6 predicted proteins | sample 1015_Q2_SP5_10_M_FD_132416 | JGI IMG/M metagenome (GOLD analysis project Ga0187777, IMG submission 132416) | Tropical peat soil microbial communities from peatlands in Department of Meta, Colombia - 1015_Q2_SP5_10_MG | ecosystem: Environmental > Terrestrial > Soil > Wetlands > Peat | place...
CTGGTGCAAACGCTTGAGATCGGTCGTGATCGTCCTTGGTAAATCCGGATCGACGACAATCTGGAAGCCGAGGCTTTTTGTCTCGGCCACATGGCGGAAGGCCCGTTCCACCGTGTCCCGCAAGAGAGCAAACGACGCTTCCTCGGGCTCGACCGTGACGGTTCCGGACTCGATCTTGGAAAGATCGAGAATGTCGCTGATGAGGTTGAGCAGGTCAGTTCCTGCGGCGTGAATGGTACGCGCAAATTCGACTTGCTTCGCGCTCAGGTTCTTGTCGGGGTTTTCTGCGAGTTGCTGGCCCAGGACCAGAATGCTGTTCAGAGGCGTACGCAACTCGTGGGACATATTGGCCAGGAACTCTGATTTGTATTTGGAAGTAAGCGCAAGCTCCTTGGCCTTTTCCTCCAGCGCCCGCCGAGCCTGCTCGATCTCCTGGTTCTTTCTCTCGACTTCGACGTTTTGCTCGGCCAGTTGCTGCGCTTTTTGCGCCAACTGCTCGTTGGTCTGCTGCAGCTCTTTCTGCTGCGCCTGGAGTTCGGCCGCGAGCTGCTGAGATTGCTTCAGTAACCCCTCCGTCTGCATGGTCGCTTCAATGCTGTTCAGCACGATTCCAATGCTGGCTGTCAGTTGTTCCAGGAATGACAGGTGAGAGGCAGTGAACGCGCCAAGAGAAGCGAGCTCGATGACAGCTTTAACTCGATCTTCGAACAGAATCGGCAGGACGATTACGTTTCGCGGCACGGCTTCGACCAGACCCGAGCGAATGGCGATTGTCCGATCAGCCGGCAGATCGCTGATCAGCATGCGACGCTTCTCCAGGGCGCACTGGCCGATCAATCCTTCGCCAAGTTTGAGACGCTGCAGATGACCATCCTGACCGTCTCCCGCGAAGGCGGAGAGCATAACCATCCCGGCCGAATCTTCGGCCTCCATCTGGTAAATGACACCCTGCTGCGCATTCACCAGGGGAGCCAGCTCGGATAACAACATCTGGCCCACCGTGCCCAGGTCGCGCTGCCCTTGCAACATTCCCGTGAACCGCGCCAGGTTAGTCTTGAGCCAATCCTGCTCGGTGTTGCGCTCCGTCGTGAGACGGAGGTTGTTGATCATCGTGTTGATGTTGTCCTTCAGTTCAGCAACCTCGCCTTTGGCTTCCACTTGAATGGAGCGGGTGAGATCGCCTTTGGTGACGGCAGTTGCAACCTCGGCAATCGCTCGAACCTGGTTGGTCAGGTTGTCAGCCAAGAGGTTCACGTTACCGACCAGGTCCTTCCATGTACCGGCGGCACCGGGCACGTTCGCCTGACCGCCTAAACGGCCTTCCACGCCGACCTCGCGAGCTACCGTCGTTACCTGGTCGGCGAATGTGGCCAAGGTATCAGTCATGTTGTTGATGGTTTCGGCAAGCGCGGCCACTTCACCCTTCGCGTTCACCGTTAACTTCTGAGTAAGCATGCCATTGGCGACAGCGGTTACGACTTTTACAATTCCCCGCACCTGTTCGGTGAGGTTGGCGGCCATCACGTTGACGTTGTCGGTGAGATCCTTCCAAGTACCGGCCACTCCTGGTACCTGCGCCTGGCCACCGAGTTTGCCTTCGGTACCGACCTCGCGAGCGACGCGCGTCACCTCGGCGGCAAACGCGTTGAGTTGATCGACCATGGTGTTGATGGTGTTTTTGAGTTCGAGAATCTCGCCCTTGACGTCCACGGTGATCTTTCGTGACAAGTCGCCACGGGCGACGGCTGTGGTGACTTCTGCGATATTCCGCACCTGAGCCGTCAGATTGCCGGCCATCGCGTTCACGGAGTCAGTGAGGTCTTTCCATGTGCCGGCGACGCCGGGCACGTTCGCCTGACCGCCAAGCCGGCCTTCCGACCCCACTTCACGGGCGACGCGGGTGACTTCCGCTGCAAAGGAGCGCAACTGCTCGACCATCGTATTGAGAGTTTCTTTGAGCTGCAGAATTTCACCGCGGACGTCGACTGTAATTTTCTTTGACAAGTCGCCCGTCGCGATTGCGGTTGCAACCTCGGCGATGTTTCGCACCTGACCCGTCAGGTTGCTGGCCATGAAGTTCACGTTGTCTGTGAGATCCTTCCAGGTTCCGGCAACGCCGGGTACCTCGGCTTGACCGCCAAGCTTGCCGTCCGTTCCCACCTCGCGCGCGACACGGGTGACTTCGCCAGCAAACGCGTTGAGCTGGTCAACCATGGTGTTGATCGTGTTCTTGAGTTCGAGAATCTCACCCTTCACATCGACCGTAATCTTTCGTGACAAATCGCCGCGAGCTACCGCGGTGGTTACTTCGGCGATGTTGCGAACCTGAGCCGTAAGATTTCCGGCCATCGAATTGACCGAATCAGTCAGGTCCTTCCAAGTACCCGCCACGCCCGGCACGTTGGCTTGTCCTCCGAGACGGCCTTCGCTCCCGACCTCACGGGCGACGCGCGTTACTTCACTAGCAAAAGCGTTGAGTTGGTCCACCATCGTGTTGATGGTTTCCTTCAGGAGCAGAATTTCCCCGCTCACGTTTACGGTGATTTTCTTGGATAGATCGCCGTTCGCGATGGCGGTGGAGACTTCCGCGATATTTCGGACCTGTGCGGTCAAGTTGCTGGCCATCGAGTTCACGGAGTCCGTAAGGTCCTTCCAAGTGCCTCCGACACCCGGCACGGCAGCCTGACCACCGAGTTTCCCATCAGTTCCAACTTCGCGGGCCACGCGGGTGACTTCAGAGGCGAACGAACGAAGCTGGTCGACCATCGTGTTCAAGGTCTCTTTGAGCTGCAGAATTTCGCCGCGAACGTCGACCGTGATCTTTCTTGACAAGTCGCCGCGCGCCACGGCAGTTGCGACCTCGGCGATGTTTCGTACCTGGGCGGTGAGGTTGCCCGCCATGAAGTTCACGTTGTCGGTGAGGTCTTTCCAGGTTCCGGCGACTCCGGGTACCTGCGCCTGTCCACCAAGTTTGCCTTCGGTACCGACTTCGCGGGCCACGCGGGTCACCTCACCGGCGAACGCGTTGAGCTGGTCCACCATCGTGTTAATGGTGTTCTTCAATTCGAGAATTTCACCCTTGACGTCGACGGTGATTTTTCGCGACAAATCGCCACGAGCGACGGCGGTAGTTACTTCGGCGATGTTCCGAACCTGGGCAGTGAGGTTGCCGGCCATCGAATTAACGGAGTCCGTCAAATCCTTCCAAGTACCGGCAACACCGGGCACGTTGGCCTGACCACCCAGTCTTCCTTCGCTGCCTACCTCGCGGGCCACGCGGGTGACTTCGCCGGCGAAACGGTTCAACTGGTCCACCATCGTGTTCAGAGTTTCTTTGAGCTGCAGAATCTCACCGCGCACATCAACCGTGATCTTTCGTGACAAATCCCCATTGGCGATGGCGGTCGCGACTTCGGCAATGTTTCTTACCTGGGCCGTCAAGTTTCCCGCCATGAAGTTCACGTTGTCGGTCAAGTCCTTCCACGTTCCAGCAACTCCCGGAACTTGTGCCTGGCCGCCCAGCTTGCCCTCCGTTCCCACTTCGCGAGCCACGCGCGTGACTTCGCCGGCGAAGGCATTGAGCTGATCGACCATCGTATTGATGGTCTCTTTGAGTTCGAGAATTTCTCCCTTCACGTCGACGGTAATTTTGCGTGACAGGTCACCGCGGGCAACGGCCGTGGTGACTTCCGCAATGTTGCGCACTTGCGCGGTGAGATTACCGGCCATGGCATTGACCGAATCAGTAAGGTCCTTCCAGGTACCGGCCACGCCAGGAACCACGGCTTGGCCGCCCAGTTTGCCATCGGTACCTACTTCGCGGGCCACGCGGGTTACTTCGGAGGCAAAAGATCGAAGCTGGTCGACCATGCTATTGATGGCTTCTTTTAGCTGCAGAATTTCGCCACGCACGTCCACCGTGATTTTTCTTGACAAGTCGCCGCTGGCCACCGCCGTCGCCACCTCGGCGATGTTTCTGACCTGGCCGGTCAGATTGCTTGCCATCGAGTTCACGGAATCGGTCAGATCTTTCCAGGTACCGGCGACACCCGGCACAACCGCCTGTCCGCCCAGCTTTCCATCTGTACCTACCTCACGAGCAACGCGCGTCACCTCCGAAGTGAAGACACTGAGCTGCTGAATCATGGTATTTACGATGTTTGCGGACCGGAGGAACTCGCCTTCGAGTGGGCGGCCATCCACGTCCAGGCGGACGGTTTGCGTCAGATTCCCTTGTGCCACGGCGGCGATGGCGCGCGTCACTTCGGTTGTGGGCCGGAGCAGATCTTCGACCAGCGTATTCACCGAGGTTTCCATTTCGCCCCACGCACCGCGCGATTCGTGAAACTTGGTGCGTTCGCGAGTCCTACCTTCCTTGCCGACCACTTGCCCGACACGGCGCAACTCTTCCGCCATTTGCTGATTGGCGGCCACGATCTCGTTGAACGTATCCGCAATCTTTCCCGCTAGACCGGTCCAGGAACCAGGCAGACGCACGGAGAAGTCGCCGTTTCGAATGGTCTGCAGCGCGCCCAATACAACAGCGAGGTCTGCGGACGCAGGCTCCGCAACGGCCACAAGGCCGCCATTCCCCCCATTCGAGTATCTTGGTTCGTTGTTCGTGACGGTCGCTGTAGCCTGTGAGTTTCTGCGCATTACTCGATCTCCTGATCATGGGCAAAGGCGCGTGACCTGCCTGTGCCTTCTGCTGTTTGGGTACCGTTTACAGATTCGGGCCAATTGCTCCTACATCCCAGTTCCCGTGGGAGTTGGCGTGCTGCGATCTTTGGCATGAAAAGTGGTCCGCGCAAGCGAAGGAAAATCTCGATACTGGCGTATTCCTACCATAAAGGAAACTAGGAAGCTCTACAGTGTTTCCTGTACGACGAGGTTGACGCGGCATGGTGCGATTTGGGGTTGCGCCGTTCGCTGACTCTCAGATGTCACAATCGCGGCGTTCGCATTACGATAATGGTCACAAGAATCAGCATATTTTGGGAGATCAGCGGATTTTTGATCTAACTTTATTCCATCGGGCTTCAGACTCATCGGAGGAAGATCGCGAACGTGACGGTACGGCTACTTGGTTTCACTCTGCTGCTGACCCTGGCTTCGACTGTGGAATGTGTCGAGCGCTGTAAGCCGACCCTTGTTATCGACACCTTTGTCGTCGCCGCTGGGGTTTCCTGGCCCTACGACATGAACCAACTGAAGGTTGAGACCCTGTCAGAACTCATCAAAAAGGACGACCAGTATTTCTCCGTATTCCCTGAACCGGTCACCGATGCCAAGGGCGCCGTCTACACACTTCGAGGGGAAGTAGTGGAATGGCATGCCGGTAATCGGGCAAAAAGAATGCTCGTCGGGATGGGTTCTGGCCGTGAGAGCGCCAGGATTCACTACTGGCTAACGGATGTCAAAGGCAAGCGGGTCTTCGATCACACTGATACGATCCGCCAAGCTTTTTCGGGCAACACTTATGCTGGATCTGTAGGGCAACTTGCACAACCATTCGCCGACAAAATCGCTGAACGACTGAAAGCGGCAAGACTCGCAGCGGCTGGATCAACCACGAAGAGGCCTGCACAGTCCGATTGGCAATGAAGTGAGTGGAAGTTGGTGGAGAGTCGGGATCGAACTTGAGGTGCTTGCGCGGCGTCTGAGTCGCGCGCCGAAATCCTGAGCGCAGCGAAGGACCTCAAATCACGAAGTTGGTGGAGCGAGTCGGGATCGACCCGACGACCTCATCGTTGCGAATTATCCATGCGGAATTGGACGAAGTGAAGCTGGATGGGAATAAATAGCAGAGCAGTTGCGGCTTAGCTCTAACTTTGAAACCTCTGAGTTGCTTTTCGTAGCAGGCGTTTGTACCCAATTGCATGGGGATGATATGAGGGTTACGTCACACCCTACGTCACACAAATTGTGGATGCCTACGCTCTCACCAAAGGGGTCGCAATTCCTTCGAGTCGAGGTTTTGGCGATCGTCATCGGGGCTGGCCATCAGATTGGGTCCCATCTAGCGCCCTCTGAGAAATGAAAATTTGATTCAGTCACACAGGACTCCATTGGGGGCAGGCCTGTTTTTCGTCGGAGCCTCAAATATGTACGTAAGAAAATTTTAAAATTCAGCAAAAAGCCTCGCGGCTGGCGCGAATCGCGTGAGGCTCACATTTTCTGCTCTTGAGATGAGCTGGGCAGATGGGGAATTTCTAATTAACTCGCTGGTCTACGTCAGAAGTAGCATCAGTGAACTGATCCACCGCAGTCCAAAACTCTTCTGTATTGCTAAACCCGGCTTGGAAGATGAGGACATCTGTCATGCCACCTTGCTCTAGGTCGGCTATGCATTCTAGCGCGCTCTGGCCGTGACGTTCCTCCAACCAGCGCTTCAGTTCCAAATACCGGTCGAGCTTCTTGGACAGGTCGTCGTTTTGCATAGCTGCATTGTGAGGGCATACGCTGGCGGCGGACAAATAACAGATGTACTTGCGAGGTTGGGTACTTTAGTTCGCAAGCGGAACGCGAGACAGGTATGCAAGAGAACGCAGCTAATTCACGGCGAGTCATTGACTTGCCCCCGCCTCCCGCATAACATGGCGTCCGCGCCATGATCGGCCAAACTATCTCGCATTACCGCATCGTCGAGAAACTAGGCGGTGGTGGGATGGGGGTGGTTTTTAAGGCTGAGGACACTGATCTTGGTCGCTTCGTCGCTCTCAAATTCCTACCTGATGATGTAGCGCAAGATCCGCAGGCTCTGAGCCGGTTCCAACGTGAAGCCAGAGCTGCCTCGGCGCTCAACCACCCGAACATCTGCACCATTCACGAAATCGGCAAACACGATGGGCATCCATTCATCGTGATGGAGTTTCTGGATGGCATGACGCTCAAGCATTGCATCGGAAATCGCCCCATGGGCACAGACTCGATGCTATCCATTGTGATTGAGATTGCAGACGCACTTGACGCGGCCCATACCGCGGGCATCATCCACCGCGACATCAAACCGGCCAATATCTTCGTGACGAAGCGAGGGCACGCGAAGATTTTGGATTTCGGACTGGCGAAACTCACCTCGGCCGCCTCGTCCAATTCATTGGCAAGCACGCAAAGTTTGAATATGGAAGAGCAGCATCTCACGAGTCCAGGTAGTGCTATAGGCACAGTTGCTTACATGTCGCCAGAACAGGTGCGTGCCACGGAATTAGACGCACGGACGGATTTGTTCTCCTTTGGTGCAGTGCTCTATGAAATGGCGACAGGAATATTGCCATTTCGTGGAGAGAGTTCAGGAGTCATTTTCAAAGCGATTTTGGACGCTACACCCACATCAGCCGTGCGGCTAAATCCCGACCTGCCGCCCGAATTAGAACAAATCATCAGGAAGGCTCTGGAGAAGGATCGCAATCTCCGCTATCAGAGCGCGGCGGAGATGCGCGCCGACCTGCAACGACTCAAAAGAGATGCGGACTCTGGTAAGTCATCCGGCTTAACTCAAGTTGCACCCGAAACCCCCAAAAGGCGACTCATGTGGATTGCTGGATCTGCCTTGGGAGCTATCGCCTTAATCGTGATCGCACTTCTCTTCTGGCTTTCTCGCCATCAGCCAGCCTCGTCTCCTAATTCAGTAAGCACGAAGGCAATCGCGGTTTTGCCATTTCAGAATGCGGGTTCCGACAAGGATACGGATTTTCTAAGGCTGGCCTTACCCGATGAAATTGCGAACACGCTGAGCTACGAGCCATCGTTCTCGATACGTCCATTTGCCTCAACAAGCAGGTACAACGGCCCGAACTTAGACTTGCAACAGGCGGGTCGGGAAATGGGCGTGACCACAATTGTAACTGGACACTATCTCACGGAAGGTACGCAGATCGAGGTCACCCTGGAAGCCGTGGATGTTGCCAATAACCGCAGTATCTGGCGAGAGACCCTCAATCTGGCTGCGTCAGACAAGATTGCCATGCGCGAACAAATCACATCGAGAGTTCGGCAAGGGCTGGTGCCTGTCCTTGGAGGATTATCGGCTTCGGGAGAGGCGGGGACTCGACCCAAGAGTGAGGAGGCCTACGATTTATATCTGCGCAGCATTGCCGTCCCACGGGATGTTGTTCCCAATAAGGACGCGATAGCGATGCTGGAGCGTGCGGTTGGGATTGACCCCAGCTATGCGCCTGCGTGGGAGGCTCTGGGGGCACGTTATTACTACGACAGTACGTATGGTGACGGCGGGGAACCCATGCTCAAGCGGTCGGACTCGGCCCTGGAACGGGCGTTGGCACTTGATCCGAACTTGACTTCTGCCATCGTACAGTTGGTTACCAATCAGATGGATCGTGGCGACATTGGACAAGCCTACGCTCAGGCGTCAGGTTTAGTTACGCGGCTCCCGAAAAATGCGGCGGCCCATTTTGCTTTGGCTTATGTTCTGCGTTATGCGGGATTGTTGGACGAATCGACGCACGAGTGTGGGCTAGCGCTGGCGTTGGATCGGAACAGCCTCTTCCGCTCGTGCTCCTGGGCCTTCATGCAACTGGGGCAGCCGGACAGGGCGTTAGAATTCGTCCGCCTCGATGCAGGTTCGGATTGGTCAGGCAGGGCGACAGCCTTCATTCTCCTGGAGCAAGGCAAACTCAGCGAGGCACGCCAGACGATTCAGAAAACATCGGAGCGTCCGCTACTGGGGCGTGATCTGCTTCTAGCTTGTCTTGACCCTCGGCAGACCTCTCAGTTAGGCGAAACTGCAAAAAAGAGCGAAGCGGCGGCGCTTTCGGGAGTAGATGCTGAGCCTCGATACTTCGTCGCGGATCTTTTGTCCTATTGCGGTCATCAGGATGGTGCCGTTCAGTTGTTGAGGAGCGCTGTTAGCCAAAATTATTGTGCATACGCCGCCTTGCAATCCGACCCATTGTTGAAGAAGCTTCGGGGGACGCCTGAGTTCAGTGACTTGCTGTCAGCTGCCAAAGAATGCCAGAACAAGTTCTTAGCGCAGCGAGACCACAACCCACATTGAAAGATGCCTTTACCGACATCCCCATCCTGTAGCACGCCGGAGACGAGTACGCGAGGCTGCACTAGCCCCTTCTTTGCCATGGCAATTGACCTTTGTTGCTGCGCGACCTAAGATTCCGTCGCTTGAGACTCACGTCAAGGAGGACAACATGAATCGGGACGCTGTGCTTAAAGTGGTTCTGGTCGCAGTCGGATTGATCTTTCTATTCGCAGTGTATCCGCTGATGATGTTTCTATGGCCGAGCGGCTGGCGATGGCAACCGAACCAGCCAGAATACGAGCAGATGATCCTTGGTGTGTACGCCACGCTCGGGATTTTCCTGCTGCTCGCTGCGCGTAACCCCTCGGCGAATCGCAGCTTAATCGCATTCACGGCGTGGTCGAGCCTCGTTCACGCCGGCATTATGGCTGTTCAGGCATTCCAGAATGTGAGCGAACGCGGACATCTGCTCGGCGACGTACCGGCGCTCGTCATCGTAGGTGTAGCATTGCTTGCCCTGGCTCCAGCGAAACAGGCTGCCGACAGGACATCAGCGGTCAGTGCCTAGGTTTGCGGTAGCATGCGCGGAGCAGTATGCAATGAACAACGGACCAAGAACAGTTGCCCCGCATGTGGCCTAGAGCAGAATCCATCCGCAGTTTGCGCAAAGGATAACTGCAAGACCGACTTGAAGAGAGTCACAAGTCCGCTTGCGGGCCTTCGGTTTCACGATCTGCGGCATCACGCATTACAGAACTTGCCGAGTCTCAAACAAGGGACAGCACCATAATGGCAATTGCAGGACACGTATCTCCAAAGATGCTGCAGCATTACTCGCACGTTCGGCTTCAGGCCAAGCGAAACGCTCTAGATGCAATTTCAACTCGGAAGGCAAGCGATAAACAGGAAGGTTACATCACACGCCACGTCACAAATCTGGAGAACAAGCCTGCGAACAAGCGCAAGTGACTGAAAAGTTGGTGGAGCTAGTCGGGATCGAACCGACGACCTCATCGTTGCGAACGATGCGCTCTCCCTTGCGTACTCTGTTGAGTGCGTGAGGTTTCAGTCGTCGTTTGGACCTCAAACCGGTCATTATTTTGTGACCAAATTGTGACCACTGATTGAGCCCGACTGGAACTTGCCAAACGCGCTAAAGGGCGGACCGGAGTTAACGCCACTCAAGCAGTCCGCCCATGCGCTTCACCTCAGAAGCACAGACAATATCTCAGAACGAAAACTTAGGGGCCAGTCAATATTTATGACATCGCGTATACTGCATCAATGCTGCTTGCCAGCGCGGACACAATTCGAGAGCGGGTGTATCAGCTGAGAGCTGAAATAGTTGAAATCTCCCGATTTAACGAGGAGTACCGTCACATCGGTCACTCGCAGCAAACAGAACAATGGCACGCGGAACGAATGCAGCGGCTAGAAGAGACTCTGGCGGAGTTGAAAGCACTTTCAGGTAAGAGCCGTGCGGTTGAATCGCTTTGAAACTCGAGGGAGGATTCAGACGTTCGGTAGTCTATGAGACTAAGCGAGAGAACCCTCACTCTCGAGCTCAAATCTAAAGTAGTGTGCATATCTTCGGAAGCGCAAACGCCAATTCACGCCACTCTGGAATTTGCAAGCGTCCATCTAAGGCGGTACTCTAGACAGCGTTGTTACCATGGCTGCCGGTCCCAAAGCGGTACCTGAGCAGCGTAAGGGGC
>Ga0187777_10003051_pt1 | contig 10709 bp, 12 predicted proteins | sample 1015_Q2_SP5_10_M_FD_132416 | JGI IMG/M metagenome (GOLD analysis project Ga0187777, IMG submission 132416) | Tropical peat soil microbial communities from peatlands in Department of Meta, Colombia - 1015_Q2_SP5_10_MG | ecosystem: Environmental > Terrestrial > Soil > Wetlands > Peat | place...
CAGGCAGCATATGAGCCCGGCGAACTTTCGCCTAACTTTCGCCAGCCGCCGCGAACTATAGCTCACGCCCGTGCCCCAATCAAGTGAGGTAACATACGCGTCCGGGCGATCGGCGGGTAAAGTCCTGCCCACCATTCGTTTAGGACACATCGGAACCGCTATTGGCTGAGACTGCCCACGCGCCTGCCACCCAGGTGGCCGATCCCGTCGCTGCCCCAACTCCGGCCACCTCGCATTTCGGCGCCCGGGCCGCGCGGCGGATGCTCGCGGCGTTCACCCACCGCGATTTCCGCGTCCAGTGGTTCGGCGCCTGCACGTCGAGCATCGGCACGTGGACGCAGCTGACCGCCCAGAACTGGCTGGTCCTGTCGCTCACCGGGTCGGCGTTCTACCTCGGCCTCGACGGCTTCCTGCAGCAGCTGCCGATCATGCTCTTCACGCTGATCGGCGGCGTGATGGCCGATCGGCTCGATCGCCGCCGGACGCTGTTGATGTCGCAATACATCCAGATGGGCACGGCCATCGTGCTCGCGATCCTCGTGTACTCGGGCGTCGTGCGGATCTGGTACATCCTCGCGCTGTCGTTCATCACCGGCGTGGCGCAGTCGTTCGGCGGTCCGGCGTATCAGGCGCTCATCCCGTCGCTCGTCACCAAGGACGATCTCCCGAACGCGATTGCCTTCAACTCGATCCAGTTCAACATCGCGCGCGTCCTCGGACCGCTCGTCTTCGGCGAAACCCTCGCCATCGCGGGACGCCACATGTTCACCGACGAGCAGCAGATGGCGATCTGCTTCGGGCTGAACGCCGTCTCGTTCCTCGTCGTCATCTACACGCTGATGTCGCTGCGCGTGAAGCACATTCCGCCCGCGGAGAAGCACCGCGTCCGCGACGAGCTCACCGGCGGCCTCCGCTACGTCCGCAACCACGCCAGCCTCATGTCGCTCATCGTGCTCGCGCTGATGACGACGTTCCTCGGCTTCGCGGTGCTGCAGTTCCTGTCGATCTTCGCGCAGAAGGTGTTCCACGAAGGCGCGGAGACCTACAGCCGCCTGCTCGTTTTCTCCGGGATGGGCTCGATTGCCGGCGCGCTGGCGATCGCGTGGCTCGGCAAGTTCAGGCACATGGGCGCGACCTCGCTCATCATCCTCGGCCTGTACGGCGCGCTCATCGTCGCCTTCGCCATGTCGCGCACGATGTGGATCAGCGAGCTCGTGCTGTTCTTCGCCGGGGCGGCGCTGATGGTCGTGGCGTCGAGCGTGATGTCGCTCGTGCAGCTGATCGCGCCCAACGAGATGCGCGGGCGCGTGGTGAGCATCTACATGGTGGCCTTCCGCGGCGGGATGCCGCTCGGCAGCCTCGTCAGCGGCTACCTGGCCGCGGTGCTCGGCGCGCCGATGGCCATCGGCATCAACGGCGCCCTGCTGATCGCGGTCGCCGCCTACTTCCTCGTCTTCAGCCGCGGCATGTCGGAAGCCTGACGAAATTGACAATTTACAATTAGAAATTAGGAATGCGCCACCGGGCGCGGAGCCCTGACCGTGGCGCGATCGCACGCGTGGCAGGAGCTCTTGGGCGCGCACCCGGTGGGGCTGCGAGGCGTCAGGACCCGCCGCGCTGGAACGTCCGCCTGAAGGCGGACACTACGTGCTGCGTCCCGGCCGGTACAGCAGCACTTCCGCGCGCTCGAGCGTGATCAGCCCGTCGCCGACCATCTTCTCCAGATCCGGGAGGAACGCTTCGATCTTCTCCGCGGCGTCGACGATCTCGACGACGATCGGCAAATCCTGAGACAGCTCGAGCAGCTTCGCCGTGTGAATCCGGCTGTGGGCGCCGAAGCCCATGAACCCCTTCAGCACCGTCGCGCCGGCGAGGCCCCGGCGGCGCGCTTCGAGCACGATCGCTTCGTAGAGCGGCCGCCCTTCCCAGCGGTCCGCTTCGCCGACGAAGATCCGGAGCAGCTTCCCTTCAGTGGGCAATGACATAACCGGCCCAGACGCCGACCAGCCCCGCGATCACCTGCCCGACGACGTTGACGCCGGCGGCGGCGAACTGCGCGTCGCGGATGAGCGCGAAGCTTTCGTACGCGTACGAGGAAAATGTCGTAAACCCGCCGAGGACGCCGACGAGCAGAAACACGCGCGTCTCGGGCGCGATCGCGACGCGCTGCTCCGCGGCGCCGACAATCACGCCGAAGACGAAGCAGCCGACGAAGTTCACCGCGAACGTGCCGGCGGGAAACATCGATCCAGAGACGCGGAGCACGAACGTCGACAGCAGGTAACGCAGCATGGAACCGAGCGCGCCGCCAATCGCAATGAGCAGGAGATTCACGTAGAATATCGACGGCCATTATGCCAGTTCTCGAGCTCGTGACGAGCTCCGGCCTCGGATCGCTGCTCGGGATGCGCCACGCGCTCGAGCCCGATCATCTCGCGGCGGTCTCGACGCTCGTGACGCGCGAACGCAGCAGCGCGAAAGCGATTCTCCTCGGCGCCTGCTGGGGAATCGGCCACACGCTCTCGCTGGTCGTGGTCGGCGCCGCGCTCGTGCTGCTCCGCGCCGAGATGCCGCGCGGCGTCGCCGACGCGTTCGAGCTCGGCGTCGCGCTGATGCTCGTCGGCCTCGGCGTGCGCGCGATCCTCCAGGCCGCTCGGCAGGGCGCGGACGGTCCCGCGCGCCTGCATCATCACGGCCGCGTCGTTCATCGTCACGCGGGCGCGCCGGCGCACCTGCACGTCGGCCGGTGGACGCTCGCGCGGCGGCCGCTGCTCGTCGGCGCGGTCCACGGCCTCGCCGGGTCCGGCGCCCTGACGGCGCTCGTGCTCACGACGCTGCCGACGACGGCGGCGCGTCTGGCGTATATCTCGCTCTTCGGATTCGGGTCCACGGTGGGGATGGCCGCGCTCTCGGGCCTGTTCGGGTGGCCGCTCGCCCGCTGGGGCGCGAATCGCGGGCTCGCACGCGCGGTATCGGTGGCGGTCGGCCTCGTGTCGGTCGCGCTCGGCGTCGCGTGGGGCTATCCGATCATTTCACACGCACTGTCCAACTGACCGGCGCCGACTCGGCCTCGTAACAGAGCTTCTCGTCGCAGGCCTGATACGAGATCGTGCCCGTCAATCGTATCGACGTACCGGGCTTCAGCGTCTTCGCGACCGTGATCTCGCGCGTCAGGCGAAACCGTCTCTGAAACACCGGGACGAGCTCACCCGCAAAGATCACAAGCTCGGACGACGGGTACGTCGTTCTTCCCGGCGTCACGCCTTTCACCGGGTCAAGAGTGAACGCGACGGGTTTGTAGTTCTTCGCGCCAGGAGCATAGATGTGGACGCCGACTGTCGGCGTGATGACCGCGTCGAGCACCAGTTTCCCGCCGGGCGTTACCGCCGTGGCGCTGGCGCCGTACGACACACGGGCGTGCGCGAGCACGACAGGGGTCGAAAGCCGGCGCTCGGGGTCCTGCGCGTGAAGCGTCACGGTGAAGAGGACGCTGCCGAGGGCGAGCACGACACGACGCATACTACGATTATCGCTCGAGCCATTAGAATTGGACCCGTGCCAGCACGTGTATTCGTCGTCGAGGACGATCCGGACATCGCCGACCTCGTCACGCGGTACCTGGACAGAGCCGGATACGCGACGACGAAGTTCGCCGCCGGCCGCGACGCCATCGACGCCGCGCGCGCCAAGCCGCCGGACCTGATGGTGCTCGACGTGATGCTGCCGCAGATGGACGGCCTGGAAGTGTGCCGCCTGCTGCGCGCCAACGAGAAGACGGCGGCGATTCCGATCATCATGCTGACCGCGCGGGCCGAAGAGTCGGATCGCATCGTCGGCCTCGAGATCGGCGCGGACGACTACGTACCGAAGCCCTTCAGCCCGAACGAGCTGGTCGCCCGCGTCCGCGCGCATCTCCGGCGCGCGCAGCGGACCGAAGGAAGCGCCGCGCATCCGATCGTCTACCGCGGGCTGACGCTCGATCCCGAGCGTCACACGGTCGAGCTCGACGGACGCGCGCTGACGCTCACCGCCAAGGAATTCCTGCTCCTCGCGTACCTGCTCCAGCATCGGGGCCGCGTGCTCTCGCGCGACATCCTGCTCGAGCAGGTCTGGGGGTACCGCTACACCGGTGGGACGCGGACCGTCGACGTGCATATCCGTCGGCTGCGCGAGAAGGTGCCGCTCCTCTCCGAGGCCCTCGTGACCGTCAAGCAGTTCGGCTACAAGCTGCTGGAATAGTCGTGGTCGCCAGCTTCCAGACGAAATTCTTCGCCGCCGCCGTCGCGTCCGCGGCGCTTGCGCTGGCCGTTGCCGGCGCGCTCTTCGTCACGATGATGCGGCGCCAGATGGATGCGGGCATCCAGACCACGCTGACCACGGAAGCGCGCCTCGCGGCCGACCTCGTGAACAACGGCGGCGCGCCGGGCCGGACGACGGAGCAGCTCGACGCGGAGGCCGACGAGCTCGGCGCGGTCACCGGAACGCGCGTCACGCTCATCGCGCCGGACGGGCGCGTGATGGGCGATTCGTCGGAGACGCTGGCCGGCGTCGCGGCCATGGAAAATCACGGGACGCGGCCGGAAGTCGTCGAAGCACGCGCCAGGGGCATCGGGATGGCGCGCCGGCACAGCGACACGCTCAAGATCGACATGCTGTATGTCGCCGTGCCCGTTCGCCATCCGGCGCTCGCGTTCGTCCGGGTCGCGCTTCCGCTGACGACCGTGCGCCAGCAGCTGCAGCCGGTCTTGTCGATCGCGGCGACGGCCCTGGCGGCGGCGCTCGTCGGCGCCGTGCTCATCGCGTGGATCGTCTCGGCGCGGATCGGCCACCGCGTGCGGGATATCGCCGCGGTCGCCAGGCGCTACAGCGCGGGCGATCTCACGGCGCGCCCGATGGACTACGGCGAGGACGAGCTCGGCGCCGTCGCGCGGTCCCTCGACGCGGCCGTGCACGAAATCGGCCGGAGGCTCGCCGAGCAGGCGCGCGACCGCGCGCGCACCGAAGCCATCCTCGCGGGCATGGCCGAAGGCGTCATCGTGGTCGACCCGCAGGGTCGCCTTCAGCTCGCCAACGGCGCCGCGCAGCGGATGCTGCGCCTCGATACGGTCGCGGTCGGCCGCCCTTATGTGGAAACGATCCGGCATCCGGCCATCGCGGAGCTTGTCGCCGCCACGCTGGGGGGCCGGACGCCGGAGCCGCTGCAGCTGTCGCCCCCGCGCGATTCGTCGCGCACGATCATGGCGCGCGCGGCCTCCAGCGCGTCGGGCGAAGGCGCGTCCGCCCACGGCGTGCTCGTCGTCATGCACGACATCACGGAGCTCAAACGCGCCGATCAGATTCGCCGCGACTTCGTCGCGAATGTCTCGCACGAGCTCCGCACGCCCCTCACCGCGATCCGCGGCTACGTCGAAGCGCTCGGCGACGACGACACCGCCTCCGAAGAGCGGCACCGGTTCCTCGGCATCATCACCCGGCACACCGAGCGCATGGAGCGGCTGGTGAAGGACCTGCTACGGCTCGCGCGCCTCGACGCCCGCCAGGAGACCCTCGATGTCGTCGCGTGCGACCTCGGCACGCTGTTCCATACCGTGGCCGGCGATCTCGGACGGCTGTCCGAAGAACGGCGGCAGCGCCTCGACATGCGCGTCCAGGCGGAGGCGGCGGCCGTGCGTGCCGACCCGACGAAGCTTCACGACGTGCTGCGGAATCTGGTCGCGAACGCGATGATGTACGGGCCCGAGGGCTCGACGATCACGCTCGAGGCGAACCGGCAGGACGGCCACGTCGCGATTTCGGTGTCGGACGAAGGGCCCGGCATTCCCGAGGCGGATCTTTCGCGCGTCTTCGAGCGCTTCTATCGGGTCGACAAGTCGCGCGCCCGCGACCCTGGCGGCACCGGCCTCGGCCTCGCCATCGTGAAGCACCTCGTCGAACTGCACGGCGGCGAGGTCACGGCCGAGAACCGGCCCAGCGGCGGCGCGAAGTTCACCGTGACGCTACCGGTCTAGGGTCAGAGGGTCGCTTCGCGCGACTCCACGTCTTGCGATCGAATGCCTGACGCGGCGAGCTCGATCACACGCAATATCTCGGAGGCATGCCATCGCTTGATCGCAGGGCTGACACGGTTCATCGTTCGGGACCTTCGGACCTTTCGGACCTCTCGGACCTTATTGCGCCCCAACGATGCGCAGCACGACGAACATGCCGGCGCTCAGGAGAAAAGCGGCCGGAATCGTCAGAACCCACGCCCACATGATCTGACCAGCGACGCCCCAGCGGACGGCCGAGAGCCGCCGCGTCGCGCCGACGCCGACGATCGAGCCGGTGATCGCATGCGTGGTGCTGACCCCGACGCCGAGAAACGTCGCCGTGAACACCGCGATGGCGGCGCCGGTTTCGGCGGCGAAGCCGCCGACCGGCTGCAGCTTCGTGATCTTCGAACCCATCGTGTGGATGATGCGCCAGCCGCCCGCCAGCGTGCCGAGCGCGATCGCCGCGTGCGCGCAGAGGATCACCCAGATCGGCACGAAGAACCGGTCGATGTAGTGCGCCGAGTACAGCAGCCCCGCGACGATCCCCATCGTCTTCTGGGCGTCGTTGGCGCCGTGGCTCAGGCTGAACGCGCCAGCCGAAAGGAGCTGCAGGCGGCGGAACCAGCTGTCGACGACACCGGGCGGCGTCCACCGGAAGATCCACAGAATCGCGGTCATCAGCAGGAGTCCGGCCGCCAGGCCGATGATCGGCGAGAGGACGATGAACACGATCGTCTTCGTCCATCCCGACGCGATGACGACGCCCCATCCGGCCCGCGCGACGGCGGCGCCGGCGTAGCCTCCCATGAGCGCGTGCGACGAGCTCGTGGGCAGGCCGAAGTACCACGTGATGATGTCCCACATGATCGCGCCGAACAGGCCGGCGAACACGACGGCGAAGTTCACGGCGTTCACGTCGATCATGCCCTTGCCGATCGTCGTCGCCACCGCCGTCCCGAAGCCGAACGCGGCGACGAAGTTGAAGAAGGCGGCCCACGCGACGGCCTTGCACGGCGACAGCACGCGCGTCGACACGACCGTCGCGATCGAGTTCGCGGCGTCGTGGAATCCGTTGAGGAAGTCGAAGGTCAGCGCGACGAGCACCAACGCCGCGACGAGGGGGAACATCAGCCGTGCTTCACGACGACGCCTTCGAGGACGTTGGCGACGTCCTCGCAGCGGTCGGTGGCGTCCTCGAGGAAGTCGAGCGCTTCCTTCCACTTGATGACGATGAGCGGATCCCGCTCTTCGTCGAACAGGCGCATGACCGCCTGCTGATGGACGCGGTCGGCTTCGTTCTCGAGCCGGTTGATTTCGACGGCGTGCACGACGACGCCTTTGCTCTGCTCCAGGGCGTCGAGCGCGAGGCGGACCTGCTCGGCCGACGTCGTGATGATGCGGGCCAGCTCACGCGCGCCGAAGCGAACCTTCTCGAGGCGATACAGGCGGACGAGCGTCGCGGCGGCGTCGATCGCGTCCATCACGTCGTCGAGCGAGCGCGCGAGCTCGTGGATGTCTTCGCGATCGAGCGGTGTGACGAAGGTGCGGTTGAGCCGCTGGATGATGGCGTGGGTCAGGAAATCGCACTTGTGCTCGACTTCCTTGATTTCGTCCGCCTTGTCCCAGAGCGGATGATCGGGCACGAGCATCGCCTCGAGGAGCGTCGCCCCCACCCGGATCTGGTCGCCCAATGCCTGAAAATCGCCGTAAAACTTCTCTTCGCGGGGGATCAGCCGGAACGCCACGTGCCGGGGATTGTAGCAAATTCCGTTTACACGGCCGTTACTCGGCCGTTACAGGCTGCCCGGATGACCGGGGACCGGCCGGAGTACGATTTGCCTAATCAATGGCGGTGAACAGCGAAGTTCTCGCGATTATCCTGGGCGGCGGCCAAGGCACCCGCCTGTTTCCCCTCACGCATCAGCGCTCGAAGCCGGCCGTTCCCATCGGCGGCAAGTACCGGCTGATCGACATCCCCATCAGCAACTGCCTGCACGCCGACATGCGCCGGATCTTCGTGCTGACGCAGTTCAACTCGGCGTCGCTGAACCGGCACATCGCGCAAACCTACCGCATGGATCTGTTCAGCCAGGGATTCGTCGAAATCCTCGCGGCGGAACAGACGCCCGACAATCCGAACTGGTATCAGGGGACGGCGGACGCCGTCCGTCAGGGGCTCCGCCACTTCTCTCGGTTCGATAACGACTACTACCTGATTCTCGCCGGCGATCATCTGTATCGCATGGATTACAACGAGCTGATCGATGCGCACGTCGATCGCCGTGCCGACATCACGATCGCGGCGCAGCCGGTCACGACCGCGGACGCGCCGGCCATGGGCATCTTCAGGTTCGATCGCAGCGGCCAGATTGTCGCATTCGAGGAAAAGCCGTCGCCGGCGCGGCTCGACGAGATCGGCCAGAGCATTCCGTCGGGGTCGACGTTCGGGGGCCATTCGCCGGATCGGCCGTTCGTCGCGTCGATGGGTGTGTACGTGTTCTCGCGCGACGTCCTCGTCGAGATGCTCTCCCGCGACGAGTCGAAGGACTTCGGCCGCGAAATCATTCCGCGGGCGCTGAACGAATATCGCGTGCACTCGTATCTCTTCCGCGGCTACTGGGCGGACGTCGGAACCGTCGAATCGTTCTACGACGCGAACGTGATGCTCACGCGGCCAGGGGCGCCGTTCAAGTTCTACGACCCCCGGCGTCCGATCTACACGCACCCGCGCTTCCTGCCCGGTTCGCGGCTGAGCGAGTGCAGCATCCGCGACGTGATCGTCGCCGAGGGGTGCTTCATCGATCGCGCGACGATCGAGGACTCGATCGTCGGCATCCGCACGGACATCCAGCCCGGCGCGGTGATCAAGCGGTCGGTCCTGCTCGGAGCGGACTTCTACGAGTCCGACGACGAAGCGCCGGGGCGCGGGGACGCGCCGCGGCTCGGCATTGGCCGCGACGTGGTGCTCGATCGGGTGATCGTCGACAAGAACGCGCGGATCGGCGATGGGGCCAGGCTCGTGAACCAGCAGGGGGCGTCCGAGCTCGACGGTGACGGCTACTACATCCGCAACGGTGTCGTGATCGTACCCAAAGATGGTGTCATTCGAGCCGGGACGACCGTCTAGTCCGCGGTTCCGTATGTGCGGCGGACGCGGCCGTTTGGCTGCGTTCGCCGGATTTCTCGTGCGTTCTCGTGTGGCCGAGCACATGTGACATTACGGACCAGTTCGGTTTCAGGACGCCGCTCGGGGCACTGGCCGAGTCTTCGAATATTCCTCAGCAAAACGCCGAACAGCTGATCTGGCCTGCGCGTTGCCCTGATGCGGGCGGCTCTCGCATCAGGAGACTCCGCCTTGATAGACGAGGCCGCACTCCGGGTGAGCGTCGAGAAACCACAGCTGCCGACGAAGGAAGTCCGGCAGCCAGAGATCGTCGGCGTCGAGGAATGCGACGTAGCGCGCGGTCGCGGTGCGCGCGCGGAACGGCGCGAGCGCTTCTTCGAGCGCCTCGGTGTCGTCGGACCCGTCGTTGACGACGATCACCTCAATATTGGAAAAGTCTCTTCGAAAAACGGGGTCGAGCGCGGACGCGTTGTCCCGGGACGCGTTGTACGCGGGAATCACGACCGAGACGGAAGGCAACTACCGTCGGCGCGTGCAACGCGAACGCCGAAACCTCGTCTGTTACAAGGATGTGATGGAAATTTGATTCCGAAGCAGGCCGATGCCGTCGATCTCGGTCTCCACGACGTCCCCGTCCTCGAGATAGCTCGGCGGGTTGCGGCCGAGGCCGACGCCTTCGGGAGTCCCGGTTGCAATCACATCCCCCGGCTCGATCGTCATCCCGCGCGACAGGAACTCGATGATGACGTCGATCGGGAAGAGCATCTCCGCGGTCGTCGCGGACTGCCGGGTCTCCCCGTTCACGCGCAGCGAGATCCGTTTGTTCTGCGGATCGCCGAACTCGTCCGCGGTCACGACGACGGGACCCATGGGACAGAAGCCGTCGAGGCTCTTGCCCTTGAACCACTGCTTGTGGCCGAACTGCAGGTCGCGTGCGGAGACGTCGTTGATGATCGTGTAGCCGAACACGTGCTCGCGCGCGCGGGCCCGCGGGATGTTCCTGCCTGCGACACCGATGACGACGCCCAGCTCCGCTTCATAGTCCACCTGGTTCGTGACCGACCGATCCCATGGGATCGGGTCGTACGGGCCGTTCACGGCCGTCGGCGCCTTCGTGAAGAAGACCGGAATCTCGGGCGCCTTCGCCGGCCGGCCCGACGGCGTCGTCTCCGCGACGTGGCTCGCGTAGTTGAGACCGAGGCAGACAACGTTCTTCAGCGGACGCGGGATCGGTGCATGCCAGCGGACCTGCTCGGACGTGAACGCGCCGGCCTGAGATCCGGCGCGACGCGCGCGTTCGATGGCGTCGCCGACGCGGCGCCACGCTTCCGGTCCAGCCTGAATCAGTTCGAGCAGCGTCGGCGGCGTGTGCGCGGACCGTTCGTCCGCGAGCAGCTGGTGGACGTCGGTGATGCCTCCCGCGTGAACGACTCCGAGCCGAGGCGTCTGAGCGTCTGGTGTCGAGAACGTCGCATATCGCATGGACCCGCGATTATATGCGCCCGCGTCGACGGCAGGGTCCAACCTCTCACTTCACTACTTCACTACTTCAC
>Ga0187777_10003055_pt1 | contig 10707 bp, 8 predicted proteins | sample 1015_Q2_SP5_10_M_FD_132416 | JGI IMG/M metagenome (GOLD analysis project Ga0187777, IMG submission 132416) | Tropical peat soil microbial communities from peatlands in Department of Meta, Colombia - 1015_Q2_SP5_10_MG | ecosystem: Environmental > Terrestrial > Soil > Wetlands > Peat | place...
CAGAAGGAGCTCTCATTGAAATCAAAGGCGTTCAGGAATTGGAGATTCTGGCTAAAGCCGTCGAGTTGGAAGTGAATCGCCAGCAAACCCTCCTCGGCATCCGAAACGAATTATCCTCCAGAAGCCTGAAACCCAACCAGATAGAGAGAACGTACGTCAACTTCTCTGAACTGTTCTTGAATTCAGAGGCACGAGTAATCAAAGCAGCGATGGCTAAGGGAGGGGTAGTTTTAGCGGTAAGATTGCCCAAATTCAAAGGCCTCCTAGGAAGAGAGCTTGCGCCAGGGCTACGATTCGGGACCGAACTCTCCAATCGCGCATCGTTCTGGGCGGGAGTAGGAGGGATATTTCATTCAGACGAGTTGCCCGCCTACGGAATATCTGCTGCCCAGGTTACGGCAATACGGGATCGGCTCGGTCTTGCTGCCGAAGACGCGTTCGTCCTCGTCGCTGACGACAACGCTAAAGCACAAGATGCTCTGGATGCAGTTGTCGACCGAGCAAACGAAGCACTTGTAGGAGTTCCCGAAGAGACTCGTACAGCCATGGCTGATGGGACCACGAGGTACATGCGGCCTCGGCCGGGCGCAGCTCGTATGTACCCAGAAACGGATGTTCCAGAAACTCCCCTTCCCGAAGAACATATTGCCACGCTCAAGGCGCACTTACCTGAAACCTCTGAGAAACTCGCGATGCGGCTGATGGAACAATTCTCACTCAATCAGAAATTGGCGAAACAGGTGGTGGATTCTGAGTATCTGAGCCTATTCGAACAGGTCGCCGCAGAGAGGACAGTTCAACCTACATTTGCTGCAACGTTTCTAACGGAAACATGCAAGAGCCTCGAACGAGACGGTGTCGCCGTTCACACAGTCCCAGATGCCAAAATTGCTGCTATGTTCCACCTAATGGCCAAAGGCGCCTTTGCCAAAGAAGCCATGCCTGATTTGTTGAAGTGGCAGGTTTCAAACCCAAACTTGGAACCTTCGCAAGGGATACAAAATCTTGGATTACAAATGTTAAGTGAGACGGAATTAGAGCAAGTCATTGAGCGTCACATCGAGAAGAACAAGAAACTAGTCGAGACGAAGGGCCAGGGAGCCTTTCCATCGATCATGGGATCCATCATGTCCGAAGTACGAGGGCGTACCGACCCTAAGCTTGTAACGGAGGCGCTCAAGAAGAGACTCGCCAGAACCGCCTAGCTCCCATGAACAAGATATCAATTGAAACCTTGACAGTAAAAGTAGTTCGCAAGTAAGGTCGTGGCGAACGTGGCGCCTACTCAAGGAATTGGACGTCGTCTACTAGACCGTCGCTGTTTACATCTATGCCCGTAACGACACGAGCGATGGTTTTCCTATTCATCGTGTTACCTCTTGCGATTTCATCAGTGTACTTAATGAAAGCCAGAACGGCGGCCCTTGTTCCAAGGTAGCTGTTTCCTGCTATGACGAACATTTTCGACTCCTCGTTGCTGGGATTGCTGATCAATTGCACTGCCCCCTCTTCCTCGCCGGCATAGCTTCGTCCTGAGAGTCGGGAGATCATCATGTTGTGGCCGGTTAGCTCGTAGGTTATGGAGAGGTATTCGTTTGCGGTCATGGTAACAGTGTTTACCCTAGGCCCTCCCACAACTATGAGGTTTCGTGCTGACTCCTGTTGGGATAATTCAGTGTCCAAGCGTACAACGCTTTCTCGTGTGACGGGAAGGAGTGAACCTATGAACAATGCCAGGTCCGTGGCCCTATCCCCGCAGCGTGCCCGACTGCTAAAGATACCATGTGCGTCAGGGCTTCCGAGCACAATGTGGCCGTTGAAATGGCCTTTTGAAATGAACGGCTCGAGCATTTTCGCGGCAGGTTCCGAGAGAGTTTCCTCTAACAGTTCCCGCGGAGCGGTACTTGATCCTCGCTTCGGTATGATCGCTACGGCTTTCTCCTCCGCTCGGTAGTACTTTGCCGTAGCACCCCTCTTCCTAACGGTTCTCTCCAACACTACCAGACCTGCTCTCTCGAGTTCCCTCAGGTGATAACAGATCACTTGCTCGCTAGTGCGGAATGTTTCCGCTAGGTCTTTGGCGCATTTTTCGCCATCGGACAACTCGCTCAGGATTTTCCAACGCGTGGGTTGCAGAAGTAGTTGAGCGACTTTGGGGTCAGAGATGATTCGGGTGGGGAGGAGTCGGTTGTTGCGTCTCTCCTTAAGCAGTAGATATGACATTTCGCATTGGCCCCGTCGAGTGCATTAATAAAGTGTGGATTTGACTATTAAACGCGTTTTTGATTAATCCGCGCGCATCTTGAGCCCAGACCACTGCGAAAAGGATCGATTCATCAAAACTGAACCTCAGGAAACCTTATGACAACTCCTCTGCAATCTCGGCGAACTCTATCAGGAAACCGATACCCATGTGCGGAATATCTGGTGTAGTACAGAAATCTGGCGACGTCGGTCCGATTCTATACGACTCCTTGAAACGGCTGGAGTACAGGGGTTATGATTCGGTGGGCGAAGCGGCAATCATCGACGGCAGGATGGTCGTAAAGAAGGACAAGGGAAAGATCGACGAGGTCGAACGCGAACTCCGAATCAGTGATTTGGGTGGGGTGGTTGGGATTGGTCATACTCGCTGGGCGACGCACGGCGCACCATCCCAAGAAAATGCGCACCCACACACAGACTGCATGGGCAAGGTTGCAGTCGTTCATAATGGGATAATCGAGAATTTCATGGAACTAAAGCAGGAGTTGGAGGCTTCTGGGCACAAATTCAAGTCAAGAACTGACACGGAAATAGTTGCACACCTCGTAGAAGAGCGCCTGAAAGCAGGAGTGGGTTTCGTTGAGGCCGTACGAATGACCGCACGTAGGCTCACGGGCGCATACGCCCTCGCCTTCATATCTACTGATGAACCTGACAAAATCGTGTGCGTGAGACGTGAGAGTCCGCTCGTGATCGGCACGGGAGTTAACGCAAATTATCTCGCTTCAGATATTCCCGCGTTCCTTTCACGAACGAAACGGGCCATACTCCTTGAAGATGATGAGATGGCGGTTCTAAAGGCAGACAGCGTACAGTTGATGAAGGTTGAAAGTGGGGAGGCGGTATCTCGGCAGCCCTTCACCGTGGAGTGGAGTGTGGAGACGGCTAGCAAAGGCGGCTTTCCGCACTTCATGTTGAAGGAGATTCATGAACAGCCGCTTTCAATTCGTAATGCCTTGCGAACGCACCCAATCTATCTTGATCTGATGGCCTCAGCAATGAACCGGGCGAAGAAGATATTCTTGCTCGCTTGCGGAACCTCATATCACGCTTGTGTTGCCGCCACGTATGTTTTCGCAAACTTGGCCAAAATCGAAGTCACGCCGGTCGTCGCCTCAGAATTCATAGATGGTTACGGGGCGATGATCGATCAAGATACCGTGGTCTTGACCATTAGCCAATCTGGAGAGACTGCGGACACTCTCACCGCGGTCAGGGGAGCGAAAGATCGTGGAGCCACAATTCTTGGGATAACCAATGTAATGGGATCAACCTTGACTAGGCTCTCAGACGTTTATATCGGCCAAAACTCCGGCCCGGAGATGGGAGTGGCCGCGACCAAGACCTTCACCGCTCAGTTTGGAGTTCTCGTTAAAATCGCAGTGGCTCTAGCTGAACAACGAAAAACCTTGAGCGGCAATGAATTGCAGCTGTTGCAAGTGGGCTTCGATCAACTGCCCGAATGGGTCTCAACTACCCTATCCAGTCAAGAGGCTACTGTGAAACGTCTTGCTGAAAAATATTCGGATAGAATCAGTTTCTGCTTTCTGGGCAGGGGAATTAGTGTGGCGACTGCCCTTGAGGGACGACTGAAGCTCCTTGAACTTTCATATCTCCCCGCCATCGCGTACCCGGCAGGTGAGTCGAAACACGGTTTCATCTCGGTGGTTGAGGATGGCTATCCAGTAATTTTCATTGCGCCCACGGATGAGGTTTACTCTAAGATCGTTGGCAATGTTATGGAGATGAAGGCTCGGCAAGCCCAAGTTATTGGCGTCGTTGAAGAGGGAGATACCGAAGTTGCAGGTTTATCGGATGAAACGATAACCATGCCTACTGGGATTCCTTGGCCGCTCACGCCAATAGTCTTCATTCTTCCGCTCCAACTTTTCGCGTACTACGTGTCGGTGAGAAAGGGTTACAACCCTGACTTTCCAAGAAACCTAGCGAAATCAGTAACTGTACACTGACAAGAGCGACTAACGACGAGGGGTGTTGGTTCGACGAACACCGCAGCGAGTGGAAAACTCGATCAACCAACTCTCAGCTCCTTCTCAAAGGTCCTAGAACTGCTTGATCAGTTTCGTAACTCAACCCTAGCCGAACCTGATAGAAGTCTGGATTTACTTCTTTGGAAATGTGCGGCTGAGGCCGAGTATTTGGCGTTTAGGATATCGATCATCAACGAGTTGAGTGATTATGACCCTGAGGTTGATACCGCAGGCAGGCTTTCTGCTGATCGTGCACGTGACCTTATCGCCAAAGCCCAAACTAAGTTAGGTTCAGATCCGCGTGGGGCTTACAAGGACGTTCGCGAAGCCGTCGACGTTCTGAGAAAAATGTCTAAAGCGCGTGGCAAGACTCTCCAGGCCCGCCATGAATCATCACCAAAGAACGGGTAGAAACACTTTTCTTGGTAGATTGTTACGCGTCACCGAAGACGATTGAAGAGCAGTCCACAAAAGTTCACAGTCACTCTCGCCGGAGCGGCCGTATTCTCCGCGCTCGCGGCGTTGCTGACTCTCTCCAGAGCTGCAATTCCATTCCCATTAGTCCCGTACCTCCAAATAGATTTCGCAGAACTTCCGATTTACATCGCATTTTTCCTCTTCGGGCCCCTGGCTGCCATCATAACGGAATTAGTGCACTGGTTGTTTCTCAACATAACCGGCTCTGATGCGCCTCTCGGTCCTGCGATAAAATTGGTCGCAGTCTTGTCTACTCTCTGCGGGTTTTGGGCGGGTAGTTCCATCTACTCTCGTTTGGCGGGGGGACGAGGGCGACCTGCTATCGCACTCTCACTCATATTTGGTGGGGGGATGCTTCTTCGAGTTGTGGCGATGACTATTGTGAACTACGCAGTCCTCTTGTACGTCGGGCCAGTCATTTTCGGGCTCAACTATATGGCGTTCGCGAGGGTTACGCTCGTCAAGACGACGGGGTGGGAGTTCAGTGGAGACGCTGTCTTACTTTTCTGGGTCCTTGTTTTCACGGCTTTGTATAATGTAGTTAACTTGCTCGCGGCTGCGATCCCCGCGGGGCTAGTGGTCTCCCCATTAACGAACTCGTTCCGGCACATAACTTCCATAGAAACTTGGCTCATGAGGAGTGTAAGAGCCAAGTCTTCCAGCTAGTTCGCCCAAACCCCGGATCGGTAAATCGTCGCATCGCGCGCTTCTCCTACCGATATTATTTTCACTGGCGATTTTGTGATTTCTTCAATTCTCTCGACGTAGTCTCGCGCCTGCGAGGGCATCGAATCGTAGCCTTTCTTTGCTATAGCCGCCCAATCAGAGTCAGGTAAATCGGGCCATCCTTTCATCTCCTCATAAACGGGTTTACAGTTTGAGTATTCGTGCAGTGCTGCCGGTTGGTCATGCACCGTTCTGCCGTCCACCTTGTATTCGATGCATATCTTGACGGGGTCGAATCCGCTGAGAGTATCCATTTTTGTGAGAGCGATCCCAGTGAGGCCGTTCACCCTCGCCGCTAGTCTTAGCGCGACTGCATCGATCCACCCACACCTCCGTCTGCGGCCCGTTACCGTCCCAAACTCCTTTCCTTTTTCTTGGAGCTTTGACCCCAAATCGTCTGTAAGCTCGGTTGGCACCGGCCCTGCTCCCACGCGCGAAGTATATGCCTTGACAACTCCTAACACATCATTGATCTTGGTCGGCCCGATTCCTGCCCCTGTACAAACGCCTCCTGCTACAGTGTTTGATGATGTCCCGAAGGGGTACACTCCGTGGTCGATGTCCAGTAAAAGCCCTTGGGCACCTTCGAATAGAATCCGTTTACCTTCGTCCAACGCCTTGTTCAACAGCACTGAAGTATCAGTCACGTATGGGCGAAGATCCTGACCAAACCTTACACATGCGTCCAGCAGCTCCTTCTCATTGATTTGGGCGTCTGATTCGTAGACTGATTTTAGCATTCTCTGCTTTAGAATGGTATTCTGTTCGATTTTCTGTTTCAGGAGTTCTATGTCCAGAAGGTCCGACGTTCTAATCCCATACCTTGCCACCTTGTCTGTATACGTAGGGCCGATCCCTCGTAAGGTCGTTCCCGACCGAAGGGCTCCCTTGAATTTCTCTTCGGCTGCATCCAACATTTGGTGGTAGCTGAGAGTTACGTGGGCCCGGTCGCTCAGGGCGAGGTCTGGCCTGTATCCCTTAGCGGTTAGATCCGAGATCTCCTTCAACAACACGGACGGATCCACGACGACGCCGTTGGCTATTACCAACTTCTTGCGATGCAATACGCCGGACGGTAGAAGCCTTAGCCTGTAGGTTTCTCCTCCGACATTAATGGTGTGTCCGGCGTTGCTACCCCCTTGGTAACGAGCGACGTAATCTGCCTGCGAGGAGAGGTAGTCAACGATCTTGCCTTTGCCTTCATCTCCCCATTGACAGCCGACTACGATGAGGCTAGGCAAATTCCAATCCTCTCTCTCGTGAAAATGGATTCAAGCTAGTTGGTGGCGTATGCGCTAGTCTTGGCGCAGCCAAGAAGTTCGGCGTTTGCGGTGCGCCCACTCAGTTTCCCCATCAATGCCGTCGAAAACGGAATTTAAGCTTTGGCAGTAACTCGAACGTTTGGGAAAAAGGGCGACCGTCGCATCGGAAATTTCGACGGGAGAAGAGAAGAATGTTCAGTCTGCCCGTCGAAGGCCATCACTGCGCCGGCTGAGAGCGCTCTGAACTTAAAGGATTCATCATCCCGAGCGTCTGCTATCGATGTCATTTATGGACTCAACTCTCGACACGGTCCAAAACGGACTCCGATAGTGCAACGCAACCGTATCCGAATACTGCCTCCGCAAATATTGGTCTTACTGTGATGAAATGTTTGCCGACGAGGGAAGTGGACCGCGGATGCCTTCTTGGTAGGCTCTCATAGTGCTCACTCAGAATCGGAGTTCAATCAACAAGTGAAGCGTCCTGTTTCGTCCGCAGCCTACTCATTCAGCAACCGTTGTAGGTGCTTCACACGGTAACGTTGCCGATGAAATGCGCACCTACAGATTCAGGTGCCCTAAGGCAGTGCCGAGCCTAAGGATAAAATGGAAAGGGTGGGTGCATGAAATTTGGTGGAGCAAAAGGCATACCACCAAAAGCTCCATGACCAAATCCCCACGCAGGAACACTGGCGTAGGCTCCAGCAAAGGTTCCATGGCCAACGCTAGCATAGGCCCCAGCGAAGGCTCCATGACCAAACCCCCACGCAGGAGCGCCAGCAGAGGCCGCAGCAAACGCTCCATGGCCAAATCCCCAAGCAGGAGCACTAGCAGAAGCTGCAGCAAAGGCTCCGTGGCCGAGCCCCCACGCGGGAACACCGGCAGCGAAGGCACCCTTGCCTACGGCTCCAACACCTAACCCAATCAAACCAGTACCTACGGAGGCCTTAGCTACTGCAGACGCGCCAACAGCAGCCGTCGACGCCAAAGCTCCGACAACTAAAGAAACTACCATGTTACAGTCAACCTAAGGGAGCTAGGTACGACTGAGTATATATCGTTTAGCATCGTACATGTCAAAGCGCTCTTAGGTCAGCCAGTATCCCTCCTCCATTTGATTTGGTCTCATTACGACTAAAATGGGGCTAGAGCCACCAAAGTGGTCAGTTTCCGCCTCTATCCAACGTTGAGTTTCAAATTTTGGGACGCAAAATCCTGTAAGACTTGACACTATCTTGTACCTAACGGACAAGTCAAACTAACGTCATCGAATCTTAGCCTACACATCCGTCAACGAGAGGTCGAAGAAACTGGCTTACATGTGTTATTATCACCCGACCCTCCCGGCCAACAGGGTATGCAGCCGTTGCGGCCGAAGAATCTGTGTTTCGTGCACGCGAGCTTATGGTGATCTCACCCTATGCACGACTTGCTTCCACACGTCTGTAACGCATACTCCCACGCTGCAGACACCACCAACAACGAGACCAGGATCGGTTACTCAGGGTGGCTCCGATGCTAAGCCTCAGACGCCTTATCGGAGAACTATAATCCTGCTACTCACGATCTCCGCGGCTTTGATATGGTTTAATGCAGACGCGCTTCTTGTGTGGCCAACTTTCTATGCGACCTGGGTGGGCTTTTTCCCGTGGGTAGCATACCTTGGTAGCCTCAGCTTCATCCTTGGCGTAATCCTAGGATTGGTGATTGACATGGGAGTGGTCTTATACTCATTCGGGTTTAGAGCTGAATCAGCATTCATTGTCTTCCCTGCCGCCATCATTAGCCTCTTCATAGGCGGCGGCTTTCTAGCGGGACTGATAATCGCAGTCCTGACTGGAATTTTCATAATGATGAACGAAAAAGTTTCGCAGATAAAGGAATCACAATTCGCAACTCGATGAATCTTCAAAATTAGAGTCCGGTAGAACTTCTACCTTAGTTTGACATTTCCTAAAGCTAGAACGACTCAGGACCCGAGGCTTCGAATTGGGTCCTGTGTCGTAGTTCTTGGTCGGAGGCCACCCGGGAGATTAACCCTCACACGACTAAGTGCGGGTGACTATCAGTGTCACTATCAATATTCCACAGCTGTCAGTTGATGTAACCCACACTTCGTACGTCCCACTACTAGTGGGCGTGAACGTAAATGGGTTCCCAGTGCCGGTCCCATGCTGTAGATTTGTTCCATTTCCTTCTTGCTGCCACGCCCAGACGTAGGAGCCGCTTTCTGACCCACCGGATGCTGTGAAAACGACGCTCTGTCCGACCTGTAGAAATGATGAGGTAGGCGTAACGTTCACAGCCACAGTGTTCAGGGAATTCTGGCAGTTCTGTGTCGGAGTTGTCCAGTTCACTGTGACTTGAGCGGATTCGGAGTTGCCCATGTTGTCGTACGCCGTGACTGAAACTGTGTATAGACCTGCTAACGAGTAGGCGTGGAATCTCTGGTCACTGACGTAACTCTGAGCGGAGAAGGGTACATCTAAGGTTGAACCGTCGCCGAAGTCCCAGTGTAGAACCGTTATCCAAAGTCCACTGGATGTCCTTGCGGCTACGTTGAATTCATAATTCGTAGGATACGCGAGAGTCATTAGCGGAGGGCCGCTAAACCAAACTTGCAATACCTGGTCAGTAGGTCCATAGGATGCGATGTTAGGGTGAGTTACAACGCTGAAGCCAGGAACAATTGTAGATACAAAGACCAATACAAGCAGAAATGGAAAGACGACGTACGATTTGTGTTTCAACTCAGTTCGCTCCGTGGACTACGCAGACCAAGCATATGGCGGGAGCTGCCAACATCCAAAGCAACGCAGCCGCATTCACCATTCGCCAGTTTAACTCATGGTGACCGAGCCTGGCATTCCACGTTCCTAAGGTCATATCAATGGAGATATGGCACTCTGTGCGGTCTTCACACCGAGAAATCAGTGACCCCTGAAATAATGCCCAAAGTCGCGACGTACAAACATCGACAGCATTTTGTCATCTGTGTTTCGCAGACTTACGCTTGTCTGTGAGAGGCTGGAGGCGAGACCCGTAAGCAAAGGAGCGCTGGCTTTCGCCAGATCTTACGAACCGATTAACAGAGATCTGATATCGATCTAGAGATAGTAAATGCTAGCCTAACCCATGTCGGGATTGCTTCGTGCGTCGTATCTTCTAGCGTCTCATTGCCTTTTCAAACAACGGTATGGCGATAGTCATGGTTAGGAACGTGTAGACTATGAGTATGAGCACGTCGGGCATGATGGCAGTCAGGGGAGCGTTGAGGATTATCACTTTGCGTAGTGCGTCTGCCGCGTAGTAGAGTGGCATGCCTTTTCCAACCGTTTGGAGCCATGTGGGCATTTGATCGATTGGGAATAGGATCCCGCTAACGAACATCATTGGGAACTGCAGAAGCACAGTCATCATTTGTGCGGTCTCCTGGTCAGGAGCTACTGCAGTCAAAATGATCCCGACGCCAACAAAACTCGCGGTTCCAAGCACCATGACGATGAGCATGATGATTGGGCTGCCGTAGATTCGAACCCCGAAGAGGATTATTGACAGGCCCAGAATTAGGAATCCTTGGATCAGGCCTCGTACAGTCTGCGCAGTAACCTTACCTAAGATAATGGATATGTGTGGAATCGGTGAAACGAGGAGTCCATCCATTGTCCCTTGCTCCTTTTCGCGGGAGATGGCTGTGGCGACCCCTTGAAGGGAACCTGTGATTACAGTTAACGCCATGAATCCAGGGGCCAAGAACTCGAAGGAGGATGAGACTCCGCTGATTAGAGGTACTTGCGTAACAGAGATTGGTTGAATTATGAACGCCGGGTTGACCGGAGCGCCTGGATCCATGTCGCGAATATTCTGGTTGGATATGTTTGAGCCGATGATGTTGAAGAGGGCTGAGATCTCTCCTTGAACCGTAGCTGCAATCGTTGGGTTCGTTTCATCAACCGTTATCTGCACGGTTGCGGGTTGTCCAGCCG
>Ga0187777_10003056_pt1 | contig 10706 bp, 11 predicted proteins | sample 1015_Q2_SP5_10_M_FD_132416 | JGI IMG/M metagenome (GOLD analysis project Ga0187777, IMG submission 132416) | Tropical peat soil microbial communities from peatlands in Department of Meta, Colombia - 1015_Q2_SP5_10_MG | ecosystem: Environmental > Terrestrial > Soil > Wetlands > Peat | place...
AGACCTTGCCGGTATTCTGCCGGACTATTTCTATTCCCTGCTTGGCAGAATCAGTTTCAAGATAGCGCTTATTTATAGAAATACTTAACAAGTCAAGTATTTTATCAAAGGCGGCGAAACTTTCTTTGACCCCTTGATCGTATAGTTCATTAATTTCTGGAACATCCCTTTTGTAGACATGTTCATTAACCGTATCAATCTCAGTTTTAGCTGTATCATCTTCTTCATAAGCCTTAGCTCCATATGCGTAAGCAACCTCGAGAAAATTAAATTTCTCGCCTTCTTTAACAGATTCAACTGATTTGCTATCCTCACCTAGGTTTTTAAATTTCTTCATTCCATAAATGGCTTTGGCGACGTGCAGGCCGACGTCACCGTGGTAGCTGAGGCGTTTAACCTCGGCGCCATTAGTTTTTAGAAGGCTGGCGATAGCGTCGCCGACGATGTAGCTGTAGAGGTGGCCGATGTGCATTTCTTTGAAAGGGTTGGGGTCGCCGAATTCAACTAAAATTTGCTGGCCGGCCAGCGGTTTGGGCAAGTCGGTGGCCGCAAAGGCCGTTTTGGCCAGGGCTTCATCTGTTAATTTCAGGTTTATAAAGCCCGGTCCGGCGATTTGGACATCGGCCACACCGGCCACCCCGTGCAGCTGGCCGGCCAGCGCCATGGCGATTTCGCGCGGATTCTTGCCGAGTTTTTGGCCGAGCTGCAGCGCGGCGTTGGTAGCGAAATCGCCGAACTGCTCTTCCGGCCGGCTCAGCTCCGGGTTAATTTCAGTATTGAATAACTTTTGGCAGGCGTCTTTTAACGCCCGCGCTATCTCCTGCATGCTCTAATCATATCAAGAAGCTTATTTTTTGGCCGGCCGGAATACCAGCCACACTGCCGTGTACAGCACGCTGATTAACACAAAAAACAAGCCGGTGACGTTAAAGGCCCGCAGGTGGCCCAGCGGGTCGATAATCCTGTCCGAAACGTTCAAGATAAGACCGCTGGGGTTAGCTATCACGTCCCAGCTGTTCCAGCGTAAATCTCGCCCCAGGTAGATGGCGAAACTGGAAAGCAGGATCACCCCCGCCACAAGATATGCGCTGGGCTTGGCACCAAACCGCTTGAACAGCTCTTTATGCACCAGATATAAGCTGGTAAAGCCTAAAATAAAGCCGGTTATCACCAGGCTGCCAATCATCGCGATGTCATAAAGTTCGCTGATCTCGCCCGTTGGGTAAACGTGGATGAAATCGGTCAGCATATACCAGGTGTTGGGCAAAAAAAACAACCACAAAACACTCAGCGAAATGTTTTGCCAGCTGGCCCAGCGGGTGACTTTCAGCTGGCGGATCAATAGCCAGCCGAAGACCAGGCCCAGCCAAGCCAGTACCAAGTTACCGGGGATGAAATCAAAGCTGGAAGAATCGGTCAATATCACCCTCACCACGAAAAACGCCAAGCATAAACCGCTAAGCAATCCCATCGCCTGCAGGTAGCGTTTCTCGGTCTCCCTGAGCACCAACATGACCCCTAAATTATATCCCAAAACAGATGGTATACTAATATGACAACCATGAGATTGATGATCATTTGGGGCAGTTCCAGGCAGGGTCGCAATGGTGGCGTAGTGGCCGATTGGGTCAAACGGCACGCCGCCGAAGACTCGCGTTTTGAAGTGGATTTCGTCGATTTGCGCGAACTCAACCTGCCCTTTTTTGACGAGCCTATCAGCCCGTTCAGTATGGCGGGCAACAACACGGACTACTTACATCCTGAGGGCAAGGCCTGGGCACAGCGGGTGGCCGAAGCCGGGGGCGTGATTATCGTCACGCCGGAGTACAACCACGGACCGACGGGAGTATTAAAAAACGCCCTGGATTGGGTAGGCCCCGAGTGGGGCGACAAACCGGTGGCGTTTGTCAGCTACGGCGGCGCGGCCGGCGGCGCCAGGGCGGTTGAGCAGCTGCGCTCCATCACCGTTGAATTGGGTCTGGTCCAGGTCGCCAACGCCATTCATTTTGTTTATTACCGCAAAGCCTTCAATGAACAGGGTGAACCGCTGCGTGAAGAAACCAATGAATCACTGAAAAAAATGTTTGATGAAGTAGTTCGCCTGCAAGAGATATTCAACCGGGCCGGCTAGCCGAAAAATTCCAGCCACTCCGGACTTTCGGTCAAATTATTTAGTCTGAACTCTAGCTCTTTAAGAGTCTGGCTGCGGCCGGCCAAGTCTTTGCCTAGAACATTAAGCGCCACGAACGGCTCGTGGACGTTAAAACCGCAAAAAGCCAGCGTGCCGTGGTTTATCGGGTGCAAAACCTGCAGTGTGGTAGCTTTGTGCCGGCCCTTTTCCTGGTAATAACCTTCCGGGCCACCGGCGGCGGCAATCAATATGGCCTGCTTGCTGCGCAGCAGCCCCTTTTCATAAATCTTGCCGCCGTCCCAAGCCACGCCCATGGCCAGCACCCGGTCAAACCAGCCCTTTAAAATTGCCGGCACACTGAACCACCAGATCGGGGTTATAAACAGGACCAGCTCGGCCACCTGCAGCTTCTCTATCTCGCCTAAAATATCCGGCGAAAAGGCCATGTCCAGCCGGGCGGCGTGGCGCTGTTCCAGCATGTAGTTGTAGTGTTTACCGCTGGTGGTCACAAAATCCCATTTTTGAGCCACGGCGCTGAAGCCCAGGCCGTAGAGATCGCTGACCACCACGCTGTGACCTTTGGAACTCAGCACGGATATCGCTAAGTTTTTCATGGCCGCTGTAAAGCTGGCGGGCTCATCGTGGGCGTAAACAATCAAAACGTTCATGCTTACGCATAGTATAAAGGGTTTTAGGGTCGTAGTGGTAGAGGGTTATAGAAACCCTTCAATCTTAAAACACTTGACTAGTCAAGTAATTAGGCGGGTAGACCGAGGGGGCGGACGGCTTGGTCTTGTAATCTGAAAATCATCTGGCTGATTTTCCAGCTGCCGGTGGAAGTCTTGACAACGATGTAGTCAATGGTGCCGCGGACCGTCCAGACGTAACGGTCTCCGCGGTCGGCCACATAGTGCACGTGCTCGACGTTGGTAGTCACCTTAGCACGGCGCGAACTGACCATGCGCACACCCAAGCGGCGGATAAAGTGCCGGGTGGCGTAAAAATAGCTGCCGATTTCGCGGCGCCAGCCGTCAATTAAACGCTTTTTGGGCACGATCGCCGGTGTTTCGCCGCTCAGGGCTTTATTGTCTACAAACGGTTTCTTGACGAAAAAGTTTTCCAGCCGCTCCCACTGCTTCAGATCTTGAAGCATAGAAACATCTTTGATGACCTCGGTAATCTGTTGTTTGTCGGATTTGGCATCCATCTGGTATTTTCCTTTCGGTTCTTTACCTGATGTTCTCAGCGTACGGAAACTAACTGAGAATCGGCTGTTACCAGCCTACTTATATTTTATCACCAAAAAATGGCGGAGAGGGAGGGATTTGAACCCTCGATAGAGTTGCCTCTATACCGCCTTTCCAAGGCGGCGCACTAGACCGCTATGCGACCTCTCCTTCCTTCTTATTCTAACAAAATGACCCTTTTTCATTTTTTACAACTTAATATTTTTGGTTTAAGCATTCCGGACAGCGTAAACTAATAAACACAGAGACTTAAATCGCGAGGGTCAGATAAGGAGGTGGCGCGCCTCTTTTTTAATATTAAAAATCAGAAAGCGGTCAATGCCGTTAATTGAACTGCAAGAAGTGTCCAAGCTTTACGGCTTCGGTGACGCCACTACGCTGGCGCTGGACGAAGTCTTTTTGAGCGTGGAAAAAGGGGAATTCCTGGCGGTTATGGGTCCGTCCGGCAGCGGCAAAACCACGCTGATGAATATCATCGGGCTGCTGGACCGCCCGACCAACGGCACTTATCTACTGGACGGTCGCAATGTCGCCCGGCTTCGGCCTAATCGCCAGGCCAAAATGCGCCGCGACCGCATCGGCTTCGTTTTCCAGTTTTATAATCTGCTGCCGCGGATCAATGTCTTGGAAAATGTGGCTCTGCCTCTGGCCTATAGGGGTATAACACCGGTGCGGCGCGCCAAGCAGGCCAGCGATATGCTGGAGCGCGTGGGCATGCGCGACCGGGAATATTTCATGCCGCGCCATCTATCCGGCGGCCAGGCCCAGCGCGCCGCCATCGCCCGGGCGCTAATCAACCGGCCCAGCATCCTTATCGCCGACGAACCGACCGGCAATTTAGATAGCCATGACAGCAAAGTGGTCATGGAGCTTCTAAGTGACATCCACCGCCAGGGCAACACCGTCCTGCTGGTCACACACAACCCGGAACTTACCCGCTATGCCAACCGGGTAATTTATATGCGCGACGGCATCATCGTGGCCGATGAATCCAAGCCTATCGGCCGGATGGCCAAGGGCGCCCGCCGCACCTACTTCCGCAAGCGCAAGACTACCGACAGCGATATTGTCGCCGGCGTTTCGGCCCTGCTTAAAGATGCTCCCGGCAAAGAACTCAGCCACACGCCGAAACGCCGCAAAATCCGCCGCCCGCCCCGCATCATCAAAAAATTAGTCCGCATAAGGAAGGTTAAATGAACGCTCTTTTCACCGTTTACCTTTCACCGTTTACTCTGCGTTTTCCGTTTTCTGTTTACCCTGACATAGGGTTAAGGGTTAAAAGTAAAAGCAAGGTAAAGGGTAAAAGGCTAACGGTAAACGGCGCCGGAGGCACGCATGTGGGTAGGTAATTTCAAGCAAGCTGTCCGCAGTTTGGGCCGCGCCAAAGCCCGGAGCTTCTTCACCATGCTGGGTATCATCATCGGCATCAGCTCAGTAGTTACAGTGGTCAGTCTGGGTGAAGGCCTGAAACAACAGATTGTCGGCCAGATCAACCACCTCGGCCGCGATGTCATAACCGTACGTTCCGGCAAGCTCGTCAATGGCGGCGGCAATGGTATCAGCAGTCTCAACCTGCTGGCCTTCCTAGGCGCCAGCACCCTGACTGCCCGCGATGCCGAGACCATCAGCCAGCTGCCGTCAGTCAGCGCCGTGGCGCCGATGGATTTCGTGACCAGCAGTGCCAAAGCCGGCGGCAAAGAACTGGATAACCTTTTCATTATCGGTACCAGTCCCGATGCCAGCGAAGTTCTGCCGGAAACCGTGGAGTATGGTAACTTTTTTAACAATGATAGCTCCGGCCAGAACTTCGCTGTCATCGGCACGGACGTTGCCCTGCAGCTGTTCGGGGAAATCAATCCGGTCGGCCATTCGCTGATGATCTCCGGCCAGAACTTCGTTGTCAGCGGCGTGCTGGCGCGCTCATCCGGCAGTCTGCTGTCGGTGGCCGAAACCGACTTCAACTCGGCTATTCTTATCCCTTTGACGCCGGCTGAACAACTGGCCAGCGGCCAGACTAACATTCTGCAGATCCTGGTCAAGGCCAAAGACGCCAACAATCTGGATGCGACTGTCAGCGACGTGAACTCCGCGCTGCTTAAAAATCATCAGGGCCAGCAGAACTTTACCGTGCTTAAACAATACGAGCTTCTGCACATCGCCGGCGGAGTTATTAATCAGCTGACCGCTTTCATCTCTGGCATCGCCGCCATTTCACTACTGGTCGGCGGTATTGGAATCATGGATATCATGCTGGTCAGCGTCAGCGAGCGCAACCGGGAGATCGGCATCAGAAAGGCCATCGGCGCCACCAACCGCCAGATTCTGAACCATTTTTTGGTGGAAGGCTTGGTTTTGAGCATCGGCGGCGGTATCTTCGGTGTCGTCGCTTCGTTGATAGTGTTCGCCATCCTCAGGATCTACACCAACCTGAATCCGGTTATCACCGTGCCGATTATGATTCTAGCGGTCGGCGTATCTGTGATCGTGGGTGTGATCTTCAGCGTCGTCCCGGCCCTCAAAGCTGCCCGCAAACACCCGATTGATGCTTTGCGCGGCGAATGACCGCTCGCCCTGCCGCCAAACAGGCCGCTCACGCGCGGACGGTCGGCTGTCTGAGCTGCGAATAATGATTATCGCATCTCCACAGCCGACCGGCCCGGCTCCGCTTGGGCAAGGTTTAGCCTGTTTGGCGACAGGGCTCACTAAACAAAAGATACTTGACTAGTCAAGTATCTTTACCGATCTGTTTAGCGAGGCCCTAACTTTTCCGGGCATCCGCCGAGCCCTGATTAGGTGTTGTTTAAAAGAGGCGTCCTTGGGCGCGAGGACTTGTTTAACGAGAAAAGACTGCCAGTCGGCAGTCTTTTTGAGGAGTTCCGCAGCGAGCCTGTTTTAAACAACGGCTACTCACGGTGAGGCTGCGTCCGGAAAAGTTAGGGTCCGAGCGCCTGCTTGAATTTTTCTACCAGATCTACGGGCGCTGGATTCACTCCGTTGAGCAGTGCCAGATAAATCGTTACGAAATCGCCGTAAGCGACTGCCCAGACCAGCTGTTCCAAGATGTTGCTCCCTTGTACTTGCACCACGTTAGCGGCCGGGCGCCGGCCGGAAAGCAGGCGGTCGCTCAGTTCAAAGCGCTGCTGTACCCGCGGATGCTCCAAGTTGGAACGCAGGTCCACCACGCCGTACGGTTTCTCAATGGGGTGGCTGCTCCAGCCGATGAATTCGTTGTGGTTGAATTCCGGATATTCATCCCACCAGGCGACGTTCTTGGCGTTCTCGTTGAAGCCGATTTTCCATTTATAAGCCGCCGGCGCCAGCAGCGGCCCGGCGTAAATCACCCCCGACTTGCCGGCCAGCTCCATAGCCAGTTTTTTGGCTGGATTCTGCGCTTGCGGCACCGTCGGCAGCCAGCCCTTGACCGATTCTTTCAGGAAAGATGCTGCCTGGGCCAACTGTTCAGACACTCCCGCGGCATCTAGCAATCCCGCAGACTCTAAAACGGCGACTAGAGCGACGAGCATATAAAACACGGCATAGCGCGGCTGCTCAGCCTTTGGGATTTTTACGAAAGGATAATTTTTTTGGCCGGCAATCTCTTCTAGCTTGCCGCCGCCGGCCATCACGGCGATTACCGCACCCCTATTTTCGGCCTCCGCCAAAGCCGACAAAGTCTCTTCGGTATTACCGGAGTAGCTGCAGGCAATAAACAAGGTTTTATCGGATACGTAGGCCGGAATATGGTACTGCCGGCAGACTTCAAACGGTATTTTGTAGCCCGGCCAGCTGCGGCTTAATAACGCCGGTAAGGCCGATCCGCCCATGCCGGCGAACACGATATTCTGAAAATCACCGCTGATTTTCGGGACTTCAAACTTGTATTCCAGTTGGCTGGCCTGCCGCTCGGCGATGCCAAGGGCGTCTTGGGGGTCGCGCTGGTGGATATACTTCAGGTCGTCTAACACAACCCTATTTTACATTTATCATTTAGCATTGAACATTTATTTTGCCATTTGGCATTTACCAAATCTTCGCTTATGCTTTAAAATGAGAAACGTCAACCGTTAAATCATTGAAAATTGCTAATTGCTTGCTTTTAGCAAACCGAAGGGTGGTATGTTTGGTATAAACGACAACCGAGACACAAGTTACGGCACAGACACTGGGCAGCAGTCAGATTCAGCGACTGCCGGCCAGACTTATTCCCTGCCTCCCAGCCACGACGATCCAGTTGCTATGCCGACGGTCACGCACCAGCCAGCACCGGCAAGCACTCCTTTTCCTGCAGCCGAACCACCGGCAGCCGCTCCCGATTCCAGCAGTGATGGTGGCGAACTACTACAGATCAAGCAGCAAGCCTTGCATAGCTTGACGCCTTTAATTGACAAGCTGGAACAAACGCCCGAAGAAAAATTCAAGACCACCATGATGCTGCTGCAGGCTTCGGACAACCCGACGCTGGTCAAAGACGCCTACGCCGCCGCCAACCAAATAACAGATGAAAAAACCCGCGCCCAGGCGCTACTGGACGTGGTTAACGAGATAAATTACTTCACGCACCCCGGCGGCGCTTAATAACGTAGTGTAAACTGCCGGCGCTGGCCGCCGTCACGCCAAATACCGCCACCAAATTGCCCGGCCCGTTGTTGGGCAGATTGTTGGTTGCTGAATTGGCCGCCGGTTGGCTGCCGGATGGGCTCTGCGAAGTTTGTTTAAGAGATATATTTTTCAGCTTTCCCGGCGTTTTAGTTGTGTGTACCGACGAGCGGTAAATCCAGCGGCCCAAATACACCACAGACGTGGCGATAATCAGCGCCGCCAGCAGATGTAAAGCTATCAACGGCCAGCGACGTCCGACCATTTCAGGGAATTAAGTCTTAATTACCGGTGGTGGTGCCGGACTCTCCCCGCCTTCTGCCATCTCTTAATTCTACGCCCGGGTTGTCCTAGTAAACAAAAGCGTAATGCCTAACCGCAAACTTCAAAACTTATTCTTAAAATTTCTGGTTAAGTCCGGGCGGGCCTCCGTTTGTACGGAGACTCGCCCGGTAGTTGTTCGAGATTTCGCTCGCGACGCGGAAAAGCCGCGTCAGTCCAGTAGTCGCGCTAGCTCTTCTTGTCCTTGCCTAGATGCCTACGAAGATCCTCGGGAACCACCACCTTCGGCTTGGCAGCCAGTTCGGTTTCCAGCCGCTGGATTCGGGCATCACGCTCTTCCAGCTGCTTGTCTCGGTTCTTGAGCTCCTTCTTCAGTCCCTCGATTTCCGTTGAGTAGCTGTTGAGCTGCTCGGCCGCTTCGGCGAGGATCCGTTCAATTTCTTCCGGCTCAGAACCGGGATCGAGCACCGGTGCTGAAGCACCTGGTCGACGAGAACCGGCCTTCTGGCGCCGGATTCTCCGAACCTTCTCGAAGTCGCGCTGGGTGATCTTCTTACCTATTTTCACCCTGCGAAGCTTGACCCAGGTCCCTCTCCGCGACAACGACTTCGTTGTCAAAAGACCCAGACTGCTCAAGTCTCTCAGCAGATCAATGGCCTGCCTTTCGCTCAGGCCCTCGATCCTCTCACTGAGCATACGGCTGAACGAGCCACTTGTCTCGAACTCGACGAACCCTTTTTCGTCGGGCTTCAGTCCTGGCGGGACCTGCTCCTGCACGATCTGGTACGCCGCGTCGAGGTACCCCATGCGACCCTTCGGTGCTACCTTGGGGTGGGCAACCCTTTCGGCGTGCTTTTCCCTTGCGATCCTCCTCAAGCGTTCGACGTCATCCTTGCTTATCTCGACGCCGAGCTTGATGTAGCGTAGCCAGCGCCCCTTGCCCTTCAGAGTCGACTTGTAGATGTCGAGGTGGCCGAGACTGGAGGATATGAAGGAGGACTGTGCCTTGGTGAGACCGAGCTCTTGCCCCACGAGCTCTGTGAGCGGCCCCGGGGTGGTAAAGACAGCAAAACCGTCTTCGATCTCGGGGTTCTCCGGAACATACCGGAGAGCGACCTCGTAGAACCCTCTCAGACCCTTAAGCCGTACATCAGCTGATTCCTGGTCCTTGTCACCCTCCCCGTCCTTAGACTCAGGGTTAGGCAAGACGGAGGCACCTACGACAGCCCGGCCACCAGGTGGCTCAACATCGGGTAGCGCCCATTCGTCGATCAGCTCGGCGCGGGTGTACTTCTGAAGCTCTGGTCCGACAGCTTTGTAGACCGAGTTGACTGACCAGCAGTCGGGACCGGAGTGGCTTTTGCGGTAATAGAGCAGCCCTAGGCTCTTCAGCTTCCCGATGACGGAGTCGGCTTCTTCGTTGCTCAGTCCCGTACCGATCAGCAGTTGCTTAGGCGAGAAACCTGGGCGCAACCGCTTCATGTCCGGATTGTCCTCCACGCCACCGTTGCGATGCGCCGTGCTGACTTGCAGCAGCCTCAGCGCATGGGACAGCACGTGGTGTGTAGGACCTTTCCAGAGCTGATCAGCGGGTTGAGGAGTCCATATGTGCCGGATCTCATCAATGCCGATTCCGGCCCGGTTGACCTTCAGCTGCACAGTCCGGTACTCCAGCACTGCGACACGATCGCCGTGCACATCCACGATGGTCGTGAACGTGGGGCCATGGTCTTGGTACCTGGGATTGCTGCCGGGCAGCTTCGAGCCGCGCAGAACCAGAAGATCGGGTATCTCGGTATCGCGCGGGCTGCGGCCGGCAGGTAGTGCCAAAGCCGGAGCTACGGTGTTGCGTGAACTTCTTCTACGACTTCGCTGTGTCGGCATGTTCACCTCGTTTGTAGACATTACGGGCATACTACTGGGATTGTTAAAGTTCTAGTACCTCCCTGTGGGGCAACATGAACAATAAATTTATATCATAAAAACTATTATTGATCAACTTAAAACCCTTCCTAGAAAGAAGGTTTTACATAAGTCTCTTTCTTGTTCTACATCATGCCCATGCCGCCGCCCATGGCGGGTGCGGCCGGTGGGGTTTTTTCGGGGATGTCGGCGACTAGCGCGCCCATGGTCATGGCCGTACCGGCGATGCTGACAGCGTTCTGAATAGCCTCTTTGACAACGCGCGTCGGGTCAACAATGCCACTGGCTTTCATGTCAATTAGATCCTTTGATTCCTTGGTTACATCAATGCCCTTCCCAGTGCTTTTACGCACTTTCGGAAGCCATTCATCCGGATTGAGACTAGAGTTTGTGAGCAGAATTCTGAATGGCTGTTCGAGAGCTTGCTTAAGAATGTCCATTCCGGCAGACAGCCTTAGTCCAGCCGCAATTCCACCCGGAGTATTTGAGTTCGGATGAATATTGATTTCGCCAGCCAGATTTACTAG
>Ga0187777_10003059_pt1 | contig 10701 bp, 10 predicted proteins | sample 1015_Q2_SP5_10_M_FD_132416 | JGI IMG/M metagenome (GOLD analysis project Ga0187777, IMG submission 132416) | Tropical peat soil microbial communities from peatlands in Department of Meta, Colombia - 1015_Q2_SP5_10_MG | ecosystem: Environmental > Terrestrial > Soil > Wetlands > Peat | place...
CTGCAGGCGCTCCTGCAGAACCCGCTCGCCGATCCGTACGTGCTCGGGATCTCGGGCGGCGCGGCGCTTGGCGGCGTGCTCGCGCTGGCGCTCGGCGGCGTCTGGCTGGGCGGCGCGCTGGTGCCGGTGGTTGCGTTCGCGGGCGCGCTCGGCGCGAGCCTGCTGCTCTACGCGCTCGCGGCCGCGGGCGGGCGCGCGCCCGCGCACAGCCTTCTGCTCACCGGCGTGGTGTTCAACGCGTTCGCCTCGTCGCTGATCGTCTTCGCCACCAGTGCAACGGACCTCGCGCGCGTGGCGGGCGTCTTCCTGTGGCTGATCGGCTCGATCCGGCTGGTGGAGCCGGTGGTGCTCGCCGGCGTGGCGGCGCTGTTCGCGGTCGGGCTCGCCATCGCGCTGCGCTTCGCCTATGCGCTGAACCTGCTGGCGCAGGGCGACGAGACGGCGACACAGCTCGGTGTCGACGTGCCGGCGGTGCGGCGCTGGATCTTCGCCGGCACGGCGCTGATGATCGGCGCCTCGGTCGCCGTCTCGGGGCTGATCGGCTTCGTGGGGCTGATCGTCCCGCACCTGCTGCGGCTCTCGCTCGGCTCCGACCACCGCCTGCTCGTACCCGCTTCGGCGCTGGGCGGCGCGGCGTTCCTGCTGGTCGCCGACACGCTCGCGCGCGTCGTCCTCGCGCCCAGCGAGCTGCCGGTCGGCGCGTTGACCTCCCTCGTCGGCGGTCCGCTCTTCCTGGTGTTGCTGCGGCGCGAGCTGGCGCGGCTGCCGTCATGAGCGCTCCGCTCGTCGCCGCGCGCGGTCTCGCGCACTCGTTCGGGCGCACGCCCGTGCTGTGCGGGGTGGACCTCGCGCTCGAGCCGGGCCGTTTCGTGGTGGTGGCGGGGCCGAACGGCGCGGGCAAGACGACGCTCTTGCGGGCGCTCTCGGGCGTGCTGCGGACCGACGCGGGTGAGGTCGCGCTGGCGGGCCGGTCGCTCGGCGAGCTGTCGCGGCGCGAGGTCGCGCAAAGCGTGGCGGTGGTGCCGCAGGACTCGGCGGTGCCCTTCCCATTCAGCGTGCGCGAGATGGTCGCACTCGGCCGCGCGCCGTTCCTGGGGCCGCTCGGCCGCGAGTCGGCCGACGATCGGGCGCGCACCGAGGCGGCGCTCGCGGCGCTGGAGTTGGAAGCGCTCGCCGCGCGCGCCTACCCCTCGCTCTCGGGCGGCGAGAAGCGGCGCGTGCTGCTCGCGCGCGCGCTCGCCCAGGGCGTGGGCACCTGGCTTCTCGACGAGCCAACCGCGCACATGGACCTCGGCCACGGCCTGGCCTGCTTCACCTGGCTGCGCGCCTGGCTCGCCGAGGACGCGGGCCGCGGCATCGTGCTGGTCACTCACGACCTGGTGTTGGGCGCGCGCTTTGCGGACGAGCTCGTGCTGCTCGACCGGGGCCGCGTGGCGGCGCGCGGCGCTCCCGCCGAGGTGTTGAGCGCGGAGCGCGTCGCGGCGGTGTACGGCGTCGAGGCGCGCGTCGAGCTCGACGCGGACGGGCGGCTGTTGCTCTCTCCGCTGCGCGCGCTGCGCTAGACTGCGCCGCCATGGCGCAAATCGCTGCGGTGCGTGCTCGCGAGATCCTCGACTCGCGCGGGAATCCGACGCTCGAGGTGGACGTCCGGCTCGACTCGGGTGCGCGCGGTCGCGCGGCGGTCCCCTCGGGCGCGTCGACGGGGAGCCGCGAGGCGCTCGAGCTGCGCGACGGCGGCAAGCGCTTCCGCGGCAAGGGAGTGGCGCGCGCAGTCGAGCACGCGAACGGCGAGCTCGCGGGCGCGCTGCGCGGCCTGCGCACCGGCGCCCTCGCCGAACAGGCCGCGATCGACCGCCGAATGGTCGAGCTCGACGGCACCGAGGCGAAGTCGCGCCTGGGCGCGAACGCGATCCTCGGCGTGTCGCTGGCCGCCGCCCACGCCGCGGCGGCCGACGCGAAGCAGAGCCTGTTCCGCTGGCTCGCCGCCGGCCGCGAGCCGCTCCTGCCGCTGCCGATGATGAACGTGCTGAACGGCGGGGCGCACGCGGACAACAAGGTCGACTTTCAGGAGTTCATGATCCTGCCCACCGGCGCGCCGACGTTCGCGGAGTGCCTGCGCATGGGCGCCGAGATCTTCCACGCGCTGCGCGACGCGCTGAAGGATGCGGGGCTCTCCACCAGCGTCGGCGACGAGGGCGGCTTCGCGCCAGACCTGGCTTCGAATGAAGCTGCGCTGGAGATGCTGCTGCGCGGGATCGAGCGCGCGGGCTACCGCGCCGGCGTCGACGTTCACCTCGGGCTCGACGTGGCCGCGAGCGAGCTCTTCGACGGCGCGAAGTACGTGCTCGAAGGCGAGGGCGTGGTGCGCACGCGCGACGAGATGGTGCGGCTCTACCAGGACTGGGTCGCGCGCTATCCGATCGTGTCGATCGAGGACGGGCTGGCCGAGGGTGACTGGGAGGGCTGGAAGCTGCTCACCGACGCGCTCGGCGCGCGCGTGCAGCTGGTCGGCGACGACGTCTTCGTCACGAACCCCAGGATCCTGCGCGAGGGAGTGACTCGGGGCGTCGCGAACGCCGTGCTGATCAAGCTGAATCAGATTGGCACGCTCACCGAGACACTCGAGACCATGGCGCTCGCGGATTCGGCGGGCTACGCCAACGTGATCTCACACCGTTCGGGCGAAACCGAAGACACCACCATCGCGGACCTCGCCGCGGGCAGCGCCGCGGGTCAGATCAAGACGGGCTCGCTCTGCCGCTCCGACCGGGTGGCCAAGTACAACCAGCTCCTGCGCATCGAGGAGGAGCTGGGCGCCGGGGCCCGCTTCGCGGGCAGGCGCGCGCTGCGGCGGCTCTCGTGAACGCAGGCCTCGCGCGCGCGGCCGCGCTGGTCTTCCTCGCCTACGTGCTGCCGGGCGACAAAGTCGTGGGCATGCTGGCGGACGCGCGCGCCGGCCGCACGCCCCTGCGGATCGAGGCACGGCTCCAGGCGCGCGACTCGTCCGCGCCCGCGCACCTGGTGATCGAGCTCCATCCCGACCTCGGCGAGCGCGTCTCCGACGATCGCGGCGGCCGCTGGATCCTGTCCGGCGGCACGGCCAGCGGTCGGACCACCGCTGGCACGCAGCTGCCGGCGCCCGCCTGGCTGCCGGACCTGGCTCCGCTCGCGCTGCGGCGCGAGTCGGAGCTGCGCGGCTGGCTCGCCGGCGCCGGCATCGACATCCAGCAGAACGAGCTCGCGCGCTGCGGCGACGACGACTGCTGGGTGCTCGGCACGCGCCAGTCGCCGGCGCAGCTCTGGGTCGAGAAGTCGGCGCTCGAGCTGCGCCGCATCGTCCGGCCCAAGCAGCCGCGCGCGGCCTTCGACCAGTGGCAAGAGTTCGGCAAGATCCGCTTTCCGGCTCGGATCGAGATCGCCGACGAGTCGGGAGCGATCGCCACGCTCAGCGTCGACAGCGTGAGCGCCGCCAACCTGGCCGCAGCCGACTTCGCGCCCGCGTGGGCGCAGACCGCGGGGCCCGCGAAGCCGCGCTAGCGAATTCGGTGCTCCATTCGCGGTTCGAGATCGGTAGACTACGCGCCGTGCCTCAGCGCATGAAGCTGCGCGTTCTCGTGGTCGACGATGACGAGGACATCTGCCTCTACCTGCGGGAGTTCCTGACGCGCGAGGGTTTCCGCGTCGCGACGGTGTCGAAGGCCGCCGACGCGCTGGTCGAGATCCGCCAGGGGCGGCACCAGATCGTGCTGCTCGACGTGCGCCTGCCGGGCGTCGACGGGCTCGAGCTCCTGCGCCAGATCCGCGCGATCGACTCCGACATCTGCGTGATCGTCATGACCGGCTACCCCTCGGTGCAGTCGGCCGTGGATTCGATGAAGGCGGCCGCCTTCGACTACCTGCAGAAGCCCTTCGACCTGCAGGACCTGCGCGTGGTGCTGGAGCGCGCGATCCACGAGAAGGGCCTGGTGATCGACGCGGAGGAGCGCGTGAACCAGCTCCTGGGCACGCGCATCCGCGCGCAGCGCAAGCTCCGCGGGCTGACCCTGCGGCAGCTCGCGAACAAGACCGGGCTCTCGGTCAGCCTGATCTCACAGATCGAGCTGGGCAAGAGCGCAGCCTCGGTCGCCACGCTGCGGAAGCTCGCCACCGCGCTGGGCGTCACGCTCTCGACGCTGTTCAAGGGCGTCTAGGCGACGGACGCGACTGCCGGATCCGCGGCGGCGCTGCGCAGCAGGATGCGTGTCACGTTCCCGTCGACCTCGACGCGGCCGCCCTGGCTCTCGATCAGGTGCCGCGTCACGATCACACCCAGCGGATCGAGCTCGACCCCGCGCTGGCCGATCTCGATCTCGATCTGCACCGGGAAGCCCGGCACCTTGCCCTGCAGGATCTTGATCCCGACGCGCCCGCCCGGGCCGGCGAGCTCGGCGCCCGACTCGAGCAGCGCGCGGAAGGCGCCGCGCACGCGGTCCGAGTCGACGTAGACCGGCTGGCGGTTGAGCAGGCTCCAGGACGCGCCCACGGAGCCGTCGCGCAGGAGGGGAATCTGCTCGGCGGCTTCTTGGAGCAGTGAAATCGGCGAGATCGGTGCCGAGCGCATCGGCCGCGGGCGCGAGACCAGCATGCGCGTCTGCCAGGCGATCCGTTCCAGCGCCGCGATCGCGTCCGCAGGCGGGTCGCTCGCGCGCCGCAGCAGCCGCAGCGGCTCGCGGATCGCCTCCCCCACCAGCGCCAGCAGGTGCGGCGGCGCGGCGCGGTCCCCGGGCTCCTCTGCCGAGGCCTCGCGCACCGGCGTCAGCAGCTTCGGCTCCGGCAGGGCCGCGCTCGGCGGGGCCAGCGGCTCACGCGCCGCGGGACGCGCGCTGCGCTGCCAGAGGAGGACCGTCGCGATCCCCAGCCCGAAACCCAGCACGGCGACGAGCGCGGGGACCAACGTCTACGCGGCCTCGATCGTCCCGACGCGCGGGACGTCCGGTGGAAGGAGCGACATCGCGATCGCGATCAGCCACGGCAGGTGGCCCTCGGTGCGCGACCCCTGCGCGTGCCGGAAGTGAATCCCCGCTTCGTCGAGCCAGACGCCGATGGTCTCGCCGTCGATCACGAGCTCGAGTGGCACCCCGCCCCCTTGCGCTCTGCTGCGCTGCATCCAAGCCTCGCGAGGGGGGAGTGTTTCGAAAGGCCTTTGCATCATAGCGCGGGCCCGAAGCCGTGCGAGGACTTTTTCCAGTCGGCATGATCTCGCCCGCCCACGCACTCGAAGGGGGGAACCATGCGCTCACTGCTGCAGTGGCCCGCGCTCGTGCTCGCATTCGCCGCGCTGGCGGCCGGCTGTGGTGGTCCCAAGGACAGGAGCAAGGGCGAGGCCGCCGCGCCCGAGACGAGCCCTGCCCCCGCCTCCGCGGCGAACGCCGGCACCCCCGTGCGCGGTGACTGGCTCGTGTTCCACTCGAACGCCGACCCCGAGAACCTGAACCCGCTCACCTCGAACGACGCGGGCGCCTCCGCGGTCCTGGGCTGGATCTTCGCGTCGCTGATCCGCATCGACTACGCGACGCTCGAGCTCAAGCCGAACCTGGCGCGCGCGCTCCCGACGGTCTCCGCCGACCACCTGACCTACGACTACGACCTGCGCGAGGACGTGAAGTTCAGCGACGGGCAGCCGCTCACCGCCGAAGACGTGGTGTTCACGATGAAGGCGATCAAGCACCCGAAGGTGAACGCCCCGCACTTCCGCAACTACTACGAGTCGGTGGGGGATGCGGTCGCGACCGGCCCCTACCACGTCCGCTTCAACATCGCGACGCCATACTTCTTGAACGACTACGAGCTGGGCGATCTCCGGCCCATCCCGCGCCACTACTACGACCCCGACAACCTGCTCGACGGCATCACCGTCGCCGAGCTGCGCGACTACGACGCGCTCCCGCCCGACAAGAAGGAGCGCGCGGACAAGTTCGCGCAGGCGTTCAACGAGAACTTCAACCGCAACCCGCTCGGCCCCGGCGCGTTGATCCTCGAGAACCCGGCGCGCGACTACAAGACCGGCGAGAAGGTCGAGCTGCACCGCTGGGCAGGGTCGTTCGCGGCCGGGCATTGGGAGCTCGGCGATCCCTGGGTCGACAGAATCGTCTTCCGCATCCTCAACGACAACGACGCGGCGCTGGTCGCGCTGAAGGCCGGCACGATCGACGAGATGGGCCTGCGCCCGGTGCAGTGGCTCAAGCAGACCAACGACGCGAGCTTCGCCGCGCACATCGAGAAGCACAAGGACCTGGCCGCAAGCTTCACCTACATCGGCTGGAACGAGCAGCGCGAGCTTTTCCAGGACAAGCGCGTGCGCCAGGCGCTCTCCTACCTCGTCGACAAGAAGAACATCTGCGACAAGGTGCTGCTCGGCCTGGCCGATCCGGTCGAGTCGCCGATCTACCCCAAGCGCCCGGAGTTCAACGACAAACTCGCGCCCTGGCCGTTCGATCCCGCCAAGGCCAAGGCGCTGCTCGCCGAAGCCGGCTATGTCGACAGCGACGGCGACGGCATCCTGGACAAGGACGACGGCCACGGCGGTCGCATCCCGCTGCGCTTCGAGCTGATCTCGAACGCGAGCAACGACGACCGCAAGAACGTGGGGATCGTGGTCGTCGACGAGTTCAAGCGTGCGGGCATCGACGCGAAGTTCCGCATCGTCGACTGGTCGATCCTGCTCGACCAGGTGAAGCACGGCAACTACGACGCGGTGATCCTGGGCTGGACCTCGAGCGGTGCGACCCCGCCCGATCTCTACCAGATCTGGCACTCCTCGCAGGCGGTCGAGGGCGGCTCGAACCACATCTACTACAAGAACGCCGAAGTCGATCAGCTGCTCACCCAGTACCGCACCGAGTTCGACCCGGCGAAGCGCAAGCCGATGTACGACCGCGTGCAGGAGATCCTGTACGACGAGCAGCCGTACACCTTCGTCTATGCGCCCGCGTCGCTCTCCGCCTACGACAAGCGCTTTCGCGGTGTGACCTGGTATCCCGCGGTGGGCACCAGCGAAGCCGAGTGGTGGGTGCCGACGCTCGAGCAGAAGTACCACTGATGGTGGGCGCGCTCGCCGCCTACGCGCTGCGGCGCATCGCGCTCATGATCCCGACGTTCGTGCTGATCTCGTTCCTGGGCTTCGTGATCATCGTGCTCGCTCCGGGCGACCCCGTCGACCTGTATCTCTCGGGCGGGCTCGCGTCGGGACAGGCGGGCATCAGCACCCAGAAGCTCGCCGACAAGGCGAAGGCGGAGAAGGAGCTCCGCCACGATCTCGGCCTCGACCGCCCGATCGCGCTCCAGTACGCGGACTGGCTCGGGCATTTGCTGCGCGGCGATCTCGGGCGCAGCTACAAGGACAGGCAGCAGGTGTGGGACAAGATCCGCGAGCGCCTGCCGGTGACCGTGGGCATCGAGCTCCTGTCGCTCTTCGTGACGTATCTCGTCGCGGTGCCGCTCGGGATCTACTCCGCGACGCGGCCGGGCAGCCGTTTCGACCAGATCTCGACGGTGACCGTGTTCCTGTTGTACTCGATGCCGAGCTTCTGGATCGGCGTTCTGCTCATCGTGTTCCTCTGCGGCGGCGACTACCTGGCCTGGTTTCCACCCGGCGGTCTGCGCTCGCTCGCCGCGAGCTCCGACTGGTCGTTCGCGCGCCGCGCCGGCGACCTGCTGCACCACCTCGCGCTGCCGCTGTTCGTGACTACGCTCGGCAGCTACACGGAGATCTCGCGCTATCTGCGCTCGTCCATGCTCGACAACGCCCGGCAGGACTTCGTGCGCACCGCGCGCGCCAAGGGCGTGCCCGAGCGCGCGGTGATCATGAAGCACATGCTGCGCAACTCGCTGATCCCGATGGTGACGATCGTCGCCGGCGTGCTGCCCGGGTTGATCGGCGGCGCGGTGATCATCGAGCGCATCTTCTCGATCCCGGGGCTCGGCCAGCTCGGCTACGAGTCGGTCCTCGCGCGCGACTACCCGGTGGTGCTGGCGCTTTTCGCGACCTCGGTGGCGCTCACGCTGGTCGGCATCCTGATCGCGGATCTCCTGCTCGCGCTGGTCGACCCGCGCATCTCCTACTCGCGGAGCGCCGCATGAGTGACTCGAGCGAGAGCTCGGGCGCGCGCGTCTGGCGCGAGCTCCGGCGCCGCAAGCGCGCGGTGTTCGGGCTGTGGTTCATCGGCGCGCTGGCAGCGCTGGCGCTCGTGGCGGACCTCGTCGCGAACGACAAGCCCTACTACATGAAGCTCGACGGCGAGAGCTACTTCCCGATGGCGATCGATTACGGCGTGTGGCTGGGCCTGCGCGAGTGGCCGCCCGCCCTCGCGAATCAGCGCTTCGACGCGCTCGCCAAGCGCGCCGACGGCGTCGCCTGGCCGCCCATTCCCTACAGCCACACGGCGCCCGACATCACCGGCGACGTGTTCGAGCCGCCGAGCGCGGCGCACTGGCTCGGCACCGACGGGCTGGGGCGCGACGTGGCGGCCGGCATGCTGCACGGCATCCGCATCTCGCTCACGATCGGGCTGGTGGTGGTCGCGATCCAGGCGACCATCGGCGTCGCGCTGGGTGGCATCGCCGGCTACTACGGCGGCGTCGTCGATCTCGCGCTCTCTCGCCTGTTCGAGATGATGTTGGGAGTGCCGACCTTCTTCCTGATCATCACCGTGGCCGCGACGCTCCCGCCGTCGATCTACCTGGTGATGGCGATCCTCGGCCTCACCGGCTGGGTCGGCATCGCGCGGCTGATCCGCGGCGAGTTCCTGAAGGTGCGCGCGATGGACTACGTGGCTGCGGCCCAGAGCCTCGGCGCATCCGATGCGCGCATCATGCTGCGCCACGTGCTGCCCAACGCGATCGCGCCGGTGCTGGTGTCGATGTCGTTCGGTGTGGCGAGCGCGATCCTCACCGAGTCGGGGCTGTCGTTCCTGGGCATCGGAGTGCCCGCGGAGCTCGTGACCTGGGGCTCGATCCTCTCGGTGGCGCAGTCGAACACCACCGCCTGGTGGCTCGCCGTGTTCCCGGGAGCGGCGATCTTCCTCACGGTCACCGCCTACAACCTGCTCGGCGACGGACTCCGCGATGCCCTGGATCCGCGCGAGCAGGGGACGTAGTCTCGCCGCGTGCGCACGCTCTTCGGCTACGAGCCGCGCCGCGGCCTGTCGATTCCCGTGGTCTCGTGCCTCACCCCGGACGGTGAGCCCTGCGACACGGATCAGCGTCGCCTCGTCCGCTACCTGATCCAGGGCGGCCGCGGCGGCGACGTGCTGTTCGTGATGGGCACGACCGGCGAGTGGAACCGGCTCGACCAGCGGCGCCGGCACCGCGTGATCCGCGTCGTCGTCGAGGAGGCGCGCAAGCACGAGTCGCGGCTGGTGCAAGCCGGCGAGCGGCCCGTGGAGGCCTGGGTGGGGCTCACGGCGCCGACGCGCGCCGAGACGCTCGAGACGCTCGAGCTGGCGCTCGAGCTCGGCGCGCACGCGGGCGTGATCGCGCCGCTCGCGATTCGCGACGTCCCCGACCCCGTGCGTTTTCTGCAGCGCGACGTCGCCGATCTGCTCGACGCGTGCGGGCAGTCGCTGCCGATCTTCCTCTACGACAACGCTGACATCTCCGCGGGCCGCGAGCGCCACCTGCGCACGCGCGCGGTGAAGGCGGCCTCGCGGCTCGACTTCGTGCGCGGGATCAAGGTCTCCGCGCCTCCGCGCAAGCTCGGCCACTACACCAAGGCAGCGCGGCAGTTCCGCGACCTGGGCGCGTTCGACATCTACGTGGGCGAGGCGATGCAGATCCTGCGCATCATGCGCCCGCGCGGCGGCTTCTGGGGCAGTCTGCGGGAGCACTGGAACCGCTTCCTCCTCCACGACCTGCTGCCGGCGGGCGTCGTCTCCGGCCCCGCGAACCTGTTGCCGCGCGAGTGGCAGTGGGCGTGGCGGGTGGCGTGCGCCGGCGACGTGGAGCGCATGGACGCCGCCGAGGTGCTGTTCCGCCGCTTCGCCGAGAGCTACCGCTTCCCCGAGGGCAAGCGCTCGCTGGCGGCGCTGAAGCGCGGGCTGTTCCGGCGCGGCGTGCTGACCAGCGACGCGGTTGCGAAGGGGACGCCGGCGCTCTCGAACCAGCAGGCGTCGATCCTCGACGCGGAGCTCGAGCGGCTCGGCGACGCGATCGCGGCGGAGCTGCCGTCGCGCTGGGTCTCCGACCCGGCGGAGGCGGAGGAGCCGTGAGGGAGCGCCGCTTCGACGTCGCCGGCACCGGCAGCATGGTGGTCGACGAGATCCACCTGGCCAAGCGCATCGTCTCCGCCGACGAGAAGGGGCTCTTGCGAGCGGACTCGAGCGGCCGCGTGGTGCAGCGGCAGGTCGGCGGTGTCACGCTGAACCACCTGGGCTGGGCGCGCGTGCTCGGCCTGCGCACGGCGATCTTCGGCAAGCAGGCCGACGACCCCAACGGCCGCTTCCTGCGCGCGGGCATGGAGCGGCTCGGCATCGAGCCGCACATCGATCTGTCCGGCAGCGCGTCGTCGTTCGCGCAGATCTACGTCGATCCAGACGGCGCGCGCGCGATCTACATGGCGCGCGGCGCGACCGGAGAGCTCTCGCCGGACGACGTCGAGAAGAAACACCGCCACGTGATCGAGAGTGCCGCGATCGTGACCACCGAGGTCTCGCAAGTCCCGCTCGC
>Ga0187777_10003060_pt1 | contig 10700 bp, 8 predicted proteins | sample 1015_Q2_SP5_10_M_FD_132416 | JGI IMG/M metagenome (GOLD analysis project Ga0187777, IMG submission 132416) | Tropical peat soil microbial communities from peatlands in Department of Meta, Colombia - 1015_Q2_SP5_10_MG | ecosystem: Environmental > Terrestrial > Soil > Wetlands > Peat | place...
CGAGCCTGGTGAACGAGCTGCCGATCCTCATCAAGCGCGAGGAGCGCGTGTTCGTGCAGGGCGCCTGGGACGGGGAGGAGCGGCGCGCGAGCCTGTGGGGGATGGACCGCGCGGCCACGGCGGAAGCCGTGGAGGTGTTCCTGAAGGAGGGCTACTGCGAGGCGTTTCTCCGCGAGGCCTGGAAGATCGCGGCACCGGCCAAGTCGTAACGCGCCCTAGGCGCCCGGCGCCGCCCGCACGCGTTTCAGCACGACATCCTTCGGCATCACGGCCAACAGCTCGGTCACCGGCTCGGACACCGTCGAGCCGGTGACCGCGATGCGAATGGGCTGCATCAGTTCTCCGACCTTCATGCCGGACGCGCTCGCAGCGGCCCGGAGCTCGGTGTCCAGTCCCGATGCGGTCCAGTCCGACCAGCGACTGAGTCTGTCCGCCGCCTCCTTGAGCGCCCTCCGGTACGACTCTGCATTCTGCGCCACGTACGCCTCCGCCTTGTCGTCGAGAACCACCTCGTCGAGCCCCGCGCGCAGCCGGGCCCGGTGCGCCACGTCCAGCGTCGTCCTGGCCCGTGGCAGCACGGCGGCGATCAGCGCCACGGCCCGCTCCGCCGAGAGGCCGGCCAGCGCGTCGCCGATCAGGCCGGCGACCCGCTCGGCGCCGAGCGCGCGCAGGTGCTCCGCGTTCATCCACTCCAGCTTCTTCGGATCGAAGACCGCTGCGTTCTTCTGCACGCCCTCGATCCGGAACGCTTCCACCAGCTCCGCGAGGTCGAAGAACAGCTCGCGGTCGCCGCCGGGACTCCAGCCGAGGAGCGCGAGGAAGTTCGCCATCGCCTGCGGCACGATCCCCTCGTGCTGGTAGTCGGCCACGGCGGTGGCTCCGTGGCGCTTGCTCAGCTTCTTGCCGTCCGTGCCGAGGATCATCGGCACGTGGCCGAAGACGGGCACGCTCACCCCGAAGGCGCGGTACAGCAGGATCTGCTTCGGCGTGTTCGAGATGTGGTCGTCGCCGCGGAAGACGTGCGTGATCCGCATCGCGATGTCGTCGGACACCACGGCGAAGTTGTACACCGGCGTGCCGTCGGCGCGGAGGATGACGAAGTCCTCGAGGTCCTTCCCGTGGAAGGCGATCGGCCCGTGGACCGCGTCCTCCCACGTCACTTCCTCGTGGCTCACCCGGAAACGGATCGCCCCGGCGTCGAGGAACGCCTTCCCCTCCTCGAGCAGCCGGCGCGCGTCCCCCTGGTGGCGCGCGAGGGCCGCCCCCTGGAAGACGGGGCCCTCGTCCCAGGTCAGGCCGAGCCACCGCATCCCGTCGAGGATGACGTTGGTGAACTCGTCCGTGGAGCGCTGCCTGTCGGTGTCCTCGATGCGGAGCACGAACGTCGCGTCGCGGTCGGGCCCGTGCGCCTTGGCGTTCTGGACGAACAGCCAGTTGAAGAGCGCGGTCCGCGCTCCCCCGACGTGCAGGCTGCCGGTGGGGGACGGGGCGAAGCGGACGCGGATCACGGCTGGGCCGTGCCCGCCCCGGGGGCGCCCGCCTTCTCGATCTTGGCCCAGGTGTCGCGCAGCGTGACGGCGCGATTGAAGACCAGCCGGTCACGGCCGTCCACGCGGTCGCGGCAGAAGTAGCCGGTCCTGAGGAACTGCAGCGGCTCCTCGGGCGTCGCCTCGGACAGCCCAGCCTCCACCCTGCAGCCCGTGAGCACCTCCAGCGAGGCGGGGTTCAGGACGTCGGCGTAGCGCTTGTGCTGGAGCTCCGCCGCGGGGTCCTCGTCGAGGAAGAGCCGGTCGTAGAGCCGCACCTCGGCGTCACGGCAGTGGGCGGCCGACACCCAGTGCGACGTGCCGAGCACCTTGCGGCCGTCGGTCGTGGTCCCGCCGGCCGAGGCGGGATCGTAGCTGCAACGCAGCTCCGTCACCTCGCCGCTCTTCGGGTCCTTGATCACGCCGGTACAGGTGACGTAGTAGGCGAACTTGAGGCGGATCTCCTTCCCCGGCGAGAGGCGGAAGAACTTCTTCGGCGGGTCCTCGCGGAAGTCGTCGCGCTCGATCCAGATCTCCCGCGAGAACGGGAGCTTGCGCGTGCCGGCGGCGGGGTCCTCGGGGTTGTTTTCCGCGTCGAACCACTCGACGCGTCCCTCGGGGTAGTTCTCGATCACGACCTTGAGCGGCCGCAGCACCGCCATCGCCCGCCGCGCCCGCTTGTTGAGGTCCTCGCGCAGGCAGTACTCGAGCAGCGCCGAGGAGACCGTGCTGTCGCGCTTGGCCACGCCGATGGTCTCGGCGAACGCGCGGATCGCCTCGGGCGTGTAGCCGCGGCGCCGGAGCCCGGCGATCGTCGGGAGCCGCGGGTCGTCCCAGCCGGAGACGAGCTTCTGCTCCACGAGATCGAGCAGCTTGCGCTTGCTCATCAGCGTGTGGGTGAGGTTCAGCCGCGCGAACTCGATCTGCTGGGGATGGGGCAGGTCGGGCAGGTGGTCCAGCACCCAGTCGTAGAACGGGCGGTGGTCCTCGAACTCCAGCGTGCAGATCGAGTGCGTGATGCCCTCGATCGCGTCGGAGACCGGGTGGGCGTAGTCGTACATCGGGTAGATGCACCACGCGTCGCCGGTGCGGTGGTGCGTCTCGCGCTTGATCCGGTAGAGGACCGGGTCGCGCAGGTTCATGTTCGGCGACGCCATGTCGATCTTCGCGCGGAGCACGTGGGCGCCGTCGGGGAACTTCCCCGCGCGCATCGCCCGAAACAGCTCCAGGCTCTGCGCCGCCGGACGGTCGCGGCTCGGGCTCGGCTTCCCCGGCTCGGTCAGCGTGCCGCGGTAGCGGCCGATCTCGTCGGCCGTCAGGTCGTCCACGTAGGCGTCGCCGTGCTCGATCAGCTGCTCGGCGTACCCGTACAGCCGCTCGAAGTAGTCGGACGCGTAGTAGCAGCGGTCCTGCCAGTCGAAGCCCAGCCAGCGGACGTCGTCCTGGATGGCGTCCACGTACTCGACGTCCTCGGCGGCGGGATTGGTGTCGTCGAAGCGCAGGTTGCACCGCCCGCCGAACTCGCGCGCCAGGCCGAAGTTGATGTGGATCGATTTGGCGTGGCCGATGTGCAGGTAGCCGTTGGGCTCCGGCGGGAAGCGGGTGTGCACCCGTCCGCCGTGCTTTCCGGATGCGCCGTCGGCCTTGATGATGTCGCGGATGAAATCGCTGCCCGGCTTGGCAGGGGTCGGCGCTGGGGCTGGGGCGTCAGGCATTGGCCGTCCTCGGGGCCCTTCCGGCCTTCAGGGTGCCGGTCGGGAGTGGAGCGAAGAACGCGGAACGCAACGGAGAGGGAGGGATTCGAACCCTCGTAACAGGTATTAGCCCGTTAAACGGTTTAGCAAACCGCCGCCTTCAGCCTCTCGGCCACCTCTCCAGGGGCGCGGGAACCGGGAAGCCCGGCTCCGGGCGCGAGGGAATATCGCTGCGCCGCGGCCCGCCGCCAAGGCGGCTTGCGGATTTGGTCCCGGCGCGCAGGATTCCGCCATCCCCCACGCTGAGGTTCGGGCGATGAGCCACGGAGGCGACGGCATGTCGAGGCGCGAGTTCGTCGAGGCCGCGGGCGGCGTGGTCGGCATGGCCATGGCGCCGGGCGCGCTGCGGGCGCCGCGGCGTCGCCGCCCGCCGCCGGCCGGGGCCGTGCTGCTCTTCCAGGGCGATTCGATCACCGACTGCCACCGGGATCGCGCGGTGACCGGGCCCAACGAGCCGGCCGCACTGGCGACGGGCTACCCGCTGCTGTTGGCCTCGCGGCTCCTGAGCGAGCACCCCGACGCGGGGCTCCGCGTCTTCAACCGCGGGGTGAGCGGCAACACGGTGCCGGATCTCGATGCCCGCTGGCAGGCCGACACGCTCGACCTCACGCCGAACGTGCTCAGCATCCTCATCGGGGTGAACGACATCTGGCACAAGCTCAACGGGACCTTCCACGGCACCGTCGAGCAGTACGAGTCCGGCTACGACGCGCTGCTCGCGCGGACCCGACAGGCTCTCCCCGGCGTCCGGCTGGTCGTCCTGGAGCCGTTCGCGCTGCGCACCGGCGCCGTCACCGACGCGTGGTTCCCGGAGTTCGACCAGCGGCGGGCCGCGGCGGCGCGGGTCGCGGGCCGCGCGGGCGCGACGTTCATCCCGCTGCAGGCGATGTTCGACCGGCTGGCGGCGCAGGCCCCGCCGCCATACTGGGCCGCGGACGGCGTGCACCCGACCGTGGCGGGCCACGGCGCCATCGCGCGGGCGTGGCTGGACGGGGTGCGGTGGTGAGCCGCACGGTGATGTTCATCCACGGCGCGTGGATGACGCCGCTGTGCTGGGAGCCGTTCGCGCGGTTCTTCGAGGGCCGCGGCTGGCGCACGCTGGCGCCCGCCTGGCCGTACCACGACCGCCCGGTCGCGGAGCAGCGGCGCGCGCCCGCCGCGGAGCTGGGCGGGCTGGGCGCGGTCGAGATCCTCGACCACTACGAGCGGCTCATCCGCTCGCTCCCGGAGCCGCCCTGCCTGGTGGGGCACTCGTTCGGCGGCCTGTGGGTGCAGCTGCTGCTCGGCCGGGGCCTCGGCCGCGCGGGCGTCGCGATCGACTCGGCCCCGCCACGGGGCGTGCTGCCGCTGCAGTGGTCGGCGATCCGCTCCACCGCGCCCGCGCTGCTCACGCTCGCGCCGCGCCGCCCCGTGAGCCTGACGCTCGAGCAGTTCCTCTACGCGTTCGTCCACACCCTGTCCGAGGCGGCCGCCCGCGAGGCGTGGGAGCGCCAGGTCGTGCCCGAGACGCGCCGGATCATCTTCCAGGCGGCGGGCGCGCCGCTCGATCCGCTGAGCCCGCTGCGGGTGAGCTTCGCCAAGGCCGACCGCGCGCCGCTGCTCTTGGTGGCCGGCGCCCGGGACCGGATCGTGCCGGCGGCGCAGAACCGCGCGAACTACGCGAAGTACCGCTTCTCGCCGGCGCGGACCAGCTTCAGGGAGTTCCCGGACCGCACCCACTGGATCATCGCGCAGGACGGCTGGGAGGAGGTCGCCGGCTACGTGGCCGGCTGGCTGGACGACGTGGCGGGCTAGTGATCGTGGCCCGCCGTCGCCCAGACGACGGCGGGATCGTCTCCCTCGAACGCCTGCACGTGCACCATCCACCCGAACAGGTGCGGGACGAAGCGCCCGCCCACCGTCGCGCAGGCCGCCGCGGTCGCGATCGGCGACTTCGGCCCGAACACCGGCCGTCCGTCCTTCGTCTCGAGCCAGCGGCTCCGCTCGCCCGCGGGCGGCACGCACCAGTTCACGTGCTCGTGCCAGCGCCCGACGCTGAGCGGGATCCGGCGGTTCAGCTCCTCCAGCGACGCGCCGCGCTGCGCGGTGTACATCACGCCGATCAGCGTGAACCCGCCCGCGCCGTCGGGGCGGTAGAGCAGGGACGTCGGCCGCGCCACGTCGAAGCGGCGCCGGGCCGCCAGCCCGTTCACCCAGCTCGTGAAGTGGTAGACCGGCTGCTTCACGTTCGGCAGGAACGCGCGGAAGCCGTCGGCTTCGGCCGCGCGCACGTCCCGGTAGCGCGCCAGGGTCCGGCGGATCTCCGCCACCAGGGCGTCGGCCCGCGCGGAGTCGCCCGGGGCCGGCGGCAGGCGCGGCGTCATGACCATGTGCGGGTCTTCGGCCATCGCGCCGGCCATCGCGTGGTCCATCGCCATCGACGCCTCGGCGCTCGAGGTGTCCTGGGCCGCGCACGGGGGCGCGAGCAGCAGGGCGGCGCCGGCGGCCGCCAGCAGGGTGCGCATCATGGTCGTCCGTCAGACGCGGCGCGGCGCCGTTTCTTAAGCGGAGCCCGCCCGGCGGGGTCAGGGGCCGGTGACGTCGTACGCGAGCGAGTCGAGGACGAACCGGGCGTAGGTGAAGGGGCCGGCCGGCATCTGCCACACGCCCTCCATCGCGGTGGCGACCCGCGGTCGCGGCGCGAACGTTACTTGCGGCGGCATGGAGCGGGTGTTTCTTAGGGGCGGTTCTTCGACCGCGAGCGTCCGATGTCCCGTCGTTCCGTCGTGCTCTTCCTCGCCGCGTGGGCGACCCTCGCCGCACCCCACGCGCTGCCGTCCCAGGGCGTACCGCGGCGGCCGACGGCGCGGCCGACGCTCGCCCAGGCCCGCGCCTTCGTCGACGCCGCCGAGCGCGAGCTGGCGGCGCGCAGCGTGCCGATGAACCGCGCCGCCTGGCTGGCCGACAACTTCATCACCGACGACACCGAGTCGCTGAGCGCGTACTTCCAGACCGACTTCGGCATCGCGGTCCGGCGCCTGGCGACCGCGGCCGCGCGGTTCGACGGCGTGGCGATGCCCGCCGAGCTGCGGCGGCGGTTCACGCTGCTCAAGCTGCAGCTCGCCGCGCCGCCGCCCGCCGATTCGGCGCTGGCGGCCGAGATGACGACGCTGCAGGTGGGGATGCAGGGGGACTACGGCAAGGGCACCTGGTGCCGGGCCAAGCGCGACGGCGGCCAGGAGTGCCTGCAGATCAGCGCGATCGAGAACATCATGGCCGCGAGCCGCGATCCCGCCGAGCTGCTCGACGTGTGGAGCGGCTGGCAGCGCGTCGGCGCGCCGATGCGGGACCGGTTCGCGCGGTTCGTCGCGCTGTCGAACCTCGGCGCGCGGACGCTCGGCTTCGCCGACGCGGGCCAGATGTGGCGGGCCGGCTACGACATGCCGGCCGACTCGCTGGTGCGCGTGGTGGAGGGGCTGTGGGCGCAGGTGCGCCCGCTGTACGTGGCGCTCCACGCGTACGTCCGCCGCCGGCTGGTCGAGACCTACGGCGCGGCCGTGGTGCCGCCCGCCGGCCCGATTCCCGCGCACCTGCTGGGCAACCTGTGGGCGCAGGACTGGACCAACGTCTATCCGCTGGTCGCGCCTGCGGGCGCGCCGCCCACCTTCGACCTGAGCGAGCGGATCCGCGCGCACCACCTCGACGCGCCGGCGATGGTCCGCACCGGCGAGCGGTTCTTCCTCTCGCTCGGCTTCGACTCGCTGCCCGCGACGTTCTGGGAGCGGTCGCTGTTCGTGCAGCCGCGGGACCGCGAGGTGGTCTGCCACGCCAGCGCCTGGGACGTCGACAACCAGAACGACCTGCGCATCAAGATGTGCATCCAGCCCACGGGCGAGGACCTGGTCACCATCCACCACGAGCTGGGGCACAACTTCTACCAGCGGGCGTACGACCGGCAGCCCTACCTCTACGAGGCCGGCGCGAACGACGGCTTCCACGAGGCCATCGGCGACGCGATCGCCCTCTCGGTGACGCCGGAGTACCTGCACCAGATCGGCCTCATCGACACGGTGCCCGGGGCCGCCAGCGACACGGCCCTGCTGCTGATGCGGGCGCTCGACAAGGTGGCGTTCCTGCCGTTCGGGCTGCTGGTGGACGAGTGGCGGTGGAAGGTGTTCGCGGGCGAGGTGGGCCCGGCGGACTACAACCGCCTGTGGTGGGACCTGAAGCTGCGCTACCAGGGTGTGGCGGCGCCCGGGCCGCGGGAGGCGGGCGCGTTCGACCCCGGCGCCAAGTTCCACGTGCCGGCGAACGTGCCGTACCTGCGCTACTTCCTCGCCAACATCCTCCAGTTCCAGTTCTACCGGGCGCTGTGCCAGGCCGCCGGCCAGACCGGGCCGCTGTACCGGTGCTCGTTCTACGGGAGCCGCGAGGCCGGCCGGCGGTTCGCCGCGATGCTCGCGCTCGGCGCGAGCCGGCCGTGGCCCGACGCGCTCGAGCAGTTGACCGGCTCGCGCACCATGGACGCGGGCGCGCTGCTCGAGTACTTCTCGCCGCTCAAGGCGTGGCTGGACCGGCAGAACGCCGGCGCGCCGGTCGGCTGGTAGCGCGGGCCGCGGGCCCCGCATGACGCCGGAGGTGCGGGCCGTCGCCGCCGTGATGACGGGGGCGCTCGGCTTCTACACGGCGGGGGTGTGGAGCGAGCGCCTGGCCGCGCGGCTCCGGCCGTGGCACCTGGCCATGTTCTGGCTGGGGTGCGGCTGCGACTCGGCGGGCACGGCGGCGATGGCGCGGATGGCGGGCGGCTTCCGTGCCGGCTTCCACGGCCTGACCGGGGCGGCGGCCCTCGCGCTGATGCTGGCCCACGCGGTCTGGGCGACGGTCGTGCTGCTGCGCCGGAACGAGCGCGCGATCCGCTCCTTTCACCGGATCAGCGTGGTCGTGTGGACCGTGTGGCTCGTGCCGTTCGTGAGCGGCGCCCTCCTCGCCTGAGGATCGACCCATGACCGACTGGACTCGACGCGACCTGATGAAGACCGGCCTGGCGGCGTCGCTGGGCGCGCTGGCGACCCGCGGGCTGTCCGCCGCGGGCGTCCCCGCGGAGGGCGCGGTCGCCGCCCCCGCCGGCGCGCCGGCCGCCGCCGCGCGCGAGCGGCTGCTGCTCGACTTCGGGTGGCGGTTCCACCTCGGCCACGCCGACGACCCGCTGCGGGATTTCGGCTACGGCGGCGAGCGGGCCCAGGAGTTCAGCGAGTTCGGCAAGACCGGCGAGTTCATGCGCGAGCCGTCCCGGGCTGACTTCGACGTCAGCGGCTGGCGGGAGGTGGACCTGCCGCACGACTGGGTGGTGGAGCTGCCGTTCGTCAACGATGCGCCGCTCTACAACCAGGGCTTCAAGCCGGTCGGCCGTCCCTATGCCGCCACCAGCATCGGCTGGTACCGCCGCACCTTCGACCTGCCGGCGGCCGACCACGGCCGGCGCCTGAGCCTCGAGTTCGACGGCGTGTTCCGCGACTGCCTGGTCGCGCTCAACGGCGTGTACCTGGGGCGGAACCTGAGCGGCTACGCGCCGTTCCGCTTCGACATCACGGACATGGCGGCCTACGGCGGCAGCAACGTGCTGGTGGTGCGCTGCGACGCCACGGAGCACGAGGGCTGGTTCTACGAGGGCGCGGGCATCTACCGCCACGTGTGGCTGGTGAAGACGGCGCCGGTACACGTCGCCCAGTGGGGCACCTTCGTCACCACGGCGGTGCAGGGCGGCACGGCCACGGTCAGCGTCGCCACCCAGGTCGAGAACGACGGCGACGACGCGCCCGCGTGCCGGGTCCGCGCGACGGTCGCCGACCCGGACGGCCGGGTGGTCGCGACCGCCGTCACGCCGCCGGCGCGGCTGGCGGCGTGGACGGGCCGCGAGTTCACGCAGCAGCTCTCGGTGCGGGCACCGCTGCTGTGGTCGGTGGACACGCCGCGGCTCTACACCCTCACCGCGGCGATCGAGGTGGCGGGCGAGGAGGTGGACCGCACCGCGACGCCGTTCGGCATCCGCACCATGCGCTTCGATCCGGACCAGGGGTTCTTCCTGAACGGCGAGCGCGTCGAGCTCAAGGGCACCTGCAACCACCAGGACCACGCCGGCGTCGGCTCCGCGCTGCCCGACGCGCTGCAGGCGTACCGCGTGCGCCGCCTGAAGGCGATGGGGAGCAACGCCTGGCGCACCTCGCACAACCCGCCGACCCCGGAGCTGCTGGACGCGTGCGACCGGCTCGGCATGCTGGTGCTGGACGAGAACCGGATGATGTCCTCGAGCGAGGAGGGCGTGAGCCAGCTCTCCCGCCTGATCCGGCGCGACCGCAACCACCCCTGCGTGTTCGCGTGGTCCATCGGCAACGAGGAGTGGTTCGTGCAGGGCTCCGAGCGCGGCGCGATGATCGCCGCCACGATGAAGCAGGTGGCCCGGCGCCTCGACCCCTCGCGGCCGGTCACCGAGGCGATGAACGGCGACTGGGGGAAGGGCCTCACGAACGTCGTGGACGTGCAGGGCTTCAACTACGTGCACGCCGACATCGACGAGTTCCACCGCGCGCACCCGCAGCTGCCGAGCATGGGCACCGAGACCGCCAGCACGGTCTCGACCCGCGGCGTCTACGCCAACGACGCGGTCCGCGGGTATCTGTCCGCGTACGACCTCAACTTCCCGCCGTGGGCCGCGACGGCCGAGCACTGGTGGAGCTACTACGACGCGCGGCCATACCTCGCGGGCGGCTTCGTCTGGACGGGCTTCGACTACCGCGGCGAGCCGACGCCGTACAAGTGGCCGTGCATCAACTCGCACTTCGGCATCCTGGACACCTGCGGGTTCCCGAAGGACAACTTCTGGTACTACCAGGCGTGGTGGGGAGGGGCCGCGCCGGTCCTGCACCTGTTCCCGCACTGGAACTGGCCGGGGAAGGAGGGGCAGGAGATCGACGTGTGGGTCCACAGCAACCTCGAGCGCGTCGAGCTGTTCCTCAACGGCGCGAGCCTCGGGGCGCAGGAGGTCCGGCGCGACACCCACCTCGCGTGGAAGGTGCCGTACGCGCCCGGCACGCTGGAGGCGCGCGGCTCCCGCGGCGGCCAGGTCGTGCTCACCGACCGGCGCGAGACCACCGGCGCCGCCGCACGCGTGGTCCTGGTGGCGGACCGCGACGCGGTCGCGGCCGACGGCGAGGACGCGGTGGTCGTCGAGGCGCACGTGGTGGACGCGTCGGGACGGCTGGTGCCGGTGGCCGACGACGAGATCAGCTTCCAGGTCACGGGCCCGGGCCGGATCATCGGCGTGGGCAACGGCGACCCCAGCAGCCACGAAGCCGACAAGGGCACGGTGCGCCGCGCCTTCAACGGTCTGTGCATGGCGATCGTGCAGGCGACGAAGGACGCCGGCAGCGTGCGCGTCGAAGCC
>Ga0187777_10003062_pt1 | contig 10696 bp, 10 predicted proteins | sample 1015_Q2_SP5_10_M_FD_132416 | JGI IMG/M metagenome (GOLD analysis project Ga0187777, IMG submission 132416) | Tropical peat soil microbial communities from peatlands in Department of Meta, Colombia - 1015_Q2_SP5_10_MG | ecosystem: Environmental > Terrestrial > Soil > Wetlands > Peat | place...
CGCGGCGCGGACGTGAACCGCCGCAACCAGAACGGCGCGACGGCCCTCGCCTGGGCGCGGCGCGGCGGCTTCTACGAGATCGAGAAGGCGTTGCAGCAGCGGGGGGCGCGGCAGTAGGGACTCAGCGCGCGCCGCGAGCGCTCGCGCGGCGCCGGCGCGCGGCCTCGGGATCCGCCTGAAGAGGACGGTAGAGCTCCACGCGATCGCCGTCCGCGAGCGCCTCCCCGCGCCCCACGCGCTTGCCGAAGATTCCCGTCGGAGCGTGTTCGAGCGCCGCTCCCGGGTGTCGCTCGGCAATGCGCGAGCGCGCGATCGCATCAGCCACCGTGGCTCCCGCGGGCAGCTCGAGCGCGATCTCGGTCGCACGGTCGGGCAGCGCATACACGACGGTCACGGCGATCGTGGGCATGGCGTGGTGCCGCTACAATACGAACGCAAGGATTGGATCGCGGCGATGAGCATCGTCGAGAACAGAAAAGCCTATCACGACTATTTCATCGAGGAGAAGCTCGAAGCCGGGCTCGCACTCGAAGGCTGGGAAGTGAAGGCGATCCGCGCCGGACGCGCCCAGCTCAAGGAAGCCTACGTCGTCGTCAAGGGCGGCGAAATCGTTCTGCTCGGCGCGCATGTCACGCCGCTGCCTACGGCTTCGACGCACATCCGCCCCGATGCCACGCGCACGCGGAAGCTCCTCCTGCATCGGACGGAGATAAACCGCCTGATCGGGAAAGTCGAGCGCGCCGGGTACACGCTGACGCCGCTCGACCTGCATTTCAGCAAAGGGCGCATCAAGCTCGAGATCGGGCTTGCGCGCGGCAAGAAGCAGTACGACAAGCGCGCCGCGGTGCGCGAGCGCGAATGGAACCGCGAGAAGCAGCGCCTGCTGCGCGACCGTCCAGGGAGCGCCCGGCGCGCACGGCGATGAGCAGCGGACCTGCAGAGATCGCGCTGCGCACGGCCAGGGAAGACGACCTCGCGGCCGTCACGGCGATCTATGCGCTGCACGTGCGAACGGGAACGGCCAGTTTCGAGGTGCAGGCCCCGGACGAGTCCGAGATGGCCCGCCGCTGGCGCGCAGTCATCGAGCAGGGGCGGCCGTATCTCGTGGCGGTCTCCGGCGGCCGGGTTGTCGGCTACGCGTATGCGGGCGCCTATCGCCCGCGACCGGCGTATCGCTTCACGGTGGAGGACTCGGTTTATGTCGAAAACGAAACGCGCTGCCGCGGCATTGGGCGCGCTCTGCTTGGCGCGCTGATCGAAGCTTCGGAGACGGCTGGAGCGAGACAGATGATCGCGGTGATCGGCGATTCCGCCAACGCGGCGTCGGTCCGACTGCACGCAAGTCTCGGTTTTCGTCAGGTCGGCTTGCTGCAGAGCGTAGGCCGCAAATTCGAGCGCTGGCTGGACGTCGTCCTGATGCAGCGCGCGCTCGGGCCCAGCGACCTGACCGACCCGGAGTAGGGCGACGCGATGACCGAGCGCGGGTCATTTGCCGGGCTGGCCAAGAACGCAGCGAACTTCGTCGCGCTCTCACCGGTGCAGTTTCTTGAGCGCAGCGCGCTCATCTGGCCCGACAAGATCGCTGTCCGCCACGGCGATCTCGCTTACAGCTACGGCGAGTTCGAGCGCCGCTGCCGACGACTCGCGCACGCGCTCGCCGCACGAGGCATTCGGGCAGGCGATACCGTGGCCGTGATGGCCCCCAACGTTCCTGCGCTGCTCGAGGCGCACTACGCGGTGCCCGCGCTCGGCGCAGTGCTCAACGCGCTGAACTACCGCCTCGACGCGCGGACGATCGCGTTCTGTCTTGCACACGGCGACGCGAAGGTCCTCATCACCGACGTCGAGTTCGCACCCATCGTCAAGCCCGCGCTGGCGGGCCTCCCGCGACCGCCGCTCGTGATCGACATCGAGGATCCGCAAGCTCCTCCCGGCGAGAAGCTCGGCTCGCTTTCCTACGAGGCGCTGCTCGCCGAAGGCGACCCGACATTTGCCTGGCCCGGACCGGGCGACGAGTGGGATGCGCTCGCGCTGCTGTACACCTCAGGGACCACGGGCGACCCGAAAGGCGTCGTCTATCATCACCGCGGCGCTTACCTCAATGCGCTGGCCAACGCGCTCGCCTTCGGACTGACGCCCGACAGCGTGTACCTGTGGACGCTCCCGATGTTCCACTGCTGCGGCTGGACGTACACCTGGGCGGTGACCGCCGCGGGCGCAACCCACGTGTGCCTGCGTCGCGTGGATCCGGCGCTGATCTTTCCGGCGATCCGCGAGCACCGCGTCACCCACCTGTGCGGCGCGCCGATCGTGCTGAACCTGCTCGTGCACGCGCCGGAGTCCGTGAAGATCGCCTTCGATCATGTGGTCGAAGTCGCCACCGGAGGCGCTGCGCCTCCCTCGGTTGTCATCGAAGCGATGGAGCGCATGGGCTTCCGCGTGACGCATCTCTATGGGCTCACCGAAACCTACGGCCCGGCGACGCTCTGCGCCCCGCAGGAGGGCTGGCACGGCATGGCACTCCCCGATCGCGCCCTGCGCATGGCGCGTCAGGGCGTGCCGATGCCGGCGCTAGCAGGTCTGATCGTCGCGGACCCGCAGACGCACGTGCCGGTGCCTAAGGACGGCAAGACGATCGGCGAAGTGATGCTACGCGGCAACACGGTCATGAAAGGCTACCTCCGCAACGAGGCCGCGACGGCAGCCGCGTTCCGCGAGGGCTGGTATCACACCGGCGACCTCGCGGTGTGGCATCCGGACAACTACATCGAGATCAGGGATCGCTCCAAGGACATCATCATTTCGGGAGGCGAGAACATCAGCTCGCTCGAGGTCGAGGAGTGCCTGTACCGCCATCCGCAGGTGATGGAAGCGGCCGTGGTTGCGCGGTCGGATCCGAAATGGGGAGAGACGCCCTGCGCGTTCGTCACGCTCAAGCCTGACGCGGGGCCGCTCGGCGCGGACGAGATCATCGCCTGGTGCCGCGGTCATATCGCTCACTTCAAGGTCCCGCGTGCCGTGGTCTTCGGGCCGCTGCCGAAGACCTCGACGGGCAAGATCCAGAAATTCGTCCTGCGCGAGCGCGCGAAGTCGCTGTAGCTAGTGCCGCACCGCAAGGATTCGTCGCGCGGCTGCCACGCCGCTTCGCGTGGCGGCCTCCAGGGTGGCCGGCAGCTCGGCAACCGTATAGTCGCCTGCGAGGTACAGATGAGGCGCAATCGCGCCCACCGCGGGGCGCTCCAGCCCGGGCGTGCAGGCAAAGGTCGCGCGTTGCTCCGCGATGACCTGCGACCACGCCGGCGACGGCAGATCAGGGATCGTTCGCCGCAGTTGTGCATCGATCGCACGCACGAGGTCCGCGTGCGCGAGACCTGCCGCGCCGGTGTCGGCGCTGATCACCGCAGCGGCGAGGCCAGGCGGGCCGCCCAGCCGCCCGCGGTCGAAAACCCATTGCGCCGGGTTGGCGTCGAGCTTGAGCAGCGGCTGTCCGAGCGCAAGCGCGCGTGGATAGCCGAGATACGAGGTCACGATCGGCTCGTAAGCGAAGCGGGCAACCTGGGCGCAAGCGAGGCTCGCGCCACCCTTTGGCGCGCGCGTGTCCCCAAGCAGCGCGCAGAGCTGATGCGGACCTACTGCAATGAGCGCCGCTGCGAAAGGCTCCTGCTCGCTACCGCTCGCCACACCGATGCCGTCCGCGAGCAGGGCGAGCTCTTCGACGCGGCGTCCGAGGCGGATGTCGCCGCCGCGGGCGCCGACATAGCTCGCCGCGGCGTCGGGGAAGAGCGCGCTTAGATCGACGCGCGGCAGCAGCAGATCACAATCGCGCGCGCGCCCTGCGAACACCCGCTTCAAAAGATTGAGGAAGATTCGCGCCGACGCGCGTTCGGGCGGCGTGTTGAGCGCCGACAGGCAAAGTGGCTCCCACAATTCGCTGATGACGCTCGCCGGCTGGTCGACGAGCACCGCGGCGACGCTGAGCTGATCCGAGCACTGGAAGCTCAGGCGCCGCAGCCGTCGCGCGAAGGCGACCGTAGCGAGGCGCTCGCGCCGGGTCGGGCCGCGCATCGTCAGCAGCGCGGTCAGCGCGTGCCACGGCGCGGGCAGCGGCGGCACGCGCAGGCGGAACACGCCGGGCTCCTCGAGATGCAGGCGGCAGCGTTCGAAGAGATCGCTCTCGGCCCGTGGCCCGTGAACCGTGCGCAGCAGGGCGAGCGTCTGCTCGTACGCTCCGAGAAGGATGTGCTGACCGTTGTCCACGACCGCTTCGCGCAGCTCGACCCGCCGCGCGCGTCCCCCGAGCGCCGAAGCGGCCTCGAAGACCGTCACGGCGCGTCCGGCGCCGGCGAGCGTGACCGCGGCGGCAAGACCGGTCCACCCGCCGCCGACAACCGCGATGCGCTCCGCGCTCATCTCGGCGTCAATACGACCAGGAGGTCTTCCACGCGAGCCACGCCTTCGCGAGTGGCGTGAGCACGACACGCCGGTCGAGCACGCGAAAGCCGTCGCGCTCGATCTCGTCGAGCAGCCTGCGATAGATCGCGGCCATGATCAGCCCTGGTCGCTGCGCGCGTCGATCGCCTCGAGGCAACGCGGCGAGCGAACGGCCGTACCACGAGCGGGCACGGGCGACTTGGTGTTTCATCAGTGCCGCGAAGCCGGGCGTCGTTCGATGCTGAAACAGGTCGGCATCGGTAACGCCGAAGCTGGCGAGCTCGTCCTGCGGCAGATAGACGCGTCCGCGGCGAGCGTCTTCGCCGACGTCGCGGATGATGTTGGTGAGCTGAAAGGCGATGCCGAGATCGCGGGCGTACTCCCTGGTGCGCGAATCGCGGTAGCCGAAAATCTCGGCCGACAGCAGGCCGACCACGCCCGCCACGTGATGGCAGTAGCGCTCGAGTGCTGGGAAGTCGAGGTAGCGCGTCTGCCGCAGATCCATCTCCATGCCATCGATGATCGACTGAAAGTGCTCCTCGGCGAGACCGAACGGCTTCACCGCGCCTTGAAGGGCTAGCGCGACCGGATGCTGCGGCCGGCCCGAGAAGACCGCTGCAATCTCGCTCCGCCACCAGGCGAGCTTGACCTGGGCGAGACCGGCATCAGCGACCTCGTCGACGACGTCGTCGACCTCGCGGCAGAACGCATAGAGTGCGATGATCGCGCGCCGGCGCTCCAGCGGCAGAAAGCGGAACGCGTAGTAGAAGCTCGACCCGCTTCCCGCCGCCTTTTCCTCGCAATAGACTTCCGGGCTCATCGGCGGACGAGCACGGGCATCATCGCGATCCAGTCGCGACGGCGCAGCTGCGGGCGGCGGCGGAACACGTCTCCGCGTGCAGCGTCGATCGCGTCGAGGATGCGCAAACCACCGGCGATGACCAGCTTCAACTCGAGCGCCAGGCGCAGGCGCAACGTGTGCGCCAGCGGCCAGCCCGAGAGAAGCAGGTCGCGCGCTCGCTCGACCTCGAAGGCGAGCAGCCGAGTCCAGCGGGCGTCGCAGACGCCGGCAGAGATCTGCGTTTCGTTGACCTCGAAGCGGGCCAGGTCTTCGGCGGGTAGGTAGACGCGGTGCCGGCGCCAGTCGGCTTCGATGTCCTGCCAGAAGTTCGCAAGTTGCAAGCCGCTGCATATCGCGTCGGCGTGGCCGGCGCTTTCCGCGTCGGTTACGCCGAACAGATGCAGCATGAGCCGGCCGATGGGATTCGCTGAGCGGCTGCAGTAATCGAGGAGCTCGGCGAAGCTCGCGTAGCGCGTCTTGAGGACGTCCTGGCGAAACGCAGAGAGCAGATCGCGCAGGGGAGCGAGCGGCAGCGCGTGGCGGCGCACGGCCGCGGCGAGCGCGTCGAACGGCGCCTCGGCTGGATCCTCGCCGCGCTCGATGCGCTCGAGTTGCCCGGCGAAGGCGTCAAGCCGCGCGAGGCGCGTCTCGGGGGGGTCGTTGCCCTCGTCGGCGATGTCGTCGGCGCTGCGCGCGAAGTCGTAGATTGCCAGCACCGCAGGACGCAGCGCCGCAGGGAGCAGGCGCGACGCGACGGGAAAGTTCTCGTAATGGGCTACCGACATCGGTTTCGCCGAATTGCGCACCAAAAACGAATGCCAAAGGCCACTTCTGCCTCGCGTTTCGTTGGTACGGGCCCCGAGTTTGGGCTATACTATTTTGTTTGGCGGAACCGACTGCGAAAGTGGCGGAATTGGTAGACGCACCGGCCTTAGGAGCCGGAGCCGAAAGGCGTGAGAGTTCGAGTCTCTCCTTTCGCACCAAGGCACATCACAACGCAATGAGCGAAACGGCGCAGCACCATAGCAAGGAATCTCAACGCATGCAAATGACTCTGGAAACGCTCGGTCAGCTGGAGCGGCGCCTGCACGTCGCGGTGCCGAAGCAGCAGATCGAGGGGGAGGTGCAGAAGCGCCTGGAGCAGCTCGCCAAGACGGTGAAGATCGCCGGGTTCAGGCCCGGCAAGGTCCCGCTGAAGATGGTGGCGCAGCAGTACGGCACGCAGGTTCGTTCCGACGTCATCACCGACACGGTGCAGGCGAGCCTGAACGATGCGATCCGCACCCAGAACCTGCGCGTGGCGGGCTATCCCCGGATCGAAGCCAAGCCGGACGCCGCCGGTGACGAATTCGCGTTCTCCGCGGTATTCGAGGTCTACCCGGAAATCAAGATCGGCGACCTCTCGGCGGTCACCATCGAGCGCCCGGTGGCGAAGGTCGGGCCCGAGGACGTCGAGCACACGATCGAGATCCTGCGCAGGCAGCGCGCGCGCTACGAGCCGGTGTTGCGGCCCGCGCGGACGGGCGACCAGGCCATCGTCGACTTCACGGGCACCATCGACGGTGTCGAGTTCCAGGGCGGACAGGCTCGCGATTTCGCGATCAACCTGGGTGAAGGCAAGATGTTGCCGCCGTTCGAAACCGCGCTCACCGGGATGAGCGCCGGCGAAAGCAAGACCTTCCCGCTGCAATTCCCAAGCGATTATCACGGGCGGGAAGTGGCAGGCAAGACAGCGCAATTCGTGCTCAGCGTGAAGGCAGTGAGCGAGCCGCAGCTGCCTGCGGTCGACGAGGAGTTCGCCCGCAACTTCGGGATCGCGAGCGGCAGCCTCGACGAGCTGCGCTCCGAGATTGCCGGCAACCTCGGCGTCGAGCTTACGCGCAAGATCGAAGGCGTCCTGAAGGACCAGGTGATGAAGGCGCTCCAGGCGACCTGTCAGACCGTGGTCCCGAAGTCGCTGATCGAGATGGAGGCTCAGAGCCTGCTCGAACGGGCAAGTGCGGAGCTTAAGAACCGCGGCATCAAGATCGAGGACGTAGAGCTCAACGTCGACATGTTCCGGCCTCAGGCCGAGGAGCGTGTAGCCTTCAGCCTGATCCTGAACGAGCTCGTCCGTCTGCACGAGCTGCAAGCCAAGCCTGAGCAAATCCGCACGCTGGTCGAGGAAGCGGCGCAAAGCTTCGAGCAGCCCGACGCGGTCATCCGCTGGCACTACGAGCAGCCGGAGCGACTCAACGATTACGAAGTGCGGGCCGTCGAACGCAACGTGATCGACTGGGTGCTCGCGCGGGCCCGGGTGCAGGATCGTCCGACCCCGTTCTCGGCCCTGATGGAGCCGGCGAGCGCTCCCGCGACCGTGCCCGGCGCGGCTTGATACCGGGCAACCCATCTGGCGAGCGAATCATGAGCCATAAGCGCAACGAAGAACCTCGGAGTCTCGGCCTGATCCCGATGGTGATCGAGCAGAGCGGGCGCGGCGAACGCGCCTACGACATCTACTCTCGGCTGCTGAAGGAGCGCGTCGTCTTCCTGGTTGGTCCGGTCGACGAGGCCACGGCGAATCTCGTCGTGGCGCAGATGCTGTTTCTCGAATCGGAGAACCCGGACAAGGACATCAACTTCTACATCAACTCGCCTGGCGGCTCGATCCCCGCCGGTCTCGCGATCTACGACACGATGCAGTTCATCAAACCCGACGTGTCGACGCTTTGTGTGGGCATGGCAGCCAGCATGGGCGCGTTCCTGCTCGCCGCCGGCGCGAAGGGCAAGCGCTTCGCGCTGCCCAACTCCACCGTGCTCATCCACCAGCCGCTGGGCGGCTTCCAGGGCCAGGCCTCGGACGTCGCGATTCACGCCAAGTACATCCTGTCGCTGCGGGAGCGGCTCAATCGGTTGTTCGCTCAGCACAGCGGCAAGCCGATCGACCAGATCGAGCGGGACACCGACCGTGACAATTTCCTCACCGCTCAGGAGGCCCTGGAGTACGGTTTGATCGACAAAGTCTTGCAGAGCCGGGCTTAGGGCCTGTAAAGTGTATTTCAGCCCCGGGGGAGCCCCCGGGCCTAGAAGGCAGGTGAATGGCGGACAAAACGGCGGGCGACAAGCTTCTCTACTGCTCCTTCTGCGGCAAGAGCCAGCATGAGGTGAGGAAGCTTATTGCCGGCCCCTCGGTGTTCATCTGCGACGAGTGCATCGAGCTCTGCAACGACATCATCCGCGAGGAAGGCAGCACCGCCGATACCACGCGGCCGGACAAGAGCAAGCTCCCGACCCCGCACGAGATCCGCCAGATCCTCGATCAGTACGTGATCGGCCAGGGCCTCGCTAAGAAAATCCTCTCGGTTGCGGTCTACAACCACTACAAGCGCCTCGACAGCAGCGTAAAGGAGGACGACGTCGAGCTCGCGAAGAGCAATATCCTGCTCATCGGGCCCACTGGCTCCGGCAAGACGCTGCTCGCGCAGACCCTGGCCCGGCTCCTCGACGTGCCCTTCGTGATCGCCGACGCAACGACGCTGACCGAAGCGGGATACGTCGGCGAGGACGTCGAGAACATCATCCAGAAGCTGCTGCAGAAGTGCGACTACGACATCGACAAGGCGCAGCGGGGCATCGTGTACATCGACGAGATCGATAAGATCTCGCGCAAGAGCGATAACCCATCGATCACTCGCGACGTGTCAGGCGAGGGCGTGCAGCAGGCGCTGCTCAAGCTGATCGAGGGGACGATCGCCTCGGTCCCGCCTCAGGGTGGCCGCAAGCACCCGAATCAGGAGTTTGTCCAGGTCGACACAACCAACATCCTGTTCGTCTGCGGCGGTGCCTTCGACGGCCTCGAGAAGATCATCCGCCAGCGCACGGCGAAGACCGGGATCGGTTTCGGCGCCGAGGTGTCGAGCCCCGACGATCGGCGCGACATCAGCATTCTTCTGCGCGAAACCGAGCCGGAGGACCTGATCAAGTTCGGATTGATTCCGGAGTTCGTCGGCCGCCTGCCGGTGGTCGCCACGCTCGAGGAGCTCGATGAAGCGGCGCTGATCCAGATACTGGTCGAGCCGAAGAACGCGCTCATCAAGCAGTATCACAAGATCTTCCGTATTGAAGGCGTCGAGCTGGAGGTTCGCGAGCCTGCGCTGCGCGCCATCGCGAGCCGTGCCCTCGCGCGCAAGACCGGTGCCAGGGGCTTGCGCTCTATTCTCGAGCAGGTGCTGCTCGATGTCATGTACGACCTGCCGTCGCAGACCAACCTGTCGCGCGTCATCGTGGATGAAACCACGATCACTAACGACGGCAAGCCGCTTCTGATGTTCGCCGAGCAGCCCAAGGTGGCTGCCGCGCACTCCTGACGCCCGGGGGTGCCTATGAAGGTTGCCCGCCGGCTTGAAACGCCGGGGGGCACCCCCATCTGCACCCGTGACGCCCTTACCTAGAGACCTACGCGACCCCCCATGGCCACCGATCTCCACAGCAAGTCTGCCGATGTGACGACATTCCCGCTGCTGCCGCTGCGCGACGTCGTCGTATTCCCGCACATGGTGATCCCGCTGTTCGTCGGGCGCCCGAAATCGATCAAGGCGCTCGATGTGGCGATGGAGTCGGGCAAGCACATCCTGCTCGTTGCACAGAAGTCCGCCGCCAAGGACGATCCTGCGGCCGAGGACCTTTACTACATCGGCAGTGTGGCCACAGTGCTGCAGATGCTGAAGCTCCCCGATGGCACGGTCAAGGTGCTGGTCGAGGGCACGCAGCGGGCCCGCATCCTTCGCGTCGATGAATCGGGAGAGCATCTTTCAGCCGAGGCTGCCCTAATCACCGGCGGAGAGGGGGCGACGCACGAGATCGAGGCCATGCGGCGCGCGCTGCTCACGCAGTTCGATCAGTACGTGAAGCTCAACAAGAAGATTCCGCCGGAGATTCTCACCTCGATGTCGGGCATCGACGACGGCGGGCGGCTCGCCGACGCGATCGCGGCGCATCTGCCGCTCAAGCTCGAGCAGAAGCAGGAGATTCTCGAGATGCAGGACGTCGGCAAGCGGCTCGAGCACCTGCTTGGCCTCCTCGAAGGCGAGGTCGACATCCTCCAGGTGGAGAAGCGCATCCGCGGCCGCGTCAAGCGGCAGATGGAGAAGAGCCAGCGCGAGTACTACCTGAACGAGCAGGTCAAGGCGATCCAGAAGGAGCTTGGCGAGGGCGATGACAATGCCGACCTCGACGACACCGAGAAGAAGATCAAGGCCGCCAAGATGTCGAAGGAGGCGGAAGCCAAAGCGATGGCCGAGCTCAAGAAGCTGCGCATGATGTCGCCGATGTCCGCCGAGGCCACGGTCGTTCGCAACTACATCGACACGCTTCTCGGCCTGCCGTGGCGGAAGAAGAGCAAGATCAACAAGGACCTCGCCAACGCCGTCAAGGTCCTCGACGCCG
>Ga0187777_10003064_pt1 | contig 10688 bp, 8 predicted proteins | sample 1015_Q2_SP5_10_M_FD_132416 | JGI IMG/M metagenome (GOLD analysis project Ga0187777, IMG submission 132416) | Tropical peat soil microbial communities from peatlands in Department of Meta, Colombia - 1015_Q2_SP5_10_MG | ecosystem: Environmental > Terrestrial > Soil > Wetlands > Peat | place...
GATATAAACCTCGGTCGGCGAATTGAACGGATTCACGCCCGCCTCGCCGTAACCGCGAAGAACAATGGGCCGGATGTAGCACGGCCAAACGCCGTTCTTGCCAACCAGTTCCACCATCGCGGAAACCAGGTCTTCGCGGGTGAAATCCATGTCGATGCGGTAGATCCTGGCTGAATCCACCAGACGTTGCATGTGTTCATTGGCCCGGAAGATTGCCGGGCCGCTCGGGAGGGAGTAGCAGCGGATGCCTTCAAATACCGATGAACCGTAGTTCACCACGTGCGACATGACATGAAGAGTCGCTTGATCCCAGGATATAAACTTGCCGTTGTGCCAAATTTTTTCGGTTTTCTGAATGGCCATGAACGCTCCTAGAACTTAAGATTCACGTCTACAACGGAGGATGCGACTGTTTGATGCAAAATTTCTTATCGTGGGCGGCTCCGACTTGTCGGCTGACAACAAGTGGCACGATAAATCCGAGGGGAAGGCGTACTGAGTTCCAGCGTGGATTATAACCTGAGTCGGAACGCGGACAAGTCGCTTTTTCGTAAAATCTGAGTGGAAAATATCCGGTAAACCGATCTGATTTGTTTCCAACACAACAGAGACCTTTGTCTCACGGCCGACGCGCACTGCCCTCGCCCGCGGAGGTAGAGCCTAGTTTGGCCTGTGCGATTCCGGGCAGTTCGTCGCCACGGAAATATTTCTCGCCAGCCGAGCGCATTTCTGGCATCGCCACATAAGGTTTGCTGTAATCGTTGGCGGCATTCCAGAAGAGGAAGCCGATGCCGCCTCTCTCCTTGGCCACCCGCACTTGAGTCTCAACATATTGAGGTGAATAAGTCTTGGTTCGCCAATGGAAAGCCTGCAGCCACGGCCGAATCACGACGCCGCTTCCCTTGGTGATTGCCTGAAACCGGTCCATCGACTCGCCGATAAAGTGCTCCGGAGCATCTCCGGGGTGAGCATATCCATCCATGCCAAAGAAATGCGAGGGATAGATCATCGGCGAAAGCACATCACAGTACTTCGCCATCCCGACAATATCCTGACCCGTATGTCCAAGGTCGACGGGGCGTTGCCACGCCATTACGCCGAAGACATCCAGAGAAAGCAAAACGCCGGTCGGGTGAAGCTCGGAATACGCGTGCTTCAGGAAATCGGTGATGACATCTGTCCGGTGCCAATCTGGGTGAGCGGTCTGGAAAACAAAGCTGGCATCTTTCTGGTCGCCCTCGGCGGGGAAGCGCACATAATCGAACTGCACCTCATCCACCCCTGCTTCAGCCGCTTTCTTGGCCAGGGCGATATCGTATTCCTGGACTTTGGATTGCGAAGGATCGGTCCACACCAGCTTCCCGTTTTCGCGCCAAGGCTGGCCGGTGTGACGCGACTTCACGGCCAGTTCCGGATGGCCGACCACAAGCCGTTCATCGCGGAAAATGGCCACGCGTGCAATGGCATGCATGTTTTGGGAGTGCAGGAAATGTACAAACTTTGGCAGATCCGGGATCGGTGTATGGTGTTTGCCGAGCAGCGAATGGTCGAAGGGAATGTTGACGCTTCCATCGCTGTCTTTAATGTCGAAAACAACGGCGTTGCCACCGACCTCCCGCCAGCGCTGGATAATGTGCAGTCCGTGATCACTGCCTGCCATCAGGCCGGTCAAGTAGATTGCACGAACTTCAAAATCCCGCTGTACAGCAACGGTTCTCTCAACAATTGGCGTGTCCAGAATTCCTGGCACAATGACAGTCTGGCCTGCTCTTAAGTAGGTTCCCTGGAAGTTGCCATTGGCAGCGCGCAGGGATTGCGCCAGTTCGGCAGAAGTCAAAAAAGACGTCTGTGGCAAAAAATGATGAGCGACTGAGATAACGCTGTCGCCTCGTTTTGCCCAGTATAGGGTAGTTCCGGGCGGCGCGACGTTAGTGACTTGTACCGAAACACCAGCAGCTGGCACGGACGCGGGTTGTAAATGAGCGGGCCCGCCGCTTTGTGCTGCCGCGGCAGAAACCAGGTGAGTTGTTGTGAAATGAAAGGCAAAAACACAGCAGAGACAGAGGACTGCTGCCAAAGCCCAAAGAAGACGTCTCAAGTTCGTTCTCCCAACGCTCTACAAACTGAATGCTATTGAGCGTTGGGTTATCGCACTAGTTACGTCCGGTCACGCCCACGCAGGTACAGTGCCGACCTTACCGCTGGAAGTCTCAGCATGCGCAAACTATTTCCCTTTACATGATCGTACTGGTCAGGCTAGGTGTCTCTTCCGTGTGACCGGGAGCATCTAATCCCGCAGAAATGAAGCCATAAGCGGTTCTTAGAAGATGGCGAACCGTTTGCAGAAGGGAACCTCGATGAGCGCTGAAGCCAATCGAGCACGAAGTGACAAAATCTGTCGCTTTGACTTCCGCGGCAACGCAATCCCCCAGGAACAGCCTGACGGCCCAGAAAGGACAAACAAGGGCCCGGAGACTATGAAAAACACCCTGAACGCACAACTTGATCCTACTCGGCGCAGCAGTGACGCCCGAGACTTTGAAAACGCCTTGCACCGCAAGATCGTTGGTCAGGATGCCGCGGTTGAAAAGGTGGTCGAAATTTACCAGATGTTCCTGGCAGGGTTGAATCCGCCCGGACGGCCGGTTGGCAACCTGCTCTTTCTCGGACCTACCGGTTCGGGTAAGACTCGGGTGGTCGAGGCCATGTCGGAAGCTCTATTCGGCGATTCGCGCGCGTGCATCAAGATCGACTGCGCCGAGTTCCAGCACTCCCATGAGATTGCAAAGCTGATCGGCTCGCCGCCTGGATACCTGGGCCACCGTGAGACGCATCCCTTGCTGACGCAGGAAGCGCTCAATCAGTGGCATACCGACCGGCTAAAGCTGTCGATCCTTCTATTTGACGAGATCGAAAAGGCTTCCGACGCCCTGTGGCAACTGCTGCTTGGAATTCTTGACAAGGCGACTCTGACCTTGGGCGATAACCGCCGGGTTGATCTGTCCCAGTGCATCATCATTATGACCTCGAATCTGGGCGCAGGTGAGATGAGCACCTTGGTGGATGGGGGGCTGGGTTTTGCCCCCAAAGTCACGCAAGTTGACGCAACTCTGGATGAGAAGATCGACCGTACTGCAGTGGAAGCGGCACGGCGGAAATTCACGCCGGAGTTCATGAACCGCATCGATAAGGTAGTTGTGTTCAAGACATTGCGCCCGGAACATCTACAGGAAATCCTGGAGATCGAGCTGGGTATGGTACAGCAACGCATTCTTATGGCGTCGGCGGCCAACCAGTTCGTTTTTAATTGCACCTCCAGAGTGAAGAAATTCCTGTTGGAGGAAGGCACCGATCCAAAGTACGGAGCCCGCCACCTGAAACGTGCGATAGAACGGCATCTGGTGTTCCCGATGGCCAACCTGGTGGCAACCGGTCAGGTCAGGTTGGGAGACTTCATTCGAGTGGATCTTGGTGTCGATCGCTGCCTGACGTTCGTAAAGGAAGCCGAAAATGCCATGGTTCCGATGCTGATGGAGCGCTATGGAGTAGCTGCTGGCCCGCCTCCGCTGGCGGCCCGCGCTGCCAAGACCGTGAACCGTCGGGAATTTGGGGCGAGTCCGAGTTCAGAAGCTAAATAGATTTGTACGTAAGTCTGCAGACAGGAAACGCTGGGCTAACCGGCCCGGCGTTTTTTTTTGCTTGTAGTGTCGAGCTGAACAACCAAACCCGCACACTTTCATACCCCATTTACGGTCGTCCTGGGCGCAGCCCGTGCGAGTCGCAAGCGTGTCGGTCGTCTGTTCATCCTTGTCATTCCGAGGAGCGCAGCGACGAGGAATCTGCTTCTTGAGTCAGACCAGCAGATTCCTCAGCGCTAAAGCGCGTACGGAAGCATTGAGAATTCCTTCTCCGAGGAATAGAATTCGGTCTCATTCCTTAGCAAGCGAGGCGTGGGTACGCCTCGATCGCGCGCAGTCAACCCGAAAGTCGCGAACTGAATTCCGTAGCGTCGTCAAGCAAGGAAATCGCTGTGAAGGAGGTCTGTATGGCACAGGGAAGTGCAATTGACACTGTGAAGCAGGCATCGACTTGGTCCATCTTGTGGGGAGTTGCGCTAATCGTTTTCGGTGTGCTGGCAGTGGGGTCACCGTTTCTGGCGGCGGTTGCCGTAAATGCGCTTATCGCGTGGCTGATCGTTCTGGCCGGCGTAGTCCACTTGGTTCTCGCTTTTCATGCTCATGCAGCTGGCAGCTTGATCTGGAAACTGCTAGTCGGGATCGCGTATGTGTGTTTTGGCGGATACCTGATCGCGCATCCGGTCTTGGGGGTCGCATCGCTGACCTTAGTTCTGGGATCGCTGTTTCTGGTAGAAGGCGTCTTGGACATCGTTCTTTTCTTCAGGATGCGTTCATTGCGGGGCGCGGGTTGGGTGTTGTTCGACGCGATCATCACTCTGTTTTTGGGTTTGATGATCTACATGCAGTGGCCGTCGAGCTCTGCCTGGGCGATCGGCACACTGGTGGGCGCGAGCATGATCATCAGCGGCGTGACCCGCGTAATGCTTTCGTTGGCAGTGCGTAAGGTTACACAGACCATTTCGTCAAAGATGGCCGCGTAGGTCGTTTCGGTCTAGCGGCCAGGATGAGAGCGGAAGCAGCACTGGGGGAGATCTGTGTCCGGTGAAGATTGCGATCGAATGAGATTGAGGGGAGACTGAATGGGAGGCCTGGTTCCACTGGGCGATGCGTCCCGGCGCCCTGTCCACTTTCCCGTCGTTACCGGGCTCATCATCATCGTCAATGTCTGCGTCTTTGTGCTGGAGTTAGTGCGGGGCGACAGTTTCGTGCTCCAGTGGTCAGCAATTCCGGCACAAATAACTTCCGGCCATCACTGGATGACGATTCTGACCGCGATGTTCATGCACGGAAGTTGGTCGCACATCATTGGCAACATGATTTTTCTGTGGGCGTTTAGTCCGGAGATTGAGGACGCGATGGGGCCGTTGCGTTATCTCGTCTTCTACCTCGCGGGGGGGCTGGTTGCCATGCTGGCCCAGGTTCTGGCAGATCCCCATTCTACTGTTCCCAATCTGGGCGCGAGTGGTGCCATTGCCGCAGTGATGGGAGCGTTCCTAGTCACCTATCCTCGCGATAAGATTCGCGCCGTTCTGTTTATCTTCATTTTTGTGCGAATGACGTTTATTCCGGCGTCGCTGTTGATTGGGTTTTGGTTTTTGACCCAGCTTTTCCACGCCGGTGCCGTGGCGAACGTGCAAACGGGCGGAGTTGCCTACTTGGCCCACATCGGAGGATTCATTTTCGGAGCCGTGACTGCGCGATTGTTTGAGGACCCGCGTCGAATAGCATGGCAAGCCAGTACCGATTAATTGTTACCGGATCGCTAACCTGAAAGGGGAGAGCCACGTCGAAGCAACTATGAAACTGACACTCATCTCGCTGATTCTATGTTTCTCGCTAGGAACTTACGCGCAAAGTAAGAGCCCAACTGATCTCCGCGGAGTATTGCTGGAACAGCTGCAGACTGTGCACAATAAAAAAGACTGGTTCGTGCCGATCAGCGTGGCGGTAGACGGGGTAACGGCAGAGCAGGCGAACTGGACGGATGGTAAGGGAAACCATTCCGTCGGGCAACTGACGTATCACATTCTGTTCTGGAATCGGAGAGCACTGGCGGATTTCAAAGGAGAGAAGTCGGAGAAATTCAGCGGGAATAACGAAGAAACCTTCAACAACTTCGACGCCAAGCAGTGGGCCGGGACCATCAAAGAGCTCGATCAAGTGATGGCCGAATTTGAAAAGGCAGTGCAATCAGCGGACGAAGCCCGATTGCAGAAGAATGCATCCCTGGTTGCACACGTTGGGGCGCACACCGCCTATCACCTTGGCCAGATTCTTTATGTGCGACGGGAACAGGGCTCGTGGAATCCGGAGAACGGAGTGAAATGAAATTCTTCCGTTGCGCTATTGAACAACCGCATTCCAGGCGCGCAGCCGTGGACACCAGCGCTTGACGTTCCGGCAATACTCTTCATAGTCTGCGCCAAACTTGTTACGTAGTGTCGGCTCCTCGTACAGGACCACAAAAAGATGCACGCGTGCAGCCGTTAGTGGCGAAACCCTCTATCGCAACTCCTGATAGCTACTATAGATATTTTGAATTTCCGCAGATGCCCCATTCAAGGCTAGAGTACGCCCAAGCATCAAGTGCGTCTTCGAAGAGGAAGGCATGAAGAAACCGATACTGCTGGCCAGCATGGCGGTTATATTGATGGGGTGCTTGACTACCGCGGCACAGGATGTCGCTAAAGTTCAGAGCAGTTCGCATCGAAGGACGGGCAAGCTGATTCGCCTCTCCGGCAAGCTTAGCAATAACGGAGAAACCTTTGCCGACGAAGCTCACAGAATGTGGGTGATCGCAAACTCCGGGATCCTGAAGGGCTACGAAGGCCAGGAGCTTGTGTTGCGCGGCAGAGTAGAATCCGAGGCAAACCGATTGGAAGTAATTTCGGCCAAACCTCAACCAACCTTCACCGCGAACTCGGGCGATTCCGCTTTTCGCCGATAATGGCGTCTCTCAACGAGCAGGCGACCCAGCGGTTAGTTGATTAGAGAACACACTGGCCGTCACCCTAGCAAGATTGGTGGCTATCGGCTCCCATCCCGCCTCACGTTGCTCGTTGGGAAGCTGCAAATGCTCATCAATCTTGCTGACGGCCTCCCGTAGCTCGGGCGCCTCGCTTCGCATCTCTACCCACTTCAGCAGACTATGATGCGCCTTTTTGTGCTCGATCACTTCGAGCGCGTCCAGCATCTGGCGATGAGCCGTCCCTTCCCAGATGGCCAGAATCATGGCCTCGCGCAACCATCGCTCCACGCGAAATTCCTCCACAACTCCGAGACCGCCATGCACCTCCATGCACCACTTCGCCGCCTGCACCGCGAATTCGGCTGTCCAGAACTTCGCCAAATGAGCCATGAGCCGAAACAAGTGATAGCGATCCGAGTACGGCCTTCGCTCTTCCCAAACGTCATTCAGCAGTTTGCAGGCTTCCCAGGCGAGTGCGAAACCGCCTCTCAGATCTTGCAACCGTTGCGTGAATTGCTGCCACAGCAAAGGATGATGAATGATCGGACGGCCGAAAGCGATCCGCGATTCAGCAAAGTCCAAAGAATCGGCGATGGCCCGCTGTGCCAAAGCCACGCTGCCCATGCTGTTCGCAATGCGGGACACGTTCAACACTTCTAGAATCTCGTAAATTCCGTCCTCGGCTTTTCCCAGCAGATATGCTTCGCTATCGCGCAGTTCGACTTCCCCGGTCGGAACCGACCGGGTGGCAATTTTGTCTTTGAGCCGGCGAATCGTGTAGTTGAGGCGGCCATCCTTTCTGTAGCGAGGCACAAGAAACAATGCCAATCCTCGGACACCAGATGGCGCACCCCTTGGCCTCGCTGCCACAACTGCCAGTTCCGCACCAGCATTGCTGGCAAAATATTTGTCGCCAGTCAGACACCACATTTCGCCTTGCTGCACTCCCGTAGTCTCGACGTTGGCGCCGAGATCCGATCCGCCTTTGATTTCCGTCATCCACGTTGCGCCCTGCCAAGGCGTCTCTTTTTGCAGAAGATCAGGAAGGAATCGCTGCTTTAACTCAGCGTCTCCATATTTGCTCAACGGCAGCGCAGTCGAGAGTGAAACTGTGTATGGGCACGAAAGTCCGCTGTCAAAAAAAGAAGTGACATAGATTAGCAGGAATGAAGGCACAAGCGATTTATGTTCAAATGCGCGCCACAGCACTCCAGCCCGATATCCGCGGTCGAGCATGTGCCAGTATTCGGGCGGATAAAGGAGTTCGTCGATGCGTTTGCCGGCTTTGTCGAACATCCTCACCCAAGGCGTGCCCGCGCGATCCACCGCATCGGAAATGCTTTGCCCTTCTGCTTTCCACCAGGCTTCGTATTCCTTCAACACCGGGTCGAATTCGGTTTCGCCGACTCGAGAGCGCAGGAATGCCGAGGGCGATCGCAGGAGTTCGCCTTCTGCTTTCATACGATTCTCCGGGTCCTCGCGCATCAGTTCACAATATCCGCGATTTTTGCGGCATCCGCGCAGGCCCGCACGTCGTGGGTGCGGATAATCTGCGCACCTTTAAGGATCAGAGCGGTTTCCATCGCCACCGTCCCGACCGAACGTTCTGCAATCGCAGCATCTTTCCCGTCTCTGGCGAGAGCCCGCCCGACAAAGGATTTTTTCGAAACACCCGCCAGCAATGGATACCTCAGTTCGTGAAATTCCTCAAAACGCCTCAACAGCGGATAATTCTCCTCGAAGCTCTTGCCAAATCCGAAACCCGGGTCGAGCACGATACGTTCCCGCTTGATTCCTGCAACCGTGGCGGCGTCAGCCCAATCGCGCAGCTCCCGTTTCACCAGCATAACCATATCCGGAGTTGACGGAAGGCTGCGCCATTCCTCCGGTTTGCCACGCATGTGCATCAATACCGCGCCACATCGCAACGAGGCGAGAGTCTTGATCATTTGCCGGTCCCAGCGGAATCCGCTCACGTCGTTGACGATTTCCGCCCCAGCTTCCACCGCCGCTTTGGCCACATTGGCTTTGTAGGTGTCGACTGAGATGATTGCGTCAGGGCGCTTTTGCCTGATCGCGCGGATCACAGGAATCACTCGTTTGAGTTCTTCCTCCTCAGTTACCGCGTTCTTGGTAGCTTTCTTCGCGCTCCCTGAATCTTGCGGCTCAGTTCGATCTTCGGAAATTACCCGCGTGCCGGGCCGGGTTGATTCCCCGCCAATGTCGATGATGTCCGCTCCATCGTTTAATTGGTGCAGCGCGTGTTCCACCGCACGTTCGGGGTCGAGGTATAACCCGCCGTCGGAAAAAGAATCCGGGGTCACATTGAGCACGCCCATAATCAGCGTCCGTTTGCCGAGTTGCAGATGACGGGTTCCGAGATTCCATTCGAATACTGGACGCATGCGGCTGATTTTAACCTTTCTATGAGAACGCGCTATAAGGTCAGCGAAGTCTTTGGCGTTGGTTGGTTTTAGAAATTCGTTGTGAGACGCAAGGAAACACTGCGTGAGGGACCGATGGCATTCCCCGAAAACAGACCGCCGAAGTCGATGACATCCACGACATCGGTAAGATTCTGCCCGTCGATCTGAAAGCGTACGTTCGCTCGCTCGGACTTATATACATCCGCTCCCGCCGATGCGCTCACCAGGAAGGTAGGGTAGATACGGCCTCGCGCGAAGTTCACACGGTCCACAACCTGTTGCCCGTAGGTCGGAACTTCTCCGGCAATGCATTGCTCGAGAGCCAGGCTGGGATCGCATTGAAACTCGAATGGCAATCCGCTGTCGAATTGGACTCCGCCCGCGACCCACAGTCGGGGCGCGATGTGATACTGGAGACGACCTCGCACCGTGTTCCGCTGATCTTGAGTTAGGGGAAAAAAGCCGGTCGTGGGTATTACGGCCTCTGCCCCGAGAAACAGTCCGCCGGTCACCGGATTCCAGGCATTCCCCAGCTCGTAGGAATAACTCACGAATCCCGAGAATTTCTTCCACTCGGGCAAATCGAGTTTGGCTTCTGCTCCGTAGATGATCGCCTTCCGAAATGCGATCGGGAAGCTGATGGTGGTGTTGTCGATCTGGTCGTCGTCCGCGAAGTTGTTAACCGCTCGCCGAAAATAGTTGGTGTCCAGTTTGATCTTGTTAAAGAAAACCTTCGTCAACCCCACCTCGTAATAGTTTCCCTCCGAAGGTTCTACCGGCAATTGGATGGAGACGGGACTCAGGGTCGTGGCTGCGGTCGAACTCGAAAGCAGCAGGTTTTCGAAGGAGGGTGTCTGGAACACGCGGTCGTAGGAGAAATGGACGATCACGTTTGCCGAAGGGAAATACCGCGAGATCGCGACACGGGGTTGCAATTCCTGGCGGTTGACCATCAGTTGATAGTGGTCCCAGCGAAGTCCCCCATTTACCGTCCAATTCCCCATGCGAATCAGATCCTGAACATAAACCGCTTGCTCCAGGTCAGGCCGGTGTGCGGCGAAGCTGAAACTCAGAGGCGTTGCCGGGTCGAATCGGGTGGCATCGATAATGTTGTAATTGAAATTCTCGTGCAGGAACAGGTTGTCCGATTCCACTCCTGTCTTAATCTCGTGCCGCCCGTGGTTGATAGTTATGCTGCCCTTGAAATAGCCTTCCCGGAAACGATTGTGTTGCAGGATCTCGATGGGCGTTGAGTTATCGTTGGAGTAGAAGTCGTTGGCATTGTCGCGGACCATACCGTGCAGATCGGCCAGCAGATTGGACGAGAAAGTGTGCTGGTACGACGCGATGCCCATCGTCTCCAGATTGTCTGCCGTCTGCAACTGGCCCGCGGCTTCCTGGACTTGTTCATCAGGAAGCTCGTACCGGGAAAGTTCGTGACGCACGCTGAAGCTCAGGCGGTCTTTCGGCGTCAAATCGCGCTGGTAATTTGCTGAGAAATCGCCGAGCGTGCCGCGGTTCGTATAGTTTTGGACCACCACGGGATTAAGGTAGTGGCTCGTCATGCCGCCGTCGGCGCTCGCTCCCAAGACATTCTTGTCCCATGCATATTGACCTTGGGCAAAAGCACCTGCCGAATCGAAACTGCCGCCGGAA
>Ga0187777_10003065_pt1 | contig 10685 bp, 9 predicted proteins | sample 1015_Q2_SP5_10_M_FD_132416 | JGI IMG/M metagenome (GOLD analysis project Ga0187777, IMG submission 132416) | Tropical peat soil microbial communities from peatlands in Department of Meta, Colombia - 1015_Q2_SP5_10_MG | ecosystem: Environmental > Terrestrial > Soil > Wetlands > Peat | place...
CGCCCCCTGAACAACGTTGAGGCCGATGCCACCCAGGCCGAAAACGACTACGTTGGCGCCCGGCTCGACTTTGGCGGTGTTGATGACCGCGCCGATGCCCGTAGTCACACCGCAGCCGATATAGCAGACTTTTTCGAAGGGCGCGTCCTCGCGAATCTTCGCCACCGCGATCTCCGGCAGTACCGTGAAGTTGGCGAAGGTCGAGCATCCCATGTAGTGGTACAAGGGTTTGCCATTGAGCGAAAAGCGGCTGCTGCCGTCCGGCATGACTCCCTTACCTTGGGTCGCCCGGATCGCCGTGCACAGATTGGTCTTGCGCGACAAGCACGACTTGCACTGGCGGCATTCCGGCGTGTAGAGCGGGATGACATGGTCGCCCTTCTTGACGCTCGTCACCCCGGCTCCGATATCGACCACGACGCCAGCCCCCTCGTGGCCCAGAATGGCCGGGAATAGCCCTTCCGGGTCGGCCCCGGAACGCGTGAATTCGTCCGTATGACAGATGCCGGTCGCCTTGATCTCGACCAACACCTCCCCGGCCTTGGGGCCGTCCAGCTGCACCTTCTCTACGACCAGCGGCGCCCCGGCCTTATAAGCTACAGCGGCACGAACATCCATGACGCCCTCCTTTGCTCATCAGTAGACACTCGTCACGACGTTACGGGTGTCCGGGTGTGAAGCATTGGTGGACTCCAACAGAGCCACCTCGCGCGAATCCCCGCAATCCCAGACACGACCTATTCGTTCATCAAGCAGTGCTTCTTTGCTTCTGCCTGCATTTCGCGAAACGATGCCGCTATCTTGCGTCCGTCCTTCATGTCGCGCATGACGCCGCCCCGCTCGCCGGCAATCGTCGTGGCGTTGGCGATGGTGGACAAGTCGACCCAAGTCGCGTAATCGACCTTTGCCGCTATCTCGTCGATCGCGCAGGAACACTTGTACATCGACTCCTGTGGCGGCGCCTTGCTCGACCGCATGCAGTCGAGAACGAATTCGACCCGCGCCCGCGTCGGAAAATCATTCGCATAGGCGAGCCCCGCGGTTACAGCCATCAACAGCGCACCGTAGAGTCGTGGAGCCATCACCAAAATCCGCCCAGCTACCGCGGCTGGCCGCTGTCTGCTAAGAATACACCCGCCCAGAGATCGCATATCACTTGATGCCATGCATTCGCGCGAGCTCGAGCTCGAGATCCGCGGCCAGCTTCTCGTCGAGGACGCCAAGCCTGGTGCGGGCGTCGCGCAGCTCGACCTCGTTGCCGAGCACAGCATGGGCGATCGCCAGACCGTACCAGGCAGCTGGATCATCGGGCGTCAAACGCACCGCCGCGCTGAACGCTCGGGCGGCGGCGCGCGGGCGTTCGAGTTCCTGCAGCGCCCTGCCACGAGCGATCAACGGTTCAGCGTCCTGTGGAGCGACCGACGACCAGCGCTCGGCCAGGTCGAGCAGCGCGCTCCAGCGTCCTTCTGTTTCGAGCAGAGAGACGCGCATGAAGTACGGCAGAGTCTCGGTGTCCCCCTGCCAGAAGGGCGGCGGACCGCGGAGCGGGCCTAGCCCTTGCCACTGGTCCTGGGTGGGCAGCCGGTCGCGGATCCACTCGGCCGGCAACGAATAGTAGCTGCCACCGGAGTCGCGCGAGCGGAAGGTCAGAAGCCCGACCAGCTCGCCTGCCGCGTCGAAGAGCCCGCCCCCGCTCGACCCGGAGGTGAACGCCGCGTCCGACTCGACGACGCGGCCCTGTTCAAGTGTATGCAGCGCCAGAACGTGCCCGAATCTGAGCGAGATAGCCGTACCGCCGGTAAAGCCCAGCGCCGCGACTCGCTGACCGGGTCTCAACGCGTCCGTGGCTCCCAGGACAACGGGCCTGCCGCGCCATTCCGGAACTCTCAGGAAGCACAGATCGTGCAGCGTATCGGCGCGTTCTTCGGTCGCGTCCCACAGCCTGCCGGAGCCAGAGATGCGGATCGCCGTCGCGTCGCGGGTGACGTGGCAGTTGGTGACCACGACCGATGGAGCAACGGTGACTCCGCTGCCGATCGAGAGCGCCGCCCCCGGCCTGCCTGCCTCGACCCGGACGACACTGCTCGACAAGGCGACGAACGTCGCTGGGCTCAGTGCGTCACTTCGCGCTTCGCCGGCGCACGCCAGCCCCGCCAACCCGCCCAGGATCGCCACCGTCGTCAGCGCGGCGCATCCGATTCTCGGCGCGCGGCAAGCGAGCCGCGGGTGCGACGAATTGTAGTGCGTCGAGCGTCGGGTCGGCATCTCGCGAAGACCGATCTGGGCCGGGTGCATAAGCCAGCCGGTGCTAGCGCAGGAGATCGCCCTGCTCGTTGACGATCGGGACGTTGTACTCGCGCAAGATCTGGGTGATCGCGGACCGATTCTCGGCGATCAGCTTTTCCACAGTCCGTTTCCACTCAGGCTCGCCGTAGCGCACCCCCATGGCAATCTCGTAGTCGAACTTGACGCCCGGCTCCGACTTGAGCGGGACGAGCACGAGCTCGACATTGCGCACGCGCTTCGCGTAATAGCCGGCGATCGGCCCCCAGACGATCGCTGCATCGATCTTTCCCTGGGCAAGATCCCTCTCGATGATCTCGCCGGGATACATCTCGGGGTCGGGCGACATCATCGGGTACGGCTTGGCCTGGTCTTCGAGGCCGTGCTTCGCCAGCCAGATCGAGCCCGGCGAGCGATCGTAAACGCCGATGACGAGCTTGGCCCGCGCTTGCGGGCTGAGCGCGAACAGGTCCGTCCCGGTCTTGATGCTGTCGAGCCCCTTCCCCCTGGGGTAGACGAGCATGTAGGTCGAGCGGTAGTACGGGATGGTCGTCGACGTCTGATCGTAGCCCGCCGGAACGCTCATGACGATATCGCATCGGAAATCCTGCTCCGGCAGCCTATAGCGCAGCGTGTTGCGCACGAAGTTCATCCGCTGCGGAAACGAATAGTTCTTCACCGGCAGGCCTAGCTGTTGTGCGAAAAGGTCGGCGATGTGATTCTCGAACCCCTCGCCCCGATCGTTGGCAAACGGCAGATTGCTCGGATCGATGCACGGGCGAAACGCCGTGGGGGCGCCTTCGCCCTGCGCAGGAGTCCCGGCGGCGACGATGGCGACGACCGCTGCTCCGCGCAGCAAGCACCGCACCGCCCACCACGGGGTCACAGCCCTCATGCGCGACCTCTGGCCGGGCCTCCCCGTCCACCAGCTCGCCCGGATCACTCCTCCTCCTTCAGTTCCTGCACGTGAGCTCGCGTGATATCTCCGTTCGACCGCCCTTTGAGATAGGCGTAGAGGTTGTCGATGTTGTCCATGACGGTCTTGCTGGTCTTGAAGCTGGGCATGCCCTTCTCCAGTCGTCCTTCGGTGACGGTCTGGACGAAGTCCTCCTTGCTCAGCGTCTTCAAGCTCTCGATGAGCGAAGGTCCTACCAGGCCTTGCTGATTGGCGCCGTGACAGCGATCGCACGCTCCCGCCCGCCATGCGCGGAACCCGTTCATCGTTCTCCATCCGACCTTGAAGCCGTCGACGACCTTGTAAAGCGGGTTGGTCTTTACGGTGCCGCCCTTTTCTGACGGCGCATCCTTTGCCTGTGCGGATTCTCTTCCCTGCGCGGATTCATTTCCCTGTGCAGATTCTTTGTCCTGTGCAGATACGCCAGCGACAACCAGCACGCTCGCAGCCGCGAGGAGCGCCACCGCCACCATTCGCGAGGTACGCGTGAAAGTCATTGTGAGCGTCATAGGGCAAAGTGTTGGCGGTGAGACATGCTGGTCCGACATCGGTTCCGGCACGGCGGCGTCTTCACGAAAGCGCCGGCGCAAACGACGCGCCGGCGCGCTAGGGATGGTCGGAAACTAGCTAGTTGGGCAGCGTGAAGACCGTAAGCGTGCCGCCCAGTTCGGTGTAGTCGCGAAGCTCCTTGTAGCCTCCGACTGCGCCGAGCCCATCGGTATCCTTCTCGAGGCCGGCAGCCATACCGATGCCCGCCCAGCCCCCGATTCCGGAAAACACGCCGATGTACTGCTTTCCCTTGTACTGATAGGTGAAGACATTCCCTATGATCCCTGACGGTGTCTTGAACTTGAACAGTTCCTTGTTGACATCGTTGGAGTCGACGCACTTGAGATAGCCTTCCAGCGTCCCGAAGCAGACGATCCCGCCGGCGGTCACGAGCGCGCCGCTCCAGACGGAGAACTTCTCGGCCTTGGACTGGACGATCTTGCCATTGCTCGCGTCCCAGACGATGAAGGCACCCATGTTGCTTCCGCCCGGCGCCGGGAACATCGACAGGGTAGCGCCGACATAGGGTTGTCCGGCGACGTAGTCCACCTTGAACGGCTCGTAATCCATGCAGACGTGATTCGTCGGGACGTAGAAATACCCGTTGCCGGGATTGAATGCCGCAGGTTGCTGGTCCTTGGAGCCGAGCGCCGCCGGGCAGATCCCCTTGGTGTTCACATCCGCGCCGTTCCGGGCGGTCGAGAACCTAGCGACAGTCTGTGGACGGCCTGTCTTCATGTCGACGCCGGTGGCCCAGTTCACCGCGGGATCGAATTTTTCCGCCACCAGCAGCGCGCCGGTGGCGCGATCGAGCGTGTAGCCAAAGCCGTTGCGATCGAAATGCACCAGCGCCTTCGTCGGCCTGCCCTTGACGTTGATGTCGGCCAGGATCATTTCGTTGATGCCGTCGAAATCCCACTCGTCGTACGGCGTCATCTGGTAGGCCCACTTGGCCATCCCGGTGTCGACGTCGCGCGCGAAGATGGTCATCGACCACCGGTTGTCGCCCGGACGCTGCGCCGGATTCCACGTCGACGGGTTGCCGGTCCCGTAGAAGAGCAGGTTCAGGTCCTTGTCGTAGCTGTACCAGCCCCAGGTCGTGCCTCCGCCCGTCTGCCACTGGTTGCCCCGCCATGTCCTTAACGACGAGTCCTTGCCGACGGGCTTCATTGCGCCGTCGGTCCACGTCATCGTCTTGTCGGGATCGATCAGCATTTCGGCATCGGGACCGGTGCTGAACGCCTTCCACACCTGCTTGCCCGTGTTGATGTCGTAGGCCGCGAGAAAACCGCGCACGCCCCATTCCCCGCCCGAGATGCCGGTGATCACCTTGTCCTTGAAGACGTGCGGCGCGTTCGTATTCACCGCGCCGACCTTCGGGTCACCGTTCTTGACCGACCAGAGCACCTTGCCTGTTCCCGCATCCAGCGCAACGAGGGTGCTATCGGCCTGCTGCAGGAAGATCTTGTTCTGTGCGTACGCGAGACCGCGATACACGGTGTCGCAGCACATCTGCGGGATCACCGCCGCATCCTGCTTCGGTTCGTAGCGCCACTTGATCTTCTGCGTCTCGAGATCGATTGCGAATACCTTGTTGGGGAACGGGGTGTGGATGTACATCGTGTCGTTGATCACGAGCGGCGAGCCCTCGTGGCCACGCAATACGCCGGTCGAGAACAGCCACGCAACCTGCATCTTGCCCACGTTCTGCGCATTGATCTGGTTCAGCTTGCTGTAGCGCTGGTTGTACATGTCGCCAGCTTGCATCGCCCAGTTGTTCGGATTGGCGATCAGCTGTTCCAGGTCCGCATTTGCCACGGCGGCACCAGGCAACAAAACCATCGCCGACACGCTTGCCATCGCAAACAGCTTGATTGCACTGCGCATAGCACCTCCGAATGGAATGGTTACTGTCGTCGTTACTTGATGATGGCCACCGTGCCTCGCATCTTCACTTCGTGACCGCCCGGTCGCCAAACCGCGCGGCTAGTGTCGCGCCATGAGATAGCGAAGTCAATTTGCAGACCACAGATTCGATACTCGTTGGCCCATGGAGACCCCATTGACGTGTCGACTTTCCGATCAGAATGCTGGTTGATGCATTGCAACAATCGGACCCTCGATGGCCCCCATCGGCGCGCCTGAGGAGACCGCGACAGCCCGGGGAACAAAACGGCGAGCAACTGCGGATCGACCGCCGTTTCGCCCGCGTTTCCGAGGGTCAATAGACGGCTCGGTCGCGGTTGATCGCCTTGTCCAGACCCTTGGCGGCATCGATGCCGCGTACGTCCTTGAAAATCGCGCCGTTCAGGTCGGCCTCGGTGAAGTCGGCGCCCGTTATGGTGGCGCCCGTGAAGTTCGCCCCTGAAAAGTCGACTCGATACAAATTGGCGCCGGTCAGATCTGCACCGCTAAGGTTGGCAAACGTCATGAGCGAACGGCCGAGATTCGCGCCACGCAGGTTGGCGCCCGCCAGATTCGCGCCGGCGAGGTCCATGCGCATTTGGCCCATGCCCTGATTCCTGATATCCACGGCGAGATTGGCGTCGCTCAAGTCTGCTCCGCGCAGATCCACTCCGGGCAGGTCCGCGATCATGCGCACGCCGGACAGGTTTGCGCCCGCGAGACTTGGCATCTCCTTGACCTGCCCCCCACGCGTCACCAAGCCCAGCATCGAGCTTCCCGACAGATCGGCCCCGGCGAGGTTCGTCCCCATCAGCCAGCAGCCATTCAGGTTGGCGCGAACGAGTCTCGCGCGCGCAAGATTGGACGAGACGAGTCTGGAAGCGAAGAGATTTGCCCCCGACAGATCGGCACGCTTGAAATCGATCTGGCTCAGGTCGATGTCGGAAAGATCCTTGCCCGCGAAGTCGGCTGTGCCGGCAGCGCCTGCGTCCGAAAGCATTTGCCGCACTTGATCAGGCGTGAAATCCGCCGCCAGGCAAAACCGTGACGCGGCGATCACAAGGCTCGCGAGCAGGATCCGCAGCAACCGTGGCGGGTCCGGAACAATGGCCCCAGCGTCGTCGTGCGTCGCACGCGGCCGCGAGATCGATCCATGCTTATCGGGAAACGAAGGCGGATCGTGTAGCATATTCAGCTGTCCGGCACATCCTGCCAACGCTGCGAGGCGGCAAGACGAAGGCGCACTGCCATGAGCACAGAACGAGGAATGTTTAAGGGTATGTTCGCGCGGGTCGCCGTCACGGTCACTGCCTCGCTCTGCGCGACGGCACTCGGTGCGCCTTTCGCTTATGTGTCCAACGAAGGTTCCGCATCGGTCTCGGTCATCGACACCGCGACCGACAAGGTTACCACTACATTCAAGGTCGGCACCAAGCCGCGCGGCATTGCGCTGTCGCCGGACGGCAATAAGCTGTACATAAGCGACCAGACCAGCAACACGCTTCTCGTCGTGGACACTCAGACGCGGACGGTCACGGGGCGCACGCCGCTTGGCGATTCGCCAGAAGCAATCTATCTTTCACCGGACGGCAAATGGCTTTCCGCGGCCGTCGAGGAAAACGACCTCGTGCTACTGGTCGACGTCGCTACGGGGAAGGTCGAGCGGCGAATAAAGATGCACGGCAAGAATCCGGAGCACGCGGTGTTCAGCCCGGACGGGAAGTGGCTTTACGTCAGCAGCGAGGAGGCGGACAGCGTCGACATCGTCGATCTGGCCAAGGGCGAGGTGGTCAAGTCGGTGAAGGTCGGAGACCGGCCGCGCGGGATCGGCTTTCTCCCGGACGCCAGCCGCGCCTACGTTGCGGCCGAGAACGCCGATATGGTGAACGTATTCGACGTCGCCAAAGCGGAGGTCATCGCCCGCATCAAGGCCGGCAGCCGCTCCAATGGCGTCACGGTCCATCCAAACGGCAAGACCGTCTATGTCTCGTCGGGCGGCGAAGGCACCGTGCAGGTGATCGACACGCAGACCAACGCCATCACCACGAAAATCCCCGTCGGCAAGCGGCCCTGGAACATGGCGATTACGGCCGATGGGGCCAAGCTCTATGTCGCGTGCGGCCGCTCGAATGCGGTGGCCGTGATCGACACTGCGACCAATACCAAGATCGCCGAGATTCCGGTGGGCGAGCTGCCGTGGGGGGTTGCGACCCGCTAGAAGGCCGCGCCGCCGGAGACGAGGCCGTTGCGTGTGGCAAAGCGCACGAGCTCCGCGGGCGTGCGGATGCCGAGCTTCTGCTTGATGATCGACTGATAGTTCGCGATCGTCTTGTAGTTCAGGCAGAGCCTCGCCGCGATGTCCCGCGGCGGGTGTCCCTGCGCGAACAGGCGCAGGATCTCGAATTCCCGGTCCGAGAGTAACCGCAGCGCATCGTCCTGGCGCAGCACATTGCGCAGCGCCAGCGTCTTCGCGACGTCGCCGCTCAGGAACATCTCGCCCTGCGCCACCGCGCGCACGGCATCGACCAGCACGTCGGGCGCGCTCGCCTTGGTGACGTATCCGAGCGCGCCTGCCTGGATGGCTCGGGTGGGGAAGATAGCCTCGTCATGGATACTGAAAACCAGGATGCGAGGGCGAGGTTCGCGCAACATGAGCCTGCGAATCGCTTCGACGCCGCTCACGTCGGGCAGCGAGATATCCATCACGACGACGTCGGGGTGCAGCGCGCAAAAGGCCCGATGCGCTTCCGCTGCCGTAGCCGCTTCGCCGACAACGGCAATTTCCGCGCAGCGCTCGAGCAGGCGGCGATAGCCTTCCCGCACCACGGCATGGTCGTCAACCAGAAGGACCGCGATGGATTTGCCCATGCTCACGCAGAGATGCTCTGCAGCGGAATGCGGGCGGTCACGCGAAAACCACCGCGCGCTGCGTTGGCCGCCTGGAGCACGCCGCCGAGCGATTCGACGCGCTCGCGCATCCCGGCGAGGCCCAGCCCCTGCGATGACGGCGCGCCCAGTGCGATCCCCACGCCATCGTCGCTGATGTCCAGCCGCAACGTGCCCGGGCGATGCCCGTCCCGGGCCAGCTGGTCGATCCTGATTGCGACGCGGCTCGCGCGCGCGTGCCTTGCGACGTTGGTGAGCCCTTCCTGGACCAGCCGAAATACGGCCATGTTCACCGCCTCTCCCCAGTCCGGGGACTGCGCGGCGAAGTCGTAGTCGAATCGCACCGAGGGCAGACGTCGCCGCCATCCGTCGACGCATTCCTCGATCGCCGCTTCGAGTCCAAGCTCGTCCAGGCCGACGGGCCGGAGGCGCTGCACCATGCCGCGCACGCTCGTCTGCACACGATCGACGATGCCGACAATCGACACGGCGCCCCGCCGGACCGCCGCAACGTCCCCGGCATCGCTCGACAGCGTCACGGCATCGACCTTGATGGCGTTCAGATACTGACCCAGCTCGTCGTGCAGCTCGCGGGCGAGACTGCGTCGCTCATCCTCCTGGATGGCCCTGTTGGCGTGCTCGAGGCGGCGGTTCTCCGCCAGAGCAGCGGTGAGGGTCGCTTCGGTTGCAATGCGGCGCCGCAGCTCCTTTCGCACGTCGCCCCAGCGACGCCAGGCCAGCCAGGCGAAGCCCAGAGCCATGAACAGCAGCACGCCGGGCAGCTCGTCGAGCTGGTATCGCTCCTGCGGGCGAGTCCACGCCGAGACGAGCTCGCCCAGCTCGAAGTGCGCGCTGAGAAACGCGAACAGCGCTGTGGCGACGCCAACCAGAACAAGGTCTGCCCAAGCCCCGCCGCGGCACTCGTCTCGATCGATCTGCATCAGAACATCCCTCCATCCGAACACCCGGTCGCGCTCTCCAACCGGGCGGCTCGGTTCGGGAAATTTTCCCAAGCGCTTCCGGGAATCCAAGGCACACGCGCGGGGCTCAAACCATGCCATGATCAATTCGGACAGCTGTTAAGGCCGCATGCCGTGCTGATGCGGATCATAAAGCAAATGCCGGAGGAACTTTGGGACGGCGCGTCCTAGGGAGTCATCGCACCGGCCATCTTGCGGCTTTGGCGCTCGCCTGGTCCCTGAGCGACGGCGCCGCTGCGGACAATCCGGCCGAGGTCTTCGAGCTGCCCAGCATCGAGGTGGTCGGAACCACCCCGCTGCCGGGTCTCGGCACGCCGCTCAAGGACGTTCCAGCAAATGTCCAGATATTCAATCGCCGCGATTTCGACCGCCAGCGGCCCTTCGACCTCACCGACTTTCTCGGCCGTAACGCGAACAGCGTGGCGTCGAGCTCCGCGCAGGGTAACGCGTTTCAACAAGACCTCATCTTCCGCGGCTTCACCGCCTCGCCACTTCTGGGCACGCCGCAGGGCTTGTCGGTGTTTCAGGACGGCGTGCGCATCAACGAGTCGTTCGGCGACGTGGTCAACTGGGACTTGCTCGCTCCGTCCGCCATATCGAGCGTGCAGCTCATTCCCGGGTCCAACCCGGCGTTCGGGCTCAACACGCTGGGTGGAGCGTTGGCGATCTATACGCGCAGTGGCGCCCAATACCCGGGAGGCGCCATCGAGGTCTCCGGCGGCTCGTTCGGCCGCAAGACGGCCGAGTTCGAATACGGCGGCAAGCAGGATCGCATCGATTACTTCGCCACCGCCAATTTTTCCGACGAGCACGGCTGGGCCGAGCACAATCCGAGCCGCATCAAGCAGTTCTTCGGCAAGCTGGGCTACCAGGATGACGTGACCGACCTCGACCTGAGCGTTACCCTCGCCGACAACACGCTGCAGGGAACGCAAACGCTGCCCGAGTCCTGGCTGGACACGCCGCGGCAGGCCTACACCTTTCCCGACACCAACGAAAACCGCCTGGCGTTCGCGACGCTCAAGGGAAGCCGTTTCCTGAGCGATTCGGCGCTGCTCGGAGGCATCGCCTACTACCGCCACTACCGCAACAACAACGTGAGCAGCAACGTCAACAACGACTACGGC
>Ga0187777_10003068_pt1 | contig 10678 bp, 12 predicted proteins | sample 1015_Q2_SP5_10_M_FD_132416 | JGI IMG/M metagenome (GOLD analysis project Ga0187777, IMG submission 132416) | Tropical peat soil microbial communities from peatlands in Department of Meta, Colombia - 1015_Q2_SP5_10_MG | ecosystem: Environmental > Terrestrial > Soil > Wetlands > Peat | place...
CGCGCGACGAGCCACTGCCGACCGGACGGGTCGGCGCGGGCGCGGGCGCGACCGTCGGGAAGTGGCGCGGCCGCGGCTTCGAGGTCGACGGCGGCGTGGGCGTCGCGACGGCCGAGGCCGACGGCGCGCGCGTCGCCGCGCTCGCGGTCGTCAACGCAGTCGGCGACATCGTCGACGCCGACGGGACGGTCGTTGCGGGCTCGACCGCACCCGCCGACGCGCCCGCATTCCCGGCCCCGGAGCCGTTCGAGGAAATGCGTGCCAACACGACCCTCGTCGCGGTCGTGACCGACGCCCGCCTCGACAAGGTGGCCTGCCATCTCCTCGCGCAGAGCGGTCACGACGGCTTCGCCGGTGCGCTCCGGCCTGCTCACACCCGGTTCGACGGCGACCTCGTGGTCGTGGCCGCGACCGGGACGATCGACGCCGATGTCGACCGCGTGCGCGTCGCCGTCGCCGACGTGGTGGCCGGTGCGATCCGCGCCGCCGCTCGCTAGCATCGCCGCGCGTTCGGATCGAGTCGGAGGAGCCGCGTGACATCCGACCCGCACCCCGCGCACACTGCCGGTGCGACGCTCGCCGACGTCGAGGCCGCGTCGCTCACGTGCGCGCGCTGCAAGCTTGCCGGCAACCGTACCCAGGTCGTGTTCGGGGTCGGGCGCGCCGACGCCGCGCTGATGTTCGTGGGCGAGGGACCGGGCGAGCAGGAGGATCTGCAAGGTGAGCCGTTCGTCGGGCGTGCGGGCAAGCTCCTGACCCAGCTCATCGAGGGCATCGGCATGACGCGTGCCGACGTCTACATCGCGAACGTCGTGAAGTGCCGGCCGCCGGGCAATCGCGATCCGCAGCCCGACGAGATCGAGGCGTGCGCACCCTGGCTCGACCGCCAGCTCGAGCTCATCCGGCCGCGCGTCATCGTGACGCTCGGAAACTTCGCGACCAAGCTCCTGCTGCAGACCAAGGACGGCATCACGAAGATCCGGGGCCGCGAGTTCGCGTTCTCGCGCGCGGGGCACGAAGCGGTGTTGATTCCCACGTTGCATCCGTCGGCGGTGCTGCGGTCGGGCGGCCGCACGCTCGCCGAAGCGCGCGCCGACTTCGTGAAGGTCAAGCGGGCGCTGGCACGCGGCGACCGATGACGAAGCTGACGACGCGCGACGCCGCCGCGACCGAGGCAGTGGGCGAGGCGCTCGGCGGCCAGTTGCGCCCCGGCGATCTCGTCGTGCTCACCGGCGATCTCGGCGCGGGCAAGACCACGTTCGTCAAAGGGCTCGCGCGCGGCCTCGGCGTGAAGGAGACGGTAACGAGCCCGACGTTCACGATCGTGCAGCAGTACGACGGCCGGGTGCCCGTCGCGCACGTCGACGTGTACCGCCTCGAACGCATCCAGGAGCTGTACGACTTCGGCTTCGAGGAGCTGCTCGAACACCATGTGGTGGTCGTCGAGTGGGGCGAAGCGATCGCGCGGGTGCTGCCGGCCGACCGCGTGCACGTCCGTCTCGCCATGACCGATGCCGACGGCGAGCGTTCGATCGGGATCGCGGGCGCCGGGCCGGCGTGGACGACGCGCGCGCCGCAGCTCGAACGCGCGCTCGCCGCGACCGGGAGCGCGTGATGCTGCTGCTCGGGATCGACACCGCGACCCGCCGCATCGGCGTGATCATCGCGAACGAGCACGGGCTGCTCGGCCGCGTCGAGCTCGGGGGGACGGCCGGCGCCGGCCCGCCCCGCCACGCCGAGACGCTCGCACCCGCGATCGCGTGGTGCTGCGAGCAGTGCGGCATCGCACCGTCGCAACTTTCGGCGGTCGCGGTCGGCATCGGGCCCGGCATGTTCACCGGTCTGCGCGTCGGCGTGACGACGGCCAAGCTGTTCGCGCAGTCGCTGCGAATCCCGATGATTCCGCTGCCGAGCCTCGATCTGCTCGCGTACCCGTTGCGGTACACGCACCGGTTGGTGGTGGCGACGATCGACGCGCGCCGCAACGAGCTGTACTGGGCGATCTACCGGCCCGTGCCCGGCGGCGTGCAACGCGTGTCGGAGTATGAGCTGGGCGCGCCCGACGACCTCGTCGCCGAGCTGCAAGCCCGCGGCGAGGACGCGCTCGTGTGCGGCGACGGCGCGCTGCGGTTCGGCGCCGCGTTCGCACCGCTCGGACGCAGGGTGGAGCTCGCGGGACCCGCGCACGGCTCACCGAGCCTGACCGCGCTCGCCGACCTCGCGCTCGCGCGCTACGAACGCGAGCACTTCTGCGCGCCGGACGAGGTGCTGCCGATGTACCTGCGGCGCAGCGACGCCGAGCTCGAGTGGGATCGGAAGGGCGCGTAGTGGCCGTCCGCAAGCTCGACGACGCGCTCGAAGTGCACCTCGTGCCGATGCGCCGCCGCCATCTGCGGTCGGTGGTGCGCATCGAGGCGCAGGTCTACCCGCGGCCCTGGACGCACTCGCTGTTCGTGAGCGAGCTCGCGCTGCGCTCGTCGCGCGCGTACTACATCGCCAAAGTCGGGCGCGAGATCGTCGGCTACGCGGGGCTCATGATGTCGCTCACCGACGGTCACGTCACGACCATCGCCGTCGATCCCGAATGGCACCGGCACGGCATCGGCACGCGCTTGCTGCTCGCGCTGGCGCGCGAGGGCATCGAGCGGGGCGCGACGGCACTCACCCTCGAAGTGCGGCTCTCGAACCGGGGCGCGCAGGAGCTCTACCAGCGGTTCGGATTCACCGCCGTCGGCGTGCGCAAGGGCTATTACGCCGACACGGGCGAGGACGCGCTCGTCATGTGGGCCTACGACGTGAACACACCCGACTACGCGCGGCTCCTGCGCGGCATCGAGCGCAACGTGCGCGGAACCACCGTCGTCGAGCGCCCGAAGGGTTGGTAGCGGGCTTGGTGCGCATCCTCGGCATCGAGACATCCTGCGACGAGACCGCGGCGGCAGTCGTCGACGACGGCCGGCTCGTGCGCTCCTCGGTCGTCGCGAGCCAGGCGGACCTGCACGCGCGGTTCGGCGGTGTCGTGCCCGAGATCGCGAGCCGCGCGCACGTCGAGCTGATCGGCGACACCGTCGCGCAGGCGCTCGTCGAAGCCGGCACGAACCTCGACGCGATCGACGCGGTCGCCGCGGTGCACGGCCCCGGCCTCGCGGGCGCGCTGCTCGTGGGCGTGAGCGGGGCGAAGGCGATCGCGCTGGCAACGGGCGTGCCCTACGTCGGCGTGCACCATCACGAGGCGCACCTGTACGCGGCGTTCATCGAGGATCCGACGCTCGAGCCGCCGCTCGTGACGCTCGTCGTGTCCGGCGGCCATACGTTGCTGATCGCGATGGACGGGCACGGCCGCTACCGCGTGCTCGGCGCGACGGTCGACGACGCCGCGGGTGAAGCGTTCGACAAGATCGCGCGCTTCCTCGATCTCGGCTATCCCGGGGGTCCGGCGATCGATCGCATCGCGAGGGCGGGCGATCCCGAAGCGATCGCGTTCCCGCGGCCGATGCGCACCGACGGTCTCGACTTCTCGTTCTCGGGCCTCAAGACCGCGGTCGTGCTGCACGTGCGCAAGCATCCCGACGTCGAGATCGCCGATGTCGCCGCGTCGTTCCAGGCCGCGATCGTCGACGTGCTGACCGAGAAGCTGCTCGCGGCGGCCGAGCTCACCGGCATCGACACGATCGTCATCGGCGGCGGCGTGGCCGCGAACTCGGCATTGCGCGCCCGGCTCCTCGACGTCGCCGAGGAAGGGCGCTTCAAGGTCGTCCTGCCGAGCATCGGGCTCTGCACCGACAACGCGGCCATGGTCGCGGCCGTGGGTGCGTACCGGCTGGCCGCCGACGGGCCGACCCCGCTCGACGACCCCGCCGTCCCCAATCTGGCGCTGTCGTGACGCTCTGGACCCGAGGTTTGCTTCGGGTCGAGCCGCTTGGTACCGTTAGCACTCATCAGGGGAGAGTGCTAAAGCTCCCGTCATCCCGACCCGTCACGGCGAAATGCCGAGTTGACCCAGTTGGAGGCGCATCGATGAACCTGCAGCCGTTGGAGGACCGGATCGTCGTCCGGCCGGCGGAGGCCGAAGAGACGACCATCAGCGGCCTCGTCATCCCCGACACCGCGAAGGAGAAGCCCCAGCAGGGCGAGGTGCTCGCGGTCGGCCCGGGCCGGCGCGCCGAGCACAGCGGCGAGCTGATCCCGATCGAGCTCGCAGTCGGCGACACCGTCGTGTACTCGAAGTACGGCGGCACCGAGATCACCGTCGACGGCGAGGATCTCTTGATCCTCAGCTCGCGCGACGTGCTCGCGAAGACGACGGGCGCCAAGAAGAAGAAGTAGTTCGCGAATCGAAGCGTGAGTCGCGGCCGCTTTCCGCTCCTGGCGGGCTGTGCCGTGACTCACGCTTTTTCGCGTGCACGCTCCTTGGCCCACCCGTAGTCGGCCTTGCCGTTCGGGCCCCGCAGCACTTCGGGCACCACGACGAATGCGCGCGGACGCTTGTAGCGGGCGAGCGCTTCCAGCGCGGCCGCCAAGTCCTCGGGCGTTGCATTCGAGCCCGCGTGCAGCGAGACCACCGCGGTGACGGCTTCACCGAATCGTTCGTCGGGGACGCCGACGACGAGGCAGTCGGCGACGTCGGGGTGCAGCTTCACGGCCTCTTCCACCTCTTCGGGGAAGATCTTCTCGCCGCCGGAGTTGATGCAGACCGAGCCGCGGCCGAGCAGCGTGATCGTGCCGTCGGCTTCGACGCTCGCGAAGTCGCCCGGCACCGACCAGCGCCGCTCGCCGATCGTCAGGAACGTCGCGTCCGACTTCTTCGGGTCCTTGTAGTAGCCGACGGGAATGTTGCCGCCGACCGCGAGCCGGCCGACCTCGCCCGAGCCGGGCTCGACCTCGCGGTCGTCGTCGGTGAACACCTTCGTGTTCGTGCCGATCGTGAACCGCGCCGTCTTCTGCTCGCTTCCCGGCGCGCTGATCGAGCCCGCGATGCCCACACCTTCGCTGGAGCCGAGCGAGTCGAGACAGATGAACTGGCCGAAGCTCATCAGCCCGTGCTTGACCTCGGCCGACCACATCACGCCCGAGCTGATGATGAGCTGCAGCGACGACAGGTCGTAGGGCTCGCCGCGTGCGTCGGCCTCTTCGAGCGCGCGCAGCATCGGCTTGCCGAACGCGTCGCCGACGATCGCCATCTGCGTGACGCGCTCGCGTTGCACCGTCGACCACAGCTCGTGCGCATCGAAGTGACGGCCGACGAGCGTGCACACCGCGCCGCCGAGCAACATCGCCTGGAAGCTGCTGAACGCGCCCGTGCCGTGCATGAGCGGTGAGGCGGGCAGGTGCACGCGGTCAATGCCGGAGTCGATCAACACCTTGGCGACCTCGCCGGTCTTCTTCACGTCGTCGGGTCGCACTTGCCCGACGAGCGGGTAGATCGCGTCGGCGAGCACGCCGAACAGGTCCTCGTTGCGCCACATGACGCCCTTCGGCATGCCGGTCGTGCCGCCGGTGTACAAGAAGTAGAGGTCGTCGCCGCTGCGTTCGATGCGGGGCATCGGGTCGTGGGCGACGAGCAGATCCTCGTATTGCCGCGCGAACTCTTGGCGCGGTGAGCCGTCGTCGACCTGGATCCAGAGCCTCACGCCCGGGGCCCGGTCGCGCACCTTCGCCACGTGGTCGCCGAGCGAGCCGTGGAACAGCAACGCTTCGGCGTCGGAGTTGTCGAGCAGGTACACGAGCTCGTCTTCGAGGTAGCGGTAGTTCACGTTGACGGGCACGCCGCGCATCTTGAACGTGGCGAGCACGCCTTCGGTGTACTCGTTGCAGTTGTAGAGGTAGGACGCGACTTTGGAACCGGCCGTGAGCCCGGCTGATGTGAACGCGGCCGCGAGACGCGCGCTGCGGTCGTCGAACGTCTGCCAGTCGACGTGACGGTCGCCCTGGATCAGCGCGATCTTGTCGGGGAGCGCGTCGGCGACGGATTCGAAGGCATCAGCGAGACTCCAGGCCACGAGCAGGAGTTTCGCAGATGGCTAGGGTCAGCGTCGTGGCCGGTGAACGCCGAGGTGGGCAGCAGCGCATCCCGCGGCCGCCCGCGCACCGTGTCGGCGGGCCGCCGCCGTGGGCCACGCTCACGCCCGCGCAGCGCAGGTTCACGCTGGCCGAGGTGCGCGCCCGCCTCGCCGATCATCCGCCCGCGGTCGACGCGGTGGCGCGCGTCGAAGGCAGCCGCGCGGCCGCGGTGCTCGTGCCGTTGTACGAGGAGCAGGACGAGACGTTCGTCGTGCTGATCCGCCGGCCCGACACGATGCCGTCGCACCAGGGCGAGATGGCATTTCCGGGCGGCACCTTCGACGCCGCGGTCGATGCCGATCTGCGCGCGACCGCGTTGCGGGAGGCGTTCGAGGAGGTCGGCCTGGCACCGGAGTCGGTGGAGGTCGCGGCGCAGCTCGACGGGATCGGCACGGTCGCGTCGCGCTTCACGATCACGCCCTTCGTCGGTTTGCTGGCGTCGCGACCGGAGCTGTACCCCGATCCGCGCGAGGTGGTGCGCGTCGTGGAGGTTCCGTTGTCGGAGCTGCTCGATCCGGAGGTGTACCGCGAGGAGCGTTGGGACACGTGGAAGGAAGATCTCGACGTGCACTTCTACGAGCTCGAGGGCGAGACGGTGTGGGGCGCGACCGCGCGCATCCTCACGAACTTCCTCACGCATCTCGCGCTCGGGCGGTAGGCGGGCACGCGGGATGGCTCGCTGGACGTGCCCGCGCTGCGACCGCGAGTTCGGGCGCGCCAACCAGTCGCACACGTGCCTGCCCGGCAACTCGGTCGGGCGCACGTTCGCGGGCCGGCCGCCCGAGCAGCGCGCGATCTACGACGCGATCATGACGCATCTCGACGCGCTCGGTCCCGTGCACGTCGACGCGGTGCAGGTCGGTGTGTTCCTCAAGACCGAGCGCAAGTTCTGCGAGCTGCGCCCGAAGTCGAAGTGGCTGTCGTGCAACTTGTATCTGCACGAGGCGATCGACGACCCGCGGGTCGCGCGGTCGTTGCGGCTCTCGGCGACCCGGTTCGTGAACGAGGTCAAGCTGCGGACCGTGACCGACGTCGACGACCAGCTGCGGGCGTGGTTCACCCGGGCGTTCGACGAGGCGGGCGCCTGAGCGCCCGAGCCCATTAGGCTCGTGAACATGCGAACGGGGATGCGGATCGGATTTGTGGCGACCGCGGCGATGCTGGCGCTCGCCGCCTGCGGGTCGTCCGGGGGCTCGACGGCGGCCAAGACGGTGAAGGTTGCGGCCAAGCCGACCACCACGACGGAGCCGACCGCCATCGGCCTGCGCGTCAACGCGGACGAGCGGTCGGAGGCGATCGCCGACAAGCCGCTCACGCCCGCGCAGCAGAAAGCGCTCGACGCCCAGCTGAAGATCGCGGAGCAGACCGCGATGAAGTATCCGACGGTCGCCGCCATCACGAAGGCCGGCTACATCCCGGCCGGTGGATTCACGCCCGGCGCCGGCGCGCACTACATCTCCATGCGCTCGGCGCAGATGATCTACGGACGGGTGAACGCGCTGAATCCGGCGGAACCGCTCGCATACATCTTCGAGGGCACGGCTCCCACGTCCAAGATCGTCGGGCTGATGTTCGCGCAGTTCACGACGTATCCGCCTGAAGGTTTCGCAGGTCCGAACGACCACTGGCACCGGCACTCGAACTTGTGCATCACCTTCGACAAGGGTGCGATCGGCATCCCGTTCCCGCCCGACGGCAACGTCACCGTCGCGCAGTGCAATGCACTGCACGGCATGTTCTTGCGGAAGACATTCTGGATGGTGCACGCGTGGGTAGTGCCCGGTTGGAAGAGCCCCCAGGGTGTGTTCTCGCATGCGAACCTCAACCTGCACTGCGCGGACGGCACCGACCACACGGATCAGACCGGCTTCTGCGTCGGCGCGTCCGCGTAGACGGAGTTACGACAAGAAGTGCAGGTTGGCCGTTCGGCCGACGCCGTTCAGGTCGAGCGCGGTGCCGTCGATCGTCAGCGTCATCCCGGGTGTGTTCCCAAGTCGCACGACGAGGGGCGCGCTGCCGACGAGCTGTTGGTTCTGACCGGGATACAGCGTGCCCATGAAGAGCGTCTGGCCGTTGGCCGCGCTGACCTGCACCCAGCACATTCCCGTCGCGTGCAACGTCAAGGTGAACGACCCGAGCACTGACACGTTCGCATCACCCGTAGGGAGGATCTGCGACGTGAACCGGGCCGGCGCAGTCGTGGGGGTCGCGAAGGCAGCAGTCGTCGGCGGTTCGGTCACGGCCGCCGGTTGATCGGCGACGCGCGGCGCGCGCCCCGACGACTTGTGGTGCGTTCCGCCGCCCGCGATTGCCATGCCGACCGCGCCGCCCGCAACGATGACCGCGCCGACGAGCGCCGCGCGCGTCGCGCCCCGGTAGCGATGCCGGCGAGGGTTGGCCCACGACGCCGCGCTCGGTACCGCGGGGCGCGCGTCCGGCGCGGGCGCGGGTGAAAGGACGGGTTCGGGGGGAGGAGTATCAGGTGCCGCGTCCGGCGGCTCGATGTCGATCGGTTCGACGGGCTGGTCGAAGCCGATGTGCAGCGTCGGCCGCGCGGACACGTCGGCATGCACCCGCTTGCCGGTGCTCGGATGCCGGGCCCGGGCCGCCGCGGTCTTGGTGCGCCGGTTGACCGCGGCGGCCGGACGCTTCGTCGCGCGCTTGCGTGGGATGCGATCGGGTGCCTGGGCAAGGATCCGGATGTGCCCGGGAGGCACCCCGGTCTCGTGCGCCTCGGGTACCGCGGGCCGCGGCTGGTGCGCGAGATCAGCCAGTGCCGCAAGGGCTTTTTCGTGTCGTTCGAGCGGCGGCGTGCGGTCGCGCGAGCCGTAACGGTGGACGATGGAGGCGACGAAGAGCAGCCCGGCGACGACGGCGATCACCCACATCTCGATCTCCCCTCGAACGCGTTTTTCGCAGTCTCTAATTCATGCCCTAATCGAGCACTGAATTGTCATCGCCCTCCGGGAGTGAATCTTGGGCGCCGAGCACGCCGCTTGTCGAGAGCGGCGATACCATCAATGGTTCCGAAGGCCGGCGAGCTCACATGCGGAGGGGCCGTGGAAGTCGAGATCGGGATCGGCAAGTCGGGTCGTCGAGCGTACGGTTTCGACGACATCGCGATCGTGCCCAGCCGGCGCACGCGCGATCCCGAAGACGTCGACATCACGTGGGAGGTCGACGCGTACAAATTCGATCTGCCGATGATGGCCGCGGCGATGGACGGTGTCGTCTCGCCCGCGAGCGCGATCGAGGTTGGCAATGTCGGTGGCTTGGCGTGTCTGAATCTTGAAGGTCTGTGGACGCGCTACGCCGACCCCGAGCCGATCTTCGAGGAGATCGCGGCATTGGAGCCCGAGAAGGCGACCCGCCGCATGCAGGAGCTCTACGACGAGCCCATCAAAGAGGAGCTCATCGGCCAGCGCATCCGCGAGATCAAGGCGGGCGGCGTGCACGCGTGCGCCTCGCTCACCCCGCAGCGGGTCGAGCAGTACGCCAAGCACGTGCTCGAGGCCGAGCTCGACGTGCTGGTGGTGCAGGGGACGGTCGTGTCGGCCGAGCACGTCTCGCACGATCCCGCGCGCCAGCCCCTCAACCTGAAGAAATTCATCCGAGAGTTCGACGTGCCGGTGGTCGTCGGCGGCTGCGCGTCCTACTCGACGGCGTTGCACCTCATGCGCACGGGCGCGGTCGGCATCCTCGTGGGTGTCGGCCCCGGTCACGCGTGCACGAGCCGGGGCGTGCTCGGGATCGGGGTGCCGCAGGCGACCGCGATCGCCGACGCCGCAGGCGCGCGCATCCGTCACCTCGACGAGACCGGCGTGTACGTGCACGTGATCGCCGACGGCGGCATGCGTACGGGCGGTGATATCGCCAAGGCCATCGCGTGCGGCGCCGACGCGGTGATGATCGGCTCGCCGCTCGCGAGCGCATATGAAGCGCCCGGCCGCGGGTACCACTGGGGAATGGCGACGTTCCACCCCACGCTGCCGCGGGGCGCGCGCGTCTTCGCAGGTCAGAAGGCCAGCATGCGCGAGATCCTCGTCGGCCCCGCGCACGAGAACGACGGCACGCTGAACTTGTTCGGCGCGCTGCGCACGTCGATGGCGACGACCGGCTACGAGACGGTCAAGGAGTTCCAGAAGGCCGAAGTGATGGTCGCGCCCGCGCTGAAGACGGAAGGGAAGTCGCTCCAGCGCGCGCAGGGCATCGGCATGGGGTGATGATCGGCATGGTGCGATGAGACTTCGCACGCGGCCGTGAGCGAAGCGGAGCGAAGCGAACTGGCCGGGAGCAGCGAATCCTCTCGCGCGCGGCTCGGAGACGACAGCGAAGCGACCGAAGGGGAGCGGAGCGTGGAGTCGACCCGGAAGTCGAGCCGCCCCTCAGAGGTGAGTCGCGACCCAGAAATGCGCGAGCGCGACCAGACAAGCAAAGTCCTGGTGATCGATTTCGGGGCGCAGTACGCGCAGCTGATCGCGCGGCGGGTGCGCGAGGCGCACGTGTACTCGGAGATCGTGCCGCGCTCGATGCCGCTCGCGGAGATGCTCGCCCGCCATCCGGCGGCGATCATCCTCTCCGGCGGGCCGTCCTCGGTGCACGTCGAGGGCGCGCCCAC
>Ga0187777_10003069_pt1 | contig 10677 bp, 8 predicted proteins | sample 1015_Q2_SP5_10_M_FD_132416 | JGI IMG/M metagenome (GOLD analysis project Ga0187777, IMG submission 132416) | Tropical peat soil microbial communities from peatlands in Department of Meta, Colombia - 1015_Q2_SP5_10_MG | ecosystem: Environmental > Terrestrial > Soil > Wetlands > Peat | place...
ACCGTCACGGTATAATACGTCATGCGCGGGATGATGAGAATCGCGGCGGTGCTGTGCCTGTTGTTGCCGGCCGCCCTACAGGCTGATTGTGACATGACCTACTCCAACCCCGTCCTCATCGAGACGTACGCAATCAAGAGATCGAATCCCGCACCGTATGTCGGTACGCTCGGCATAGGCGATCCGGCGGTCATTTATGCCGGGGGCAAATATTATCTGTATCCTACCGGAGACAACCATAGCTACGATGTCTATATATCAAACGACCTCGTTCACTGGACGAAAGGGCCGAAGGTGTTTCAGAGCGGGGAGCCCGGCGTCTGGGCCCCTGATGTCTTCTTCAGTAAAGACGATGGCATCTTTTACCTGTATTACACGATCAACGGCAGGATCGGTGTCGCGTCGGCAGACCGTCCTGACGGGGTGTTCAGGGACCGAGGGACTCTGATCAGCAATGGGATAGATGCCCATCTGTTCCGAGATGACGATGGTTCATACTTTTTGTATTACGCCCGGTACCCGGAGTTCGCGATATTTGTGCAGCCCATGGAATCGCCTGTGAGGAAGAAAGGGCTACCCGTTCAGCTCATCTCTCCGTCTGAGGCATGGGAAATGAAAGATGTACCGGTGACCGAGGCACCATGGATGATCAGGCATCAGTCCGTCTATTACCTCCTCTACTCCGGAGGCAGTGCTGATTCTGAGGATTACGCCATAGGGTACGCAACAGCCGCAAATCCTTTGGGCCCTTTTACTAAGTACCGGGGGAACCCCATCATCCACAAGGAAGACGGCATCTTCGGCCCCGGACATGCGAGTGTCATCCGGGACCGAGCCGGGAAACCCTGGCTGGTCTACCACCAACAGAAGGATGAAACGCGGGGATGGAACAGGATAATCTGTATCGACCCCCTCTGGTTCGACGGGGAGGGTGTTCTCCACGGGAAGGCCTCCCGGGCAACCCCCCGGCCCGCTCCTCGTTGTTCGGCAGCGCTTACACAGCCGGCCCAATCATACCCTCCTGTAAAGTGACCGCCGTTTTTTCCATGTCAAGCAGCGGGGAAGCTGCTATAATTTGAGCAGTATCGTTTGCATCAACGAGTTTAGAGGTGCAGAGAATGAGGGACGAAAATAAAACCAAAAAGCAACTCCTCGATGATCTGGCAGGACTGCGAAAAGAAATTGCTCATTTAAGAAAACCTAAGCCCGGTGGCGGAAATGCGGATGGGAAAAAAGATCGCATTCTCAAGGCGATCTCCATCGTCAATGACGGCATCGCCATAACGGATAAGAAAGACAGATTCATCTATTCAAACGCCTCTCACGCTCGGATTTATGGTTACCGTCAGGATGAGCTCATAGGGAAGACATGGCGAGCTGTGACTTCGACGAAGCTCGTACCGTTAGTTAAGAAAGATTTGTCGAAGACTTTACACAACAAAGACGTGGGTGTCTGGAGTGGGGAGGTTCCTGCTGTGAGGAAAGACCGCACGATGATACATACTGAAGTCACGGCTACCGCTCAATGGGATGAGCAAGATAACTATCTCGGCCATATATGTATTGTGAAGGATATTACTGAGCGCAAACAGACGGAAGAAAAACTGAGGCTGTTTTTCACTGCCGTAGAGGAAGCCCCTGACGGTGTCCAGATAACAGACCTTAGCGGTAAGATTATCTATTCCAACAAGGCTGTTCAGAAGATATACGGATTTTCTCCTCAAGAATACTACGGCAGGCATGTCAGTGAAATGAATGTCGATGCTGAATTTGCGGGAAAGGTTATACTGCCTGCCATAAGAAAAAAGGGGGGATGGGCTGGTGAGCTTTTGGTCAAACACAAAGATGGAAGCGCATTCCCCATAAGACTGACGACTTCCTTGATTAAAGGCAGTAAAGGAGAGCCAATCGCGATGGTGGGAATTGTGAGAGACATCACGGAGCGAAAACATTCGGAGGAGGCGCTCAGGGAATTAAATGCCAGGCTGCACACGCTGATACACGAAATCCCCGATATGGTCTTTTTTACGGACACCGCGGGAAAGTATCTCCTGGCCAATAAAGCGACAGAAAGATTCATGGGATTGAGTCAAGAGGAATTGATTGGCAGGACCAATCAGGGTCTGCTGCCTCCTGATCTGTCCGAGGAATGTAAAAAGAGTGATAATGAGGTGCTGAAGAGCCTCAAGCCTGTTCATGTCGAAGAGCATTATTCCAGCGGAGACGAAGAAAAATATTTTGATACGATCAAGGCCCCTATTTTTGATAACGTTGATAATGTTGCCGGCATCGTTGCCATTTGTCGCGACGTCACCGAGCGGAAGAGGGCTGAAGAAGAGCGGGAGAAACTTATTTTGGCTCTGCAAGATGCCCTCGCCCATGTCAAAACATTGAAGGGCTTACTGCCTATCTGCGCCTGGTGTAAGAAGATACGTGATGATAGGGGGTATTGGACGAAAGTCGAAACCTATATTGCACAACATTCCGATGCGTCGTTTACCCACGGCATATGTCCGGAATGTCTGAAAAAGGTAGACCCCGAAACGTATGGCATAGTATTCAAACCTGATGCCAAAGATAAGAAAAAGGGTGGAAGTTAACCCGTACTAGACAACATTTCCATATACGGGCTTTGTAACGGTTTTTCGTAACCAGGCAGCAAATCATATAATCGTTGTTGCTGTTACTAATCCGCATCTCGGTGTGAGAGAGATGAGCTGTGCTGAAAGCGATATTGCGGCTTTATTGCAACACCGCAACGTTTCTTTTGGAAATAAACGCTACGGAAAGATCTGAGCTTTCGTGTAGAAGTCATAAGTAGGATTTTATTCCTCCGCTCCCGTCGACCGGGTCAAAGTGCTGCAGTGAAGAAGAACCGAAAAACATGTTCAAGGCTCTTCGGTTTTAGTGTCCTTCAATAAGATCAAGCACATATTCCCTCTGCGCAGCATAAAAGGTTGTATAATATCCGAGCTGCAATGAATTCAATCACACCCAAAGAAGAAATCGACCGGAGGATCGAAGCCCTCAGAAGAAGGCTTGGCTGGGAAGAACTCGACGGCGCGCTCTTCATCCAAGCAATCGACGCCTATTATTTCAGCGGAACGCGGCAAAACAGCATGCTCTGGGTGCCTGCAGGAGGCTCTCCCATATTGCTGATCAGGAAAAACTTCAGCCGAGCGCAGCAGGAGAGCAGCCTTAGGGATATCCGGCCTATTCCGCCGAGCAGAGAGATACGGGATGTCCTTGGTAAGCGTACGCGACGGATAGGTCTTACTCTCGATGTGGTTCCGGTGCAGTATTTCAATTTCTATCGCAATCTCCTCAGTGACTGTGAGTTCATCGACATCTCGATGATGTGCCGTGAGCTCAGATCCGTAAAATCCGATTGGGAACTCGCTCAGATGAGAATGAGCGGCAAGATGCTCGCAGAGGCCTTCGGCCAAATTCCCGATTTCCTGGTGCCAGGCATGCGCGAGCTCGATTTCGCCGCGGAGTTCGAATACAGGCTCCGCAAAGCCGGCATCGGAGGGTTCCTCCGAATCCGCGGCTTCAACCAGGAGTTGACGGGAATAGCAACTTCGGGGGAGAACAGTACCGCCGGCTGCTTCGACGGCCCGGTGACCGGTTCCGGGTTCTGGACGGCAGCGCCATATGGGCCGACACAGGACGTTATCAAGGAAGGAAGCCCTATTTTTGTCGATTACGGTAGCTTCTATAACGGCTATCATGCAGATATGACCCGAATCTTCAGCTTCGGGCCTCTCGAACCGGAGCTTCAGAGGGCATTTGCGCTTTCCTGCGAGATCCAGGATTGGCTTTCTGAAAATTCTCTGCCCGGTAGCATATGTGAGGAGCTTTTCCTGCGATCCGCAAAGATGGCGGAAGATGCTGGGCTGGGCGGTTACTATATGGGCCATGACGGGGAAGCGGCTAAGTTCGTGGGCCACGGCATCGGGCTCGAGTTGGATGAATTACCGCTGGTCGCATCGAAATTCCGGAATCCGCTTATCGCCGGGCAGACGATTGCAGTCGAACCGAAATTCCTCTTCCCTGGAAAAGGAGCTGTTGGAATCGAAAACACCTTTGTGGTGACCGAAAAAGGGTGCGAGAACCTAACGCCCCTTCCCGATCTAATCGTCAGTCTATAACATGAGTCGGTGTTAGTGAGAAGAAAACCCATATTTATTGTTCACAGTGACAAGCGTCACTTCTTTCTCATTGCTTCTGGGAAGAATTTGCGGTGAAGAAAGAAGCTCGTACCGGTGTTTGTGCTGCCCGCCTGAAAATTCCAATGTTTCTACAAAGAAGGATATTTGCTCCAAGCTCGAGATTTCTCCCCATCCAGAGTCCGACATGTACATCGCTAAATGCATACTTCGGGAAAAATGAGAGTTATTATCGCAAAAGTATCACCGTGGCAAGATCTTACCAATATTGATAGGTCGGTGAAGCTGAGAGGCAAGAGTCCTTCCTCCTCACCATAGGTTCTATAAGAGGGCGCAGGGTTTCTTTTGGAAACAAATATTGGGTGCCGTGGCGGTGCATACTATAGAGCAAATCACTATTGGGAGGAATAGAGGATGAAAGATGCCATTTTATTTTTAGCGCTCCTTATTCTGTTCCTGTCATCTGCATGCGCTTCCCATCCCCTTGACCAGGAGCGTCCAGGCCAAGACAGTCTCATAAGGGAAGAGCGCCCGATAGGTCGGCAACAGGCCACAAAGGATGCAGGGTTCTGATCGATGAGCCTACCTCGGTGAAAATACTTTCGGAGTGATGTAGTCGGTGAACTTGCCTTATCACCCTCAAAACTAAGGACAAGGACTTCCATATGAAAGTGGAAGTCGGTAATCCCGTTTACAACATCTGTCAGCGCAAAAACTGACACCACACTTGTCCTATCCGCATTCTTGTGAGTATTGCTCTCAGTTCTCAACAGTTAGCACTTTTTGAATCTGAGACTTAGTCGCAACCTCCGCACGCTGACGCTGCCGGAACGTTGAGCCGGATCAATTATTGGTAGTTGCACCTGACACGGGTTGCAGTATAATCCAAGAGAAGAACCTTTTCCGCTGGATCATAGATTCTTTTGAGCAAACTGACAGCCGGAAAAACATATTATTAACAATCAACTAATTTAGCTTGACATGAACCTACTAAATTAGTATTATATGATTATAGTTAAGAAGAAAGGCGGCGAACGATGGCCTCGGCGGTGCAAGATTACTACGAAATACTCGGCGTAAATAAGGATGCCTCTCAGGATGACATCAAGAAGGCATTCCGCAAACTCGCCCGAAAATATCATCCCGACCTGAACCCCGGGGACAAAGCAGCGGAACAGAAGTTCAAAGAGATAAACGGCGCCTACGCAGTGCTCTCCGACACGAAAAAGAGGGAGGAATACGACCGCTTCGGGAAGGCTTCGTTTGAAGGAGGAGGGCCGTGGTATGAGAGCGCCAAGTCGCCGGGATATGAAGACGTATTCGAATTCGGCATGGGAGACATATTCGGAAATCTCTTCGGCGGTGCGACCCGCGGAGAACCGTCTTACAGGAGAGGAAGCGATATTCTCGTCGGACTTACGGTCTCCCTTGAAGAGGCATTCTCGGGCACGCAGAAGACAATAAGCGTAAACAGGGAAGACCTCTGCCGGCAATGCCACGGAAGCGGGGCAGAGGCATACGAAACCTGCCCGAGATGCAAGGGCAGCGGAATGGTCCAGACCTCAAAGGGGTTCTTCAGGATGCAGCAGCCGTGCCCCGAATGCGGCGGCACGGGCAAGAAGGTGACGAAGGCATGCAGAACATGCGGGGGGAGAGGACAGACGGTCTCGACAGACACGGTAAAGGTGAAGATCCCGGCAGGGGTCGATACCGGATCGAAGGTGAAGCTGAAAGGCATGGGCAATGCCGGCCATGACGGCGGGCCGAGCGGAGACATCTTCATCGAGATCACCGTCAGGCCGCACCCGGTATTCAAGCGCGAAGGCAACGACCTCTCCGTTGATGTCCCGCTCACCTTCAGTGAAGCGGCCCTCGGAGCGAAGATAGAGGTTCCGACGATCGACGGCAGAGCGGTGATGACCATCCCGCCCGGCACTCAGGGCGGACAGAGGTTCAAATTGACGGGGAAAGGCTTCCCGTCTCCGAAGGGCGGTCCAAGGGGCAACCAGTTTGTTACCGCCAAGATAGCGGTCCCGAAGGACTTGAGCAGCCGCGAGAAGGAAATCGTGAAAGAGACAGAGGCGCTCTACAGGGAAAATCCTCGGAAAGGGTCGGGGCGATGAGGAATCCGACCGATAAGAAACAGCCCCTCTTCATGATCAGCGTCGTGTCGAAGATGCTCGGCGTGCATCCCCAGACACTGCGTCTCTATGAGAGGGAAGGACTTGTGACTCCTCACCGGGCAAGGAGAAGCCGTCTCTATTCCGAGGAGGATATCGAAAAATTAGCGATGATTTTACGGCTGACCCGTGAGCTCGGCGTGAACAGGGCAGGCGTCGATATAATCCTCAGGCTCAGACATCGGGTTGAGGTACTCCAGAAGGAGATGGACGAGATGATGAAGTTTCTCGAAACCGATCTCAGGAGCGATTTTGAAAAGAAATTGAGGAAATTATTCTTTGAAGAATAGGAGATGACGATGAGAATGGACAAACTGACGATAAAGAGCCAGGAAGCATTGCAGGAGGCGCAGGGGATTGCCGAAAGAAAAGGCAATCAGGAACTCCAGCCCGAACATCTCCTCTTGGCAGTGATCGGCGACGAGGAGGGCATTGCATCCCAGATCCTGAGGAGACTCGTTATAGAGACGAAGTCGCTTCGAGCGGACGTTGAAAAAGAGATCGAGAGACTGCCGAAGGTGACAGGCGCAGCCCCTCTCGGCCAAATTTACATATCACCGAGGCTCAAGGCTGTGATCGAGAAGGCAACAGTTCAGGCGGAGCATCTCACCGACGAGTATGTGAGCGTCGAGCATCTGCTCTTCGCACTCACGTCCATCGGCGGACCCTGCACGGAACTCCTCGGAAGATACGGAGTCACATCCGACAAGGTCATGTCCGCCATGCGTGAGATAAGGGGCTCCCAACGGGTATCAGACCCTAACCCTGAAGACAAATATCAGGCCCTTGCCCGATACAGCAGGGATCTCACCACCCTCGCAAGAAAAGGAAAACTCGACCCTGTCATCGGCAGGGACGACGAGATAAGGAGGATCATACAGGTTCTTTCGAGAAGGACAAAGAACAACCCCGTGCTTATCGGTGAACCCGGTGTCGGCAAGACCGCGATCGCGGAAGGGCTCGCCGAGAGGATCGTTGCAGGCGACGTACCGGAGACCTTGAAGGACAAGCGGGTGGTAGCACTCGATATGGGAGCGCTCGTGGCAGGCTCAAAGTTCCGAGGGGAGTTTGAGGAACGGCTGAAGGCGGTACTCAAGGAGATAGAGGCGGCCGAAGGGAAAGTCATCCTCTTTATCGACGAGCTCCACACGCTCGTCGGCGCGGGTGCTGCAGAGGGCGCGATCGACGCATCGAACATGCTGAAGCCGGCGCTGGCACGGGGTGAGCTGAGGTGCGTGGGAGCGACGACGCTCGACGAATACCGGAAGTATATCGAAAAAGACCCGGCGCTCGAGAGGAGGTTCCAGCCTATCTACATAAAAGAACCTACCGTCGAGGATACGATCTCGATCCTCCGCGGACTCAAGGAGAGGTACGAGGTCCATCATGGAGTCAAGATCAAGGACTCCGCTCTCATGTCGGCGGCTCTCTTGTCGAACAGGTATATCACCGACCGGTTCCTGCCGGACAAGGCGATCGACCTCATCGACGAGGCGGCATCGAAGCTGAGAATGGAGATCGATTCAATGCCGGTGGAGCTCGACGAAATCGAGCGCAAACTGAGGCAGTATGAGATCGAGAAGCAGGCGCTCATGAAGGACGGCTCGAAGGATGCCCGTGAAAAACTCAAGAAGATCGGGAAGGAGATGGCAGAACTCCAGGCAGACAGGGACGAGCTGAAGGCGCAGTGGCTCAGGGAGAAAGAGATCATCGCGAAGATACGCGGGATAAAGGAAGAGATCGAAAAGACAAAGATCGAATCGGAGCGGGCAGAGCGTGAGGGAGACCTCTCGAAGGCCGCGGAGTTCCGTTACGGGAAATTGCTCGACCTCCAGAAATCCCTCGAAACGGAGAACCGGAGACTTTCTGAAGCACAGTCGAGGAGGAAGATGCTCAAGGAGGAAGTCGACGAAGAGGACATAGCGGAGATCGTCTCGAAATGGACCGGGATACCGGTATCGAGGATGCTCGAGGGTGAGGTTCAGAAGCTCCTCCATATGGAAGACAGGCTGCGCCAGAGGGTTGTCGGGCAGGATGACGCTATCGTTGCCGTTGCGAATGCGGTGAGACGGTCGAGGGCCGGCATCCAGGACATGAACAGGCCCATCGGATCCTTCATATTCCTCGGACCGACCGGCGTCGGCAAGACCGAACTCGCAAAGGCCCTTGCGGAGTTTCTCTTTGACGACGAAAACGCATTGCAGAGGATAGACATGTCCGAGTACCAGGAGAAGCATACCGTCTCGAGACTGATCGGCGCCCCTCCCGGATATGTCGGCTACGAGGAGGGAGGGCAGCTTACCGAAGCGGTGAGGAGAAGGCCCTACTCGGTCATCCTCTTCGATGAAATCGAGAAGGCCCATCCCGAGGTATTCAACCTCCTCCTGCAGCTCCTCGATGACGGAAGGCTTACTGACGGCCACGGAAGGACGGTAGACTTCAGAAATACGGTCGTGATCCTCACATCGAATATCGGGAGCACCCACATCCAGGAGCTCCTCGAGGAGCGTTCGAAGCGCCCCATGGCTTATTGGGGTAATAGCGCCGATGAAGACCTGAAGGAGAGGATTATGAGTGACCTGAAGGCCTTCTTCAAGCCCGAGTTCCTGAACAGGGTCGACGAGATAATCGTATTCAACCCTCTCTCAAAAGACCTTCTGAAGCGGATCGTGGAGATCCAGGTCGAGAGGATGCGGAAATACCTGCTCGCGAAGGGTATCAACATAGTGCTCACCGATGCCGCAAAGGAGAGGTTTGCCGAGATCGGATACGACCCCGTCTATGGCGCGAGGCCCTTGAAACGGGCATTGCAGAGGGAGATACTGAATCCCCTCGCCGTCGGACTCCTTGACGGGTCCTTCAAGGAGGGAGATACCGTCGAGGTCGATTTTGCCGATAATGCGCTTTCCTTCAAAAAGCTCGTCGAAGCCGAGGTCGTCTCCTAAAGATTGACACGGAGGAAAATCGGGCCTGATGTACCTTTTCCTGATACCTTGCGGCAGACCGACGGTGTGATAGAATGTCTTCATGGATGAAGGAGTCGTCGTCCTGCATTCCGAATCCGGCATATTTCGCTCTCGGGAAATCATCTTCGGCGGTTCTTGTCTGCCTCTGCGACCATCCTCTCGTATCGGCGGGTACGATGAAGCTCCCGGTGGCCGCACATAGCGAAGATCCGCTTCGGATAATCGTCCCGCTCTATGAGGGGAGGAGGGGACATCCGAGCCTCTTTCCGAGAACGGTTATCGGAGAGATATTTTCGGGTGTCGATCTGCGGGAGATACTCAGGAAGGACCCGGATAGAGTAAAATATGTAGCCGTCGCCGACGAAGGGGTCATCCTCGACATGGATACGGCAGAAGACTATCAACGGATATATGAAAAACATAGGCATCAGGGAACTGATAGGTGAACTGCAGGATTTCTATCTCCTCTCGTACCACGGCCTTCTCGGTCTGGTGAGGAGGCCTTTCTATCTCAGGGATACCATTGAGCAGATGGACTATGCCGGCGCAGGGTCGTTCTTCATCGTCCTCATCGTCGCCCTCTTCATCGGTATGGCGCTCTCGCTCCAGCTCGCCGCCGAGCTTTCGGTCCTCGGCATGAAGATGTACATCGGAAAGATCGTCGGGATATCGATCATCCGGGAATTGGGTCCCGTGGCAGCCGCCCTCGTCTTCACCGGCAGGGTAGGCTCGGGGATGGCGTCGGAGCTGGGCTCGATGGTGCTCGGTCACCAGGTCGACACCCTCAGGGTCTTCGGCGTCGACCCGATAAAGAAACTCGTGACCCCGAGAATCATCAGCTCGGTGCTGATGCTGCCTGCGCTCACGATCATCGGAGATGCCGCCTCCCTCCTCGGCGGCTATTATATCGCGGTCTTCGTCGGTCATCAGAGCGGACACGTTTACTGGAGTTCGATCCGCGATGTGCTGAACTTCGAGAACGTCTTTGCAGGCTCTGTGAAGCCCTTTATTTTCGGCTACCTCATAGCCTGCATCAGCTCTTACATGGGGCTCGCCACAAAGGGTGGAGCGATAGGGCTGCGGAGTTCTACGACCCGGGCGGTCGTGATGTCGATCATCATGATCATCATCGCTGATTTCATCCTGACGAGAACGCTGCTCTACGTCCTGGGATTTTCGGTATGATCACCTTCGAAAAGATCTGGTTCTCCTACGGCTCGAGTCCGGTCCTCCGCGATGTGAGTTTCACAATCGGTGCGGAAGAACGGGTGGCGATCCTCGGAGGCAGCGGAGAGGGCAAGACGACGATCCTCAAACTCGTCATGGGTCTCATACGTCCTGATTCAGGGGAAATACTCATCG
>Ga0187777_10003070_pt1 | contig 10676 bp, 11 predicted proteins | sample 1015_Q2_SP5_10_M_FD_132416 | JGI IMG/M metagenome (GOLD analysis project Ga0187777, IMG submission 132416) | Tropical peat soil microbial communities from peatlands in Department of Meta, Colombia - 1015_Q2_SP5_10_MG | ecosystem: Environmental > Terrestrial > Soil > Wetlands > Peat | place...
AGCTGTCCAAAGAAATGATAACATCCTTCCCGAAGGAGATAGTGGGCACCTTCGCTCATCTCCCGCGAGTCTTCAAGAAAGTTGACATCGACCGACTGATGGGTGATAAGATTTCGCGCAGCATGAAATGGCGATATATCCGAAGAATGGAGCGGTTGGGGATCGTTAGGCATTCTACTAAAAAGTACTACCGTAAAGTTTACGATACGATCTCTGACTGGATGGAAAAAGACGCGATTCCCAGAATTCGCCGGATGGAATCTTCATTAGCTGAGATCGAGACTGCGAGTCCAGCGCCTTAGGCCCTAGAATACTGGTCTAGTAATTCCTTCGCTCTGTCAACGCGAATCTTGCGTTCGTTGACCATCTGCAAACTTATTCGATCGATTAAATCGCCTGTAGCGCCCACTCCAATTGCAATATTTCGTGCGTGCAAGCTCATGTGTCCTCGCTGAATCCCTTCGGATGCAAGAGCCCTCAATGCGGCTAGGTTCTGGGCCAATCCCACAGCGCAGATTGTTTCTGCCAGTTCTCGTGCAGTTTTGATTCCAAGTATTTTCATCGCGAGTTTTGCGATGGGGTTGGAAGCAGTTGCTCCTCCCACAATCCCTACTGCCATCGGCATCTCTAATGTACCGACGAGATCACCCTCGGAGTTCTTCTCCCAAAATGTTAGAGAGGTGTACTGTCCTGACCTTGCAGCGTACGAATGTGCTCCAGCTTCAATCGCTCGGGTGTCATTCCCTGTGGCTAACACAACTGCGCTCACGCCGTTCATTACTCCTTTGTTATGAGTGGCGCATCTGAATGGATCCGCAGCGGCAAAAGCGTAGCCATATAGAATCCGGTCTACTACATCCTCGCCTCCTAATTGTTCCTTACCGAAGACGCCTTTTGCTCGTGCGAGCCTTCCGACAGCGAGGTTGGAAATTATCCTTAGCAGAGCTTGGCCTTGGGTCATCTGTTCAAGCATCGGCGCGATAGCTTCCGCCATGGTGTTAACCGCATTTGCTCCCATAGCATCTCGGCAGTCAACCAGTAATTCCGCAACTATCATTTTACCCATTGCAGACTCTATTATGCGGACCTGCAAGTCACGAGCGCCTCCTCCGAGTGATACAAGAACTGGATCTTGGTCATTTGCATGTTTGATTAGCTTGTCCTTATGTTTGAGAATTTCAACCCGCGCACGTTGCGGGTCAGGAACGCCAACGATTTGAATTTGACCGATCATAATTGGTTCGGTAGAACTTGTACTGAACCCTCCTTTCTGCCTCGCCATTCGCGCAGCGTTGCTTGCGGCGGCAATTACTGACGGTTCTTCGATAGCCATCGGAATAAGGCGGTCTATACCGTTAATTAGAAAGTTGGTTGCGATTCCCATTGGAACTGGGAGAACTCCTATTACGTTCTCTATCATTCGGTTAGCCACGTCGAAAGCTAGGGCTCCGGTCTGGTTCAGTGTTGCTTCATCGTCATTCGATAGGCTTGCGAACTCTCTTACAAGTTTCACACGGTCAGAGACGGAAAGCTTGTAGAATCCTGAGAATTCTGAACTCTTATTCATTTACCATCTATGCCTTGCTAACGCCGCTATACGGATTAAGACTTCCTTCGGACGGCATAGTGAGCAGGATCGAACCCTCGCTGGGAGAGCCAGAGGTATGTGTTTCCCGTGATAACCAAAGGAACTTTACGCAACTCTTCCACCGTTTGAGAACCGGTTAGAAATAGAACGTTTCGTAATTCCTCCACAACTATCTCCAATTTCGATATCGCTGCTCTTTCACCTGTTGCAGCTGATTTCAGCATGGGTATGGCTAGTCCACCGTAGTGTGCCCCTAGTGCGAGTGCCTTTCCGATATGATGGCCATTCCTGATTCCTCCTGATGCAAATACTTTGAGATGTGTGCTCGTGGCTACTTCTACAATGCTGGCGGCTGTTGGAATGCCCCAGTCCCAGAAGGTCTTTCCTAGGTCTATTTGCACAGAATGATGCATTTCTTTCGCTCTATAATATTCAACGGCCGCCCAACTTGTGCCACCAAGCCCTGAAACGTTGATACCCTTAACTCCAACATTTTCCGCTTCGCGCGCAGTCTCTGACGAGATACCAGCCCCAGTCTCTTTTATGAGCACGGGAACTGAAAGTGTCCGAACTAGATCCCCGATCCTCTCAATCATCTTGCTGAAATCTGTCTCCCCTTCGTATTGGACAGATTCTTGCAAGGCATTCAAATGAATGAAGAGACCGTCGGCGTCTATCATCTCCACGGCTTGTTTTGCTCTTTCTACTGCATCCTCCCGTGACAGTTGTGGACAACCTAAGTTGGCGAATAATGGAATTGACGGTGCGGCTTCACGTGCAATTCGATAGGTGTATGCGAGTTTATGATCTTCGATGCCAGCTCGCTGGCTTCCGACCCCCATACCAATTTCAAGCTTTTGCGCGACTTTTGCCAAGGTTCGGTTGACCTTGGCTGCCATTGGAGTGCCTCCGGTCATCGACTCTATTATCAGAGGCGCCTTCATCTTGTGACCGAAGATACTCGTAGAGAGATCGATCTCGCCCCGGTCAATTTCAGGCAAGGCCTTGTGCACGAGTCGTATGTCATCAAATCCAGTCGGCACATGCGATTGAACATCCTTGTGCAGGGTCGTCTGAATGTGGCTTAGCTTCCGTTTGGCGGTGAGCGTGTCAGGCATTCGATCTCGTCCTTGGTGATGGGTTCACTCATTCGACTATATGAACGAGCGGCTCGGACGTTGATTATTGCCGCTTTGCGCACGTCACGAGCTCGAACGGATGATGGTCACGGTTCCAGAAGTTGCGTCAACTAACAAATGATCGCCGGTGGTAATTTTTTCTACAGGAATATGATCGACACATGGTACACCTGCCAGTATGGCTCCAGTTGCCACAATAGTTTCAGTCTCTCTATTTACAATCGCCAATGGGGCTTGCTTGTTCTTTGCGAGTCCATAGATGACGTACGAGCCTACAGTGGATCCTTTTCCACAAGGGAAGACTAGAATTTTGCCCTTGACCGATTTGCCTTCAAGTTCATGACCCTTCTCTATGAAGAGACCCGTCTTTGCGTCTATGCCTCCGTAGAATCCAATTGGCTCTTTCGATACAATGCATTCTCCTTCAACTTTGCCCGGACTGATTCTTCTGCCTCTTAGTACCTCCATTCAACCCCGCCTCGTCTCTAAGTTACATTCTCGATTAACGTGTCTAATTTGGTGAACACGACGTTCTGTTTACAGAACCCTGGCAGGTAGTTTGCTGCTTTACCAGAGTTTACGGCAGTTGTTTTGTATCCCATATCTTCGATCGGAGAAACGACCATGCATGTATCTGCAACCACCTTTCCACCTGCGGCTTCAATAGTTTGTGTGAACCCCATTCTATTCGATGCCTCCTTAACCATTCTTGAGGTGCACACCCACAGTGGTTTCTTCAGCCTCTTGCCTTCCAGCTTTCGCGAAATGGTCATTATCTCTTTCAGCGAGGAATGTGGGCAGCCTAGAATCACAATGTCCGGCTCGTTTCCAGTAGAGAGGGTTGAAAATGTTTCCTGCAGATCCTTGTCGACTATTGTTAATTTCTCTAGTCCTTCTGTTTTCATATCTCGAGCTTCAGGTGTTAAGTTTGCAACATGATAGAGAGCCACCGCTCCTGAGGCAGCCATTGATGCTCCTAGAGCTTTCAAATGGTCAGTGTCAGCTTCCTTAATTCCTATGAAATATGGGATCTTGTTCTTGACTTTCTTCCCTACGACATAACCTAGGGCGCCGAAATCCGCGTTATCTTCAAGTTTCGCATCGACCTGCACTAGCACATTGGGTTTTCTGTTTTCTTCAAGGTGGAGGCCGTAGTTGGGCGTCACTCCGCATAGTGATGCGGCAAGTGCAGAGGGGCCTCCTTCTCGGTTTGTTCTCGCGCCTATTACTGAATTGGAGAATGAGATTGCTGATGACTCTGACCATGCGATGTGTTCACCAAACCTTGGGAGGTTCCCGGCCAAGTAAGGCGTACACGTTGCGCTGACAACTATGCCCATCTTCTTGAATGCGCTCATGATGCGGAGTTGGTTTTCAGCGAAGTTTGCTGGTATGTTCATTTTCTCCCAATCTTCGATGTCCATTCCTGCAGGGTTGAGGAAGGTTACGATCTTTGCGACGGCGCCTTTGCTGGCGTAGTCTTCGAGGAACTCGACACCGGGCATGCCTATTGACTTGTAGGACACTCCGGCCACTTGGGCTGATGAAACAGGGATCATTCTATCAGCGCCGTAGATTTCGCCGAGGCTAACTAAGAGTCGAAACATTCGCTCCATCACTTCGCCTTCCTCGCCTGAGAGGATTTGTTCCTGAGCGGAGGTTAGGTGCATCGAAAGCATCCCTATTTTCGCGTCAGATAGTTTTCGAGTTTAAGTTGCATTGGGAGGTCGGGTTTCTTGAATTCCTTCTTTCCTCCCTCAGGGATAGTTAGGTCGAATCCAACTTTGCAAGTCATTTGTGAATCCATATCCGAGGAAGGATCTAATGACGACCCCTTTTCTCTCTTCGTAATCATGTCCTTATCGGCTTGAAAACGTGTTGCCATAGCCCACTCAATTTCATTCGGGTCATGGATGTTGATATCGTCATCCACAACGAAGACATGTTTCATGGACTTATGACCATTGAATGCAGCTTCGATCGCTCTTCTACCGTCCTCGGGATTCGTCTTGTGTATGCTAATGACTCCGTGAAGCCATGAGCAGCCGCCGGGGGTCACTAGGACATCTTTGACTTTGCAGACCTTCGAGACCTCTCGGTAAATAGTTGGCTCCCTTGGCATGCCCATCAATACTTTGTGCTCGAGCCCTCCTGGCAATAATGCGTGATACATCGCTCCCTTTCGCATATAGATGGTCTTGACTCTCGCAACTCGCTGTTTTCTAATTATGTCGAAGGTTTCAGTCAAATCTAGGAAGGGCCCTTCTTCGTGTAACTCTCCAGTCAGCTCAGCGATAATCACGATATCTGATGGAGGCACTAAATGTCCGTCTAGATTTAACAGAGGCGTATCTTCCAAAGCATTGGCAATCTCAACTTCGCTAGTTCCAATGTTCACTGATATTGCCGCGCTCACCAGAACCTGTATTGGTGAAGAGATGCAGAAAGCAAACTCCTTCAACCCTCTCTTGATGTAGGCGTCGAAGTGACGTTCGAGTATTCGCAAGACTAGCAGGTCGTTCTGAAGTATCTGTGCTCGGTGGTAGGAAAGATTGGTTCCGTACTCTTTGTCATAGCACGCTACCATTCCTGACGAGATATAGGGTCCTCCATCTTTTGGGTAATGTGTTAGTATTGGAAGCTTGTTGAGGTCAGCTCCTATGTTTTCGTACCCTATTGCATCTTCTACTCTCGTCTTTTTCGGGTGATCAATAGCTTCAGTGAGTTTATCGATGAGCTGCTCTCTGCTCGAGCCGATACCGAGCGCGACGAGATCTCGTGTTGAACAAACATTCGCTATGATCGGTATTGTGAATCCTTTCACATTTTCGAAGAGTAAGACACGACCGTCTAGCATCCGCATTAGTGTTGAGATTTCATACTTTGGATCGACTGGTCTGCTTATTCTCGTCAAGAGTCCTTTTTCGTCTAGAACGTTGACAAACTTCGCTAACTCCATTGCCATATCACCGGAAAAAGGTAAGTTGAATCTAGATTCAGATCGTGGTACGCAGTGCCTGAAAACCCTTCCTCTCGATTTCCACCGCGACACGCTCTTGAAGCTCCATGCCCGGCGTTAGCGCTACAATGTAGCCTCCTCGACCTGTGCCGGTCATCTTCGCCCCTAACGCTCCGTTGTCCCGCGCGATACTTACTAAAGCATCTAGCTCATCATTGGAGACCCCGATTTGTTGCAGTAGTTCATGATTCTTATCCATTGATATTCCGAGCTTCGGCATGTCCATGGCAACAAGCTGCTTCCTCGCTTGTTGAACTAGTTCAGTTGCTGACTTGAAGATCTGAGCATACTTTTCAGCCTCCCTCTCTTTACGTTCCCTAACGCCGGCGACAACGATCTTCGTGTCGGCGACTATGCCAGTATTTCCCATTACAATTTCCACGGGGCGCGCAAGCCGCATTCGGTCCATGACGGGTGAAGCTTCATCTCGCTTATACCAGATCAGGCCACCGTAGGTTGCAGCAGTATTGTCGATTCCTGACGGTGTGCCATGGTATCCTTTCTCTCCTTCGAAGGCCGCTCGATTCACCTGCTCATCAGCGTAATTCAAACTCAGCTCGTCAGAGAAGGCTCGCGCAATGGCAGCGCAAGAGGCGGCACTAGCGCCAACCCCGCTCGCGGCTATCAGGTCGCCGCCTAGTGTAATCCTGAAGTGGTAGTGTTGTATGTCGATGTTCATGAACTTGATCATTTGTTCGAGTGATTCCTTTTGTTCTCGAGATTTCTCTACCTTGTAGCCTGGCGTTTCAGGTCTGCAATCATTAATTTCTGTCCCAAACCCACTCTTCTTCTCGACGAGGGCAGTTGTCTTCTTGCCTATTGCTGATACGATGGCTGGGAGACCATACACGACGAAGTGTTCGTTGAAAAGGATGACTTTTCCGAATCCGGCGCCTGTTCCCAAGATACGACACTCGGAATGGTTTCTATAACCTTCTAGAAAAGTCGAGCGGAGATTGTCGAACTAGAAGAGGTGCTGATCAATCGTGTATGCAGAGTTTCCCACTTCACTCTTGATTGGTTGAAGTTGTGTGTTATGTTGGATATCATTGCAAACTGTGTCCAAATGCTCCGGTTGAGTGTTGAGGAAGACTGAAGGGCCAGTATCGAGTGAGTACCAAACTGGGATTCCTTGGCCTTCACGCAACGCCTTCACACGTCTAATTACGGCGATCGTTTCAGGTGACGCCAACAAGAGACCGCTCTTTCCTGTCGTGGTAACTGCGTGAAGACTGAGGGAATCGTTCTCAGCGATTCGACATACTTCACCTACATCACCTTTTCTGATCGCTCTGATCATCTTTGGTATCTCTGCCTTCACCTCTCTCACTCGTGCTGTGAAGAAGGGTGAACTGACGGACTCCTCGTGAGCAAGCTCCGTCTTGACATCGGAGGCCAAGGGCACGATTCCCATGGCTAATTTGACGTGAGTTCCGTCGTCGAGCTGTTGTGCGAATGATCTTCCATGCTTGTCGGCGTACCAGATAGCGAAGCCACCAACAAGACTCCTGCTGGCAGATCCCGACCCCAGCCTCGCGATTTCGCTCAGGCGACTAAGCTCAATCTTCAGGTTGAGCGCTTTGCTCGCTGCAAGAGCGATGGATGCGAAGGCGGCGGCTGAGTAGCCAACGCCTTTGACCTTAGTCAAGTTGTTCGCGCTGATCAATCTAAAGTGGTCCTTGTTTTTGGCTAATTTTCGTAAGGGGTCGATGACGGCGATGACACGCCTGGCTTCATTGCCTTTGGCGGTCATTCCATTGATCTCGATGAGATCTTCATGATATTCACGGCCGAATTCGATCGTCGCCGTAGTTGTCAATGCCTTTGCGCAAACGGAGACACTGTCGTGGTATGGTAGTCTTAGCTTTCTGTTCCTAAGTCCATGATATTTGAGTAGTCCTTGAATCGTGTGGGCGCATGCAGTCGACTTACCCAAAATAGTTGACACCTATAATTTGCAGTAATCAAAACCATTTCGAGTTCCGATTGCATATAAGTGTTGGCAATAGGCGCTTTGAGTGCTCCTAACTTCGCGCAAAAAGGATTGCAGCATAACCAACTACGGAGCTCGGGTCGTTGGTGATATCGCCGCTGTTATGGTAAGCCAATAACCTTGGTTGGGCGCTTGCTTCAAGTCTTGCTAACTCCATCAGAACGGTAATCGGACCATAACCACACATCGTAACGTGGCCATCCTCGCCCAATCCATTGAGCTTATGGCTGTCAATTTGGAGGATTGCGTCAATTGCTGACTTGTCCTTCCGTGCCGCAACTTGGCCGGGTTCGTAGTGGGTGAAGTCGCTGGATGCAACGATTACAACGTACTTTCCTTTTGTATGTTCCGCGATGCTCCTCGCGATTTCTCGACAGGTTTGCAGGTCTTGCATCATCATGCATATCGGGACAAATCGGATCTGGCTGCCATAGAGATATTGGAGGAATGGTAATTGTACTTCGATTGAGTGCTCAGATAGATGAGCAGTCTCGTCCTCGTCGACGATACTACTAGTTGTGCGTATTTGGTCTGCCAATATATTGTCGATCGAAATAGTTCCCAGCGGCGTCTCCCATTCTCCTTTTGTCATTATCGATACCCCACTTCCGAGTCCGGTGTGATTGGGGCCTAGTATTACGATTGAATCCGGCACTCCGTCTGCCGCAAGCTGAGCGTAACTGTGAGCGGCTACAGGGCCGGAGTACATGTAACCAGCGTGTGGCACGACAACTCCTATGATCTTCTTCGGACCGTGAACGAGATTTGGAACCTTACCTGGGCCTAGTTTGTGAGTAAAGCAGTTAACTATCTGATCCTGGAGTTCAGTCTTGCCTCCTTCATAGAAGGCGTTTGCGACGTGCGGTCGTCTTACCTTCAAAGTTCTCCGCCAGCTCTGGGAGCTATGGCGGCTAACTTGGTTTCGAAATCGTCTACGGTTGCAGTCAATGTACCATCTTGAGGAAGCTCGCCTCGCTCTTTCAGAACCTGACGGGCCAGCAACCAGTATACCATGGCGAGGGCGCGACGACCTTTGTTGTTGACCGCTATTGCTAAGTCAACTCCGCTGAATACATTGTCCGTATCACATAGAGCGATCACCGGCACTCCGGCGCCTGATGCTTCCTTAATGGATTGCCAGTCGGCTCGTGGGTCCGTGACCATTATGACTTGTGGGTCGGCGTGGTAGGGTTGAAGTGGGTTAGATATTAGACCTGGCATGAACCTCCCTACGATAGGCACTGTTCTTGTGAGTTCGCAGAATTTCTCAACCGGTGTTTTGCCGTATAGCCTTGATGAGACGATCAAGGTTCGTTCCGGATCAAATCTGGCAATGAAACGGGCTGCAAGGCGAATCTTCTCATCGGTCTTTCCAATGTTCAGTATGAACAATCCATCGGGTCTCACTCGATAAATGTACGGCTCCATATCTCCCGTCTTAATTCGTGTTCCAATGTGCAAACCCGCCGCGAGTAATTCTTCAAGGGGCAGAAGAAGGTCTTCTGACTTCGGCATTCCTTCTTTGTCTTCAACGATATCAGACATTAGATATCCCACTGAGTTTACTCGAACTGCGCGCGCCTCTTCGCCGTGACCTGTGCATATCGCAAGAGATCGACCACGACATCTACCTGCGATATGAACATTCGTCTGCAACAGTACCTAGTCATTCCGATGTCATCAAGTACCTTCTTGGGACGTTCGCCAGCTTTTACTCGCCGCGAGAATTCCTCCCATCGGTCAGCCACTAGCTTTCCACACGTGAAACAACGGACTGGGATGATCATACAATATTACCTGTAGGATTTTTGTTCCCTTCGCCGTGCGCCTGGTCCACCAAATTTCTTTGGCTCTTTGCGTCTCGGGTCTCCTGCTAGCATAGTTCTGTCGTAATTCGTCATTGTCCTTCTTAGTTCTGAGCTCCGTGTCCATTGCACGAGTCCTTTAGCAATTGCCATCCTCGCCGCTTCAGCCTGACCCATGACTCCGCCTCCACTTACTCGCACGTTGAAATCAAGCACTTTGAATCTTTCACCTGAAAGAACTAGCGGTTCCGAAATTTTAGTTCGAGAGACCTCCGGAGTGTAAGTTGGGAGCGGAATGCCATTGATAATCGTCTTCCCTGTACCATTTTTTACGATTGCGCGGGCGATCGCGGTTTTTCTTTTGCCGCTTACCAGAACTATTCGTTTCTTCTCGACCTTTTCGATCTTCTCTGCCTTTTCTGGTTTCTCGGCCTTCTCAGGCTTCACGGCCTCTTGGTCACTCAACAAGTTCACCCTCCGATCTCCTTCGCGAGGTCCTCCAGGGTCACATATGGGGAAGTCAATCGCGACGCGCCTGCTTGAGGGGCTCCGGAACCATCTTTGCCCACGTATTTTTCGGGAACGCCCATAAAGATCCAGACTCGATGGAACGCAGCTCGTCCCTTGGGTTTATCCCATGGAAGCATTCCTCTCACTACCCTTCTGAAATATAGATCGGGTCGGCGCTGATGAACTGGTGCATGGGATTGAGTTCCATGCGTTCTTGTCTCAAGTCTACGTTTTGCTTTCTCGACTATGCTACTTCTCCGGCCGGAGATGACGGCCTTCTCTGCGTTCAGAACGATCACCTTGTTCCCTTCGATCGCTTGTTTTGCAACGTAACTCGCAAATCTTCCGAGGATTTGATTCTTAGCATCTAGAACTATTTCTGTTGACATAGCATTCATCTCATTACGGTTACTTTGGAACCTTTGGGATAGCGCGCTACAAAGTCTTCTAACGCCAAACATTGGCCGCCTGCGCGTTCGACTTTTTCGCGTGCGGTCATAGAGTATTCAAAAGCGCCAATGACGACACGGTGGTTAATAGCACCCGATCCCAGCAGTTTTCCGGGAACGAACACCAACGAGTCAGGTTTGGTCGACCTCGATATGTGATTTAAGTTGAGAAC
>Ga0187777_10003072_pt1 | contig 10675 bp, 9 predicted proteins | sample 1015_Q2_SP5_10_M_FD_132416 | JGI IMG/M metagenome (GOLD analysis project Ga0187777, IMG submission 132416) | Tropical peat soil microbial communities from peatlands in Department of Meta, Colombia - 1015_Q2_SP5_10_MG | ecosystem: Environmental > Terrestrial > Soil > Wetlands > Peat | place...
CGACCTGCTCCAGGCGGTCGAGGCCTCGAGGGGGCGGCGATGAAGATGGTGGACGTCGGGGCCAAGCCCAGGACGGAGCGGGTGGCGGTGGCCACGGCGCGGGTCCGGATGAAGCCGTCCACGGTGCGGCGCATCGTCCAGGGCAAGGTGGAGAAGGGCGACGTGCTCGCCGCCGCGCAGCTGGCCGGGGTCATGGCGGCGAAGAGGACCCCGGACGTGGTGCCCCTCTGCCACCCCATCGCGCTCTCCGCCGTGGCGGTGGAGGTGTGGACGCGCAGCTCCGGGGTGGACGTGCGGACCGAGGTGAAGACCGTCGACCGCACCGGGGTGGAGATGGAAGCGCTCACCGCCGCCGCGGCGGCGGCGCTCACCGTCTACGACATGTGCAAGAGCGTCGACCGGGGAATGGTCGTCGAGTCGCTGCAGCTCGAGCACAAGTCGGGCGGGCGGACCGGGACCTGGGAGCGGCCCCGGGCGCAGCGGCTCCGCCGGTCGCGGCGCTGACCCTCGTCGCGCTCCGGGCGCCCCGGGAGGCGGGCGCGTTCAGAGCGCCCCGGCCAGCTCGGCAAAGTACACGGCGTTGACCACCAGCGCGTGGGTGATCTCGCCCTCCCGCACCAGGCGCTGGAGCGCGCTCGCCGGGACGAGGACCACCTCGATGTCCTCGCCCGCGTCGGGCTCCCCCTGGTGCTCGCGCCGGCACCCCAGGGCGAGGTAGCTGTGACAGAGATTGGTCTGCACCGCGGGGTTGGGGTGGACGGCGCCCAACCGCACCAGCTGCCCCGCGCGGAACCCCGTCTCCTCGAGCAGCTCCCGGGCCGCGGCGTCGGCCGGGTCCTCCCCCGGCTCGACCATCCCGCCCGGCACCTCGAGGGTGTTGGCCTCGATGCCGGCCCGGAACTGCCGGATGAGGATGGCCTGGCCCTCCGGGGTCAGCGCCACCACGTTCACCCAGTCCGGCGTGGTGATGACCACCCGGGGGTGCTCCCGGCCGTCGCGCGGGTCGAGGAAGGTGTCCTCGCGGATGCGGAGGATGACCAGGTCTCGCTCGTCTCCCTGGCGCAGCCGCTTCCACAGCCTGGGACCCGCGGTCATCAGTTGAGGTAGTCCGCGCGCTGCCGGAGGACCCGGGCCGCCAGGCGCAGGTCGTTCTGGTCCGAGGCGTCCGGGGACAGCTCGAGGCAGCGCTCGATGTCCGAGAGGGCGGCCCGGTAGGCGCCCAGGGCGGAGAGGATCCCGGCGCGGGCCCGCAGCTCGCCCGGGTGGTCCGGGGCGAGCAGCAGGAGCAGGTCGATGACGCGCAGGGCGCGCTCCCCGTCTCCGCGGGCGAGGTAGGACCGCTTGAGGTTGCTCAGCATCCGGGTGGCGATGGTCGGCACCGAGGCCGGGGCGAGCAGCCGTGGGGTGAAGCGCACCGCCGGCGCCATGCGCGCGAGCAGCTCCTCGCACTGCCGCGGGGTGAGCAGCACCCCCCGGCGGAAGGGGTCGAGCACCAGGCGCTCGCCGGGCCCGGGGGTGGTGACCAGGAAGTGGGCGGGGAACGAGACTCCGAGGAGCGGGATGGCGGCCCGGCGGGCGACCTCCAGGTAGACGGTGGAGAGGAGGATGGGGAGCCCCGTCCTCCGTTCCAGGACCCGGTGCAGGGCGCTGTTCTCCGGGGAATCGTCCACCGAGCCGCGGCCGGTGAAGCCCTCCTCCTGGACCAGGACCTGGCGGAGCGCCTCGAGCTGCCTCCCGGTCTCCACCTCCCGGCCGAGCCTGGCGCGCACCCGGGCGGCCAGTGACTCGAGTCGCTGCTCGACGGCCTCGACCTCGAAATCGTCGTCGACCAGCGAGGCCACGGCACAGGCCGCCAGGTCCAGCCGGGGCGGAGTGGACCCGAGCCCCTGGCCGAGCAGCTCCCGGGCGCGGGGGTGGGTGACGAGGAGCGTGGAGGTCACCTGCTGGTCATGCTCGACGGGCCGGCCGCGTGCAACCCCGCCGATGGGTCCTTATGGTACAGCCACCCATGAGCGCACCTTCTCCCCATCGCATCGAGACCGAGGACGGCATCCGCGACGTCGTACGCCGGTCCCGGCGCATCGCCGTCCTCGGCATCAAGACCGAGGAGCAGGCCGGACAGCCGGCCTTCGACGTGCCCGAGTACCTCGCCGGAGCGGGGCTCGACGTCATCCCCGTGCCCGTCTACTACCCGGACCGGACGGAGATTCTCGGCCGGAAGGTCTACCGGCGCCTCCAGGACATCCCCGGCGACATCGACCTGGTGGACGTCTTTCGCCGGCCGACCGACATCGACCAGCACCTGGACGACATCCTGGCCAAGAAGCCGAAGGCGGTCTGGTTCCAGCTCGGGATCCGCAATGATCGGGCGGCGGACCGGCTCGCCGCCGCCGGCATCGACGTGGTCCAGGACCGGTGCCTGCTCGTCGAGCACGGCCGGTTCCAGGACGGCAAGAGCTAGAGAGGCGCCCCCGGGTTGTTTCCGGTCCGGAATCGACGTATGAGCATTCATCGATATGGAGGAGCTATCCCAGTCCTTCCGGGCCCTGGGTGACCCCACCCGGCTCCGGCTGCTCCGGGTGCTCGCCCGCGCCCCGCTCAACGTGAGCGAGCTGGTCTCCATCGTCGGGGTGGCGCAGTCCTCGGTGAGCCACCACCTGAGCAAGCTCCGCCAGCTCGGGCTCGTCCGGGAGGAGCGCGCCGCCGGCTTCACCTACTACTCGCTCGCCGTCGGGGCCGAGGACCTCCACTGGCCGCTCATCCGGCTGGCCTGCGAGGTGGACGACGACAGCGGCGACCAGGCACGGCTCACCGACCTGCTCCGCCAGCGCGTGGACCGGACGGCGCTCAACGAGCGGCTGCTCGAGCCGGGTCAGTCCTGGTTCCTCTGGTCCTCCGCCCTGGCGGCGCTCCTGCCGGCGCTGGACGTGGCCGACTTCGGCTGCGGCACCGGGGTGCTCAGCGCCGCCATCGCCCGGTGGGCCCGCTCGGTGGTGGCCATCGACCAGAGCGCCGAGGCGCTGTCCCGCGCCCGTACCCGCGCCCGGGCCGAGGGGCGGCGCAACATCACCTTCCTCAAGGAGGACCTCCACGCCCTGTCCCTGGCCCCCGGGACCCTGGACCTGGTGGTCCTCTCCCAGAGCCTGCACCACGTCCAGGACCCCCGGGCGGTGCTCGGGGAGGCGGCGCGCATCCTCCGGCCCGGCGGCAAGGTGGTGGTCCTCGAGCTCATGCCCCACGAGGAGGAGTGGGTGCGCGAGCGGCTCGGCCACCGGCACCTCGGCTTTCCCCCCGCCGCGCTGGAGAAGAGCCTCCTCGAGGCGGGCTTCGGCGCCCTCGGCCGCGAGGTCCATCCCCGCGAGGCCACCTCGCCCTTCCGCGTCTTCCTCCTCACCGGGGAGAAGCGGTGAGCGACGCCGCACGCCCGGAGCGCATCGCCCGCCTGCGCGCCGCGCTGGCCGAGCGCATCGTCGTCCTCGACGGAGCGATGGGGACGCTCATCCAGTCCAAGCACCTCAAGGCGGCCGACTTCGGCGGCGCCGAGCTGGAGGGCTGCAACGAGCACCTGGTCTTCACCCGGCCGGAGCTCATCCGCGATATCCACCGGGCCTACTTCGAGGCCGGCGCCGACGTGACCGAGACGGACACGTTCGGCGGCACGCCGCTCGTCCTCGGCGAGTACGGGCTGGCCTCGGAGGCGCGGGCGATCAACGCCCGGGCGGCGGAGCTGGCCCGCGAGGCGGCCGTCGAGGCCGAGGCCGGGGACGGCCGCCCGCGCTGGGTGGCGGGGAGCATCGGGCCCACCACCCGGGCGATCAGCGTCACCGGAGGAGTCACCTTCGAGGAGCTGGTGGAGAACTTCGCCATCCAGGCCGAGGGCCTCCTGGTGGGAGGGGTGGACTACCTCCTCATCGAGACCTCGCAGGACACGCGCAACGTCAAGGCGGCGCTGCTCGGCTGCGAGCGCGCCTTCGCCGTCGCCGGTGAGCCCGTCCCGGTGGCCGTCTCCGGCACCATCGAGGCGATGGGCACCATGCTCGCCGGGCAGTCGGTGGAGGCCTTCGCCACGGCGGTGGAGCATGCCCCGCTGCTCTACATCGGCCTGAACTGCGCCACCGGTCCGGAGTTCATGACCGACCACATCCGCTCGCTGGCGGCGATGACCCGCTTCCCGGTGGCCTGCGTCCCCAACGCCGGGCTGCCGGACGAGAACGGCCGCTACCTGGAAACCCCGCACATGCTGTCCCGCGTCCTGCGCCGCTTCTGCCAGGAGGGCTGGCTCAACGTGGTCGGCGGATGCTGCGGGACGACGCCGGAGCACGTCCGCGAGCTGGCCCGGGCGGTCCAGGGCATCGCCCCCCGGAAGGCCGACCCGCCGGTGCGCTCCCGGCTCTCCGGCGTGGACTACCTCGAGGTGGGGGAAGACGTCCGCCCGGTCATCGTCGGGGAGCGGACCAACGTCATCGGCTCGCGGAAGTTCAAGGAGCTCGTCGTCGCCGGAGCGTGGGAGGAGGCGAGCGAGATCGCCCGCGCCCAGGTGAAGCGCGGCGCCCAGGTCATCGACGTCTGCCTGGCCAACCCGGACCGGGAGGAGCGCGAGGACCTGCGCCGCTTCCTGGAAGTGGTGGTGAAGAAGGTCCGGGTGCCGCTGATGATCGACAGCACCGATGCCGCCTGCATCGCCCTGGCGCTCACCTACTGCCAGGGCAAGGCGATCATCAACTCGGTCAATCTCGAGGACGGCGAGGAGCGCTTCGAGAAGGTAGTGCCGCTGGCCCGCCAGCTGGGCGCGGCGCTGGTGGTGGGCTGCATCGACGAGACCGGGATGGCCGTCAGCCGGGAGCGCAAGCTGGCCGTCGCCGAGCGCAGCTTCGAGCTCCTCACCGGGAAGTACGGCATCCGGCCGGAGGACATCTACTTCGATCCGCTCGTCTTTCCGGCCGCCTCGGGCGACGTCCAGTACACCGGCAGCGCGGTGGAGACCATCGAGGGAGTGCGGCTGGTGAAGCAGCGCTTCCCCACCTGCCGCACCGTGCTCGGCATCTCCAACGTCTCCTTCGGGCTCCCGCCGGCCGGGCGCGAGGTGCTGAACTCGGTCTTCCTCTACCACTGCACGCTGGCCGGCCTGGACGTGGCCCTGGTCAACGCCGAGAAGCTCGAGCGGTACGCCTCGCTCCCCGAGGAGGAGCGGACGCTGGCCGAGGACCTGCTCTACCACCGCCTCCCGGATCCGGTGACGCCCTTCGCCGCGCACTTCCGCGAGGCCCGCCCGCCACGCCAGAAGGTGGCCGAGCTGCCGCTCGACGAGCGCCTGGCGGAGCGGGTGGTGGAGGGGACCCGGGAGGGCCTGGTCCCCGACCTGGACCTGGCGCTGGCCACCCGCACGCCGCTGGAGGTGATCAACGGCCCGCTCATGCGCGGCATGGACGAGGTGGGCCGGCTCTTCGCCGCCAACGAGCTCATCGTCGCCGAGGTGCTGCAGAGCGCCGAGGTGATGAAGGCGGCGGTCACCTACCTGGAGCCGAAGATGGACCGGGCCTCGGGCGCCACCCGGGGCAAGGTGGTCCTGGCCACGGTCAAGGGCGACGTGCACGACATCGGGAAGAACCTGGTGGAGATCATCCTGGCCAACAACGGCTTCCGGGTGGTGAACCTGGGCATCAAGGTCCCGCCCGAGCAGCTCGTCCAGGCGGTGAAGGAGCACCGGCCGGACATCCTCGGGCTGTCCGGCCTCCTGGTGAAGAGCGCCCACCAGATGGTGACCACCGCCGAGGACCTGTCCCGCGCCGGGGTGGATGTGCCGATGCTCGTCGGCGGAGCGGCCCTGAGCCGCAACTTCGTCGACCGCTCCATCGCTCCGGCCTACTCGGGGACGGTGGCCTACGCCCAGGACGCGATGAGCGGGCTCGACCTGGCCAAGCGCATCGTCGACCCGCGCCAGCGCGCCGCCCTGGAGGAGGAGCTGCAGGCGCGGCGGGCGGCGCTCCGGGCCGAGGCCGCTGCCCGCCCGGCCCCGGTGGCCGCGGCCCCGGCGCGCTCGCGCGAGGTCCGGGTGCTGGAACGCATCCCGGCCGCGCCGGACTGGGAGCGCCACGTGCTGGCCACCACGCCGCTCGACGAGATCTGGCGCTTCATCAATCCGGTGATGCTCTACGGCCGCCACCTGGGCGTGAAGGGCTCGCTCGCCCGGGCGCTGGGAACGCCGGGCGAGACGGCGCTGGCCGGGACCGAGGAGGGCAGGAAGGCGCTGGAGGTGAAGGGCGTGGTGGACCGGCTCAAGGGCTTCCTCCGCCAGGGGCGGATGCACCCGCGGGCGGTGTTCCAGTTCTTCCAGGCCGGCTCGGAGGGAAACACCCTCGTCCTCCTCGACGGGACGGGCGGGGCGGAGGTGGCGCGCTTCGCCTTCCAGCGCCAGCAGCGTGAGGGCGGCATCTGCCTGGCGGATTTCGCCGCGCCGCTCGAGGGCGGCCGGCCGCGCGACAACCTGTGCGCGTTCGTGGTCACCGCCGGGGAGGGCATCCGCGCGCTCTCCGAGGAGCTCAAGGCGGAAGGCCGCTTCCTGGAAATGCACGCCGTCCAGGCCCTGGCGCTGGAGACGGCCGAGGCCTACGCCGAGCTGCTCCACGCCCGGGTGCGAAGCATGTGGGGGTTCCCGGATCCGCCGGGGATGACCATGCTCGAGCGGTTCCGCGCCGAGTACCCCGGCAAGCGCTACTCGTTCGGCTACCCCGCCTGCCCCCGCCTCGAGGACCAGGCCCAGCTCTTCTCCGCCCTGCGCCCGGAGGAGATCGGCGTGCAGCTGACCGATGGCTGCATGATGGAGCCGGAGGCCTCCGTCTCGGCGCTGGTCTTCCACCACCCGGACGCGTTCTACTTCTCGGTGGCCTGACCCCTCGCCCCACGGGAGGCGCCTTCAGCCGTGTCGCGGTCTGCGCTCGCGCTCCTTCCCCCCTCCGCCACCACCGGCATCGGGAGCCTGCCCCACAGCCAGCTCGAGCTCGGGCTCCAGCTCGCCCTCCAGCTCGACATCCCCTACCTGCCCGAGCTCCCGAGCGGGAACCCCGCCGAGCTGATGATCGCCTCGGCGCTGGAGGGCTTCCCCGGCCTCCGCTTCGACGCCGAGGGCATGTGCACCATCGACCGGAGGGTCTGGGAGCGCGAGGAAGGGCGCTTCGGAGCCGCCCTCGAGGCGTCCCTGCGGACCTCGGACCTGGGGCCCTTCGAGCCCTCCCCGGCGGCCCGGCGTGCCTGGCGGCCGTTCCTCTGGGAGGTGCAGGCGCGGAGGCTGGCCCTGGCCAAGGCCCAGCTGGCCGGTCCGGCCACGGTGCGCTGGGGCACTCGGCTCTCCACCGGAGGCCCGGTGGCCAGCGATGCCGCCGTGGACCGGCAGGTCTTCCGGCTCCTCCTGGCGCGGAGCCTGGCCATGGTCCGGGCGCTCCGCGCGGCCGGCACGACGCCCCTCTTCTACCTGGACGAGCCGGGGCTCTACGCGCTCGACGTCGACGAAGGCCGGCACCTCCTCATGCTCCAGGAGATCCGCCTCCTGGTGGTCGCGCTCCAGCGCGAGGGAGCGCTGGTCGGGCTCCACTGCTGCGGGAACACGGCCTGGGGGGCGATCCTCGGCCTGGGGGTGGACCTTCTCTCCTTCGACGTCCGTCTCTCGCTCGATGCGCTGCTCGCCGAGCCCGGCCCGCTGGCCGCCTTCCTCGCCTCGGGAGCCCGGCTCTCGCTGGGCATCGTTCCCACCGACCAGGAGGAGGAAGGCTCCGGGGAGGAGCTGGCGGCGGCGGCCGAGGCGGCGCTCCGCTCGGTCCTGGCCCGGGACGAGCTGCGCCCGGTGCTCGAGCGCACGGTGCTCACTCCGGCGTGCGGCCTGGCTCTGCGCACCGTCCGCGATGCCGAGCGGATCATGGAGGCGCTGCGCCGGGTGCGCGAGAGCCTCGTGCGCTCGGGCGTGACGCGCCGCGCTGTGCCGTTTTCGGCGTTGCTGCGCTCCGGTCGCTGAACTAGAGCGGGCGGCGGTACCCGCGCCCGGGGCCGCCGACCGGGGGCGGCGCCGCACAACCGTCGGGGTGCTCACATGCAGACGCGGATCCTGGTCGCAGGCCTCCTCCTCGCCTCCGCCTCTTCTGCCCAGACGTACAGCCCGCGGGTGGGCGTCGTCACCTCGCTCACCGGCGCCGAGCAGGCCTTCGGCGACCAGCACGAGCGCGGATACACGCTCGCGCTCGAGGACATCAATGCCAAGGGAGGCGTCCTCGGGAAGCCCCTGGAGATGGTCAAGTACGACGACCAGAGCAAGGCCGACGTCGCCGTCCAGGGGGTGAGCAAGCTGGTGGACCAGGACAAGGTCCCGGTGGTCATCGGCGCCTATGCCAGCCAGTCCACCGGGGCCATGGTCCCGGCGGTCATCAAGCGCCAGGTGCCGCTGGTCATCCCCACCGCCACGGCGGACAACGTCATGGCCAGCAAGAGCCCGTGGGTGTTCCGGGTGTGCGGCGGAGCCAACGACTACGCCCGGGCGACGATGGATTTTCTCAAGACGGTGGGGGTGCCCAAGAGCCTGGCGGTCATCTACGAGAACACCAACTTCGGACAGGCCAACGCCGAGTCGATGCGCGGCCAGGCCAAGTCGGCCGGCGTCCCGATCATCGCCGACGAGGCCTACGCGCAAGGGGCGCCCTCCTACACGGCCATGCTCCAGAAGGTGAAGGAGAAGAACCCGGAGGCCATCTACTTCGCCAGCTACCTGCTCGACGCGACCCAGCTCATGAAGCAGTCGCGTCAGGTGAACCTGAATCCGAGGATCTACACCTCGGCCGGCACCGGGTTCGCCATCCCGGCCTTCATCAGCCCGGAGAAGGGCGCCGGCAAGGATGCCGAGTACACCTTCTCCACCCAGCAGTGGATGCGCGAATCGAAGTGGCCGGGGAGCCAGTCGTTCGCCGAGCGGGTGAAGAAGCGCTGGGGCAGCGACCCCAGCTACCACGCGGTGCAGGCCTACGTGAGCCTGCTCATCGTCGCCGACGCGGTGAATCGCGCCGGCAAGTGGGAGCCCCAGCCCATCCGGGACGCCATCGCCAAGACGGAGATGATGAGCGTCTTCGGCCCGATCCGGTTCGTCAACCAGCAGAACCAGCACCCCATCCTCATCACCCAGGTGCAGAACGGCGCCTTCGTCATCGTCGCCCCGGAGGACCAGGCCACCGCCAAGTGGATCCTCCCCACCCCACCCTGGTCCGCCCGGCCCTGACCTTTGGCCACCCTCCAGGCCATCCTCAACGGGCTGCTCGTCGGGGGCATCTACGCGCTCATCGCCATGGGCATGGCCCTGGTCTTCGGGGTGATGCGGCTGGTGAACTTCGCCCACGCCTCCTTCCTGATGGTGGGCATGTACCTGGCGTACTTCGGGTACACGCTGTTCAAGATCAACCCCTACTGGGGATTCGTCCTGGTCGGCGGGGCGCTGGCGGTGTTCGGACTGGGGGTGTACTTCCTGCTCATCCGCCGGGTGATGGGGCAGTCGGACTTCCTCCAGATCTTGCTCACCGAGGGGGTCTCGCTCTGCCTGATCGGGACGGCGCAGCTCCTCTTCACCGGTGACTACCGCTCCATCAACCTGCCGCTGGCCAACCAGACGGCGACGCTGGGCGGCCTGAACTTCAACGTCGCCTACGCAGTGTCCTTCGCCATCGCCATCTTCGGCGCGACCTGCATGTACCTCTACATGCGCTACACGGAGATGGGGCGCGCCATCCGGGCGGTGGCTCAGAACCAGACGGTGGCGCCGCTGATGGGCATCCGGGTGGCCTGGGTGTCCGGCATCTCCTTCGCCTTCGGCGTGGCCTGCGCCGGCGCGGCCGGGGCCCTGCTCCTTCCCATCTTCTACGTCAATCCCACCGTGGGTGGCCCGTACAACCTCAAGTCGTTCGTCATCGTCGTGCTCGGGGGCATGGGAAGCCTGGAGGGAGCGGCGCTGGGTGGGCTGATCCTGGGCGTGACCGAGGGGCTGACCGCCTACTACTGGGAGGACAGCTACACCCAGGTGGTGGACTTCATCCTCTTCCTGGCCGTGCTCCTCCTCCGGCCCCAGGGGCTGTTCGGGAGGAAGGCGCCATGAGCCGGAGCCGCTGGTGGCCGGCGCTGCTCTTCTTCGCCCTGCTCCTCTCCATCCCGTTCTGGATGCGGGACGCCTACCTGCAGCAGATCGTCTTCCGGGTGGTGATCTTTGCCGTCCTCGGGCTGGCCTGGAACCTGGTGGGCGGTTACGCCGGCCAGCTCTCGCTCGGCCACGTGGCCTACTTCGGGATCGGCGCCTACAGCGTGGCGCTGTTCAACGAGCGGCTGGGCTGGGGCCCGTGGCTGGGCACCGGCGCCGGGGTGGTCCTCGCCGTCCTGGCGGCTCTGGGAATCGGGAGCCTCACCTTCCGGCTGCGCGGGCCGTACTTCGCGCTCTCCACCATCGCCACCGCCGAGATCCTCCGGCTCCTGGCGCTGAACCTGTCCTTCACCCACGGGGCGATCGGGATGATCGCCCCCGGCCTCTTCTCCGAGCCCAACGGGGACCGGAAGACCTACTTCGCCTCGATTCCGCTCCTGGCGCTGGCCTTCCTCGTCACCACCTGGATCCACGGCAGCCGCTTCGGCTACTCGCTCCGGGCCATCCGGGAGAACG
>Ga0187777_10003073_pt1 | contig 10671 bp, 7 predicted proteins | sample 1015_Q2_SP5_10_M_FD_132416 | JGI IMG/M metagenome (GOLD analysis project Ga0187777, IMG submission 132416) | Tropical peat soil microbial communities from peatlands in Department of Meta, Colombia - 1015_Q2_SP5_10_MG | ecosystem: Environmental > Terrestrial > Soil > Wetlands > Peat | place...
CTCGGCAATCCCGGCGCTGCCGCTCGATGAGATCGACCTGCTGCTCGTGGAGAACGTCGGCAACCTCGTCTGCCCGGCCGAGTTCCGGATCGGCGAGGACACACGCGTGATGGTGAGCGCTGTGACCGAGGGCGAGGACAAGCCGATGAAGTACCCGCTGATGTTCCGCACCTGCGAGCTCGTCGTCATCAACAAGATCGACCTGCTGCCCCACCTCGACTTCGACCTCGACAAGCTCCTCTACAACGTCGACCAGGTCCACCCCGATGTCGAGCGGATCGTGCTGAGCGCCCGGACCGGCGAGGGCATCGAGGCGTGGCGCGACTGGCTCTTGGCGATCGCCGCCCGCGCCCCGGAGGGGGCGGTTGCTTGACGGTCGCCGCGCTGCTCTCGGAACGGACCGAGTCGGGCGCGCGGTTCTTCGAGGAGTCGGCCGACGGGCTGGCACGCGTGTGTCACCTGATGGCCGAGCGGTTCGCCCGCGGAGGTCGGCTGATCGCGTTCGGCCGCTCGCCGACGGCGCGGTCTGACGCACGACACGTCGCGGTCGAGTTCGTCCACCCGGTGATCGTCGGCAAGCGGGCGCTGCCGGCGATCGGACTCGCCGGCGAGGGCGGCGACATCGCCGCCCAGGTCGCGCTGATCGCGGCTCCAGGTGACGTCGCGATGGGCTTCGGCACGGACTGTGAGGACGCTGTCGAGGTCGCCCGCAGGCGCGGCTGCCTGACGATCGCGTTCGCGCCGGCCGGCGCGGAGTGGGAGTTCGAGCCGCCGACGTCTGACCCCTACGTCCGCCAGGAGCTCATCGAGACGCTGTACCACGTGCTGTGGGAGCTCGTCCACGTGTTCTTCGAGCATCGCGGGCTGCTCGAGGGCCGCACCGAGCGCCGGGCGCACGACGCGGGGGCCTCGAGCTTCCTGTACCCGTTCCTCGACGAGCGCGAGAGCGACCTCGACGCCGTCCTCGAGGACGTACGCCGGTCGGTGCTGATGAAGGCCGGCGAGGTCGGCGCGCTGCGCGAGCAGACGCTGACCGACAACGAGTCCGTCCTCGTGGACGCGGCCGCCGCGGTTCGTGCGAGCTTCGAGCGCGGGGGCAAGCTGCTCGCGCTCGGCAACGGCGGATCGGCGACCGACGCGATGGATGTCGTCGCCGACTTCCGGGCCGGCGGCCGACCGGCGATCGACCTCACCGAGGACCCGGGGATCCTCACCGCAATCGCCAACGACATCGGCACCGACGCGATCTTCTCCCGGCAGGTGATCGCCTACGGGTCGCGCCTGGACGTTCTCCTGGCGCTGTCGACGTCCGGCAACTCGCGCAACGTGATCGAGGCGTTGTCGGAGGCTCGCCGGCGCGGGCTCGTGACGATCGCGATGGTCGGCTACGACGGCGGCCGGGTCGCGGACGAGGGACTCGCCGACCACATCGTCGTGACCCGCTCCGAGCACATCCCCCGCATCCAGGAGGCCCAGGCGAGCGCGTACCACGCGCTCGTGGAGCTCGTGGGATGAACGTCGTCGCCAGCGCGCGGCGGGTGAGGGTGTGGGTGACCGGCACGGTTCAGGGCGTGGGCTTTCGCCCCTACGTCTACCGCCTCGCGGGCGAGCTGTCGCTAGGCGGGTTCGTGCTCAACGACGCCCACGGCGTGCTGATCGAGATCGAGGGCAGTACAGCGGCGGTCGACCGCTTCATGGCGCGCTTGCCTTGCGAGGCGCCACCGCTGGCGGTGCTTGAGGGAGTCGTGGTTGAAGAGCGAGTCGCCACGGGCGACGTCGCGTTCGCGATCCGCGAGAGCGTAGGCGGCACGGTCCCGGATGCGCCGGTGACGCCCGACACCGCCACGTGCGACGACTGCCTGCGCGAGCTCTTCGACCCGGCCGACCGCCGCTTCCGCTACCCGTTCATCAACTGCACGAACTGCGGTCCGCGGTTCACGATCGTTCGCGGCGTGCCGTACGACCGGCCGTCGACCACGATGGCGTCGTTCACGATGTGCGCGGCATGCCGGACCGAGTATGAGGACCCGGCCGACCGGCGGTTCCACGCCCAGCCGAACGCGTGCCCCCGTTGCGGGCCTTCGCTGAGGCTGATCGGGGACGACACTGCCTCCCCCGACCCCCTTGCGGCTGCCGTCGCCGCTTTGCGCGCCGGCGCGATCGTCGCGATCAAGGGAATCGGCGGCTACCACGTCGCCTGCCTGGCCGGCGACGAGCGCGCGGTCGCGTCGCTGCGGGCACGCAAGCACCGCGAGGACAAGCCGTTCGCGCTGATGGCGCCGTCGCTCGCCACCGCGGGTGTGCTGGTTTGGCTCGACCCGGCCGCTCGCGATCTGCTCACTGGGCCGGCGCACCCGATCGTGCTCGCCCCGCGCCTGCGCGATGCACCCGTCGCCCAAGCCGTCGCACCGGGAGCGCCGGAACTGGGCGTGATGCTGCCCTACTCGCCGCTCCATCACGTGCTGGTCGCGGACGTCGGCGAGACGCTCGTGATGACCAGCGCGAACGTGTCCGACGAGCCGATTGCGTTCGTTGACGACGACGCGCGCGAGCGGCTGCGCGGGATCGCGGACCTGTTCCTCGTCCACGATCGGCCGATCCAGACCCGGACCGACGACTCGGTCGTGCGCGCGGCGGCGGCGCCCCGGGGCCCCCGGACCACCATCCTCCGCCGGTCAGGCGGCTACGTCCCAGCCTCGATCCCCCTTCCCGGCGCCGGCACGCCCCGACCGCTGCTCGCCTGCGGCGCCGAGCTCAAGAACACGTTCTGCCTGGCGCGTGGGACCCGCGCCTGGGTCAGCCACCACATCGGCGACCTCGAGAACTACGAGACGCTCCGCTCGTTCACGGAGGGCATTGCGCACTTCGAGGCGCTGTTCGCGGTCGAGCCCGAGGTCGTCGCCCACGACCTCCACCCCGAGTACCTGTCGACGAAGTACGCGCTCGACATCGATCGGGTCGAGCTCGTCGGAGTCCAGCACCACCATGCGCACCTGGCGGCGTGCCTCGCCGAGCACGGCGAGCCCGGGCCGGCGCTCGGCGCGATCTTTGACGGAACCGGATACGGGCTCGACGGCACCGTGTGGGGCGGCGAACTGCTGCTCGGCGACGTGCGCTCGTTCCGGCGGGTGGGCGCGCTGCTCCCGGTAGCGCTTCCCGGCGGGGAGCGCGCGATCAGGCAGCCGTGGCGGATGGCCTGCTCGTGGCTGTCTTGCGCGCTTGACGGCGGCGAGCCGGATCTGCCCGCCTCGCTCGCCGGCCGGGTCGACCCCCACGCCTGGGCGCAGGTGCACCGGTTGGCCGTCACCGGCACCGCCGCGCCGGCAACGACGAGCATGGGCCGCCTGTTCGACGCGGTCGCCTCACTCGCCGGCATCCGCGCCGAGATCAACTATGAAGGCCAGGCGGCGATCGAGCTCGAGGCGGCGTGCGACCCGCACGAGCGCGGTTCGTATCCGATCGCGATCGAGCGGAGGGCCCGGCCGGGGCCGCCGCTCGTGATCGAGCGGACGGCCGGGCCGGAACCGCCGCTCGTGATCGAGCGGACGGCCGGGCCGGAACCGCCGCTCGTGATCGATCCGCGCGAGACGATCCGCGCGGTGGCCGGCGATGTTCGGGCTGGCCTGAGGCCGGGCGTGATCGCCCGCCGCTTCCATCGCACGATCGCCGGCGCCACCGTGGACGCGTGCGCCACGCTCGCGGCCGCCCACGCCACCGACGTCGTGGTGCTCTCCGGCGGAGTCTTCCAGAGCCGTCTGCTGCTCGAGTCGGTGTCGTCCGCGCTCAGCGCCACCGGGCTGCGCGTGCTCGTGCCCGAGCGTCTTCCGGTCAACGACGGCGGGATCGCGTACGGCCAGGCTGCGGTGGCGGCAGCCCAGCTGACATGACCGAGCCGACCGCCGAGCTCCGTCGGATTCTCCAACAGGAGGTGTTCATCGACGGCGCCAACCGCCCGTTCGCCGAGCTCACACCCGAGAGCGTCCGGGCCCGCGCCGACGAGCTCCGCGCTGCGGTTGGCTGGGGACCGACCGCGCGCGTCGCCCCGGTGGCGCAGGCGTGGCGCGAGCTCTCGATCGCGATGGACGGCGCCGGCGCGGCCACCGTCGGCGATCTCGACCCCAACGTTCTGGTCAAGCTCGCGCCGCGGCTGTGGGTGACGCTCCCCGGCTGAGGCACCGTCCCACGCAGCCCTCCGAACAACCCGCATAAGTGCACACTCGACGACCCGCTGGGCTCGAGTTTGCCGAGATGCGCCCTATAGCGGCCATTTCCGCACACTAGGCAAATGGGCCGTGTCGAGTGAGCGGTTACGCACCCCGAATTCCGGTGCATTAAAGGGTGTGCGGTCAAAGGCGGTGTGCACCGGCGAAGGCGGCGACCCGGCCTGGAGACCTCGACGCCGCCGCGCCCCTCCCCAGGTGCCCGCCTTTTCCCCCGCGACCCGCCGTCACTCTCCGGCGCTGCCACCCCCCGCCGGCGACGAGGCGACCGCGCTCACCGGCGATCTTCTATCAGCCGTTTCGGACGCCGCCGGCTCAGTCCGCCGATGCGGCGACGCCGCGAGCCACTCGGGCGGCGAGCTCGCGCAGCCGCTGAAGAGTCGGCAGGTTGTCGTCCCGGCGCCACGCGATCGCGATCCCCATCGTCGGCTCCGGCGGCGCAAAGCGGCGGTACACCGCGCCCGGGATACGCAGGCTACGAGACCGCTCGAGCATGATGAACGAGATCCCGGCGCCCTCGGCGACGGCCATCACGATCCGCTCCTCCTCGGGCTCGGCGCGCGCGAGCGGAGGCCACGGGGGATCGCCGCAGACCTCCCGGCGCACCTCCCGCCAGGCACCAGGCCCGTGCGCCTCGGGCCACCACACGAGCGGCTCGCCGTCGAGATCGCGTGGACGCACCGTCGTGCGACGCGTGAGCCTGTGCCCGCGAGGAAGCACGCACACCATCGGCTCGCGCCCGAGGACCAGCTCCTCGAGCCTCGGATCCTCGAGTGGCGGACGCACGAAGCCCACATCGATCTCGCCGGCGTGCAACTGCTCGACATGGAGCATCGTGGTGCCGAGGCTAAGCACGAGCTCGACCTCGGGGTACTCCGCCCTGTAGGCGGCGACGATCGCGCCCGCCACCCCGCCGGTCAGCGACCGGGTCAGGCTCATCCGTAGCCGTCCCCGTTCTCCGGCTCCTGTGGCACGAGCAAGCGCGGCGGCGCGATCGGCGCGGCTGAGCAGGTCGCGGGCCTCGCCGAGCAGCGCGCTTCCGGCCGGAGTCAATACCGCACCACGCCGGTTGCGCTCGAACAGCCGGACCCCGAGCTCGGCCTCGAGCGAGCGGATCTGCTGGCTGACGCTCGGCTGGGCGAGATGAAGCCGGTCGGCGGCGCGTCGAAAGTGAAGCTCCTCCGCGACCGCGACGAACGAGCGCAGCTGCCGCAGCTCCATGAGCGGCATGATAGGCGCTGCCTCTCACAGGCGAAGGATTCGATTGTTGATCGAACCTGCCGCGGGTACGTAACGTCGACACCCCGCCGGACGGATTGAACAGGAGAGGCAGATGGCGACTACACAACCCGAGGTCCGGGGCTTCGCGAGCCCGTTCGAGGTACCGGTCCCCGAGGGATGCGAGGGCTGGGAGTCGATGTACCCCTACTACGCGCTGTTCAGCGAAGAACGGCGCGAGTCCGAGGAGGCGCGGGGCTGGTTCCGCGACGGAATGCACTTCCCCGAGCCGATGTTCCCGTTCGACTTCGTCACCGCCGACTCGCCGTACATGTGCCTGGGCCAGGCCAACACGCGGATCTTCGCGGTCCCGCCAGCACTGGGGATCGACCATCGGGTGCTGTACGGCTGGGTGTACATGAGCGCCAACGCGGTCACCGACGAGGCCGAGATCGGCCGGCGCGCGCAGCTGTTCGGCGAGCGCGCCGGGTTCTACTTCCAGAACTGGGATGACCTCTACGGCCGGTGGCAGGCGAAGGTCGAGCAGACGATCGCGGAGATCGCGGCACTCGAGGTGCCGGACCTGCCCGAGATCGAGGACAACGCGGTCGTCACCGAGGGCCGCGGGATCGGCTCGGCGCACACGCTGCTCGTCGCCTATGACCGGCTACTGGAGAGCGTCGATCGCATCTGGCAGTACCACTTCGAGTTCCTGAACCTCGGGTACGCGGCGTACCTCGTGTTCTACGAGCTGTGCAAGCAGAGCTTCCCTGACATCCCCGATCAGACGATCGCGAAGATGGTCAGCGGCATCGACGTCGTCCTGTTCCGGCCCGACAGCGAGCTCGGTCGCCTCGCCGCCAGCGCGGTGGAGCTGGGCATCGCGGACACGATCAAGACTGCGCCCTCGGAGGATGCGCTGCGCGCCGCGCTGTCTGACAGCACTCCGGGCCAGGAGTGGCTTGCCGACTGGGAGGCGGTCAAGACGCCGTGGTTCTACTACTCCAACGGCAACGGCTTCTACCACCATCACCGCTCGTGGATCGACGATTCCACGGTGCCGCTCGGGCATCTGCGCAACTACATCGAGCGGATCGAAGCCGGTGGAGACCTCAGCCGCCCGCTGGCGGAGGTGAGCGCCGAGCGCGACCGGGTCAGCGCTGAGCATCGCGCGCTGCTTGACGAGGAGGAAGCGATCGCGGCGTTTGACCAGAACCTCGGCCTCGCGCGGCTCGTGTTCCCGTACGTGGAGAGCCACAACTTCTACGTCGAGCACTGGTACCACACGATCTTCTGGAATAAGGTCAGGGAGTTCGGGGCGCTGCTGGCGCATCACCGGTTCATCGACGACGCCGAGGACGTCTTCTACCTCCAGCGCCACGAGGTCTCGGATGCACTCGTCGACCTCAGGCTTGCCTGGGCGGCGGGCTCGGTCGGGCGTGGGCCGGGTTACTGGGGGCCGATAGTCGAGAAGCGCAAGCGGATCATGGAGGCGATGCGCCGGTTCACCCCACCGCCGGCGCTCGGGTCGGTCCCGGACGTGATCACCGAGCCTATGACGATCATGCTGTGGGGGATCACGACCGAGCGCGTGCACGAGTGGGCGGCGCGGGACAGGGACGCCGGCGCGACGATCACCGGCTTCGCCGGTTCGCCCGGCACGGCTGAGGGACCCGCGCGGGTGATCCTCGAGGTCGAGCGCCTGGGCGAGTTGCAGCCGGGCGAGATCCTGGTGGCGCCGGTCACCTCGCCGAGCTGGACGCCGGTGTTCGGCACGATCGCCGCCGCGGTCTCCGACATCGGCGGGATCATGTCGCACGCGGCGATCGTGTCGCGCGAGTACAGGCTCCCGGCCGTGGTCGGGACCGGCAACGCGACCAGCCGGATCAAGACCGGCGACCGGCTCCGCGTCGACGGGGACACCGGCACCGTGACGATCCTCTCCTGACACGGCGATGAGCGACGCGCGCTACGACGCGGTCGTGCTCGGCGGCGGCCATCACGCCACGATCATCGCCGCGTATCTGGCCCGGGCCGGAATGTCCGTGCTCGTCCTCGAGCGCACCGCCCACCTCGGCGGCGGCGCCTGCGGCAGCGAGGGGCCGGCACCTGGGTTCGTGATGAACCATTGCAGCCACTGGACGCGCTTCTACGGGCACCCGGCGTACCGGGACTTCGGCCTGTACGACGAAGGCCTCCGGTACGTGTTTCCCGAGGAGAACGAGGGCATGATCTTCGACGACGGGTCCTCGTTCATCGGCTACTCCGCGTCTCGCGTCGTCGACGCCAACACCGGCCGGCAGGAGCGCTCGGATCAGAACATCACGAAGACCGCGGAGCAGATCGCCCGGTTCTCGAAGCCCGATGCCGCGAGGTACCTCGAGCTGCTCGACGCCTACGAGCACCATTGGAAGCCGTCGTTCCGCCGTCACCGGTTCAGCACGCCACCGCCGTGGGGTACCCCCGATCCGCTCGAAGAGCTACTCGCGATCCCAGGCAGCCGGATCGACCCCGTGCACCAGTTCATGACGGTCCGGCAGCTGGCGCAGGACTTCTTCGAGAGCCGCGAGCTGCAGATCCTGTTCATGCGAGCGGCGACGACGTCGACTGGCTGCTTCCCGGACGACGTCCCGGGGCTCCAGGGCCTGATCCACTGCCTGCCGTTGACGCTGTCGTTCGAGCCCGCCGCGATCGCGGTCGGCGGCAGCCAGGCGATCACGGACGCGCTCGTGTCCGCGGGTCGCAAGCGCGGCGTGGAGTACATGACCTCGTCCGACGTCGACCGGATCGTCGTCGCGCACGGCCGCGCGACCGGTGTCGAGCTCGCCGGCGGCGCGCGGATCGCGGCCAACCTGGTCGTGAGCGATCTCGGCACATCGCAGACGGTGCTCCGGCTACTGAGGGACGCACCAGTCGACGCCGGCCTGCGCCGGCGAATCGGCAACGTCCACTACGACCGCGGCCAGCTGCTGTGGGCCAACGTCGCGCTCCACGAACCGCCTAGCTTCGTCGCCGAGCGCGACAACCCCGGCGTCGGCGCACAGCCGCGCCTGTACTGGGGGCCGAAGGACCTCGACTACCTCCACCTCCGCTACCAGCCCGAGATCTTCCTGAACGGCTTCGCGGAGCGTCCCTACGTTCTGTGCTCGGTCGACAGCCTGTGGGACACCACCCGCGCGCCGGAAGGCATGCACATCGTGGGCGTGGAGGAGTTCTCCGCGCCCCGGCGCCGATTCTCGGACGGTGAGTGGCACGCGATCAAGAACCGGTTCACCGACAACGTGTTGCGCAAGTGGGCAAGCTACGCACCCAACATGACCGCCGAAAACGTGATCGCCACTCGCGTGTACACGCCCGCGGACATCGAGCGCGAGCGGCCGAACCTGGTGCAGGGCGGGTACTCGGCCGGGAGCACGATCGCATCCCAGCTTGGCCGGTTCCGCCCGATCCCCGATCTGACCGGGTACCGGCTGCTGTTCGACAACCTCTACGACTGTTCGGCGAACCTGCATTCCGGGCCAGGGATCGGACGCGGCTCGAGCTACAACTGCTACCAGGAGATCGCGCGCGCCCTGCGGCTCGACGGGGCGGCCGTCGCGGCGTGATGAGCGAGCCCCGCCTGGCCGGCAAGCGCGTGATCGTCACCGGCGCCGGGCAGGGGCTGGGCCGTGCCTTCGCGATCCACCTCGCCGGCCTCGGGGCGCTCGTAATCGCCGCCGACGTCCGCGCCGACCGCCTGAAAGTCACGCGTGAGCGTGCGCGCGAACACAGCTGCGAGGTGCACCCGATCACGACCGACGTCAGCGACCCCGAGCAGACGCACGCCCTCGCCACTACCGCAAGCGACGTCCTCGGCGGGCTCGACGCACTCGTCAACAACGCCGCGGTTGTCGAAGGCCTCGCGCGCCGCCCGTTCGACGACATCGATGACGGCGAGTGGGACCGCGTGCTCGAGGTCAACGTCAAGGGCCCGTGGCTGTGCGCGAAGGCGGCCGTTCCGCTGATGCGCGAGGCGCGCGGCGGCTCGATCGTCAACTTGGCCTCTGAGGTCGCGTTCTCGGGCTCGCCCGGCCTCGCGCACTACGTCACGTCGAAGGCGGCGATCATCGGGCTGACTCGGGTGCTCGCCCGCGAGCTCGGTCCCTCTCAGATCCGGGTCAACGCGCTCGCGCCAGGGTTCATCCCCACCGAGGGGAGCACGACGATGACCGCCGCGAGCGAATACGACGTCGGCCCGACGCCGCTCGGCCGCCTCGGAACGCCGCTCGACCTGCTCGGCGCGCTTGCCTTCCTCGTCTCCGACGAGAGCGAGTTCATCACCGGCCAGACGCTCCTCGTCAACGGCGGGCGGCTCAGCCACTGAGCCGCAGGCGGACTCATCCAAATCGGGTGATGACGCGGGATCGCCGTCACGCGACGGTCGTGCGCGAGGTTTTCGTGACGGCAGATCCGTCCCCCCCGAACGCGAATGCATCGGACGCGGCCGAGCCGGCTGACGTGGGCCGACGTGGCGTTCGCGTGGTCACCGACGCCCCCCGTCAGATGGTCAGGGTTGCCTATCGCGATCCTGAGCACATCTGCGAGCGGCTGACGCTTCAGGCGGTGCACAGGCTGGCGGAGCCATCGCTCGAGTGGGCGCAGGCCGCGCGATCCGCCCACCCGGACGGCGACCTCAGCGAGACGGTGGATCAGCTGGGCACGCAGTCGGCGAGGATCGCGCGCGTGCAGGGAATGGTCGCCGGAACGCCGTTCTACCTGGCCCTGATCCCCGGCTACATGAACTACCTGTGGCAAGAGGCTCGCATGACCCTCCGGCTCGCGGCGCTCTACGGTCGCGATCCGGGCATTCTCCGCACCGCCGCCGAGGTGTTGTCGCTGCGGGGCGTGTACCCGACGGTAGCGGACGCGGAGGCCGGGCTCCTGGCGGTCGAGGAGATGGGAATCCCGGCGAAACCCGAGAGTCGCCGGCCGCTCCGGCTCTGGATCGAGTGCGGTCGCCGGCTGCTCGTGTTCGGCGGCTTCATCGGCCCTCCGAGCGAGGAGCGCCGCGAGGGGTGGAGCGCGAGGCTGCGAGACGTGCTCGGGGCGGTGATCTTCGCGGCGCTTTGGGCCGTCACCTGGATCTTCCCGGTGACGTTCATGATCATGATGGCCTGGGGGTGCGAGACCCATTCTCGCCAGCTGTTTCGCCGCGTACGCGCGTACTACGCGGCCGAACCGGCGCCCGAGGATC
>Ga0187777_10003074_pt1 | contig 10670 bp, 11 predicted proteins | sample 1015_Q2_SP5_10_M_FD_132416 | JGI IMG/M metagenome (GOLD analysis project Ga0187777, IMG submission 132416) | Tropical peat soil microbial communities from peatlands in Department of Meta, Colombia - 1015_Q2_SP5_10_MG | ecosystem: Environmental > Terrestrial > Soil > Wetlands > Peat | place...
GCATAAGCTTCAATCCATAAGGTGGCACAAGCCAAAGAAAAAGGGGCTACAGCGAATGCCGTAACCCCTTGATAAGTTTGGTAGCGGGGAGAGGATTTGAACCTCTGACCTTCGGGTTATGAGAGCCAAAAGAAAAATATTTGTAAATCATTGATGGTGGACTGGTCTCCCTAAATTCTTTATTTTTCGATAATTCTAAGCTTTCTATCATATCCTATCAATCGACAAAATCCATTATTTCCCCTCATCAGGGGGCACAAAAAAGGGCACAGAACACTAATCACCTAGCCAGTTTCTTTTACGGTTCATCTTATCAAGCTTTAAGCCCCACCATTTATAATCCCTCCATGCACCGTATTTGTGATCTATAAAAACTCCTATATTACTCGCTTTGTAAACACTCTTAAGATAGGCTGTCACTTCACTATCAACAGGAATATCTCTATAGAAGCCCAATAGAACCATCATGTGATTAGTGGCATATTTCCCAAATCCCTTAAGTGCGCCAATAAGGTTATATGCCCTATCATAAGTTAGACCCGACAAATCGACTGAGTGTAACTGACCTTCAGAAGAAAAAGCTTTTGCTAATTGTCGCAGATACGTTGCACGGTAGCCTACTGGAAGTAGCCTTCGAATTTCGTATTCAGTGCGTTGGACTACAGATTCTGGCAATGGGAATGGATAACGACCACGCGGTGTTGCACACGACGATAATTTTTGACAAGACATTTCAACCATCTTCCGTGTCAGACTCCAAGAACAATTGGTAGTAAATAACGTTTTCGCGGCGTCTTCCCATAGGGTAGGTGAACGTAATAAACGACCCGCTCCACTCTTAACTAGTTCTGCTAAATTCATATCGACAGCAGCCGCGATTCTTAACAGTGGAGAAGTATCCGTTAGAATGTCAATTGTCCTTGCAATACTAGACCTTACATAACGTCTTGTAGATGAGTCAAGGATACTGTGCGATATGATAGTGGCTATTACTTTATCTTTCTCTTGTTCCACTATTATATCAATTGAATCATCATTTGCGATCATTGAGTATAAGAGATTATTGTTTTTTTCATCCCATGTAAATGGAAACAAATTTTTCCATCCATGTGCATGACATGTCATCTTTAGGCTGTAGTATCTTGGACAGTTGAATATAAATTTTGATTCTGGCATGCTTCAGTTACCAGCGTGCTAAAGTATAACAACACAATTATAACTTAATATTTAATGGCTCGTAAAGAGCGCATTATCAACATCAAGTTTAACATCCGCCAATTTTCGTGTCTGTCTAACCATGGTTTGAACTGATTGCCTGTAATCCTTAATCAATCGTTGCACTTTTAATGCTTGTTTCGTGCCATGTTTGGGCATTGGAAGCAGAATTTCCGCGAGATCTTGAGTCTTTATACGATTGTGGGAAGCCGAAGTGCCAGACGTAAGGCTTTTTATCTGGTCATGCACTGGATCCGAAAGAAGCAAGTAAGCAACTAAGTATGGATCAACGCCTTTCTTAGGAGTCATGACTTCAAATTCTGAAGAGCATAATGTCTTTTTACCGAAGTCAGGCATAACAAATACACGAGGGATTCTCGGATTGATTTTTGAAAATAGAATATCATTTGGCTTCACTTGTATGCCAGGTGTCTTAGGTTTATAACTTTCTATACCTTTGATATCTAGCACACCTTCACTTATAACATGCAATACGCTGACAAATAGGGACTGCTCATTGTAAAGTTCATTCTCCCGATCGTCATTCACGAAATCGACTAAACTTGATAATGGTATTGGTTTAACACTAGACGATTTCTCCAGTTGTTTTATTGCCTTGTACCGCATTGAATTATAGTGATTTGGTGTCCATGGATTATCTATGAATTCGTTATAAGTCACACTGACACTAGAGGGAGACTCTAGGATAATTTTCGTTTGGCCTCTGCTTTTGATTTTTATAAACGTTTCATACGCACTTAATATTGCTGGCAAATCGTTTTCACCCTTGCTGATTTTTACCTGTACCCCTTTTCGCGTGCCAACTTCATAGCCAAGATTTTCACTTTTTGCTATGAAAGCGGATTTTATTAATTTGTTTGTGCGCTCCTTTACTAAGTATAGAATGCACGTCTTTGTTCTTGTTCCGGCTTGTGCAAAAGCGACAGATGGGAGTTCAATTACAGCACGAACAGTTGCTGACTCCTTCAAACGTTGTCGAAGTAAAGCAGCAAGACCTCTCACAGACACTACACTGTCGGGGACTATAATTAACAACCTACCACCTTCTTTAAGAAGTGCCATATCTCTATCAACAAACAGAAGCTCGGAATCGATGCTTTGCAGTTTATTCGCCAATGATGCAAATATTGGTAAATTTCTATTACCGAACGAAATGACATCATTTCGACTAAATTTCGCCCCAAAGGGAGGATTTGTAAGTATAAGATCGGCAACACCGTTAAACTCTGACAATGGTGATTTAGCAGATAATGAATTTCCTATAGTGATTTGATGGTCAACTGCCTCAAAGAGGGCAAGGTTTATATTTGTAAGACGTGTCATTCGTTCTACCTTATCTTGTCCTATCAGCTTAATACGACTGTTAGCAAACATCGGAAGGCTATGAGCCTTATGATAAAAAGATGTAAGAAAAGAACCAACACCACACGTAGGGTCTATTAGAACAAAAGAGCCTTTGCTAATTGCATTCTCATTTACTAAATCTTTTATCGCAATGTTCACCATAAAATCCACGATCTCTGGTGGAGTCATGTATTGTGCATCTTCGATATTGCTTCTAAAGTTATCTCGAACAAAATGACCGAATGCCTCATTAAGAACATCGAAGGGGTTGGCTAGCTTTTTATTTGTTAAAGCAGCATCGACTGCTGTTTGCACGAGCATAATTAGTGTTTTAGCGAGAACTTTATCGCCTTTTCTTAACAATAGTGAGGCCTTTGCACCAAAGATTGATGAGCCATCTTGATTCCTATATTCCTTCAGGTTCTTGGCTTCATTGAAACTTGACTGCAACTCACTAATTAATTTCCTATCATCAGCACTTGCTTTAGGGAAATGCTCTATTAAGCCCCGTTTAAAAGCTAAGTACGTTGCAATTAATTTTACGACCTCATCTAGTTTAGCATTTGAATCATCAAAACGACCCGTTTGGTGAAAGAGTTCTCGCATTTCACTAAGGGCTTTGTAAATAGCAGAATAGCTTGCATTCAGTGGAGATTGGTCAAAAAGATCACTCATGATTTCTCCTCATTAACAAATGGAATACCAAATTTTTACGATTATAATCAAATTTGGTGTCTATAGCAAGTTGATTTATTCTCTTTTTTGTTGGATACTTGCGCATGTCCGATCTCTCTCTGAGATTAGGTAAGACAATTAAACTGAAAAGAACAAACCTGGGTCTTTCACAGGAAGCACTCGCAGCTATCGCAGGAATAAACAGAACATATCTTGGAGAAATAGAACGCGGTGAAGTAGAGGTCTCGGTGGCCACTCTGGATAAAATAGCGTCTGGTTTGCATGTCGAGTTATCGGAATTTTTCAAGTTATATGAAGAAACAGAATAACTATCCTCCTGAGATAGTACACGCTCTAGAACTACTCGATATTCATTACAGTTCATTTTACCGAGTAACTCACATTGCCAAAGAAACGGGCCATCCAGTCCCTGTAGATACTAGAGCCTGGTCTCAAATTTTAGCAAGCGTTCTCAGTGGAATAAAAGGAATTGAACGCCAAAAAGGCGCTGATCTTGGTGACGGATCAGATGTAAAAGGTGCCATTACTTGGGAAGCCATTGATACGCCAAGATTCAATGGTGTTATCAAGGCTGGCACAAAGTCAGCAACGTCTGACCGGATAGAATCGTTAGATAACATACCCTTCCTTTTCTTGGTTCTTTGGGATCACAATGAGTTAAATAAAAAACCAAGGTGTAGAGTTTGGTGCGTCAGGCCTCAGCATGACACACTATTCCGAAAAATGTGTGCATCCTGGTATGAAGCGAGGGCAAAAGGCAAAATCGTGAGCAGTAATTTTCAGCTGCACCCTCCGCGTAATTTGAATTCGAATATTATAAGAAATACCCTTGGCATATTTGAATACCCCTTACTCTTTTGTGCCGAACACGATAAGGACGGTTTTGATTTAGTTGAATATAATCCAAATGTGCTTAAAAACGGTCTTTGTCATAAAACAAAAGATCAATAAATCGGATTAGAGCGAAATATCGCGCCTAAGTACGGATTATTAATTCAAGGTTTTACCCCCTACTTGCACATGTCCAACCTCTTTCTGAGATCAGGTAAGAAAATAAAACAAAAACGAACTAGCCTTGGTCTTTCCCAAGAAGCACTCGCAACTATTGCAGGAATAAGCACAACATATCTCGGGGAAATAGAACGCGGTAGAGTTCAGGTCTCAACGGCTACTCTAAGTAAAATAAATTATGGTTTAAATGCAAATTCTCAGAGTTATTTAAATTGTCTGAAGAACCAGGGACGAATAAAACTAGATGCACTTAAGCTACTCAACATTCATTATGAGTCATTTTACCGAGTGAGTCCTTTTGCTAATAAAACTGGTCATCCGGTTCCTGTAGATACTAGAGCTTGGTCTCAGATATTAGCAAGCATTTTGAGTAGAATACAAGGAATTAAGCGCAAAAAAGGCGCTGATCTTGATGACGGATCAGATGTAAAAGGTGCTAATACATGGCAAACCATTAGTACCGCGAGATTCAATAATGTTATCACAGCAGGAACAAAGTCAACCGCATCTGGCGCCATTAAACTACTAAATAAAACACCCTACTTTTTTCTAGTTCTATGGGATCATCGTAAGGAAATCCGTAAGAAAACTGAAAGACCAAGATGCAGAGTCTGGTGCATCAGGCCTCAGTATGACAAGTTGTTTAGGAAATTGTGTGCATCGTGGTATAAGGCTTGGGAAAAAGGGAAATTATCTAAAGCTAAGGGAAAAGGGAACAAATCTAATGCCAAGAAAAAAAAGATTATTATATGCGACAATTTTCAGCTCCATCCTCCACGAGATAAAAATACAAATATTATAACAAATGATCGTGGCAATTTTAAGTACCCTTTACTCTTCTGTGCCGAATACTATAAGAATAAAAGCCGTTATAACTTAGTTAAATATAATCCAATCGTTCTTAAGAATGGCAAATTAAGACGAATTTAACACGCACTAAAAGGTTTGAGGGCATGGGCGTGACACATTGCACTACATTTTATTTAGAATCATGTTCTGTCCTTTTTTTCAATAATCAATAAATAGAGACCGATACCTAACACGCAGAGAATAATTATCCATCCGAGTGGCCTAATTTCCCATCCTGAACCATTCATTTATTTTTCCTCCTGTATTCCGATTGATTTTGCTTGTGCCGCGGTAAATATCCGTTTTTCGCATTCAGGGCAATATACGCCTGAATGACGTACACCAAAAATAAAATCCCACTCCTGTAATATTTTCGCTTCTTTGCCCCTAAGCTGAAAACCGCACCAAGGACAGTTATAATAGCCTGACTTTTTCTCCTGGCAGAAAGGACAATCCAAATTCCCACAACCTACAACGTCGAAATACTGCAAACGATTTTGTCCTTTCTCGGTCAAAGAATATCCTGATCCTGAACGCTCTAAAAGGCCTTGTCGTGTTAAATGCGAAATATAAGACCTAGCTGTACCTGGGGAATAATTAAACTCATCTACAATATGCTGAGAGCGAATTGTTTTATTGTCTCTTACAAGCAAAAGTGTCTGATGTTTGTTCGTTTTCATATTCAATCTCCTTTAATTAGCGTAATGATTGCACTTAATTTTTTCAAAATGCAATTTTACGACTAATATACAAAGAGAAATTGAATATTAACAGTCTGTAAAATACAGCTTATTTTATTGATTTTTCCAGACAGGCAAAAAGGAAGTAGTTGAGTAAGCTAGTTTGTTTTTTGTACTCGCACTTACGCAGAGCTTTTTCACTGCTAGGTTACTCACTTTTTTGTGCAGCTAGGAAATCTGGACGCGGAGCCATTCCTGCAACCAAACTGGTAACGCAATAATAGCGGCGGCATATGGTTGGTTGATATCAACGGCGTAATCCGGAAATTTTAATGATGTTGTCCCTCCCCCTTCAGCATGTTTCGTGTGGCTTAAGCTTACATCCCCTATCTGTTCTAATACAGGTTGTGGGGCAGGAATTGTTTGAGATTTCCCTATATGAATTTCCCCTGGCTGTGCCGGAGCGCCGCCAGTTAAACCCAGGGGCGCTCCCTGAATAAGCCTCGTAGCGTGTTTAATTTCAACAAGCGGTTCTTGTCCAGCCAGCGGGCCATGCTTTCTAACACGCTTTAAAATCGATCTACGGACTTGTAACACATCCTTAAGCCATTCCTCGCGAACTTTTCCATTCTCAATTGCAGGCCAGATTTGATCATTTGGAGATAATGTTTCTTCTAAGTCTGTTTTCATTTGACTTCGATATTTATTCTCACTTACCTCTTGATTCAGGGTATTTTTAAGAAGACCTTGAGCTACTTCAGTGGCGTGCTTTTTCGCCTCTTTTCTCAATTGTCCCAAAATAGTTCTTACCTCTACGGCGGGAACGTTGCGTTTTAATAAAATGCTAATGAGTTTTGACAAAAACTCAGAAGTAGGTTGTTTACCCTGGATGAGTAAGTCTCTTCTCACTATGTAACCTAACCAGAAGGCCCATCGTGCCGTTTTGGGAGCGCCTCTCTTCATTCCAAATTGAGTCTGGCTTATTATCGCTTCTTGGGGATAATGGAATATATGTCCTTTGTCAGAGGACATGATCAAATTGGCAAAAGAAAGACGGCATAAGGCCCCCTCTTGGCAGAGCCAGTCATAAATTGACTGTTCATTGACACCTGAGTGTTGAAGCAATGAGTAAATTTTTTTTAAATCTATGTTCTTAAGATATTGTTGATACCATTCCGTCATTCCGTTTACCCCGTCTGTAAAAATCCTTCGAATTAAGCCTTTTTCACAGACTTTCTTGAAAACAATTCATACGCTATTATACGCACATGAGCAACAATAAACAATACAGACAAACAAGAAATGATGATGGACTAATTAGCGCAAAAGAAGCGGGTGAACGCCTGGGCTTGTCTTTCTGGACTCTTTACGCTTGGGCGCGAGCTGGCCGGATCGCTTATGTTCAGCTAGGGAAGCGAAAACTTTTTGATCCGCGAGATATAGAGGCCCTTATTGACAGCCATAAGGTTAAAACTACTGAAGGAGTTTAAGCATGGGAATCGAGAAAATATGGTCATATACCTATGACCCTTTAAAAGAGTTGTCAGAGCGTCATTTGAAACAGCTTCAAGAAGAAAGCGGTTTGTCTCTTGAAATATTGCAATCTGCCAGACCTTTTTCTTTGAAGAGCCGTTTTGTTTCTGAAATGAAGCTCAGAAATAATATTTTAGACCGTCTGAATCTCCCTCGTGGCTACAATAATGATTTGCTTATTTTCCCATATCCGCATTATGGGGACATTTTCCGAGCAAGGCTTGACGTTCCCGAAAAAGATAAAGAAGGTAAAGATATCCGTTATAAGCAGCCTCGTAAGCAACGCAATGTCCCGTATAGGATAGAACCGATTACAAATAAACATGATGGAATTATCTGTATAACTGAGGGAGAAAAGAAGTCTCTTGCCCTTGCTCAAGCGGGCTTTTATGTCATAGGTTTCGGCGGGGTATGGAATTGGCGGGACAAGTCATCTATTACCGGCGTTATCCCTGATTTTGAAGACTACGACTTATCAGGCAAGACCGTAGCAATTATATTTGATAACGATATCGCCATAAACAAAAATGTACTAAGCGCAGAAGATAGCCTTGTTGATTTTTGCCATGATCGGGGAGCTGCCGAAGTACTTCGAGTCAGAATCCCTTACTCTTCGGGCCATAAAATAGGAATTGATGATTATTTTAGTGAATTTGGCACTGACAAAATAACCCATTTGCTTAATACAGCTATTTCTGAAAAAGGGTTTATTTCTGGGCTGGAACTAAAACGGCTTTCTCTTGAACCAAGTTCAATGCTTACCCCCTTCTTACCGGAACGCTCCTTGGTCTTGGTTGCTGGTGTGCCAGGAGCCGGGAAAACGGAGTTTTTGATACAACAGGCAGTCGAAGCCGCAGGCTATGGGCGTGTTCTATATTATCTGAACGAGGGCGGTAAATATAATCTTCAGCAACGCCAAAATGCTTATTGCCAGGATGACGACGTTCTTAAGAATATATATTGGGAATGTCGGCGCGGTTTGTTTTTTGCCGATCCTAACGGAATCATTCGATTTGAACGTGTTTTAAAAACTCATAAACCCGCAGTTGTAATCATTGATCCTGGGCCTGATGCCTTTGGAGAAGAAAACGATGCGGCGGCGCTCAAAGAACCTTTGAATCAACTGTATCAACTTACTGAAAAATATGAATGTTGTATCGTTTTGAGTTGGCACTTTTCAAAAATGCCGTCATTTACGGGCGTTTACTCTTTTAGGGGATCATCTGCTATAGCTGGTAAGATGGATATTATTTACGACATAACGGCTTCAGAAAATAAGCGGTACTTAAAGCTGGACAAGTTACGCCTTGACTGTGAGGGTTTGCATCAAGGGCAAAAGTGGATGATGGAAATTGAGTCTAACGGAACAGAAAAGGAAATGAAATTTATTGATATTCAAGAAGCTGTTGAGGCTCGAAATGAAAAGAAACAAAAATGTCTCTCTGAGGCTCTCTCAAGGTTCGTTCCTGGAACTGAATACGCGGCCCCTGAAATTATGAAGACTATCTTGGAATCTTTTAATGGAGAAATAAAAGAGACAACGGCAAAAAACTATCTTAAAACAATGCAAAAAGCTCAGGAATTCATTCTTGTAAAGAAACACAGAGGGAGCAGTCCTGCCATATATCGCAGGGCAGAATTGAAATAGGCTATGGGAATTGTCGTCAGCAACAACCCCTATATATAGGGCTTACTGACGACGACAAATTTTTATGAAACCAGTAATCAAAGAATCATCGCCGAAATGTTCGACATGCTACTGGGCAGAAATCTGCATGCTGACGACATTGATGCGCAAAGAATGTGGTGGGCCATTTATCGATGAGGCAGCACATCTTGAATACATTAAGAAAAACATTGCAGCTAAAAAAAGAATGGGAAGATGGTGAAGGATATGTGGATAACCGTTAAAGAGGCAGCCAGTTTCCTGAACATAAAGGAAAAAACAATATATTCTCTCGTAACTCAAGGATTAATCCCCCATTATCGTATCGGGAAAATGGTTCGTTTTAATAGAGACGAGCTTGAGAGCTGGATGAGAACAAAGAAGGCCGGATCAATCAAAACACAGGTTGCCAAAATCGTCAGATCGGCTTATACTCCCACTCATGGGAGACCAGACCACCTCAAGAAGGAGGTGGGCTAATGCTCTATAAGAGGGGCAAGGTCTGGTGGATTAGAATCAAGAAAAACAAAAAGGAGTTAAGGAAGTCAACAGGTACAAACAGCAAAGAACGGGCAAGAAGAATAGAATTACAAGTTTTAAATGAAATAGAAGAAGGCCGTTGGTTCAACAATGAGGCCAGAAGACGGACATTCGAGGAACTTCGATACCGATATATGCACGAGCATTCCACGGTTCACAAGTCACCGAAATCCGTTATACGAGACGAATCTTCTTTCAAACATTTGTCAGCCTTCTTTGGTGGGCTTGTCCTGTTAGAACTGACACCTGCTAGAATCTCTGAGTACAAATCACTGAGAAGAAGCCAAGAAGCTAAAACAGCCACGATAGCAAGAGAGCTAGAAGTTCTTAGACATGCCTTAAACCTAGCTCTCAAGGAATGGGAGTGGATCGAAAGAAATCCGTTTGAGAAGGTGAGGATTGACAAAGCCCACAACACGCGCGAACGGTGGATTACTTTCGAGGAAGAGCAACGTTTGTTAGATGCGTCTCCGGCTTGGCTAAGAGAAATAATCGTTTTTGCTCTTAATACTGGTATGAGACAAAACGAGATTCTTTCTCTCCAATGGCCTGAGGTTGATCTCTTCAGACGGACAGCAACGATCCTTCTCACAAAGAACAAAGAGAAGAGAACCGTCCCGCTCAATCAAACGACTGTAGAGCTTCTCAAGGCTAAGAATAAGATAAGAAGTATTTCGGGTTATGTATTCGTCTCTGAGGTAGCTTCCAAGATAGATGCACGAAACCTTCTCAGGGCTTATTTTTCAGCGAGGGAAAAAGCAAATCTAGCAGATGTTCGCTTTCACGACCTTCGGCACACCTTCGCTACAAGGCTTGTGCAGTCTGGTATCGATCTTTATGTGGTGAAAGAGCTTCTTGGCCATAAAACAATTACAATGACCATGAGGTACGCACACCACTACCCTGAGTCTCTCAGGCACGGTGTCGAGGTTTTAGATACCTGGGGGGCACAAAAAGGGGCACAGGCCAAAGAAAAAGGGGCTACAGTTTTAGCCGTAACCCCTTGATAAGTTTGGTAGCGGGGAGAGGATTTGAACCTCTGACCTTCGGGTTATGAGCCCGACGAGCTACCGGACTGCTCCACCCCGCGATGAGATGTGCATATTATATGACAC
>Ga0187777_10003075_pt1 | contig 10670 bp, 10 predicted proteins | sample 1015_Q2_SP5_10_M_FD_132416 | JGI IMG/M metagenome (GOLD analysis project Ga0187777, IMG submission 132416) | Tropical peat soil microbial communities from peatlands in Department of Meta, Colombia - 1015_Q2_SP5_10_MG | ecosystem: Environmental > Terrestrial > Soil > Wetlands > Peat | place...
ATCGTAATCGGCGGCGGGTTCGCCGGCTTGAGCGCGGCGGTGCGCCTTGCCGGCCGGGGTGCGCGCGTGCTCGTGCTCGAGGCAAAGAGCCGGCTCGGCGGACGGGCGACGGCCTTTCGCGATCGCGACACGGGCGAGCTCGTCGACAACGGCCAGCACGTGCTGCTCGGCTGCTACCGCGACACGTTCCAGTTCCTGCGCGAGATCGGCGCCGAGAACAACGTGCAGCTGCAGCGCGACCTCGCCGTCACCATGGTCGACGCCAGCGGGCGCCGATCGCGCCTGTCCTGTCCGCCGCTGCCTTCGCCGCTTCATCTGCTCGCGGGCATCGTCGAATGGGAGGCGCTGGACTGGCGCGACAAGTGGGCGGCGCTCGCCATGGCGAGACCGTTGCGGCTGGCGCGCCGCGAGCTCGCCGGCGACGCCGTCGCGGCGGCGTCGCCGGGCGAGACAGTCGACGCCTGGCTGATTCGGAACGGACAGACCGCGCGCATCCGCGAAATGCTGTGGCACCCGCTCGCGCTGGCGGCGCTCAACCAGCCGGCCGACGTGGCGGCGGCGCCGCCATTCGCACGCGTGCTCGCCGAGATGTTCGGCGGCGATCCGCGGGCCGCGGCCATCGCGCTGCCGACCAGGCCTCTCGATGAGATGTACGCAGCGCCGGCGCGTGAGTACATCGAAAGCCGCGGAGGGGCTGTCAGGACCGGCGCGCTGGCGCGCGTCATCGTCGAGGGTGGACGCGCCGTCGGCGCGGCGGCTGACGGCGAACGGTGGGCCGGCGCCGCGGTCGTGTCCGCCGTGCCGTGGCACGCGCTCGCCGCGTTGTTCGAGCCGCCGCCGGCCGCGCTGGCCGACACGATCGCGCGGGCGTCTCGGATGGCCTCGTCTCCGATCGTGACCGTCAACGTCTGGTTCGATCGGGCGGTTCTCGACGAATCGTTCGTCGGCCTGCCCGGCCGCGCCATGCAGTGGGCGTTCGAGAAGCGCCTGATGTTCGGGTCGGGTGGAACGTACGTCTCGCTGGTGTCGAGCGGAGCGTCCGAGCTCGCCGCAGCGTCGAATGAATCGCTGATCGCCGTCGCGCAGACGGAGCTGATCGAGGCTTTGCCGGCTGCCCGCTCGGCTCGTGTCATCCGCGCCACCGTCGTGCGCGAGCCCAGAGCGACCTTTTCGCTCGCGCCAGGACAGCCCGGGCGGCCGGAGGCTCGTACGGCGCTCGCCGGGTTCGTCCTTGCCGGCGATTGGACCGCCACCGGACTGCCCGCTACGATCGAAGGCGCCGTCCGCTCGGGACACAAGGCAGCGGCGCTCGTACCAATGAAATGAACTCGATCGTCGTCCACTACAAAGAGCTCGCGCTCAAGGGCCGGAACCGTCCGTGGTTCATCCAGCTGCTCGTGCGCAACCTGAAGCTCGCGCTGACGGGCCTTGGCGCCGGCCGCATCCGTCCGGTCATGGGCCGCATCGAGGTGGAGCTCGGCCCGGACGCCGACTGGCCGGCCGTACGCGAGCGCGTCGGACGCGTCTTCGGCATCGCGAACTTTTCGTACGCGAGCCGCGGTCCGCTCGAGTTTCAGCCGCTGGCCTCGGCCATTCTTCAGGATCTCGGGGACCGGCACCATCCGGAATCGTTCCGCGTGTCCGCCCGCCGCGCCGACAAGCGGCTGCCGTTCACGTCGCCGCAGCTCGAGCGGGAAGTCGGCGGCCTGATCAAGCAGGCGACTGGCTGGCGCGTCGACCTCGACGATCCGGCGCTGACGGTTCACGTCGAGGCGCTGACCGATCACGCGTTCTACTTCTTCGGAAAGGAGCCCGGCGCCGGCGGGCTCCCGACCGGCACCGGCGGACGTGTCGCGTGCCTGCTGTCGGGCGGCATCGATTCGCCGGTTGCCGCGTTCCGGATGATGCGCCGCGGCTGCTCGGTGCTGCTGATTCACTTTCACAGCTATCCGACCTTGTCGCGTGCGTCGCAGGAGAAGGTCCGCGAGATCGCGGCGCTGCTCACCAGGTACCAACTCCGCTCCCGTCTGGTTCTCGTCGCGTTCGACGAGCTGCAGAAGCAGGTCGTGCTCGCGGTTCCGCCCGAGCTGCGCGTCGTCATCTACCGCCGCTTGATGCTGCGGATCGCCGAACAGATCGCGCGGCGATGGGGGGCGCGCGCCCTTGTCACGGGCGAAGTGATCGGGCAGGTCGCTTCTCAGACGCTCGACAACATGACGACGATCGCCGGGGCGACGGCCATGCAGGTGCTGCGGCCGCTCGTGGGAATGGACAAAGATGAAATCGCCGGCGAGGCTGAAAAGCTCGGAACGTATCCGATTTCGATCATTCCCGATCAGGATTGCTGTCAGCTTTTCACGCCACGGCACCCTGGTACACGGGTGACGCCGGCTCAGGCCGCGGAAGCCGAAGCGCCGCTGCCGATTGATGCCATGGTGAACGCCGCGGTCGCCGCGGCGCAGGCTGAGGATTACGGTTTCCCGATGCTAAAATATCCGGCCGCGAGGAAATGATGGCTGTCCAACAAGTGAACAAGATCGAAGACATTCTCGGCGCCGACGCCGCGCCGCTGCTGCAGCACCAGTGCAAGACGATTCCCAGGGATCAGCTGCACCTGCCGGGGCCCGACTACGTCTCGGAGAATTACGGCGGCTCGGACCGGCCCGCGCGCGTGCTGACGAGCCTTCAATCGATGCTCGACCACGGACGGCTGTCGGGCACCGGCTACGTCTCGATCCTGCCGGTCGACCAGGGCATCGAGCACTCGGCCGGAGCGTCGTTCGCTCCGAACCCGATGTACTTCGATCCCGAGAACATCGTGAAGCTGGCGATCGAAGGCGGCTGCAACGCGGTGGCCTCGACGCTCGGCGTGCTCGGCGCGGTCGCGCGGAAGTACGCGCACAAGATTCCGTTCATCCTGAAGTTCAACCACAACGAGTTCCTGTCCTACCCCAACTCGTTCGATCAGATCCGCTTCGCGAACATGCGTCAGGCGTTCGACATGGGCGCCATGGGCGTCGGCGCGACGATCTACTTCGGCTCCGAGGAATCGAAGCGACAGCTTCAGGAAGTGACCGAGGCATTCAAGCAGGCGCACGACCTCGGCATGTTCACGGTGCTCTGGTGCTACCTGCGGAACCCGGCATTCAAGACGAAGGAAGCGGACTACCACCTCGCCGCGGACTTGACGGGACAGGCCAACCACCTCGGCGTGACGATCGAGGCCGACATCATCAAGCAGAAGCTGCCCGAGACCAACGGCGGTTTCACCGCGCTGAATTTCGGCAAGACCAGCAAGAAGGTCTACTCGGATCTGACGACGGACAACCCGATCGATCTGACGCGCTACCAGGTGGTGAACTGCTACATGGGCCGCGCCGGCCTCATCAACTCCGGCGGGGCGTCGTCGGGCGAGAGCGACCTGAAGGAAGCGGTGCGCACGGCCGTGATCAACAAGCGCGCCGGCGGGATGGGGCTGATCTCGGGCCGCAAGGCATTCCAGCGGCCGATGAAGGAAGGCGTCGGCCTGCTGAACGCGATTCAGGACGTGTATCTGAGCCGGGAGATCACGATCGCGTAACGGCGGACCTGAAGGTCCGCCCTGCATTCATCAAGCTCTGACTGGATGGCGCACGCCGGCGAGGTAGTCGCGCATGGCGTCGCGCGTGCTTTCGAACGCGAGCTCGTCCCACGGGATCTCCGCCTCTGCGAAGGCGGCGATCTCCAGCGACTCCTCATCAGCGCAGAGAATCCCCGACAGCGCCGTCGCGGCGTAGACGACGATGACGGCCGTGCGGCCTTCATACGAGTAGATGTTGACGAGGCCGTCGAGCCTGACGAGCAGGCCGGACTCTTCGCGCGCCTCCCGGAGCGCGGCAGCGGTCAGCACTTCGCCCCGATCGACGAAGCCGCCGGGGAACACCCACTTTCCATAGCCGGGCTCGATCGCCCGCTTCACGAACACGAGCCCGTCGTCGGCCGTCCGGATGATCGTGCCGACCGCGATCTTCGGGTCCAGGTAGAACACGAACGAGCAGTCGACGCAGACGAGGCGCTCGGGCTCCGACGGTTTGAATCGCCGCGGATGCAGCCGACCGCCGCACTTGGGGCAGTGGCGGTAGGCCGACGACTCGTCGTGAGGGTCCACCCTATAATTATGGGCGATGTCGATTTTGAAGGTCGCGCGCATGGGCCATCCCGTGCTGCGGCAGAAAGGGCGCACGCTGGACCGTCGCGATATCAAGACGCCCGCGGTGCAGAAGCTCATCGACGACATGATCGAGACGATGCGCGAGTACCACGGCGTCGGGCTGGCGGCGCCGCAGGTGCACGAGGCCGTCCGGCTGTTCGTCGCCGCGCTCGACGCCGGCGAGGAAGGGGAGCCGGGCGAACCGATCGTCGTCATCAACCCGGAGATCACCGTGGTCGGCCCCGATGTCGTCGAGGACTGGGAGGGCTGCCTGAGCATTCCGGACATCCGCGGCCGCGTTCCGCGTGCGCGCGAAATCAAGGTGCGCGCGCTCGACCGGAACGGTGAACGTCTCGACCTCTCCGCCCGCGACTTCCCGGCGCGCGTCATCCAGCACGAGACCGATCACCTCGACGGCGTCCTGTTCTTCGATCGGATGCGAACGCTCGAGTCGCTCGCGTTCCTCGACGAGTACTCCAGATATTGGACGAAGGACGAATGAACGTCCTCGTCACCGGCGGCGGCCGCGGGATCGGTCGCGCCATCGCGCTCGCCTTCGCCGAGCCCGGGGCGACCGTCGTGATTGCCTCGCGCACGAAGTCCCAGATCGACGATGCCGCGGCCGCGATCGCCCACAAGGGTGCGCGGCCCGTGCCAGTCGCCGTCGACATCACGGACGAGACCGCGATGGCGGCGGCGTTCGAGCGACTCCGGCGAGACGTCGCCGCGCTCGACGTCGTCGTGAACAACGCCGGAATCGGCGGCGGTCAACCGATCGACCGGACGTCGACGGCCGAATGGCGCCGGATCGTCGACACGAACGTCTGGGGGTCGTTTCTCGTGACGCGGCACGCCTTGCCCCTCCTCGGCGACGGCGGCCGGATCATCAACATGTCATCGGTGCTCGGCCGGTTCGGCGTTCCGGGCTACACCGCGTACTGCGCGTCGAAGCACGCGGTCATCGGCTTCACGCGCGCGCTCGCGCTCGAGCTCGCCGATCGCGGCATTACCGTCAACGCGATCTGTCCGGGCTGGGTGGACACGGAAATGGCGGCTCAGGGAATGACGAGCGGCGCCGAAGCGATGGGGATCACGTTCGAGGAGTTCCGTGCGCAAGCGATCGGACGGGTGCCGATCGGGCGGATCATCCAGCCGGACGAAGTGGCCAGCCTGGTGAAGTTCCTCGCCTCGCCGGCCGCCGCGGCCATTACCGGCCAGACCTACAACATCTGCGGCGGACAGACGATGGACTAGCTTCTCGCTTCTCGTTTCTTCTCCAACGCCCTTTCCGATTGCAGCCGCTCCAGCTCCACCTCGGAGTGATCCGCGAAGATCATGGCGTCGGCGATCGCGTGATGCCCCGCGACGTTTCGAATCGCGTCGTGCATCAGCTGGCAGACGCGACGGTAGGCGGGATGGCCCTGCGGCGCCGTGCGAAGCTCGATCACGTGCATCGCTTCGCGGGCGTTCATGTCCATGTAGAAGCGCACGCGATATCCCATCACCACCGCGTACGGGGCAACGTCGCGCAAGCCGGCCGCGGCAAGGTTTTCGTAAAGCGCCGCTGACTCGTCCATGACGCGCCGCCAGTCCTCAGCGGCCCCGACCTCGTGCAGCGCTTCGGGCTCGTTGTAGCCGAAGCGGGTGCTGAGCGGCTGCCACTCGATCGTGAGCAGCCGGTGACGCTGCAGATCGCGAAACGCGCCGTAGTCCGTGAGAACGTCGAACCGATAGCTGGTTCGCTCGAACGCCCGGCCCGGCTTGTGCCGGCGGTTCGTCCGCTCGCCGGCGTACGCGCGGATGAGCGCCGCGCGGTCGGATGTCGACAGACGGCGGACCATGGCCAGCAGCTGGTCGTCCGGCAGATCGGAAAACGGATACAGGGCCGCGGCCGCGACCTTCAGCTCGCCGTCCGGATCGAAGCTCGTGAGCGTCACCTCGCCGCGCGGCTCGGCGTCGACGTCCGCGAGGAAGCCGTGCGCCGCGCTGCCGAAGTGACGACGTGTCGCGCGCAGGTGCTCGATGGTCGTGCCGCCGCGGTTCGGCTGATCGACCCGCGTCAGAAACGCCGGAATGACCTGCCGCAGCTCGTCGAGCATGACCGCCGCCGCGGTGCGCGCCTCTTCGAGCGGATGCGCGAACATCCGCATGAGCAGGGCCTCGTATGCCTGGCCGGTGCCGAACAGCCCCACGTTCGACGTGGTCGCCGCCGGGAGCAGGCCGCGAAGCGTGTCGAGCGCCTTCGCGCGGATCACCGCCTTGTACACCCCGTCGGAGTCCTCGGGCGATTTCGGATACTTCGCGCGGAAGTGCGACTCGAGCGACGGAATCCAGCGTGCGTAGGTCTCGAACGCACCATCGAGCGTGTCGATGAACGACGCTCGGAGCGGCGACCTGTCGAGCTCGGCCGGCACGTGGTACTTCCATCGCCCTTCCGGCCGGTCGGTGTAGGGCACGTACCGGGTCGACTGCTCGAGATAGGCCATCAGACGGCCCCACTCGAGCACCTTGGTCAGCACGTTCGACACACCTTCGCACGCGAGGTGCGCGGCGCCGAGCTGCGCGATCGAGTCGTCGCCGTACTCGTTCAGCACGCGCGCATAGAGCTTGTCAGCGCGGGTCTCCCCGCCGTGGTGTCCGGCTCTAGCCGGACCCTCGCCATTGTCCGGCTGAAGCCGGACGCGACGTACGTCTCCGACATCACCGATGAACTCGTCCAGAAACAATCGCCGCAGCGATTTCGCGGAACGCGAGTACCGCGCGAAGAGGGCGCCCTTCACCGTTTCCGGCAGGTTCCTCAGCGCAAAGATCGATTTGTCGGTGTTGGTGAAGAACGGCGAGAGCGCGCGCGCCTCGTCGGCGGTGAACGTTTCCAGCATGCGCCGGAGAAGTATCACATAATCGACGGATGGCCACCGCGGCCGCACCCGCCGTCGTCGAGGCGCTCGCAGACCTTCTCTGCGCCTGCCGACGTAATTCCCACGTTCTCGCCAGCGTCCGCTATAGTCTCTGAATTCCTATGGCGGTCATGGCGGCCATCGTGGCCGCGCTGCTCGCGGTCGTCGCCTGGCGCGAGGTCGTCGCCCGAAGGACGATTGCGTCGCTGACGCGAAAGCTCCGGGAAAAGGAAGCCGACCGCGACGCCCGCGAGAGGCTGGCGACCGTCGGCGAGTTGATCTCGGGTCTGGCTCAGGAGCTGAAGAGCCCGCTGCAAGGTGTCATCGGCAATACTGAACTGATTCTCGCGACGCCGCACGGCCATGAAGAAGCCGAAGGGCTGCGGGAGATTCAGGAGAACGCCGCGCGGGCGGCGGGCATCGTGCGGAACCTGCTGGCGTTCACCGAACCGGGCGCGTTGAAGCGCCGGTGGCTCGACGTCAACGACCTGGTCTCCGAAGCCGTCGGCGAGTGCCGGGCCGAGCTCGACGCGGCCGGCGCGAGGGTTGAAATGAAGCCGGCGGAGCGACTGCCGCTCGTGTACGTCGACGGCCGTCAGCTGGAGAAGGTCGTCGCGACGATGCTCGTCGGCCCCGCCGCGTCGCCGCACCGCTCGATGCGCGACCGGCCGCCGATCTCGATCGTGACGCGCCGCGCCGCCGGAAGCGACGATCGGTTGATCGTCGAGCTCAACCATCAGGTGGACGCCGTGACCGACCATGAGGTCTGGTCCGGCGATGTGGCCGCCTGCCGCCGGGTGCTCGAAGCGCACGGCGGCGCGCTGGTCGTGGACGAAGAAGAGGGCGGCGTCCGCTGCCGCCTCGAGCTGCCAGTGACCGCCGTCGGCGCCGCCGCTGGAGGAGTGTGATCCCCATGGAAGACAAGGTCATCGACTACATCAACGTCAACCGCGATCGCTACGTCGACGAGCTGAAGGCGCTGCTCGCGATTCCCAGCATCAGCGCCCTGCCGCAGCATGCGGGCGACGTGAAGCGGTGCGCCGACTGGTGCGCCGAGGAGATGCGGCGCATCGGCCTGCAGAACGTCCGCCTGATCGACACGCCCGGCAATCCGGTCGTCTACGGCGACTGGCTCGGCTCGCCCGGCGCGCCGACGATCCTCTACTACGGCCACTACGACGTGCAGCCGGTCGATCCGCTCGACCTGTGGCAGTCGCCGCCCTTCGAGGCGACGGTGAGGGACGGCGAGATCTACGCGCGCGGATCGGCCGACGACAAGGGGCAGGTGTTCATGCACTTCAAGGCGGTCGAGGCGCACCTGAAGCAGAACGGCCGCCTGCCGGTGAACATGAAGTTCATGATCGAAGGCGAAGAAGAGGTCGGCAGCGAACATCTCGACGACTTCGTCCGCTCGCACAAGAAGGAGCTCGCCGCCGACGTCGTCGTCATCTCCGATTCGCCGATGTTCGCGCGCGGCGTCCCGTCCATGTGCTACGGCCTCCGCGGCCTGGTGTACTTCCAGATCGATCTCAGGGGCAGCAACACGGATCTCCACTCGGGATCGTTCGGCGGAGCGGTCGCAAACCCGGCGTTCGCGCTCTCGCAGATCCTCATGCAGATGAAGGACAAGAGCGGCCGAATCAAGATCCCGGGGTTCTACGATGACGTGCTGCCGCTCAGGCAGGAAGAGCGGGATGCGTGGGCGAAGCTGCCGTTCAACGAGAAGCAATACCGGAAGGATTTCGGCATTCCGAAGGTGACGGGCGAGAGCGGCTACACGACGCTCGAGCGCACGTGGGCGCGTCCGACGTTCGAGGTGAACGGCCTGCTGTCGGGATTCACGGGAGAGGGTGCGAAGACCGTGCTGCCTGCCGTCGCCATGGCGAAGGTGAGCATGCGCCTCGTGCCGAACCAGGATCCGAACAAGATCGCGCAGCTGTTCGAGGACTACGTCAAGAAGATCGCGCCGAAGACCGTGGAGCTGAAGGTGACGCGCATGCACGGCGGCAAGCCGTGGATGACCTCGTTCGACAACCCGTTCGTGCAGGCGGCGGGGCGCGCGATCGAGCGCGGGTTCGGGCAGAAGCCGATCTTCACGCGGGAGGGCGGATCGATTCCGGTGGTGTCGACGTTCCAGGAAGAGCTCGGGCTGCCGTCGGTGCTCTTCGGCGTCGGGCTTCCGGACGAGAACGCCCACGCGCCGAACGAAAAGCTCGATCTCGGGAATTTCCACAACGGCATCATTGCGTCTGCCGTGCTGTACGACGAGATTGCTCACGTCGCCGTACCGGCGTAGTGACGAGGCTCGAATCCATCATCGGCACCCTGCAGAAGTTCTACGGCGCGCTGCCGTCGCCGCCGAGGGATCCCTTCGGGTTGTTCGTGTGGGAGGTGCTGTCGGTCCATTCGACGCCGCGCAAGCGTGACGCGGCGATGGGCGCGCTCCGGAAGAGCCGAGCGCTGACGCCCGATGCGATGGCGCGCGTGCCGCAGAAGAAGCTCGACGAGAGCATCGCGCTCGCGGGCTCCTACCTGGAGCAGCGGATCCGCGCGCTGAAGACCGGCGTCGATCGATTCCGCAGGAACCCGAAGCTGCCGGACGTCATTCGTGGCCCGCTCGTATCGGCGCGGCGCGCGCTGAAGGGGCTGCCGCAGATGGGCGAGGGCGGCGCCTACCGGATGCTGCTGTTCGCGGCGGATCATCCCGTCCTGCCGGTCGACGCGCGAATCAGCCGCGTCGCGCGCCGGCTCGGCTACGGCGCCGACGACCGGTCGTTCCCGCGGACGGCGAAATCGATCCGCGAGGCCGTGTCGCGCGAGCTTCCCGCCTCCGTCGAGGACTACCGCCGCGCGTATCTGTTCCTCGATCACCACGGGGCCGCCACGTGCACGGAGGCCGACCCGCATTGTTCGGTCTGTCCGCTCCTCGAAGAGTGTCCCGAAGGCCAACGGCGTCAGGCCGGCTCCCCTTGACGGTCTATGGGAACGTGTGATGTACTCTCACCCCGAGATCGTCTAGGGGAGAGCGCTGCTTCACGCGTGTATGGCCGTCCGTCAAACCGATTTATTGCAGGGGACGCTGGACCTTCTCATCCTGAAGGTCCTCGGCACCGGCCCGAACCACGGATACGGTATCGCCACGCGGATTCACCAGCTGTCCGGTGAGGTGCTGCGGGTCGAGGAGGGCTCCCTCTATCCCGCTCTGTACCGGCTCGAGCAGCAGGATCTCGTGGAGTCCGAGTGGCGGACGAGCGAGAACAACCGCAAAGCGAAGTTCTATCGGCTGACGCGCAAGGGACGCGGCGCGTCGCAGGCGGAGGCGGACGGCTGGGTTCGTCTCTCGACCGCAGTGACCCGCGTCCTTCGGGCGGTCGAACACGCATCCTGATGTCGATTCGCCTTCCACGCGTCGCTCGCCGCGTGCTCGCGCCGCTCACGTGGCGCGCGAAGGAGCTCGACATGGAACAGGAAATGGCCTGCCATGCCGAAGAGCTGCTCGGCGAGTACAAACGATCGGGCCTGACGGATGCCGAGGCGAGGCTGGCTGTGCGGCGCCGCTTCGGCAGCCCCGTGCGCCTCAAGGA
>Ga0187777_10003077_pt1 | contig 10668 bp, 8 predicted proteins | sample 1015_Q2_SP5_10_M_FD_132416 | JGI IMG/M metagenome (GOLD analysis project Ga0187777, IMG submission 132416) | Tropical peat soil microbial communities from peatlands in Department of Meta, Colombia - 1015_Q2_SP5_10_MG | ecosystem: Environmental > Terrestrial > Soil > Wetlands > Peat | place...
CGACGGCATCGAGCTCGAGAAGGCCGGGCGACCTGCGGTGGTCGTGACCACCACCGAGTTCCGGCCGATCGCGGAGACGATGGCGGCGCACTTCGGCCTGCCGGAGCTGCGCCTCGTCGTGCTGCCGCACCCCATCGGCGGCACCGACCCCGACACGCTCTCCGTGTGGGCCGACGACGCGGTCGACACCGTGCTCGGGCTCTGCACGCGCCGCGCCGCGGCGTGACCGGCGTCGGCATCTCGCTCCACGGCCGCGCCGCGCTCGTCACCGGTGCCGGCGCCGGGATCGGTCGTGCCACCGCGCACGTGCTCGCGCGAGCCGGCGCGTCGGTTGCCGTGAACGACGTCGTCGCCGAGCGGGCGTCGTCGACCGTTGCGGAGATCGTGGACGCAGGCGGCGCGGCGGTCGCGCTGCCCGCGGACGTCACGCAACCCGACCAGGTCGACGCGCTGGTCGACGGGTGTGTCGAACGGCTCGGGAGTCTCGACGTCGCCGTGAACAACGTGGGCATGCTCCGTGGCCTGCCGGCACGCGCGGTCGTCGACCTCGATCCCGGCTACGTCCGCACCGTCGTCGACCAGAACCTCACCGCCACGCTGCTCTGCGCGGCGGCCGAGGCCCGGGCGATGGTCGAGGGAGGGCGTGGCGGGGTGATCGTGCACGTGAGCTCGGGCGAGACGCAGCGCTCGGCGCCGATGCTCAGCGTCTACGCGGCGGCCAAGGCGGCCGTCAACCACCTCACGAGGTCGATGGCGGTCGAGCTCGGGCCCGCGGGGATCCGCGTGCTCGCGGTGGCTCCGGGCACCACGCCGACCGAGCACGTCCGCGCCGTCCTGTCCGACGAGTATCTCGACGCGATCGCGGCCTCCACGCCGCTGCAGCGCGCGTGCACACCCGACGACCTCGCCAACCTGATCCTGCTGCTCGTGTCCGACTACGCGTCGGCCGTCACCGGCCAGCTCGTGCTCGCCGACATGGGTGCGCACCTCGCGCTCCAACGCCCGAATTCCGTCCCCCCACCCCCGAAGTTGCGTCAGCAGCCGACGTATGGGGTCGGTGAGTGACGCAAGTTCGTGGTCGTGCTCACACCAGGCTGTCCACCCACGCCGCGTGGAGGTCGTGGTAGCGGCCGGCGTCGGCGGCGATGAGGTCGGCGGGGGAGCCGTCCTCGACGATGCAACCGTCCTCGAGGACGAGCACACGGTCGGCGATCTCCACCGTGCTCAGCCGGTGGGCGATGATCACCGCGGTGCGGTCGCGGAGCAACGTGCGCAGCGCGCTCTGCACGAGACGCTCGCTCGGGATGTCGAGTGACGACGTCGCCTCGTCGAGGATGAGCACCGCCGGTTGGGCGAGGAACGCTCGCGCGAAGGCGACCAGCTGGCGCTGACCGGCCGACAGCCGTCCGCCGCGCTTCTGGATGTCGGTGTCGTAGCCATCGGGGAGCGCGGTGATGAATTCGTGCGCACCGATCGCACGCGCCGCGGTCTCGACCTGCGCCGGCGTCGCGTCGGGCCGTCCGAACCGGATGTTGTCGGCGACCGTGCCCGAGAACAGGTAGTTGTCCTGCGTGACCATCACCACCGCGCGCCGCAGGTCCTCGTCGGAGAGGTCGCGGAGGTCGACGCCGTCGAGGCTCACGCGCCCGGACGTCGGGTCGTAGAACCGCGCCATGAGGCGCGCGATGGTCGTCTTGCCCGCGCCGGTGGCGCCCACGAGTGCGAGTGTCTGGCCGGCGGGGATGTGGAGGTCGAGGTCGGGCAGGATCTCGACGATCTTGTACGCGAAGTGCACGTGGTCGAACGAGAGCGCGCCCTTCGGGTCGCGCAGCGCGACCGGGTGCTCGGGCTCGGGCACCGCAGGCGTCTCGTCGAGGACGCCCGCCAGCTTCTCGAGCGCGGCGGCCGCGCCCTGGAACTGCGTGTAGAACTGGCTGAGGTCCTGCATCGGGTCGAAGAAGCGGCGCAGGTAGAGCAGGAAGGCGGCGAGCACGCCGACGGTCATCTGGCCCTCGAGCACGCGCTCACCGCCGTAGAGCAGGACGATCACGGTGGTCAGGCGGCCGAGGAACATGATGCCCGTGCCGTACACCGCGCCCAGGCGGTTCGAGGACACGAGCGCCCGGTAGTAGCGGTCGTCGAGCTCGTCGAAGATCTCCTGGTTGCGCGGCTCGCGGCGGAACGCGTGCACGGCGCGGATGCCGGCGAGCGACTCCGTGAAGTGCACGATCACGAGCGCGACCGCCTCCCGCGTCGCGCGGTACGCGACCTCGGCCTTCCCGCGGAACCACCACGTGAGCCCGATGGCGACGGGGAACACCACCAGCACCGCGAGCGCGAGCTGCCAGTCGAGCACGAGGAGGACGACGGTGATCCCGCCGATCAGCAGCACCGCGTTCACGAGGTTCACGAAGCCTTGGTTCAGCAGCTCCGCGATGGCCTCGACGTCGCTCGTGAGCCGCGACTGCACGCGGCCCGACGTGTACCGCTCGTGGAACGACAGGCTCAGGCGCTGGAAGTGGTCGAACACGCGGCTGCGCAGGTCGAAGAGGATGTCCTGGCCGACCCGCCCGGTCACGAGGAAGAAGAGGTTGAACGCGGCCGCGTTCACGATGGTGACGACCACGGAGCCGATGACCACCAGGACGATCGTGGTCTTGTCGCCGCTCCCGCCGGGCATGAGCGGCGGGATGCCGGAGTCGATGGCCACCTCGACGAGCAGTGGCCCCGCGAGCACGCAGAGGGTGCGGATGCCGATCAGGAAGCCCGCCCACACGAGGCTCTTCACGTGCGGGTGCAGGATGAGGCCGAGCAGCTTCCGGCTGCGCTTCCGGAGGAACCCGGCGAGGGTGCCGGTGACGTCGTCGACGTCCTCGACCGCGACGCCGCGCCACGCGTCCTGTTCGTGGCCGCCGTCGGTGCGCGTGGGGTCGATGTCGTCGAGCCCCTCGATCTCCTCCTCCTCGATGGGTCGCTCGCTCGTCGCTCGCTCCTGCTCGATGGGCCGCTCGCGGTGAGCCGGGGTGCCCGGCTCGCTCGACGCTCGCTCCCGCTGCATGGGTCGCTCGCGGTGAGCCGGGGTGCCCGGCTCGCTCGACGCTCGCTCGCGCTGCATGGGTCGCTCGCTCGACGCTCGCTCCTCCTGGAGCAGCCCTTCGTGCTCCTCCTCGAGTGGGAACCTCGGCTCGAACACCGTCACGCGACTCCCACCTCCTCGACGTCGACGTCGTCGATCTCGTCGGAGAGGTCCTCGAGCTCGTCGGCCTCCTGGGAGAGGATCGCCTTGTAGCGCTCGTCGGCGAGCAGCTCGGTGTGTGTGCCGACGGCGGCGACGGTGCCGTCCCACAACAGCGCGGCGCGGTGCGCCAGCGCGACGGTCGACGGGCGGTGCACGACGATGAGCGCGGTCACGCCGTGGAGCACGCGCCGCAAGGCGCGCTCCACGAGCTTCTCGGTGTGGACGTCGAGCGCCGACAGCGGGTCGTCGAGCACGATCACGTGCGGCTCGGCGAGGATGGCGCGCGCGAGCGCGATGCGCTGGCGCTGCCCGCCCGACAGTGTCATGCCCTGCTCACCGATGCGGGTGTCGAGGCCCCAGGGCAGGTCGTGCACGAACTGCGCCTGGGCCACGAGCAGCGCGTCCTCGACGTCCTGGTCGGTCGCGCCCGCGTTGCCGAGGGTGACGTTCTCGCGCACGCTCGCCGAGAACAGCGTGGCTTCCTCGAAGCCGACCGCGACCTGGCGACGGAGCGACCGGAGCGTGGCGTCGCGCACGTCGACGCCGTCGATCGTCACGCGACCCGTCGAAACGTCGTAGAGGCGCGGCACGAGCATCGCGAGCGTCGTCTTGCCGGAGCCGGTGAGACCGACGAGCGCGAGCGTCTCGCCGGGCTCGATCTCGAGGTTCACGTCGCGCAGGACCCGTTCGCCGTAGCCCGGATAGCGGAAGCCGACGCCCTCGAAGCGCACGGACCCGGCCACGTCGCCCAACTCGCGCGCGCCCGGAGCGTCCTGGACGCGTGGCTCGCAGTCGAACACCTCGAACACCCGCTCGGCCGCCGTCGCGGCCTCCTCGGCCATTCCCAGGATCCACCCGAGCGACTCGATGGGCCAGATGATCATGAGGAGGTAGCTCACGAAGGCGACCAGCCCACCGAGCGTCATCGACCCGTCGCCGACCGCGAACGCACCGAACAGGAGCACGCCGGCGAGCGCGAGCCCCGGGAGCACGTTGAGCGCCCACTCGAAGTGGATGATGAGGCGCACGCGCGCCATCGACGAGTCGTAGAGCACGTTCGCCTGGTTGTCGAACCGCTTGCTCACGAAGGCCCGGCGCCCGAACGACTTGATGGCGCGGATGCCGGTGGCGCCCTCCTCGACGAGGGTCGCGAGGTCGCCCTGGTCGTCCTGCACCTTGCGCGACGCCTCCGAGTACCGGCGTTGCAGGACCCGGAGGATGAAGATCAGCGGCACGGCCATGACGACGACCAGCAACACGAGAGGGGCGTTGAGCCGCGCGAGGAGGATGAGCACGACGATCGCGGTGACGCCGTTGATCACGAAGAAGATCGCGCCCCAGCCCACGAAGCGCCGGATCGCCGCGATGTCGCTCGTTGCGCGCGAGAGGAGCTGTCCGGAGTCCCAGTCGTCGTGGAAGCCCACGTCGAGCCGCTGGAGGTGCGCGTACAGGTCGTTGCGGAGTTGGGTCTCCACGCCGTGCGCGATCACGCCGAGCACGTTTCGCCGGATGAACCCCGAGATCGCCTCGAGGATGCCGAACAGGAGCGCCAGGCCCGCGAGCGCGGCGATCCCGGCGCGGTCGCCGTCGGTCACGGGGCCGTCGATGACCGCCTTCGTGATGAGGGGGATCGCGGTCGAGGCGATGAGCCCGACGAGCGCAGCGAAGCCCACCACCACGAGGGCGCGCCGATACGGCCGCATGTACGGCAGGACGCGTCGAAGACTTCGGTAGCGCAAAGGTTCCCCCGAGCGCAGGACACCTCACCCTACGGCGCGACCACCGACGCCCGCACGGATTTGCGTGCCGGTGGGAGCCGTCACCCGCCGCCGGCCCGCTGGCGCCTGACGGTGAGCTCCTCCTCGCAGAACCACAGCGCGAGCGCCAGGGCGCGGAGCCGGCGATCTCCGTCGGGGTCGAACCGGAGGATCGTCGCCTGGCTGTAGCGCGGTTCTCGTTGCGAGGTGAGCGAACGGGTGCGCCGTGGGCTCCCGGAGTACAGCAGGCCGACGCGCACGTGTCGGTCCGGGTCGACGAGGTACGCGTCGAACGGCGCGTGCCGGTGCGCGTCGCGCCGGGTACGGACGTCGGGGCTGGACGCGAGGAGGCGCCCGTCGCCGTCGAGCACCTCCCCACGGCGGCGCGTCGTCACGCGTCCCACGACACGTTCGTCCGCATCACGGACGACGGCCGAGGTCCAGCCGCTGACCGACGTGACGAAGCGGGACTCCCAGTCGACGGTGGACATCGTTCCCTGCTCGCCGACAACGCGGAGGATCGGGTCGACGCACAGGCCCGCACGGTTTCGACGCGCGAGGATCACGCCGATCCGGGTGCCCTGCCGGTTCACCAACTGGTAGTGATCCGGTTCTCGAACCGGCGCGGGAACGAGGATGCCGACGAATTCGGTTCCGAGGAGTGACCGGTCGTCATCCGCCTGCACCCGCGGGGCATCGGCGTTCTCGAGCATCGCGTGCACGATCTCCGCCCCTTCCGCGTCGCGGACGCCGAGCGCCAGATGGAGTGGCAGCGCGTGCGCGTCCACGTGCGGTCCGATCTCCCCGGGTCCGAAGACGCGCTTCACCCACTCGATCACGCGCGGGCGACGGTACTGCCGGTGGCGTGCCGCGGGTGATGTCCGTAGTGTCACGACGATGGCAGCCGAGGCGGAAGTGCGCGTCGAGGACGTCGTCCGCCGACTCCCTGCACGCATCCGCGACCACAACCTCACCTTGGTGTCGGCCGGCGTGGCGTTCTACGCCTTCCTCGCTTTCGTCCCGACGTTGATCGTCGTCGTGACGATCTACGGCTTGGTCGCCAGCACGAAGGACATCCAGAGCCAGGTGCACAGCTTCACGAGCGCGCTGCCCCAGGAAGTGGAGAACTTCATCTCGTCGCAGGTGCGGAGGATCGCGACGGCCGACACGGCCGGCCTGTCGATCACGCTCGTCGTGGCGATCCTGATCGCGCTGTGGAGCGCGTCGGGCGGTATGTCGGCGCTGGTCGCGGGCATCAACGTCGCACGGGGAGAGGAGCGAGCGCTCGGCTTCGTGGCCAAGCGCACGCGCGGCTTCATCCTCACGCTCGGCGCCGTCTCGGTGCTGACCGTGATGATCTTCCTGATCACCGCGCTCCCGCCGCTCATCGGCGACATCGGGATGGGGACCGGGGGCCGCATCGCCCTCAACGTCGTGCGCTGGCCGGTGGTCGCGGTCGTGATGGTGATCGGCAACGGCGTGCTGTACCGCATCGCCGCCGAGGACCCGCCCAAGGCTCGCTTCGGCGTCGTGACGCCCGGGACGGTGGTCGCGATGCTCACCTGGCTGGCGGCGTCGGGCCTGTTCGCGGTGTACACCGCGAACTTCTCACGCTACAGCCGCACGTACGGGTCGCTCTCGTCGATCATCGTGGTGATGCTCTGGCTGTACCTCAGCGCCTTCGCGGTGTTGCTCGGCGCCGAGGTCGACGGCATCCCGCTGGATCAGGACGCCGACCGCCGCTGACCGCGCGCCGACGCCGCACAGGCCTCCACGTCGACCAGCACGCCGTCGATCAGCTCGGTATCGAGCCGCGCCGCGAGGTCGCCGCCGCCCGCCTGTTCGAGCATCGACCGCAGCCGGGTGCGCAGGCGCTCGAATGCCCACGCGAACATGTCGCCGCCCGCGATCACGTCGAAGTCGACCACGTTGTTCACGACGACGTCGTCGACGGTGCGGTGGATGTAGTGGTAGTGCGGCTCGTCGTCGAACACGTCGAATCGCAGGTACTCGTGGCCGTCACGCGCGTCGAACACGTGGATGGTGACGCCCTCGTCGGAGAAGCCACCGTCCGGCGACCGCGCGCGGAGCTCGTCGAGATGGGCGGGGTTGTCACGGTAGGTCGCCTCGAGGGAGACGGGGTCGAGGTCGCGGTACTCGACGCCGAACGAGACCGCACCGGCGGGGAAGGAGCGCGTGTGCTCCTCCACCGGCGGCTGCGGCGGGATGCCGTAGACCTTTCCGATCACTGGGCTCCGATCACTGGGCTCCGATCATCGCGGCCCCGATCATCGGGCTCGATCACGGGTGCCCTCCCGGGATGCGGCCGAACACGGTACGGGCGGTGCCCCCGAGCAGCAATGCCTCGGTGGCAGGCGGCAGTTCGAGGCCGGCGACCTGGCCGAGCGCGTGGCGGTGGCCGACGGTGGGGAAGTTGGTGGCGAACATCACCTTGTCGCGCCCCGGCCCGCGCAGGAACCGCACGACCTCGGGCGGCCAGTGGCGCGGCGGCAGCGCGCCGGTGCCGAGGTACACGTTCGGGAACTTCAGCGCGAGCGCGACCGCCTCGTCGACCCACGGCACACCGAGGTGCGAGAGCACGAAGGGTGTGTCGCGGAAGTAGAGCGCGGCACGGTCGACGGTGATCGGGCGCGCGCACTCGCTCGCCATCAGGCCGCCCGAGGTGCCCGCCTGCATCTGCACCGGCACGCCGGCGTCCGCGCACGCGGCGTAGAAGGGGTAGTAGTCGGCGTGGTCGAGGCGGCGGTCGAAGCTGTGGGTGTGCAGGTAGCACCCGACGACCCACGCGTCGTCCAGGTGCGCTCGCGTCGCGCGTACGCCGTTCATGCCCCGCTCGGGGTCGATGAGCGCGAGCGCGGCGAACCGGCCCGGCCACCGGCCCACGAGCTTCTCCATCTCTTCCCAACGTGCTGCGATGTGCTCGAAGTCGAAGGGGTCGAGCGCACCGTGCCGGCCGACGTCGCCGGTGGGGAGCACCACCGTGGCGATTCCGAGCTCGTCCATCCGGGCGACGAGCTCCTCCGGCTCGGCGAAGCTGTCGTGGGGGTCGCGCCGCACGGTCACGCGCGTGCCGGTTGCCGCGAGCGCGCCGTCCCACACCGCGAGACGGTCGGGCATGAACGCGTTGCACAGCGTGTCGACGATCCCCGACGCGGGTCGCGCATCACCGGTCATCGCGGAACCGCTTCAACTTGGGCGACGTGCCGACCTCGGTCCAGGCGTCGAGGTCACCCGGCGCGAGGACCTCGGCGCCGATCCCGACGCCGAGCCGGTCCTTGAGCCTCGTCTCGATCGCCCGCGCGAGCGCGGCGTGCCCTGATGCGTCGGCGGTGCTGGTGACCGACACGATCAGCGCGTCGCGGTTGTCGTCGCGTACCGCGCGCACGAACCAGTCGGTCTCGGGACCCGCCACCTCCAGCGCGATGGCGCCGACTGCTTCGGGCCAGACGTTCGTGCCACGCAGCTTCACCATGTTGTCGGCGCGGCCTGCGAAGGGCGCCATCTTGCGGAGCCAGCTCCCGCACGCGCACTGCTCGCGTGGGTAGAGCGCGGAGAGGTCCATGATGTTGTACCGGAACTGCGGGCTGCCGGTCTTGTAGAGCTCGGTGATGCAGATCGAGCCCTGTTCGCCGTCGGGCAGCGGTTCGCCGCTGTCCGGGTCGACGATCTGCACCACGAACGCGTCCTCGAAGATGTGCAGGCCGTCGTGCTCGGGGCACTCGACCGACACCCACTGCACCTCGTGGAAGCCGTAGGAGTTGAAGCACTCGACACCGAAGGTGCGTTCGAGCAGCGCGCGGTCGCCGATGTTTGGCAGGGCCCGGAGCCGGAAGTCGCGGGCAGGGTCGTAGCCCATGGCGCGCGCGACCTCCGCGAGGCGCAGCAGGTAGTCGCCCGTCGTGAGGATGGCGGACGCGCCGTATTCGATCGCCAGCTCGACCTGCCGCTCGCTGCTCGTGACGTTCCCGGTGCCGGTGGTGATGACCACGCAGTTCAACCAGCGGTGCAGTGCCTCGTCGAACGCGAACGCGCCGTTGTGCGTGCCGTACGCCCAGGAATTCAGGACGGTGTCGCCGGGGCGTATCCCCTGCATGGAGAGAGCGCGTGCGGTGAGGACGGCGCCGACCTCGCGGTCCCACGCGGTGTAGAAGGTCGGACGCGACTTGCCGGTGGTTCCTCCGGACATGAACACCCGCATCGGCTCCTGCACCGCGTCGGCCGGCGTGATCGCCTGGTAGTCGCCCCACGGCGGGTGCGCTTCGATGCTCCGGCGGATGTCGTCGACGGTGTACGACGGAGCCCGCCACAGGTCGTCGAGCGACTCGATGGCGTGCGGGTCGAAGCCGGCCTCGTGCCAGCGCGCGGCGAAGAACGGCACCTTCGCCGCAGCCTCGGCACGAGCGCGCAGCCGCTCCAACTGGACGCGCTCGATCTCGTCGGGCGGCGCGAGCCAGGCGGTCTCGAAGTAATCGGGCGGCGGTGGGTACGCGTCGGTGAGCGCGTCGTAGTCGACGGCTTCCCAGGGTCGCCGGAGCGTGGCCACGGAAGGTCGCCTACCGGCCGTCGGGGCGCGGCGCGGGCAGGAAGCCGTCGGGGAAGCGGTAGAGGTCGAGCGCGTTCTCCCAGAGGATCTTGCGCTTGCTCGCCGCCGGCACGAGCGCGTCGTCGAGGGCGAGGAAGTGGTCGGTGGCTTCGGGGTACTTCGAGTCCGGGTGGGGGAAGTCGGTCTCGTACACGATGTGGTCGTCGCCCATCCAGCGGATCACGTCGGCCACGAAGCGGTCGTCGCACTCGGCGGAGATCCAGCAGTTGCGCCGGAAGTAGTCGGTGGCCGACATCGTGAGCTCCGGCGCTTCAGCCGCGCCCGCGAGCTCCAGGTGCTCGTCGATGCGGTGCAGCCAACTCGGCAGCCAGCCGCAGCCCGCCTCCATGTACGCGGTGCGCAGCCGCGGGAAACGCTCGTAGACACCGTGCACGATCATCGAGAGCACCGCGTGTTGGGCTTCGTGCGGGTGGACGACGGTGTGCCACTCCGTGAACGTGGCGTACCGGTCGGATCCTGCCGTCGGCGCGTTCAACCCCATGTACTCGTGCGTCGCGAACGCGCAGTCGAGGTCTTGGAGCAACTCGTAGACCGGGTCGTAGTAGCGATCGCCGAGGTTGCGGTGGTTGAACTGGTCGGGGCGCGCCCAGAAGCAGCGGACACCGAGATGGTCGTGCGCGTACTGGATCTCGTCCACCGCGCGCGACACGTCGTTCAGCGGCACCGGGCCGCTGGTGACGACGACGCCGCCCGACCGCTCGCGCATCTCCTCACCCCAGCGGTTGTACGCCCGCGCCATGGCCGCCTGCAGGTCGGGGTCGATGCCTTCGAGCCACATGTCGTACTCGGGCCCGTAGACGACCATGACGTCGACGCCCTCCAGCGCGATCGCGGCGGCCACCCGGTCGCCGGTGAAACCCTCCGTGACGATGTCGCCGTACTTGGCGATCATGTCGTCGGTGGTCCAGTTGATCGCCTTCTGGAACTGGCCGAGGATCGACACCGTGTGCTGGGTGTAGCGCCCGTCGACGGTCACCGGGTTGTAGTGATCGAAACCCGCCACCGGACGGCGACTGACGCGGTCGACGAACCGCTTGTCGAGGAACCGC
>Ga0187777_10003078_pt1 | contig 10664 bp, 9 predicted proteins | sample 1015_Q2_SP5_10_M_FD_132416 | JGI IMG/M metagenome (GOLD analysis project Ga0187777, IMG submission 132416) | Tropical peat soil microbial communities from peatlands in Department of Meta, Colombia - 1015_Q2_SP5_10_MG | ecosystem: Environmental > Terrestrial > Soil > Wetlands > Peat | place...
GCTCGGGCTCGCTCGGGTGCTCGGCGGGCGCCTGCTGCGCCGCGGGCTCGGGCTCGCTCGGGTGCTCGGCGGGCGCCTGCTGCGCCGCGGGCTGGGGCGCGCCCGGTGCCGGAGTGTGGGCTGTGTCATGCGTCGAAGGCGGGACCCAATCGGTTCGGAACGGCGCGGGCTCCTGCGGCGATGCCGCCTCCGCGGCAGGTTCTGCGACCTCTGTTGGCGGCTCCGTGGGCGGGGTCGCTGGCCTCGGCGAGACAACCGTGTCCGCCACCGGTTCCTCGGGCCGCGACGAGACGACGGTCTGCGCCACCGCGGGCGCGGCAGGCGCCTCGGGCTGTGCGGCCAGCGAGCTCTGAAGGCGCTTGGCGAACTCCCTGAGCAACCGCTCGGAAATGTCCTCGATCATTCCGCCACGCCCGAAGCGCGCCAGACGTCCGGTGATGTGGTAGTCCGTCACGACCTCGACGCGGGTGCCGTTCCCATCGACCGGCGCGAGCCTCGACAGGATCGTCGCCTTGGCGCCTCCCTGCCCGCGCTTGTCGGTGCCCTGGGCCTGCATGGTTGCGGTGTGCGAGAACTCGTCGACGTTTTGCATCTCAAGCTTGCCGGTGTACGAGGCGGTGGTCGGCCCGATCTTCACCGTGAACGTCCCGTTGTAGCTGCCGTCGTCGTTGCGCCCGGTGACGGCTGCGCCCGGCAGGCAGGGGGCGACGTGCTCGACGTCGATCAGCGTCTGCCACACCCGCTCGAGCGGTGCGGCTACCTCAAACGACTGCTCTAGCCTCATGACGTATCGCCTCCAGGTCTTCGGGTGTGTCGACGTCCTGCGCGGAGCGTAAATGTCCGCATTCGATCGTCTTGCCTCCTTGCAGGAGCCCCCTCGCGCCTCGGTCGCCGTGCAGACTGGCGATCAGGCGCATCTGAACCGGACCGAGCACGACCGGGTGTCCCGGTCGGCCGTTGTAGACAGCGCGGGTGGCGGGCGGCTCGCCCACGAACCGTGCGATCAGCTCGGGGGTCATGCGGGGCTGGTCGCCGAGCGTGACGATCACCTTTGTGACGTGTACCTCGGCGCTCAGATGCTCGATCCCGCGCCGCAACGAGAGGGCTTGGCCGTCTTCCCAGCGCTCGCAGATGACGGGTTCCGCGCGCATGAAGTCAACCTTGGCCAGGATCTGCTCCGCGTACGCGCCGAGCACGACCGCGATCCGCTCCAGCTCGGTCACCGCGCATTGCGCGGCGACCGCGTGATCCAGCAAGGGGCGGCCTTCGAGCTCGGCCAGCTGCTTTGGCTTATCTCCGAACCGTGTGCCGGCGCCGGCGGCGAGGATCAGGCCGCAGATCAAGCGGGCACCTCGTGGATCCGGCCCTTGCTCTCCGCAAGCCGTCCCCCGTCACGCCCATGCCGGGCTGCGACGATCTCGGCCAGGATCGACAGCGCGGTCTCCTCCCGGCTGATTCCGCCGAGGTCGAGGCCGACAGGCGCGGATATCCGCTCGAGCTCGTCCTCGCCCAGTCCCAGGCCGAGCAGCCGCTCGCGCCGCTTCGCCTGCGCGCGGCGGGAGCCCATCGCGCCGATGAACCGAGCGGGCGAGCTCAGCGCGAGCAACAGCGCCGCATCGTCGAGCTTGGGGTCGTGAGTGAGCACGACGATCGAGGTCGCTGGATCGACGCCGCCGAGCTGCGCGACCGCCCCTTCGGGCCATGCGGCGATGACCTCCTCCGCATCGGGGAACCGGTCCGGGGTCGCGAACCGCGCACGCGGGTCGACGACATACGGACGCCACCCGGCCGCGCGAGCGAGCGTGCACAGCGACGCCGCGATGTCGACCGCTCCGAAGACGATCAGCCGCGGCGCCGGCGCGACCACGTCGATGAACAATCCCTCCCGGCGCTCGGACGTCTCGGCCCATAGCTGCTCGGTTGCCACGCGGGCGGCCTCGTCGTCGAGCTCAGGGGCGCCGAGCGAGCCCTGGCGGGCGCCGTCGGCCTCGACCAGTAGCTTCGCGCCGGGTTGCGGCCCCTCGAGCATCGTGACCTCGGCGGCTCGCCCTCCGGCGCGCGCCACGTCCTCGAACCGAGGGTTGGTGGGGCCCGTTTCATACGCCTGCACCCACACGTCGATCTCACCGCCGCAAGGTAGCCCGACGTCCCACGCGTCCGAATCGGCGATGCCGAAGTGCACTAGCTGCGGCGGGTCTCCGCGAAGAATCCCATCGGCGATCTCCGCCACGGCTCCCTCGACGCAACCGCCCGACACCGAGCCGGCGATCTCCCCGTGTTCGTTGACGGCCATCTTCGCTCCCGGGGGGCGCGGCGCCGACCGCTGAACATCGATCACGGTGGCCAGAGCAATCCGGTCTCCCCGCGCCTTCCAAAGCTCAATCTCGGAAAGAACGTCTCTCATAACTCAGATCTCCTCAAGGATGACAGCTAGCTGCTCGAGCGAGGCAAGCGAGTTTCCCGCCAGCAGCTCGTCCGTGTGCGGGATCGCGGCACGCATGCCGCGCGTCAACGGGGCAAACTCGGGATGGGCGGCCAGCGGGTTCAGCCAGACGAGGCGATGGGCGCTTCGCCGGAGGCGAGCCATCTCGACCTGGAGCTGCTCGGGGTCCCCGCGGTCCCAGCCGTCGGACAGGATCACCACCACGCCACCGCGGCCGACCCGGCGACCGTGGTCGCGATTCAGCGAGGCCAGCGCATCGCCAATCCGGGTCCCACCCGAGAAGTCGGTGACCGCCTCGGAGGCGCGCTCGAGCGCGCGGTCGTGGTCGCGGCCGCCGAGCTCGTGCGTGATCCGCGTCAGCCTCGTGCCGAACGCGAACGCCTCGACCCGGCGTCGCGCGGACACCGAGGCGTGCAGGTACTGGAGCAGCATCCGCGCGTACGGCGTCATCGATCCCGACACGTCGCAGACTAGGACCACCGGCCGCGGCCGACGCGAGGGCGCGCGCCAGTGCCGGTCGATTGGCTCCCCCGCGGTGCGGAGCGAGGCACGCACGACGCGGCGTAGATCGGGTGTGTGGCCGCGGCGCCGCGACGGCCGCGTCCGCCGCGAGAGCCTGGTCGGCCCCCGCCGCGCGAGCTGCGCGATCAGCAACCGGGCGAGGGCCATCTCGGCAACCGTGTACGCGGCGAAGTCCTTGTGGCGCAGTAGCTCGACGTCGCTCCAGGCGGCTGGGACCGGGCTCAGCTCGCCGCCCTCCGACGGTGGCGGGGGTGGTCCGCCGGTGGAGAGCCCGGCATGAGGCAGCGCCTCGCGCTCGAGTCCACCGAGCTCATCGAACGGGGATTGCCCGAGTGGCGCCCCGCTGCCGTATACCGCCACGAACGCGAGATCGAACTTCGCGAGGTCAGCCCGATCGGAGCAGAGCACCGCCCGCAGCGCGAGCCGTGTGTCCTCGCGCGAGGAACTGTCGACCACTTCGAGGGCCTCGTGCGCGGTCAGCAACTCCCCGAGGCCGACGCGCGAGCCCTGAGCCCGAAGCGTCGCCGCCAGCTCTGCGAGCCCACCCGTGACGCCGTCGGCCAGCGAAGCTGGCAGCTCAGGCTGCTCAGACACCGTCGAGCACACCTCGCGAGATGACGCGCTCCATGTCCTCGTGCACCTTCAGCGCAACCCCCAGGGTCTCCTCGAGGTCGGCGTCTTCGCCGAGCCGGAGCAGCGCCCGCGCCCAGACGATCGTCTCTCCGACGCCCGGCAGCTTGTAAAGGTCCCCCTGCTCGCGCAGCCGCCCGACGGCGGTCACCACCCTGCTTGCGATCGCGTCCGGCACACCCGGGATTCGCGTCCGGACGATCTCGCGCTCGAGCTCGGCGCTCGGGTAGTCGATCCATTGGTAGAGGCAGCGGCGCTTGAGCGCGTCGTGCAGCTCCCGCGTGCGGTTCGAGGTCAGGAACACCGTTGGACGCCGCCGCGCGGTGATCGTCCCCAACTCGGGGATCGTGACCGCGAAGTCGGCAAGGAACTCGAGCAGGAACGCCTCGAACTCGTCGTCGGCTCGGTCGATCTCGTCGATCAGCAGTACGACCGGCCGATCCGCGCCCGCCTCCAAAGCATCCAATAGCGGCCGCCGGAGCAGGAATCGCGGGGAGAACAGCTCGCCCTCATCGACTCCCGCCTCGGCCGCCCGTAGCGCGAGCAGCTGGCGCGCGTAGTCCCAGTCGTAAACCGCGTGATGGAGGTCGATCCCTTCGTGGCACTGGAGACGGATCAGGCGCGCGCCGGTGGCAGCGGCAAGCGCCCGAGAAACCTCGGTTTTGCCCACGCCGGCCTCGCCCTCGAGCAGGAGCGGCTGCTCGAGAGCCACGGCGAGATGGACTGCGAGTGCCAGTGGGCGGCCAGCGAGGTAGCCCTGAGAGGCGAGCGCCGCGCTCGCCTCCTCTACGGACCCGACGTGTGGAAGAGTCACACAGCCATCATGGCAGCCCCGCTGCCTCTTGGAGCGCGCGGCGGCACAGCACCCGGGCCAGGTGGCGCTTGTAGTCGCCCGTGGCGTTCAGGTCCGCGGGCGGATCTGTGCCATCCGCCGCGTGTTCGGCGGCCCGGGCGATGCTGTCCGCGTTCAGCGGCTGGCCCCGCAGGGCGTCCTCGACCGCGCCGGCACGCAACGGCACCGAGGCCATGTTGGTCAGGCCGACGCGGACGTCCTCGCACACGTCGCCGGTCTGCTTGACGAGCACGCCGACCGCCACCATCGCCCAGTCCTCGCTGCGGCGGTTGAACTTCTGGTAGCTGTAGCCCCAGCCGTCATACGCGGGCATCCGCACCTCGGTGAGGACCTCCGCCGGCTCGATCGCGGTCTCGAGGTAGTTGCGGAACAGATCGTTCGCCGCGACGCTCCGCTGACCTCCGGCACTCTGCAGCGTCACGCTGGCGTCGCAGATCAGCATCACCGCCGGCAGGTCAGACGCCGGGTCGCCGTGTGCCAGCGATCCGCCGATTGTGCCGCGATTGCGCACCTGCGGGTCCGCGATCGTCCCTGCCGCGTGCGAGACCACTCCGAGATCGGGGGTGTGCTCGAGTTCGGCGTGCGGGGTCAGCGCCCCGATCCGCCAGGTGCCGTCCTCGCGCTGGATCCCGTGCAGCCCGGGGACCTTGCGCAGGTCCACGAGCAGCGACGGCGCCGCCAAGCGCAGCTTCATCAGCGGCAGCAGCGAATGCCCGCCGGCGAGCAGCTTGGCGTCCTCGCCACCGTCGGCCACCGCCTTGATGGCCTCCTCGAGCGTGTCCGGCGCGGTGTAATCGAACTCGGCCGGGATCATGCCGGCACACCTCCCTTGGCTTCCTGAATGGCCTCCCACACGCGCATCGGCGTGAGCGGCATGTTGATGAAATCCACGCCGAGTGGGCGCAGCGCGTCGATGACGGCATTGGTAACGGCGGGCGTCGCCGCGATTGTGCCGGCCTCGCCGACGCCCTTGACCCTCAGCGAGTTGACCGGACTCGGGGTCTCCGTGCGGTCGGTCTCGATGCTGGGCAGCTCGGCCGCCGTCGCGAGCGCGTAGTCCACGAACGTGCCGGTTACCAGCTGGCCGGAGTCGTCGTAGTGGATGCGCTCGTACAGGGCCTGCCCGATCCCGTGCACGATGCCTCCGTGCACCTGGCCGTCGATGAGCATCGGGTTGATCGCCGGGCCGCAGTCATCGACCGCGACCCATCGGACGACCTTGACCTTTCCCGTCTCCGGGTCGACGTCGACGACGCACGCATGCGCGCCGAACGGGAACACGAAGTTCTCCGGGTCATAGAACGACTGCTCATCGAGTCCGGGCTCCATGCCCTCCGGCATGTCCATCGTGACGTACGCGGCGCCGGCCGCCTCGCCGAGCGTGAGCCCCTTGTCGGGCGATCCGCGCACCGAGAACTTGCCGTCGTGCAACTCGATGTCCTCGGGCGCCGCCTCGAGCTGGTGGGCCACGATCGCTTTGACCTTGCTCGCGACCTTGTTGGCGGCCCGCGCGGCCGCCTCGCCGCCGACTGCCAGCGATCGCGAGCCGTAGGTGTCGAGTCCGAACGGACCCGTCTGCGTGTCCCCGTGGATCACCTCGACCTGCGACGGATCGATCCCGAGCCGGTCGGCGACGATCTGCGCGAACCCGGTCTCGTGACCCTGGCCGTGCGGCGACGTGCCGGTGTACAGCGTGACCGACCCGGTGGCGTGGACGCGGACGGTGGCGGATTCCCAGCCGCCCCCCTGGAGCCCGAACCCGCCGGGACCCACGGCCCGCGATGGGGCGTTGCCGCAGATCTCGGTGTAGGTGGAGAAACCGATCCCACGGTATACGCCCCGCTCACGAAGCGCCTCGGCCTCGCGGCGCACCTCGGCCGGGTCGATGTGCTCGAGCAGCTTGTCGAGCGCGCCCTCATAGTTCCCGGAGTCGTACACGACTCCGATCGGAGTCTCGTGGCCGGTGGCGAACGGCGGGATGAAGTTCTTCCGCCGCAGTTCTAGTGCGTCCATGCCCAGCTCATGCGCGAGCTGGTCCATCACGACCTCGATCATGTGGGTCGCCTCGGGGCGGCCCGCTCCCCGGATCGCGTCCGTCGGGAACTTGTTCGTGTGCACGCTGGTCACGTCCGTCACCACCGCCGGCGTGTTGTAGACGCCGCACATGACGAACGCGCTCAGCGGCGGGATCAATGGCGTCAGCAACAACTGGTAGGCCCCGACGTCCGCGATGATCTTCGAGTGCCACGCCGTGAGCGTGCCGTCGCGCTTGGCGCCGACCTTGACGTAGTCGATCTGGTCACGCCCGTGGTGGGTGACCATCAGTCCCTCGGAACGCGTCTCGATCCACTTGACCGGGCGGCCGAGCTTGCGCGCCGCCCACGCGCAGCCGATTTCCTCGGCGTAGATATTGAGCTTGGAGCCGAAGCCGCCCCCGACCTCTGGAGCGATCACGCGGACCCGGTCCTCGCTGATGCCCAGCAGGAGCGCGAGGAACAGTCGCAGGAAGTGCGGAACCTGAGTCGAGCTCCAGACGGTCAGCCGGTCGCCGCGATATTCGGCCAGCACCCCGCGCGGCTCAATCGCCCCGCCGGCCATGCGATGGTTGACGATGCGACGCTCGATGATCACGTCTGCCTCGGCGAAGCCGGCCTCGAGATCGCCGCCGCCGAGCGACCAATCGCAAACCTTGTTGGTCCCGAACTTCTCGTGGACCAGCGGCGATCCGTCGTCGAGCGCCTTCTCCGGATCGGTGACGACCGGCAGCGGGTCGTACTCGACGACGACGTCCTCGGCCGCGTCGACAACGGCGTAGCGGTCATCGCCGATCACGAGTGCGACCGGGTCGCCGACGTGCTTGACCTCATCCTTGGCGAGCACCCAGTGATCGGGGGTGTTGACCGTGACTCCGGGCGGCACCCACGCCATCGGCAGCCCCGCCTCCATGTCGAGATCCTCGTTGGTGTAGACCGCGACGACGCCGTCGCGGGCCTTGGCCGCGGACGTGTCGATCGAGACGATCTTCGCGTGGGCCTCGGGCGAGCGCACCCACGCCCCCCACAACTGGCCGACGAGGTTGATGTCGTCGACGTAGCTCGCGCGGCCGGTGATCAGCCGCGGATCCTCCTTGCGGCGTAAGGCCTGGCCAACGTGGGTCTTGCCGTTCGTCGCCGCGCCGTCGGTCGTCGCGCTCATGACGACACCCCCGACTCCTGCGAGACGCTCGCCCCCTTTACCTTGGCGGCATCAAGAACGGCCTTGACGATGTTGTGGTAGCCGGTGCAGCGGCACAGATTCCCCTCCAGCCCGTGGCGCACCTCTTGCTCGGTCGGATTCGGGTTCTCCGCGAGCAGCCCCGCGGCGGCCATGATCATGCCTGGCGTGCAGTAGCCGCACTGCAGGCCGTGGTTGTTCCAGAAGGCCTCCTGGAGCGGATGCAGCTCGGTCTCGGTCGCGAGTCCCTCGATCGTCGTCAGCTCCGCGCCGTCGGCCTGCACGGCGAGCACCGTGCACGACTTCACGGGCTTCCCGTCCATATGAATCGTGCAAGCTCCGCAGTTGGACGTATCGCAGCCGACGTGCGTGCCGGTCAGCCCCAATTGATCACGTATCGCATGGACCAGCAACAGGCGCGGCTCCACCTCCAAGTGGTGCTCGACGCCGTTGACGTTCAAGCGGACGGGAACGGTTCTACTCATGCCTCTCCCTTCCAGGGTTTGCTGGGCAAACGCGACCATACTCCAACCACTGTGCCGCTGTGAAGTCGCGCGCGCCTCGAGGCGCGCTCGTCGGCACGCACCGGTGCGCAGACGGACAAAGACGCGGGCGTCAGCGGTGCGCCAGAACTTGGTAAACCGACGCCCAGCCGGTCTCGAAGCCCTGTCTGGCGGCGCGTAGGTACAGCCGCCAAATCCGGGCGCGCTCGATGCCCGCGAGGCGGACCGCGTCGTCCCAGCGCGCGTCGAACCTCTCGATCCAGTGGCCGATCGTCCTCGCGTAGTCGCTCTGGAGACCCTCTACGTGGGTCGTCACCAAGTCGGCGCGCTCCAGTGCGTGCACCACCCGTGACAGCGGCAACGGGACGCCGTCCGGGAACACGAACCGCTCCGAGAACGCCCCCTCGTCAGGCGTGTCAAAGTCCTTGAGCTTGGCGATCCCGTGGTTCAGCAACCTGCCCCCGGGCCGCAGCAGGCTGAACAGCCGGCGGGCGTACACGTCGATCTGCTCCTCCCCCACGTGCTCGACCATCCCGATGCTGGCGATCGCGTCGAACGGCCCGTCGGACACATCGCGGTAGTCGGCCACGCGGAACTGCACCCGGTCGGCGACGCCGGCATCGCGGGCGCGTTGCCGCGCCAGCTCGGCCTGATGCTCGGACAGGGTGATCCCGACCGCATTCACCGCGTGGCGGGTGGCGGCGTGGATCACGAAGCTTCCCCAGCCGCAGCCGACATCGAGCACGCGCTCGCCCTCGCGCAGGGCCAGCTTCTTGCAGACCAGTTCGAGCTTGGCCTCCTGCGCCTCCTCGAGCGTCCCGGCGCCGCTCGCGAAGTACGCGCAGCTGTACGTCATGGAGGAGTCGAGGAACAGCGCGAAGAACGCGTTGCCGACGTCGTAGTGGTGGCGTACCGCGCGCCGGTCCCGGCCGACCGTGTGCCGGTGCCCGCGGAGCCGGAGCTCGGTCGCCGGCGCCGGCGGCGGCACCACAAGCCCGCAGGCGCGGATCACGGCGACGGCCAGACCGACGCGCTGGCCGATCGTGAGCGGCGGCGGCTCGAACTCGTCCGCCATCCGCAGCGCGGCCTCGAGGTCGTCGACGTCGAGCATCCCGGCGACGTAGGCGCGGCCGAGGCCGAGCTCGCCCGGCGCCCGGAGCAGGTGCGCGAGTGCCCGCGGCGTGCGCAGCGACAGCGTCGGCGAGCCAGGCTCGGTCGGCTGCACCTCGGTGCCGTCCCAGAAGCGCACGCCGAACGGCCGCTTCGGCAGGGTCGACACCAGCGCATGCCGGAGTGGAGCGGTCTGGGACAGCGCCACGCTTCTAAATCAGCTCCCGGCGAGCACGCGATCCGCGCGGGTCTACGCGGCCTCGGCCAGCGCCTTGCGGTCCCTGCGCTCCGGGCTCACTCGGACGACGTCCCACGCCATGCCGATCATCTCCATCATCCGGATGATGCCTGCTGACGGGTCGACCTGCCAGCGACGGAGGCCGTGGCGGTACGAGCAGGGGAAGGCATGGTGGTTGTTGTGCCAGGCCTCGCCCCACGTGGGAATCGCCAGCCACGCGAGGTTGCGCGACTCGTCGTGCGTGTCGTAGTCCTGCCGGCCGAAGTAATGACACAGCGAGTTGATGCTGAACGTCGCGTGGTGCATGAAGAAGATCCTGGCGGCGCCACCCCACAGCAGCGCGGTCAACCCGCCGGCCACGGTCCCGGTGAGCGCGACGCCGAGCCCGAACGCCGCCGCGAGCCCCGCGACTACCCACAGCGCGAACGTGTTGTTGACGAACCGCATCCACGGGTCCGCCAACAGATCCTTGGCGTAACGGCGCTCGTCGGCCACCTCCATGTCACTGAACACCCACCCGAGATGGGCGTGGACGAGCCCGCTGACCGCGCCGCGCCAGCCGGAGCCGTGTCCGACGTGCGGGCTGTGCGGGTCGCCGTCGATATCGGAGAACTGGTGGTGCTTGCGATGGGTCGCCACCCAGTCGATCACAGGCCCTTCCGCGGCGGCGGATCCAAGCGCGGCGAAGGCCGCCCGAGTGAGGCGGTGGCACTTGAAGCTGCCGTGGGTCAGCAACCGGTGGAAGCCGACGGTGATGCCGGTCCCGACGGCCATGTAGAACAGGGCCAGAATCAGGATGTCTTGCCAGTTCAGGAGGTTGCCGGTCCAGCCGAACCACATGCCTATCCCCACCATGATGGGCGGCACCGCGGTCACGATCGCGCTGGCGAGGCGATCTACGAACGGCATCTCAACTGGCCGCACGTGCCCCGCAGGCGCGTTTACGGGAGTCGATCCCATCTCTCTCCTAGTTCTGTGAGGTTGTAGGCGTCCTGGGCGGATCCCTCGCGCGCCACCCGCAACTTGCCAGCGACCTAACGTCGGGCGCCGCTCGACTCGAGGCCGAGCCACGCGTGGCGCGGCGCGATCCTACTGGCTGGGGCGGGCGACTGCATTGGCGCCGGCACGCCGTCCGGTTTACCCGCGCTGGAA
>Ga0187777_10003080_pt1 | contig 10662 bp, 10 predicted proteins | sample 1015_Q2_SP5_10_M_FD_132416 | JGI IMG/M metagenome (GOLD analysis project Ga0187777, IMG submission 132416) | Tropical peat soil microbial communities from peatlands in Department of Meta, Colombia - 1015_Q2_SP5_10_MG | ecosystem: Environmental > Terrestrial > Soil > Wetlands > Peat | place...
CGGGATGGTGCCACGCACCTGCGTGAAGCAGAGCGGCACGCCGCGACGGGAGAGCTGGCGCGGCAGGTGAATCACGACATCAAGAACAGCATCGCCCCGCTGCGCAACGTACTGCGTCACCTCGCGCAGGTAGCGCGCGATCGGCCGGGCGAGCTGTCGAAGGTCTTCGCCGAGCGGCGCCAGACGCTCGTCTCGAGCCTCGAATACCTCGAGAAGCTCGCGGCGACCTACGCCAAGCTGTCGCCGCCGGCGGAGGCGCAACGGGCCGACGTGAGCGCCGTGACGCGCGAGACGGTCGGGCAGATCTCCGCCGGGGCCGCCGAGCTGTCGCTGCAGCTGGCCGATGGTTTGCCGGCCGCCCGGATCGACCCGCTCGGGCTGCGGCGTATCCTCGAGAACCTGGTGACGAACGCTGTGGACGCCTTGGGCGGACAGGCCGGCATGGTGACCGTGTCCACGTCTCGAGCGACCGACAGTGGCCAGTTGGCCGCGATCCGTATCGTCGTGGAAGACACCGGCTCGGGAATGACCGAGCAGGAGCTCGAGCGGGCGTTCCAGGACTTTTATTCGACGAAGGCCGGCGGCACGGGGCTCGGCCTGTCGATCGTGCGGCGCCTGGTCAGCGACGCCGGCGGCCGGTTGCGCGTCGAGACCTCACCGGGGGCCGGGTCCCGCTTCATCGTCGACATCCCCGAAGTGGCCGACGCCGGGTGAGCCTGGTTCTCATCGTCGACGACGTCCGGCCGCTTGCCGAGCAGTACGCCTACGATCTCAAGCGACTCGGCGGTCACGACACCATGCTGGCGGGCGACGGCCGCGAGGCGCTCGACGTGCTGGCGCGCGAGCCCGTCGATTGCGTGCTGCTCGACCTCGAGATGCCGGGGATGGACGGCTTCGAGGTGCTGCGCGAGCGCGCCCGCCGCGCCAGCACGGTGCCGGTGATCGTCTACACGGCGACCGGAGACTACGAGCGCTGCTCTCAGGCGATCCGGTCGGGCGCCACCAGCTTCATCGACAAGGCGGAGCCGATGGAGCGAGTGGTGCAGGAGATCGCACTCGTGCTCGAGCGACGCCGCCTCGAGAGCGAGGTGGCGGCGCTGCAGAAGGAGATCGGCCCCGATACCCTCGTCGGGTCGAGTCCGGCCGTCGTCAAGCTCAAAGACGGCATCGCCCGGGTCGCGCCGATTCCTTCACCGGTCCTGATCGTCGGGGAGAGCGGCTCGGGGAAAGAGCTCGTGGCGCGGGCGGTGCATCGCCAGAGCGGCCGCGCCGGCGCGTTCGTCGCGCTGAACAGCGCCGCGCTGCCCCCCGACCTGGTGGAGAGCGAGCTGTTTGGTCACGAGCGTGGTGCCTTCACCGGCGCGGCGACGCTCCGCAAGGGAGCGTTCGAGGCGGCCGCAGGCGGCACGCTGTTTCTCGATGAAATCGGTGAGCTGCCCGTCGCCGCGCAGGCGAAGCTGCTGCGCGTTCTCGAGGCGCGGCAGGTCACGCGGCTGGGCGGCAACCGGACGATCACCGTGGACGCGCGCGTCGTCGCGGCGACGAACCGCGACCTGGCGGCGGAAGTTCAATCCGGCCGGTTCCGCGAGGATCTCCTCTACCGGATCAACGCCCACGTCCTGGCGGTCCCGCCGCTGCGCGACCGGTTGTCCGATCTCCCGGAGCTCGTACAGCACCTCGTGGCCGCGACCTGCGCGCGCTTCAAGATGAAGCCCAAGGCCGTGAGCGCACCGGCCGTCGAGGCCCTGATGGCGTACGACTGGCACCGCAACAACGTGCGCGAGCTGCGGAACGCGATCGAGCGCATGCTGATCGCCGCGCCCGGTGACTCGATCGGTGTCGAAGACGTGCCGCCCGAGATTCGCGACGAGGCGGCGGCGCGGCGGGTGAGCAGCGGTACACCTCCCCGCACCTTTCAGGAGCTCAAGGCCGAGGCCGAACGGCAGATCATCGTGACGGCCCTGGAGCGACACGGGTGGCACATTACCCGTACCGCCGAGGCGCTGGGGCTCGCGGACCACGCGAGCCTGCTGAAGATCATGCGGAGACACGCGATCAGCCGCGACTGACGTGTCCGCTCGGACACGACGAGAGTTCTGGAAGCGTGTCCAGCGTGACACGACGGCAGCTCCTCCATAGAATCGTTCACTGGCCATTCGTAGCAACTGCAACGAGTTGCCGCGGCGACGACTCGTCGCGGACGGCCGGCCCTCCTCCTGCTTCGGTCAGGGGTGCACCCCAACCCCAACCGGGCTCCGAAGCCCCTGACGAGGAGGATCCGATGCTTCCCACACTGCGCTACACGCCCAGCTGGCTCGTGACCGGCCTGTTCATGCTCGCCGGCTGCGGCGACAAGACGCCGAAACAGGCCAGCGCCAAGGAGACGCTGCCGCCAGAGTCGGTCGCGACCACGTCGGTGCGGCCGGAATCGCAGCCGACACCGCCACCCGAGCCGGTGACGTTCGCCGGCGCCGATTCGGCGTACCAGTCGAAGCGGTACGGCGATGCCGTGAGCGGGTTCACCGCCTATACGCGTGCCAAGCCCTCGAACGCCTTCGGGTTCTACATGCTCGGCCTGTCGGCCTGGAAATCGGGCGACCTCGCGGGCGCGGAGCAGGCGTTCCGGCAGTCACTGGCGCTCGACTCTACGCACGTGAAGAGCTACCTGAACTTGAGCCGCGTGCAGATCGAGTCCGGCCATCCCGATTCGGCACTCGTCACCCTCGAGTCGGTTCTGAAGATCGACGACACGTCGAGTGAGGCGTACCGGTTGCAGGGACGCGCACACGAGGGGTTGGGCGAATCGGCGGCGGCGGTGCGGAGCTACCACGAGGCGTTGTCGCTCGACGCGCAGGACGTGTGGGCGATGAACAACCTCGGCCTTTCCCTGATCCACCAGGGGGCGTTCGACGACGCACTGCGGCCTCTGGCGCGGGCGGTGGAGCTCGAGCCCGGCGTGGCGACGTTCCAGAACAACCTCGGCATGGCGCTCGAGCGGACCGGGCAGTACAGCGCCGCAACGGACGCCTACCGCTCGGCGGTGTCGATCGACAGCACGTTCCGCAAGGCGTCGATCAATCTGCAACGAGTGCAGTCGCTGAAGCAGGACCCGAACACACCGACGCTGGACCTCAAAGTGCTGGCGCAGCAGTTCCAGCAGCAGATTCAGGACTGGAACGAGAACGAGCAGTAACTTCTCGGTTGCCCTGACGGTATCCGCGGGCGGCTCCGATCCGGGGCCGCCCCACCGTTTTTCAGAGGAGTCGCCATGCACCGAATCGGCGTACTGGTCGCGACCGTGGCCCTGACCGCGGGCTGCGGCGTACACTCGGACTCGCCCGTGGCTCCGCAGTCTCGCGACATCACGGTTACGACCGTGCCGCTCCTGTCGCGCGAGCTGCAAGCGACCTACCCGTTTCTCAAGCAAGACTTCGGCAGCGGCGGACTGCTCGCGGGGAAGGAGGTCTACGCCTTTTCGCCGAGCACGATCGTGGTGGCGGTCGGGGACACACTGCACTTCTCGTTCCTGAACCCGGAAGACGATCAACACAGTTTCGTGCTGCCGGATCTCTACGTTCCCCTGCCGCCGATGTCGCGGCGTGATACCATCTACATCGCGCGCCGCCCCGGCATATTCACGTTCTCCTGCTCGATCCCGTCCCACGTACCGATGATGCGAGGGCAGCTCGTCGTGCTGAATCCCCAGCGCTCTTGAGCGACGTACGAGCGGAACGGACGCGCCTCGGCGAGCTGGCGCTCCTCTTCCTGAAGCTCGGTACGATCGCCTTCGGCGGCCCCGCCGCTCACATCGCGATGATGGAAGAGGAGGTCGTCCGTCGGCGCGGCTGGCTCACGCACGCCGAGTTTCTCGACTACCTCGGCGCGACGAATCTGATTCCCGGGCCGAACTCCACGGAGCTCGCTATTCACGTCGGCCACGCACGGGCCGGGTGGCGAGGTCTCCTGGTGGCTGGATCGTGTTTCATTCTCCCCGCGGCCCTGATCGTCACCGCCGTCGCATGGGCATACGTGCGCTTCGGCACGTTGCCGGCGGTGCTCGCAGTGCTCGCCGGAGTGACGCCGGTCGTCGTGGCGATCGTGCTGCAGGCACTCTGGAAGCTCGGTCGCACGGCGATGAAAACATCGGCGCTCGCGGCACTCGGTCTGGGATCCGTCGTCGCGGCGGCGCTGGGGGTGAATGAGCTGCTCGTGCTGCTGGGCGCGGCAGTCGTGGCCATGGCGGTACCCCTGCTGCAGCGACGGGTGCAGCGCCTTCCGGTGGCGGGCCCGATCCTGCTCCATCCGGCCATCGGAGGAGCGGCAGCAGCCGCAGGCGCCGCGGTCAGCGCCCCGCTCTGGATCCTGTTCGGGACATTCCTCAAGATCGGCTCTGTGCTATTCGGGAGCGGCTACGTCCTGCTCGTTTTCCTCCGGGCCGACTTCGTGCAGCGCCTCGGCTGGCTCAGCGAGCGCCAACTGCTCGACGCCGTCGCCGTCGGGCAAGTGACGCCGGGGCCGGTATTCACCACCGCCACCTTCGTCGGCTTCGTCACCCGCGGTTTTCCCGGCGCGGCCGTCGCGACGCTGGGGATCTTTCTCCCTGCCTTCGTCTTCGTCGCGTTGAGCGGCCCGCTGGTGCCGCGATTGCGTCGCTCGCTCGTGGCCGGTGCGGCCCTCGATGGCGTCAACGTCGCGTCGCTGGCATTGATGGCGGTGGTGACGTGGCAGCTTGGGCGGTCCGCGGTCACGTCGATCCCGGCGGGTATCGTCGCGGTGGTGGCGCTCGTGATCCTCATGCGGTTCCGGATCAACTCCGCGTGGCTGGTGCTGGGTGGAGCGCTGATCGGTTTCTCGCTCAGGATCTGAACCGTCCGGTCGGTCATCGGTCACCGGTCGCGACGGGTGCGTCGCCGCACGGATCAAGTCTGGTGGTACGCGGCGCCGCCGAGGCTGGCGCGATCCGCCATTGGGCCCGCATCTTTCAGCCAGAGCACATTCTCGAGGTCAGATGACGCGGAACGACAAGCCGGGCCCCGAACGGCGTAAGGCCCAACGCCGCAAGGGCGGCGACCGGCGTAAGGTGTTCGAGCGGCGCCGGTGGAAGGAGCGCCGCAGCGTCTGGGGCCGTACCTCCACGGAGCGTCGCACCGATACGGACCGGCGCTCGGTGGCCCAGCGCCGCGCGAGCGGCGAGCGGCGCTCCGGCCGCGAGCGGCGCCGCAAGGACTGAGCGACTACTTCTGCCAGACGGCGTACCCGTGACGCCGCAGCGTGTCGGCCAGGCGGGACTCCATGCGGTCCGCGGCCGCACGCGGCATGTTGGAGAACCGGCGGTAGAGCGCCGGGAGCAGGCGAATACCGTAGCGTCTCACGTAGCTGTTCGATTTGATCCCCTGTTTGTGCTTCGCGAACCGTTCCTCCGCCGTTAGCCCGGTACGACCGACGTAGACGCACGATTTTCCAGGACGGTGGCGGGGATTGGCGTCCCGAAACCGCTTGTGGCGCAGCACGGCCGGGTCGAGCAGCACGACGTACAGATTGAAGCCGGTGGGGGCGGGTTGGCGCCGCGGTGGCATGCGCTCAAGATCGCCGATCACCAGAGCGCATTGAAGAGCGCTTCACGCAGGCGCATCTTGGCTCCATGAAGCGCACCGGTGGCTCCATCGTCGTGCGTGCTCTCGAAGACGAAGGCATCACTGTCACGTTCGGTATCCCCGGCACGCACAACATCGAGCTGTACGACGCCCTCGCCGAGTCGCAGGTAGTGCGCCCGGTGCTCGTGACGGACGAGCAGTCGGCGTCATTCATGGCGGACGGGTATTGGCGCGCCTCCGGGCGCCTCGCCTGCGTGAACGTCGTGCCCGGTGCGGGACTGACCCACGCGTTGTCCGGCATCGCCGAAGCCTTCATGGACAACATCCCGCTCCTGGTGCTGGCGTGCGGGATTCGGCAGGACATCCCGCAGGCCTATCAGCTCCACGCGATCGATCAGCTCGCCCTAGCGCGGCCCGTGACGAAGGCCGCGTTCCGGGTCGAGCGGGGAACGGATCTGTATCCGGAGATTCGCCGGGCGTGCGCTCTGGCGCGTGCGGGGACGCCAGGGCCCGTCATGGTCGAGATCCCGGTCGATCTCTATCTCCAGCGGCACGAGGTGGAACACGACGCGTGGCGGGCGCCGGCACGGCCGGCGGCGCCGAACGGCGCAGAAGCCCTGCCTGCCGTCGCGGCCCTCTTGAACGATCCCTCCGCCCGGCCGCTGCTCTACTTCGGGCTGGGCGCTGCCCGCGCCGGCGCGGACCTCGTGACCCTCGCCGAGCGGCTCGAGGCACCCGTGGCGACGACGTTTCAGGGAAAGGGAGTATTTCCCGAATCGCATCCGCTGTTTCTGTGGAACGGGTTCGGGAACGCAGCGCCGCCCTTCGCCCGCTCGGTCGCGCGCGGCCGGGGCGTGACCCTCGCCGTCGGGTGCCGGTTCAGCGAGGTCGGTACCGGCAGCTACGGACTCGAGCCGCCAGGTCCGTTGATTCACGTGGACATCGATTCGCAGGTGCTGGGGCGTAATTACCCAGCGGTGCAGGCGGTCACGGCGGATGCCGCGGCATTCATCAACGGGCTGTTACCGCTGGTTCGCCAGCGGCCGTCCGATGCCTCGCTCCGGCAGGCGATCGCGGCCGGCCATCAGGCTGTGTGGAAGGACTGGCGCTCGCAGCGAAGCGAGCGGGTGACGCCTCCTCGGCTGCTGCGCGCGCTCCAGGACGAGCTCGGGCCCGAAACGATCTTCACGACCGACAGCGGGAACGGAACGTTCCTCGCCATGGAATGTCTGCGGCTCGAGCGGCCCGGAGAATTTCTCGCGCCGGTCGACTATTCGTGCATGGGATACGCCGTCCCGGCGGCCATCGGGGCGAAGCTCGCGCGGCCCGATTGTCCCGTTGTCGCACTGGTCGGCGACGGGGCCCTGCTCATGACGGGGCTCGAGCTCCTGACCGCGGTCCAGCAGCGGCTCGGCGTACAGGTGTTCGTGCTGCGCGACCGCGAGCTGGCCCAGATCTCCCAGTTCCAGGCGACCGCCCTGGGACGGAAAACCGCGAGCGAGCTGGCCGACTACGACGCGGGCGGCATCGCGACGGCGCTGGGCGTCGAAGGGCTCACCCTCGGTCGGGATGATGAAACCGCCACGGTCCTGCGACGCGCCCGGGAGATCGCTGCCGCCGGACGTCCCGTGCTGATCGACGTCGCGATCGACAACTCGCGGCGCACGTACTTCACGGCGGGCGTGGTGAGGACGAACCTGCTGCGGCTCCCCTGGGGCGATCGATTGCGCTTCATCGGCCGGGCGCTCGCCCGCCGGATGCTCGGGTAGGACCCTAGAACGCGCTGCGCACGACGAACCAGATGTTCGCGGGCCGCTCGGCGAGCCGTCGCATGTACCAGGCGAACCAGTGGCTGCCGTAGCTGATCAGGACCCGGACCGTCACGCCCTTGGCGGCGAGGGCGCGCTGGTCGTCGCTGCGAATTCCGTACAGCATGTGAATCTCGTAGCGGCCGGCGGCGTTGCGGCTCGCGGCCTGCGTCCGGATCCGCTCCACGATCGCCAGGTCGTGAGTACCGAAGACGACTATCGTCCGTCCGGTGGAGGTGGCATCGAGCAGCTGGCCCGCCAGGGCCTCGTACTGTTGATCGACCTCCCGCTTCTGTTGCAGCGCGATATCGGCGGACTCCTTGTAGGCGCCCTTCACGAGGCGAATCGCGGGACCCACCGGGAGCAGTGCCGTCAGGTCCTGCGGCGTGCGTCGCAGGTACGCCTGCAGGCAGACGCCCACCCCCGGACCATCGGCGCGGGCGCGCCGATAGATCTCGAGCGTCGCGTCGACGTAGCGTGCCTCCTCCATGTCGATCCACAGGAACGTCCGCTCGGCGCGGGCCTTGGCGGCGAGGTCCAGCACGTGACGGGTGCAGGCGTCGCGGCTGACGTCGAGGCCCAGATGGGTCAGCTTCACCGAGACGTGAGCGGGAAGGGAGCGCTGGCGGATCTGGTCGAACACCTGCAGGTAGTGGTCGCGGACGACGGTGGCTTCGGCGGCGTTCTGAACCTGCTCGCCGAGCTGCGTCAGCACGGTGCCCAACCCGCTGCCGCCGAGCGCGCTCGCGGCGTCCAGCGCCTCGGCGAGTGATTCTCCCGGCATGAACTTGCGTACCGCACGGCGCGCGAACGCCCGCTTGCGAAACTGCTCGGCGAGCCAGGGGCTGCGCGAAGCGCGCAGCAGCAGGGTGCGGGCGAGCGACATCGGCGGGGGAAGATACACCAAGCGGGCGGCATCCACATCGGACGCCGCCCGCTCCGTTCGTGACCGCGATCAGGTCAGCTTTGGACGAGAATCAGGTACTTCGAGCTGGCCCAGAACTTCGCCGGCGAGGCGATCTGAATACTGCCGCGGAAATTGCCGTCGCCGTCCGGCTGCTTCGCGAGCGCCGAGAGGTCCTGGCGCGACGCGATGCGATACGTCTTGGTCGAATCGGGCAGCGGAATCGTCGTGACCTGGCGGCGATCGATGGCGGTAAAGGCGCCCGCGTCGAGCGTGCGGGCCGGCTGGACCGACGTGCCCGACTTCCACAGAATGAAGAGGAAGCGGCTGCCGCCGGTCTCGTCGATGACGCCGCGGCTCTTCAGCTCATCCTTGGTGCCGATCACGTAGTAGACGGTGTTCTCGCGGATCGTCAGGTCGCCGACGGTGTCCTTGAGAGCGCTGTTCAGCGTCGTCAGAGCGGTGTTCTCGCCCTTCAACGAATCGATCTGCGACGCGTACACGGCGAGTTGTGTCCGCTGCGACGCCACGACCGAATCGTAGTTCGCGATCGTCGCCGTCAGGGTGTTGCGCAGGCTGTCCGACAACGACGAGAGGCCGCGGATGCGGCGCTCGCTGGAGCGCAGCTGCGACTCGCTCGCATTGAGCCGGTCGGCGATGTAGTGCACCCGGGCGACGACGCTGTCGCGGGACGCCTGCGCCGGCGACTCGCTCGACACGTTCAGCTTGCCGTGGATCTGCACCTTCGCCAGCTCGGCGGAGATGTCGGAGATCATGCGGGCGTCCTGCGCCATCTCCTGCACCACCCGGTCGCGCTCGTTCGCCGCCTGCTGCAGCGAATCGATTCGCGCCTGGAGCTGCGGCGACGGCTTCGAATTGCACGCGAGCGCTCCCAGCAACGCGAGAGCCGCTGTCGCGGTAAGACCGATTTTCCCGACCATGTTGCCATCCTCCCTGCGGGGGGTCATCAGACGGACCGGGCTGACGGCACCCCCCGCCGTCCGCCCGCACTCATTGTGAGAAACCTCACCAACCCGTTGGCCGCCTAACCGTCTGGCCCAGCATCGCCTCCGCGAAGCGCGGACGCACTGAGGGCACGAATATACCCGGTTCCGTTTCAAATGGTTCAGTCGGCCGACGGCGTACACCCGTCGGCCGTTGCGCTCAATCCACAGAAAGATATAGAGGCCGGTCGATCCGGAACGGGGTGAGGTCGAACCCACCGGGCTCCTCGTTCCGCAGCAACCCGGCGACGATTTCCCCGACTACGCTCGCGAACTTGAAGCCGAACCCCGAGCAGGGGCTGGCCACCACCACGGCGCGGTGGGTCGGGTGACGGTCGATGACGAACTGCCCATCCGCCGTATTGGTGTAGAGGCAGACGGCGCTGGCCCGGTACCGGCCCGCGAGTGGGGGCGCAAAGCGCTCGAGCAGCCGGCGGGTGGCCGTGATCTCCTCGTCTGAGACCTCGCGGCGCACGGTCTCGGGGGTCGTTGGGGCGCCGTCGTGGTGGACGGCCACCTTGATCGCGCCGTCGGCGCGGGCCGCGGGTGGTAGCCCGTAGAACACCGCCGACTCGGTCTGCCGGATGAACACGGGCAGGGCTCTGCCGGCGTCCGAGGCGGGCTCGAACCAGTGCTGCACCTGCCGTTCGACGGCGAGCCCCCGGCCCAGAGACCCGAGCAGCTCCGGCATCCAGGCGCCTGCGGCGAGCAGGAGCCGGCCGGCCTCGTACGTCCCGCGCGTCGTGGTGACGCGCACCCCCTCCCCGGACGGTTCCCAGCGCGTCACCGGCTCGTCGAATCGCAGCTCGACCCCCCGTCGCGAGGCGTACCCGAGGGCGGCGGTGACGGCGCCTTCCGGGTCGAGCCACCCAGCGCCCGGCTCGAAGACGCCCACCGCGCGGTCGACGTCCGCGAAGCCGGGGAACCGGCGCGCCAGTGTCGCGGCGTCGAGCACCTCGTGCTTGATGTCGTGTTGACGCGCGCTCGCCAATGTGCCACCGACGAGCGCTCCACCGGGCGGGCCGACGTACAGGACGCCGGTAACATGAAGCAGCGAGCTGTGCGTCGCGGACTCGAGGCGCCGCCAGTTCTCGTAAGCGCGCCGGGCGAGCGGGACGTAGCGCGGGTGCTCAAACGCCGTTTCGCGGATGACACGGGAGCCGCCGTGGCTCGAGCCCAACGTGTGCGGCGGGTGGTGGCGATCGAGGCCGAGGACGCGCAGCCCGAGACCGGACAGGTGGACCGCGGCGGAGCCGCCGACGGCTCCGAGCCCGGCGATGATGATGTCGTATGACACAGGGGGAAATTAGCTTGGATGTCAGACATCAGACATCAGACATCAGATGTCTGAC
>Ga0187777_10003081_pt1 | contig 10661 bp, 10 predicted proteins | sample 1015_Q2_SP5_10_M_FD_132416 | JGI IMG/M metagenome (GOLD analysis project Ga0187777, IMG submission 132416) | Tropical peat soil microbial communities from peatlands in Department of Meta, Colombia - 1015_Q2_SP5_10_MG | ecosystem: Environmental > Terrestrial > Soil > Wetlands > Peat | place...
ATCAATTTAAGGGGTACGGTCAAGGCTTTCAAGGATACGCGAAACGCTACGGCGCAACCTACGCTGATGTTGTGGATGGCACCTTTCTCGGCAGCGCTGTATTCCCGTGGATGCTGAAACAGGATCCCCGCTATTTCTATAAGGGAACTGGGAGTTTTCGATCGCGACTTCTGTATGCGCTCGTCGCGAACGCCTTCATCTGCAAGGGCGACAACAAGCAGTGGCAGCCCAATTACTCAAACATTCTGGGGAACCTTGCGGCGGGCGGGATCGCCAATCTCTACTATCCGGCGAGCGACCGCGGAGTGGGATTGACGTTCGAAACCGCGGCGCTGAGGATCGGTGAAACCGCCATCGCCGGAGTTTTTCAGGAGTTCATCGTCCGGAAGTTGACCCCCAATCTTCCACCCCGCAACGTCTCCCAGCCGTAGCAGTTCGAGCTAAGTTCACCTGTCCGACCGTTCTAAGGATCGAAATGAGCTCCCACCTGTCCCAGGGTACCATTGACTTTCGCTTTTGATTCGCCTAAAGTGGCAGCATGCTTGGTAGGGGATTGCCATGGCGCTGACCAAACGGCAGAAGGAAGTACTGAACTACCTCGTCGGGTTTATCAACAAGAACGGCTATTCGCCGAGCTTCGAGGAAATCGCGCACGCGCTCAAGCTGACCTCGCTCGCAACGGTTCACAAGCACCTTTCGACGCTCGAGAAGAAGGGATTCATCCGGCGCGGCTACAACCAGAGCCGGTCGATCGAAGTGACACAGCTTCCGAAGCCCGTGCGCGAGGAGATCCTCGACCGCCACGTTGTCGAGCTGCCGCTGGCTGGAAGAATCGCTGCCGGCCAGCCACTCGAGGCCGTCGAAGATAACGAGTCGATTTCACTTGCGGATTTTACTCGCGGACACAACAACTTCGTTTTGAAAGTGAAAGGCGACTCGATGCGCGATGATCACATCCTCGATGGGGACTACATCGTGGTCGAGCAGACACAGGTCGCGAATCCAGGTGAGATCGTTGTGGCGCTGGTCGGTGAGGATGAGGCAACGGTGAAGCGTTTTTATCGCGAACCGGGTGGGAAGATTCGTCTGCAACCGGCGAATTCAACGATGTCACCCATCATCGTGGCGGCACAGGATGTGAAGGTTCAGGGTCGCGTCGTGGGCGTGCTTCGGAAGTATTAGCTTCCCGCCTGCTTCGAGATTGATGTCCAGGGCGAGTCTGAACTTGTGATTCTCCCCCAAATCTCTCCTTGATCTGTTCCTGGAGTTTGCCTTTTCATCTCAAACGAGCTTTCCAACCTGACCTTTCGCCCGTTAATGCACGGGACACAACTGCTTCATTTTGGATTTGGCAGGGGCGCGACGAGATACTAGATTGATACCCCAGTCCCAATCCATCTGGCAACGTTCGGCACACTTGGGCCCAAGGAGGCACTGTAAATGTGGGGAGAGAAGAAGCAGGATGCTCCCGCTAGGACGCCGCTCCCGCAGCAGCCTAGACCAGCCGTACCACCTTCAACTTTTTCTGGGGAGGCAAAGACGATGGCACCACTGGATTCCACCTATCCGGCGACAGAAAGAATGGGCAGCAGCGGTAGTACGGCCCGTCTCGGGGCAAGCCTTCATGTGAAGGGCGAGATCACGGGAAATGAAGATCTAGCCATTGATGGCAGCGTCGAGGGTTTGGTTCATCTGGAAGATCGTAAGCTGACGATCGGCGCGAGCGCGCGTGTAACCGCCGACGTGATCGCGCGTGAAGTCGTCGTATATGGCAACGTGAAAGGGAATCTCCGAGCACGCGACCGTATCGAAATCAAGAAGGACGGTTCGGTCGTGGGCGATCTGACGACCGCCCGCATCATGATCGAAGACGGCGCGTACTTCAAGGGTTCTATCGAGATCGACAAGACTGGCGACGCCAGCAGTTCCGACGATCTCGACAAGCCTGCTTACACGCGTTCTTCGCGGATATCTTCACCAACTTCGGCGGATTAGCCACCGCGGCTTAACGAAGCGGCAAGGCCGCCGTAGCGGCCTGCCGCTCGATTCCTCGTTTTTCCGTCCGCGACCATTTCTTCGGCGGACGTGTCGATGGAACGCGCGTCCGCCCAGCCAGGCGGAGCAGTACTCAGCTTAGATTGAACTGCACCTTCACATCGAACCGAATCGAAACCGGCATGCCATCCAGGATAGTCGGCTCGTATTTTCGCTCCGACACTGCCTTCATCGCGGCATTTAGCAGCAGCGCCGGTCCGCTGATGGCCTTCACCTGCGTCACATTGCCCCTGTCGTCGATGACCGCCTCGATTACAACGGTTCCCGAGACGTGCGCCTGCCTGGCAACCATCGGATAGACGAGCGGCGGGGCATACAATAGCGTCGGCTCCTTCATCCCTGTGAAAATTCGTCCCGGCTCCCTCGGTTTGGCGGCGGGTGCGGGGGGAGGAGGGGGAGGCGCGCCTGTGAGAGATCCCCCCAGAACGTCGCCTACCCCGCCCGGAACGCCGGCCATATCGGTAACGGCCGGCGCAGCCTCACCCGCATCCGACGCTGACTCGACGACTTTCTTGGGAATTACGGTCGGAGCGGTCAGTGCGGCAGGGAGAAGGGGCTGCTTCGGAAGGCTCTGCACGTGCAATGCAGGCGGGGGAGGTGCGGGCGGAGACGGTGCCAGAAACACCATGTTATCCAATTTGTAGAGATCGATGCCCTCGGTAAACACGAGCGGTAACAGCAGCAGGGCTCCCACGATGGCCGCCTGAATAGCAAGCGCCAGCCCGGCTTTCGCGGCGCGCTTGCCACGATCGCGCGTATGCTCCTCGATCATGGCTTCGGCGAAGAGGTTATGCCCGGCGGCTGTAGCTCGAACAGAGGACTGAGGAGCGCGAGGGCCTTGGTAGCTTTCTCGAGCGACCTGCGGTAATACCCCTGCATTGGACCCTGACATCTTCATCTCCTTTTCCAAAACAGCGTAGAGGCCGTGCAGCGCCGTTAAGAATCTCTGGCCGAGATCCGAACCGGGCCCCACAGCGCCACCGCTTGACTAGAACGGTGGGAAGAAATACTTCTCCACGTGGAAAAGCGAGATGGTGTTAGCTACACCAATCAGTCGCCTTTAGTCTGCAGATTCATCCTCAAAACAGCAAACTCAAAATCCAAATCGTTCCCATCGGCAAGCGTGATTCGACCTGTCCTCAAAGAACTCCACACAAAGAAAGCGGGTCATCAGGGAGGGGTTGCTAAAGCCGATCCACTCCTTCGGCGGGATCGGTTCTTGTCAAGTCTTGCTCGATCGCTGGAATCATCGCGTGGAGCAGGGCCACAAACTGCTCCTTCACGCGCGCGCCTGCTTCCATCACTTCGGCATGGGTCAACGGTTGCCCCTGGATGCCTGCCGCCATGTTCGTCGCGCACGAGATGCCCAGCACGCGCATTCCCATCTGTCGGGCGACGATCACCTCCGGTACCGTGGACATGCCGACCAAGTCGGCGCCGACCGCCTTCAGATAACGGATTTCCGCCGGTGTCTCAAAAGTCGGTCCGATCAGCGCCGCATAGACTCCTTCGTGAGCGTCAATTCCAAGCCGTTTCGCCTCGCGAAGCGCAATGTCGCGATAGGGCTTCCAGTACGCCTCGGTCATGTCCGGAAAGCGCACGCCAAACCGGTCGTCGTTCGGCCCAATTAACGGATTCGTGCCCTGCAGGTTGAGGTGGTCACGAAGGATCACCAGCGTGCCCTGACGGTACTGCAAATTAATCGCGCCGGCCGCATTTGTCAAAATCGCTGCTCGAACCCCGATCCGTCCCAGCACTCGCAGCGGAAAACCAACCTCCCTGGCTGAATACCCTTCGTACAGGTGCACGCGTCCCTGCATCACAGCCACCGGCACTGCTCCGACCCTGCCGACCACCAGCGCACCGGCGTGTCCTTCGATCGTCGACAGCGGAAAGTGAGGAATTCTGCGGTAAGGAATTCGTGTAGCCGAGGTCAATTCGTCGGCGAACGCCCCTAGACCTGAGCCCAGCACGAGCCCGACCAGAGGCCGCAGTTTTGTTTTGGACCGGATGAATGCTGCCGCGCGAGATGCCGCTTCAAACTCGCCCTTCCTTCCAGCGCGCGCAGGCTTCATCGAAGCATGATTCCCACGATCGAAGCGGACATCAGATTTGCCATCGTTCCTGCCAGCATCGCACGGATACCCAGACGCGCCAGCTCCGACCTTTTGTTGGGCGCGAGAGCCCCAATTCCACCAATCTGAATTCCGATCGAACTAAAATTGGCAAACCCGCACAGCGCAAATGTCGCGATCGTGAACGAGCGCGGATCCAGCGTGTTCTGCATTGGACCGAGCCGCTGGAAGGCGACCAGCTCGTTCGTGACCATGCGCAATCCCATCAAGTTGCCGACCGTACTGCAGTCATGCCAGGGAACGCCCGCGAGCCATGCCACGGGCGCGAAAATCCAGCCGAAGATTTCCTCGAGGCTCGACGGAAACCATCCCATCCCATGCCCTGCGAGCAGGTGATGCACACCGCCGAAGATCGCATCGACCAGATAGATGAGCGCAATGAACGAAATAAGCATCGCGGCTACGTTGAGCGCGAGGTGAAGCCCGTCGATGGTTCCGCGCGCGATGGCTCCCAAGGCATTCGTCTCACGTTCTATTTCTGCCATTTCCACTCGGCCTGCCGTCAGCGGCTTCTCGGTTTCCGGCACGAGCACCTTGGCAATCAAGATTGTTCCGGGGGCGGTCATGATGACCGCCGCCAGAAGGTGCTCCGCCTTGATTCCGTAAGCCATGTAGGCGCCCATCAAACTGCCCGATACGTGCGCCATACCGCTCGTCATGATGGTCATCAGTTCCGATCGGGTGACTTCGGGAAGAAACGGCCGAATCGTGAGCGGCGCCTCCGTTTGTCCCATGAAGATGCTGGCGGCCACGTTGAGCGATTCCGCGCCACTGGCCCCCATGAGCCGTGTCATCACATGAGCTGCGGCCTTCACGATGATCTGCATGATGCCCCAGTAGTAGAGCAGCGCGAAGAATGCGGCAATAAAGATGATGATCGGAAGCGCTTGGAAGGCGAAGATGAATCCGCGGGGCGAATCCTTCTGGCCCAGCTCCCCAAAAATGAACGACGAGCCGCGGTAGGAGAAGTCCAGCAACCATTCCGCCCCTTGGCCGAGTTCGTGAAACGCGACTTGACCGAATGTCCATTTGATGACCAGGAACGCCAGCACAATCTGCAACCCCAGACCCCAAGCAACGGTTTTGAGCCGAATCGCACGTCGATTGGTCGAAAACACGACACTCGCTCCAATCACAAAGCCGATGCCCAAGATTCCGACGAACCGGTGCATTTTCCGCGCGCCCTCCCCGGAGTAAATGGCGGGTAGTATATGGGCCACTCCGCCACCACACAAGCAACGAAACACGCCCCATCCTGTACGGACGGGTCCGCCACAGGTTCGCAGGGGCTAGGTGATCGGCCTCCCCTCTTAACCATCAGTTTGTCTGTTTTCGCGGCCCGCAGAGCCGGCGCTAAATCGCCCTCGCCTCGATCAGCGACGCAGATATCTTTCGTTGATACTCATGCGCCTTGGCAAGAATTCCAGGCTTATCCATCGTGAACATGACGCGATCTTCCATCACGATCTTTCCTCCGATCACCGCGCTTCTGACGTCATGGGCATTGAGCGCATAGACCAGTTGTGAATAGACGTTGTACATCGGTGTCGCATGTGTCGCGCCCGTCCCAATCAGAACGATGTCGGCCTGCTTGCCCACTTCGAGCGATCCGATCTGGGCATCGAGGTGCAGTGCGCGGGCCCCTCCGATTGTCGCCATCTCGACGACTTGCCGAGCGGGGAGCGCTCTCGGATCCATGCGCGTCACTTTTTGCAACTTCGCGGCGATGTTCATTTCCTGAAACAGATCCTGATTGTTGTTGCTTGCTGCGCTATCGGTCGCAAGGCCCACGGCCTGTCCCGCCGCTAACAAATCGACGACGGGCATGACACCGGAAGCCAGCTTCATGTTACTGGACGGATTGTGAATCGATCCAACGCCATGCCGCACGAGCGTCTGGATATCCTTTTCATCCAGCCAAACGGTATGTGCAGCAATCACATCCGGCCCCAAAACTCCAATGCTGTCCAGATATGCCACAGGCGACCGTCCGTACTTGCTTTGGCTCAATTGGCTCTCAAACGGCGCCTCCGCTACATGGATCAGAATGGGTGCGCCGGTGCGCCGCGCCAGCGCCGTGGCAGCCCTCAGATTTTCGGTCGACAGCGTGTACATCGAATGCGGAGCAACCCCCGGTGTGATCAGCGGATCATTTTTCCATCGCCCGATAAACTTTTCCGTGTAGGCCAAAGCCGCGGCTGGCGTCTTGTGGTCCGGTGCCGGAAAGTCGACGATGGTCTCTCCGAGCACGCCGCGCATTCCGGCCTCTTTTGTGACAGTGGCAACCACATCTTCGAAGTAATACATGTCCGCATAGGTCGTGATTCCACCGCGCAACATCTCCAGCACGCCGAGGCGTGTGCCCCACAGGACGAAGTCCTCGGTCACGTTTCGCGCTTCGGCCGGGAAAATGTACTTTTCCAGCCAATCGTTGAGCGAGTGATCTTCGGCAACGCCACGGAAAAGACTCATTGCTGCATGGGCATGCCCGTTGATCATTCCAGGCATCACGAGCGTGCCGCCCGCTTCGATTTTTCTTGCGCCGCTGGCCTTGGCTTCGAGATCGGACCTCTTTCCGACCGCAGCAATCGTGTCGCCCTCGATTGCTACGCCGCCGTCTTCGATCACGCGGAGCTCCGGGTCCATCGTAATGACCGTTCCGCCTCTGACTAACAGATCCACGTCTGCTCTCCCGCCTCGGCCTACTTCGGTTGCAAGAACTCGAGCGTATACGCCGTCGTGGGATCGAACCCCTTGTCGATCACCTTCAAATCGAGAAGCTGCTTGTACATGGTGTCCCAGCGATCCGCCTTCATCTTTCCCAACTCGGCTCCGCTCGGATCTTCTCCCTCAACAAAGTGCCCATCCCGCAGTGCTCTCCAGGTAAAGTTCATCCACTCCGGATTGAGCGCCGGATTGAGTTTGACGATGGCAGCATGAGCCGCGGTAGGGTCGTCCAGGTAATCTCGCCAGCCTCGGACTGAGGCATCCACGAACTCTTGCACCACCTCGGGATGCTGGGCGAGGAAATCCCGCGTCGTGAACATGACGCGGTACGGACTGTAGCCGGCATCGCTTGTCAGCAGCACGCGCGTTTCAATTCCGGCCTGTTTTGCAAAATAGGGCTCCGAGGTGGCAAACGCCTGCTGGACGTATTGGGGATCGGCCACGAAATTCGCCACATTCATCATGGCCGGAATTTCGTGTACATTCGTCAGGTTATAGCGCTTCTCGATGTATTGAAACCAAGTGGAGCCTGTCTTAATCGCCACCGTGTGCCCGTTCAGGTCGGCGAAAGAATGGATCGGCGAGTCTTTCCTGACCATGATGCCCTGCGGATCGTGCTGCATCGTGGCCGCCACCGCAATCAGGGGCTGCCCGTCTGCAACGGACTCCAGAATCTTGTCCGAGGAACTCATCCCAAACTGCGCCGTGCCGACCGACACCTGTTGCTCGGGTGTGACGTACGGTCCACCGGGCTGGATGCTCAGGTCTAGCCCCGCATCCTTGTAATAACCCTTTACCAGCGCGGTATAAAAGCCGCCGTGTTCTGGCTGGGGATACCAATCCGCTTGCAGGGTAACCTTCACGAGGTTGGCGCGGCCTACGGTGTGATGACACCCCGTCGCACTGATGCTGGCAAGAAGGAGAATGCACCACGAAAGAAGGGAAGGGTCGCCCTTGGGCATGTTTGAGCGTAGCATGCCGTCGCCCCTGCCGGAAGCATCCTGCCTCAACACTCTGGCGTCCCTTTGGAGCCCTCGTTTCCGATGCAGCCCGTGCTAGAATTCCGCATGGCGCGCCTCCAGGGGAAACATCAGGCTCTTTTGGATGAAGAGCTTATGCGTAGGTTGTACCGCTTCACCGCGCGCACTCTCTCGACGGCCCGTCCCGTACCCTTCGGTGCACTGATTGTCCGAACGAAGACCGGCAAACCGCTCGTCGAAGCCACCAACGCCGTGATGGCTGAAAACGATCCTTCCTCTCATGCCGAGCTTCGCACGGTGCGTCTGGCATGCAGGAAGCTCAAGCGACCTTCGCTGGCCGGCTACACGATGTACTCGACCTGTGAGCCGTGCCCGATGTGCATGGCCAACGCCCTCTGGGCGCGTCTGGATCGCGTCGTGTACGGTGCCGCCATTCGGGACGCTGGCCGCTACTGCTTTCAGATTCAGATTCCAGCCCGCGAAGTTACGCGTCGTTCCGATATGACCTGTATCGTCGATGGCCCGGTGCTGCGAAAGCTCTGTGTCACCCTTTTTACTCACCCAAACATGCAAAAAGCATTTCATGCTTGGAGCACGTCGAAGAGGAAAGCGAATCACAGATAGACGATGGACTCGCACCACGCCACCGCCCTTGCCTCTCTGCTCGACGATTCCGCGCGCGTCCTGACGCATCCGCCAACCGTTGAACAGCTCTCGCGGGATTTCTACTGGTACTCTCCGGTTCTTCGCAAGCAGCTCGATGGAAAAGTCGGCGACGTCGTCATCCAACCGATTACTGCCACGGAGATCGAAAGCATCCTCCGCTATTGCCACGCCAACGATATTCCTGTCACCGCTCGAGGAGCGGGCACAGGCAACTACGGTCAGGCTGTTCCGCTTTTTGGAGGCGTCATTTTAGATCTTGCGCGCATGGACCGGATCGAGCAGATCACTCCGGACGGTGTGGCTGTCTGTGAACCGGGCGTGCGTCTTGGGGTGCTCGAGAATGAAGCGCGGAAAGTTGGCTGGGAGCTGCGATGCTATCCGTCGACGATCATCAAGGCTTCGGTGGGAGGCTTCTTGGGTGGAGGTTCGGGTGGTATCGGCTCCGTTGCCCACGGCAACCTACGCGATTTCCAGACCGTCCGCGCTCTCGAGGTCGTTACGATGGAAGCGGAACCGCGCCTCGTTCTCCATGAGGGTGAAGCTGTCCACGATATTCTTCATGCCTGGGGAACGAACGGCATCGTTACGCGGATCTGGCTCGCGCTCGCTCGGGCTGTCGAGTGGGCACAGTGCGCAGTGGCATTTGACACGTTTGCTCGAGCCTTCGATTTTAGCGAGCGCATCGCGGCCGATCCCGCTTGGACGAAGCGTCTCGTTACCCCCTTCGAGTGGCCGATCCCATCTTTCTTCACGCCGGTTCGGGAGTACGCGCCCGAAGGGAAAGCCCTCATTTTTTTTCTCATCGCCGAAGCGCAGCTCGCCGAACTCGAAGCAGGCGCGCGAAGCGCGGGCGGGGATGTCACCTACTCCGGAAAGTATTTCGGGCTGCGTACCCGCCCCCTTCTCTCGGATTACACTTGGAATCACACGACCCTCTGGGCCATGCGCTCCGATGAGGCCTACACCTATCTTCAATGTGCGTTTGATCCCGTAACGGTGCGGGATCAGATGCGCCGTTTGAAAGAGCGCTTCGGCAATGAAATTCTGTTCCACATGGAGTTTTGGAAAGCGGGGGATGGCCGCATGATTCCCGGGGCAATTCCCGTCGTTTACTACACGACCGAGGCGCGCCTGAACGACATGATCTCTTTTTGCCGTGAAATCGGCGTGTTCGTGGCCAATCCTCACGTCAACAATGTGGAGGGCGGCGGCCGCTACCGCGACGACAATGTGCAATTGCTCGCGAAGCAGCGCTACGATCCGAAGGGTCTGTTGAATCCTGGCAAAATGATCACCTTCAAGCCGCAAGAGCTTGTTCGATGAAGACTTGGATTCCGGACGCGCGCAACTTCGCCTATCTGAATTGGAAGCAAGTCGACGCGCTCCCTCGTGAAACCACGCTCTTAGTCCTGCCGACCGCGGCGGTTGAGCAGCACGGCCATCATCTCCCGCTGGCAACCGACACACTCATTAATAATCTGCTGCTCGGTTACGCACTCGCGAAGCTGTCCCCGAATCTTTCCGTGTACGCCTTGCCCCCCGTGCACTACGGCAAGAGTAACGAACATCTGGGTTTCCCCGGCACGCTTTCCGTCAGCGCGGCCACCTTTATGGCGGTTTTGCGTGATTTAGGCGCAAGCGTCGCGAGCGCTGGCTTTCAACGCCTGGCGCTTTATAACACACATGGCGGCAACACCGCCCTGATCGACGTAATGGCTCGCGATCTCCGAGCCGAGTTCAAGTTGTGCACGTTTGTAGTCCATGGCTCGGCGGGCGCGAGCTTCGAGGGCCTCACTCCGCAGGAGCGCGCCTATGGTTTTCACGCCGGAGAAATCGAGACCGCGTTTCTTCTGGCCTCGGTGCCGGAATTGGTTGACCGCTCGGCCTACACGAGCAACTACATCGCGGATGTCGCAAAGCCGGGCCTGCTGTTCCCAGAAAATGCTCCGGCCACGTTCGCCTGGCTCACCAGCGACATCGCCGCCAGCGGCGTGATGGGCGATCCACGCCCAGCGACGGCAGAGAACGGCGCCCGTTGGCTCGATCAGGCCGCCACACGCCTGGCCGCCGTCCTCGAAGCCATGCTCTGCTTTCCGAT
>Ga0187777_10003082_pt1 | contig 10661 bp, 7 predicted proteins | sample 1015_Q2_SP5_10_M_FD_132416 | JGI IMG/M metagenome (GOLD analysis project Ga0187777, IMG submission 132416) | Tropical peat soil microbial communities from peatlands in Department of Meta, Colombia - 1015_Q2_SP5_10_MG | ecosystem: Environmental > Terrestrial > Soil > Wetlands > Peat | place...
GTCACCATCCGCCGCGTCAACGGGTCCATGACCTCGATCCACGGGTAGTAGAGAGCGGCCATCTTCGAGTCGTATCCGGCCGCGTTCATCCTCCACTCGTAGACCTCTTGCGGACTGAGGTCCGGGGGGCAGTCGAGGATCGCCATCCGCTCGCCGGCGTTCTCACAGTGCGCGATCATCTTGCCCTGGAGGTCGCGCACGCGGGCGCCGTCACCGGCGGTCGCGAACTGCATCATGTCGGGCATAGCGATCATCGTGATCTCGTCGATCGCGGCAAGCCCACCCATGCCCTGCCGTGTGGCCACGTCGCCGGCGAAGTCATCCGGGTCCACCTCCGATGGCGCTGCCGAGGGCACCTGCAGCGCGTACTTGCCCGGGGCGAGCCGGACGTCGGGCAACGCCGCTCCGGTGTCCTCGAGCTTGACCAGCTTCGACTCGGCATTCACCTTCGTGGCGATGTACGTGCGGCCCTTGCGGAGTGATACACCCGGGTACTCCTCGCGCGCGGCACCGGAGGTGACCACGACTTTGTATGTCGGGTCTCCCTCGGGCGGGGTCTCCTCTTCGCTGATCTCCACGTCGACCGAGCCGTCGGCGCCGTTCACCGCTATCGCGCGCAGTGCCTCCACGCTCTTATCGCTCGCCGCCGGCAGCGCGGCGCGCGCGCTCACCTTGCCGTCCTCGTCCGCGCCGACACGGACAACCCAGCACAGGCTGCCACCGTTCTGGAAGTAACCGTAGATCGAGTGCGCGAGATAGGCGCCCTCCATGAACGGGCCGTTGTCGGGAGTCGTGGGGTCGCCGTAGATCCGAGCGAACTGGCTCCAGTTCGAGATGCGCATCGGCACATTGACCGGACCGCCTGGCGCGAGCCCGACGAACGCGGCCACCGCGGTGCCGACTCCTTCGATTGGCTTCTTTCCGCTCGAGACTTCCTCGACGTACACGCCAGGGGTCAGATATGTGGGCATGTTGCTCCTTCGACTAGTTACGGGAGACAGACGGCGGACAGGTACGCATGCGTGCACACGGGTTCATGCAGCGCTCCTTCGGCGCTTGCGGGCGCTCGGCACCACCACGTCCACGCCGGCGCCCGGGACCGTGACGGTCGCCGCCGTCTCTTGGCCGTCGATCGTCCGCACCACCACGCGGTGCGTTCCGGACGCGATCCGGGCAAATCGGAAGCGGCCGGCGAGATCGCTTGCTGCCCATGCTCCGACGTGTGGCATCGTGATCCACGCGTGCGCGATGGGCTCGCCGCGTTCGTCGCGCACGGTCCCGCCGAGGCCGTGCAGCTCCTCGACATCGGCCCTGCGGCCGTCTGACCGGCGCATGCGGACGGTGCGAGTCCGCGCCTCGGGTCCGCGCTCGAACCTGGCCCCCGACTCGATCGCAAACTGGACGACGTAATCGATCGACGCCTTGTACTGGCCGCCGACGGCGCTCCAGAAATCCGCTTTGTCCTCGCGCGGGCGTCCGACCGACGCGTCGATCGGGCCCGGCACGTTGCTGGGCCTCGCGTTCAGAAGATCTCGCGGCAGACGGGCATTCGAGAACAGGATTGCGAGCACCTGCGACAGGAGGCGGTGCTCATCCTCAACCGCCTTGGTCCAGGCGGTCACGGCGTAGGTCAAAGCCAGCCTGAGCGGCGGTGGGACCATGAACGCCTCGCCGGCGGCGCCGTGCGTCTCGGGCGTGCTCGTCGCGCGGTCTCGGGCCTCGCGGATGTCGTAGAGGAACATGTTTACTGCCGGCCCTGTCAGCTTTCCCGACCACTCGCGCGATGGGGCGTCGAAGGAGATCTCGACGCCGTCGAAGCCGTGGCGCTTGAGATCGGAGCGCAGCAGGCCGCGCAGCCCCTCGTCGAGATCGGCGATGGCCGTGTTCAGCGGTACCTCGACGATCGGGTTCATTGCTCGACTTGCACTCGACTGAAGGTCAGGCACGCCGGCTCCTGTTCTGGTGGCTCGCAGTCATCGCGTAGAGACGCACCGCGCCGGTCGCCGGGCGCCGGGTGGTAAGCACTGCTTTGTCACGATCGGCTCGAGGCCGCTGCGAATCGCGAACGTCTCGACCTCGGCGACGCGGTTGACGGCGGCCACCTCGATGAGGAGCGACGCGCCGGGCCGCAGCCGGGCATTCTGGAAAGTTGGGGTCAGCGACACCTGGCCATGGCGAGCTCGAAAGTGTCGGACCGGGAACGGGCAGCCGCCGCCGTGGCAGTTGACGATCACCCTGCCCCCGCGGGGGATTCCTGTCACCGTTAGCTCGCTGGCGACACTCGACGCGGGGGAGAACGCAAATGTGAAATTGATCGAGGAGCTGATCACCGGATATCTGAACGTGACTCGCCTCGTCACGGGGGTCGTGCCGCGCAGGGTCACTGTGCTCGCCAGCGAGTAGTGCTCGGTGAGGAGCGTCCGCCCCTGCCGGTTGAGTTTGACTCTGACCGTCACGAGGCTGCCGGCGTTGACCGAGTACGACCCCGCCGCCACAGTCAGTGCCTTGGGTGCCTTCGCACGGCCGGCGTGAGCACGCTTCGTCACGACCGGCGCCGTGAGCCGGATCTTGCCGGCGCAGGTGCCGTGCCCCGACCCCCCGCCGCAGGCGATCGTCAGCGACAGCGCCGGACCGAGCGTGGATGCGCGCGTGATCGAGGCCGTCAGCTCTGGCCGGGTGATGAACACGGTATCCCCGCTCGTGCTCCGGCCGTCGGCGTTCGTCGCGACCACCTGGAAGTGGTACGTGGCGTTCGGCGTGAGCGCCGAGAGCGCCGCGGTGACCGGAACCGCGGCATTGCCCGCTCCAAGATGCTGCGGCGCGGTGCTCGAGCCGTAGTGCTGGGTGCGCCCGTAATTGACCACGACCGTCGTGTCCTGGACGTTCGGGTTCACGCTGGCGGCGATCGTCGCGCTCGTGGTTGTTGCGCTTGCGGATGCGCCGGTCAGCGACGGCGCGGCGACCTGGTAGGCACCGGCGTCGCACGCCGCGCCGACCGGCCGTGCGGCGCCCCGCTGGTCGGTGGCGAGCACGCACGTTCGGACGTGGTGGATGGCGGCGCTTCCCGGCTGGAGCGCGACCGTCTGGGTGGGGCCGCCGTTGCTCGCGAGCGACGCCAGCCTCGGATCGGAGCGTAGGAAGCCGCCAGGGCAGGAGGAGCCGCCGAACTCGACATTGCCGCCCTGGTCGGTGAGAACGCCGCCGCAGTTCAGATTGGGGGCCGCCGCGACGTTGGACGCGACGATCGAGTTGGCAGTGGCGATGGTGCCGCCGGCGCCGTCAATGCCCCCGCCCGCCCCGGCCGCCGTGTTCGAGGCGATCGTCGCGTGAGTGAGCGTGCTCCCCATCGCCCGCTGAGCGATCGCTCCCCCGTTGCCCGGCTGACCCGGACCGGCGGTCAACCCATTGGGGAAGCCGCCGCGACCGGTCGCGCCGCCCCGCTCGGCGGTGTTCCCGACGGCGGTTGAGTTGGAGATCGTCATGTCGGTGGTGCTGTCGATTGCTCCGCCAGAGCCGCCCGCCCCGCCGAGCCCGCCCGTGCCGCCCGTGCCCTGGCTGGTGGTGTCCCCGCCGGGGCCGCCGTCGCCGCCTGGGCCCGTGTGGTTGCCGACGAACGTGGATGCAGAGATGGCAAGCCGGCCGCTGTTCTCGATGCCGCCACCGGACCCTCCGGCGCCGCCGTTGCTCCCGCCCCCGCCAGCGCCGGCGTTGCTCCCGTTCCCGCCGGGGGCGCCGGTTGCGCCCGCGCCGGTGGTGTTGCCGGCGATCGTCGAGTTGGTAATCGTCAGCGTCCCCGAGTTGCTGATCCCGCCTCCGTTCCCGCCGTTGCCGGAGTTGCCGCCGCTCCCGCCGGGGCCGTTGAGGGGGCCGAGGGCGCCGCCCGAGCCGTTCCCCCCGGTGCCGGTGGCGTTTCCGGAGATCGTGGAGTCCGCGATCGTGAGCGTGCCGCTGTTGCTGATCCCGCCGCCATCGCCGCCGTTGCCGGCATTGCAGCCGCTGTTGTTGATCGTGCACGTGGGGTTGGTCGCCCCCGCGCCGGTGCGGTTCCCGGTCACGATGACCCCGGTCAGCGCGAGCGCGCCAGCGTTGACGATGCCGCCTCCCGGGAAGCCGCTGACGGACAGGCCGAGCCCGATGCACATGTTCCCGGTGCAGGCCGCTCCGCTCTGACCCCCGGTAACGGCCACACCGCTCACGCTCACTCGCGCGCTGCTCGATACGCCGAGCACCTGAGACACCCCGCCGCCGCTGATCGTCGTCATGGCTGCTCCGGCGCCTGCGATCGTCGCATCGCCGGTCAGCGAGAGCGCGCCGCCGGTCAGTATGTAGGCGCCCGCGGGGAGGTTGATCGTCGTGGGGCCCGACGGCGGCGCCGGCGCGCAGTCGGGCTCGGCCGTGCCGTTCGCGTACAGCGTGGCTTCGCGCAGCGAGCAGGTCCCGTTGCCGGGCTGGGTCTCATCCAGGGTGGTGTTGACCCTGACGATCGAAGCGGCCGCTGCGGGGGGTGAGCCGATGGCCGCCGTGGCAACCGCCACCGCCACCGCTGTGGCTCCGAGCAAAGTCATCAGACGTCTGGCAGCCCTCATGCCAACGCAAGACGCGCTCGCACCGCCAAACCTTCCAGCGAGTTCTATTCGGCTCGCACGTCGGCGTAGAACCGCTCGAAGTCGGTCTCGAGCGTGAGACGCCCCTGCTTGGCGTATTCCTGCGCCACAGCACGGACCAGGTGGCGCATCTCGATCCGGGAACCCTCGTCGGCCGCGCTGAATGCGGCGGCCAGCGAACAATTGCGGATCGCGCCGCCCGAGAGCTTGAACTGGTTGGCCAGGAAGTCCAGGTCGACGTCGTCGGCGACCGGCGCCGCCGGCGGCAGGACGCGCTCCCAGATCCGCCGCCGGTCGTGCGGCTCCGGGAACGGAAAGTCGATCACGAAGTCGAGCCGGCGGACGAACGCCTCGTCGAGATTGCGGCGGAAGTTGGTGGCGAGGATCACCGCGCCCGGGTATGCCTCCATCCGCTGAAGGAGGTAGGCGACCTCGATGTTCGCGTACCGGTCGTGCGAGTCCGACACCTCCGAGCGCTTGCCGAACAGTGCATCGGCCTCGTCGAAAAACAGGATGGCGTTCGAGCCGTCGGCGGCGCTGAAGATCCGCTCCAGGTTCTTCTCGGTCTCACCGATGTACTTCGACACCGTGCCGGCGAGGTCGACGCGGAACATCTGGAGGCCGAGCTCGGCGCCGAGGACCTGCGCTGCCATGGTCTTTCCGGTGCCCGAATCCCCGGCGAACAGGACCTTGATGCCCTGCGTGCGCGAGACGGTCGTCTCGTAGCCCCACTCGGACAGCACCCGGTCGCGATGGCGAAGGTAGGCGGAGATCGATCGAAGCGATTCGAGTGGCCGGTCCGCCAACACGAGATCGCTCCAGCCATAGGCGGGCTCGAGCCGCGTCGCCAGCTCCCCGAGGCGCGAGGACGAGGCGTGTCTGGCTCCCATGTCGAGGTCGGGCGGCAATGGCGCGGGCTCGCCGCGGGAGCGGGCCGCGATCACGCTGACCTCGCCGGCGGCCTGGATCTGCTCGATCGAGAGCCTGAACTTTGCCGCCACCTCGCGGGCGTCGGCGGTACCGGTGAAGTGGCGCCAGGCGCGCTGGCGCTCGGCGAAATCGGGCCCCGGAACCTCGACCACCAGCGCGGTGCGCTCGCTGAGCGAGAGGGCATCCCGTCGCGACGCGGCGATCAATACGACCCGGTCCGGGCTCTCGTCGATCGTGCGCAGTACGCGGCCGCGCTCGGCGGGAGAGAGGTCCTCGAGGCCATCGATTCCGAGCAGCGCCGCCTCGAGCGCTGCGGCCAGGCGCGCGTCCGCGATCGCGTCGGGTCGCTCGAGCTCACGCGCCGCGAGCAGCACCGCCGGGGTTCCCGCCGCCGCGGCGACCACCGCGGCGGCGTCCGGCCCATACGCCACCAGCGGCAGTCGCGTGTCCGCCGCCAGCAGCACCCTGAGCCGTTCGGTTGCCGCCGCGCGGCCGGTGAGATCTTCCGGTGAGACGTGGCGCAAGGCCGTGCCGGCGGCCGCGTCGGCGAGACCGACGGCGCCGAGCAGGAAAGCCGCCAGGCGGTCGGCGACCTTCACCAGCCGGTCGGCGAGCGTCGTCGCCGGCTCGGCAGACAGCAGGCGGATCGCGCCGCAGCGCGATAGCGGCGCGCCCGGAGCGAAGCGCGCGAGCACCTGGTCGCGAGAGAGACTCTCGTCCGAGAGGAGATCGGCCGCCAGGCGGGGGCTCGCCAGCTTGCGAGTGACGTCGTCATGAAGGTAGGCGTAGAGGCGGCCGAACCGGGGTTCCAACTCGGGCGCCGCGCACAGCGTGAGGATGATGTGGTCGATCGCTTCGAGACCGAGGCGCTCGGCGGCGAGCGCCAGCGCCGTCGGTCCGGGCCGCTCGCCTCCGTCGGCCGCGAGTGCGAGCGCTTGTTCATCGGAGATATAGAGGCCGCGTAACGCGTCGTGGGGGTCGGCGCCGCGCGCGACCGCCGCCTGTACCGCCGCCCTCAGGCGTACGTCGAGGAAGGCGAAGCAGTCGCTAGATGTCGCGGGCGACGTCTTCGGCCTCACGCTCGAGTAGCTCCCCCGGTTGCGACACGGTGAGGGGCCCAATGTGCGGCGCGCCGCGCTGCTGGACGACATGGACCAGTTCGTGGGCGAGCAGCTCGCGACCGGCGCGCGTGGTCGGCTCGTACTCGCCGGGCCCGAAAAAGATGTCGCTGCCTACGGTGAACGCTCGGGCCGATACCGATCGGGCGAGCGCGGCCGCGTTCTCGTCGCGGTGGATGCGCACGTCGCTCAACGAGTCGCCGAGCGCGGCGCCCACGTGGCCCGTCACCCCGCGGTCGGCCGTTAGCCCGCTGCCGCGGGCCGCGACGATTGCCGCTTCGACGTCGGGGTGGACGACGCCGCCGGGGAGGATCCCGTCGCCGTCTCGCATGCGCGCGATCGTCCGGGCGAAGCCACGGTTGCCGAGCGTCGAGGCGATCTGCGCGAGCCGCGCCCCCGGTCGCCCGTTCGTCTGCCGGAACTCGGGTGAGACCGCGCCGTCGCGCTCGGACGCGGCGTCATGCACGTTTTCGGATCGCATGGGTCTGCGGTCTCAGACGCCACGGGAAGGTTTGATCTTCCAGGTTCGTCTAATCGGATGTCTGACGACTGATGACTTATGTGGGGACCGCGATCAGCTGACCTGGACCTTGCCCGCATTACCGGGGGTCGAGATCGTGATCAGGCCTCCCCATGCGCAGATCGCCTGGCATCCCTGATGCAACGCGGGGCGGTCACCGATCTTGAGCCTGGTCGCGCCGGGCGTCCACGGCGTGTTGACGGCCGGTGTGCATGGCGCTGGTGTGAAAGCTCCCGACTTTGCGGCGGTGGCCGCGGCGACGGCCGGGTTGGCGATGGCGCCGCACATCCCGAACGACGGGATGTTCGTCAGCGGAATGTAGTCGTCAATTGTTGCGGCGGGCGCGCCCGCGTTCACCGGCGTCCCCTTTGGAGTGGTGGCGAGCGGCACCGAGGCTGCCGGTGTGGCCATCGAGCACGAGAGCGTTGCCGTGGCACTCACCAGCGGGGGCATGGCGGGCCACTGTACCTCCGGCGGGCAGAGGGCGCAAATGCTCGGGCGAGGAGCGGCTGACGTGCTGGCCGACGTCGTTCTCGACGACCTGCGGTTCCAGGAGCTCGTGAGCGAGGCCCGGACGAGGATCACTCGGCACTCGCCCGACTGGACAGAGCACAACGTGTCCGATCCCGGGATCACGTTGATCGAGTTGTTCGCGTGGTTCGCCGATGTCCTGGCGTACCGCATCGACCGGATCCCGGACCGGCTGCACCTCGCGCTGCTCGAGTTGATCGGGGTCAAGCCTGCCCCGCCCCGGCTCGCGCGGACCCGTGTGCGCTTCGTGCTCGAACGGCCGTGCCCGGGCCTGACAATTCCTGCCGGCACCGAAGTCGCCGCCCCGCGTACGGCCGGTCAGGACGCGATCGTGTTCGGCACGACTGAATCGCTCACCTTCCCGGTCGGTGAGCTAACGGTGCACGTGCTGGAGCCGCCCTCGCCCGGCCAGGTGCTGCTGCTCGGGTTCGACCGGCCGCTTTCGGGGCTCGTGATCCGCATCTTGATCGAAGGCCCGCCCGCCGAGGGCATCGCTGCCGGTCAGCCGCCCGTGTGGGAAGTCTCCGGCCCGGCCGGCACGTGGCGGGAGGCGGTCGTGGTGAACGATGAGACCGACGGCTTGCTGCTCGGGAGCGGGGCGATCACGCTCGAGGTGCCCGAGCAGTCCGCGCCCGCGGCCTTCGACGGACACGAGCTGCACTGGCTTCGGTGCCTCGGCGCCGGCCGATCGGGGGTCGTCGCGCCGCGGGCGTTCGTCGTCGGCGCCGTCCTACCGGCCGTCCACGGCGCCACGGTCATCGACGAGACGCTCGGGGTCGGCGATGGGCTCGCCGGCGTTGTCTATCCGCTCCGGCATCGGCCCGTCCTCCCGCTCGAGCCCGGTGAGACGCTCGAGGTGCGCGAGCCCGGCGCCAATCACTGGACCCAGTGGCAGCCGGTGCCGTCGTTCGCTTCCAGCACCGGCGACGATCGCCATTTCACGGTCGACCGGGAGCGCGGCGAAATCCGCTTCGGACCCGCGATCCGTCAGCCCGAGGGCGGCTGGCGCCGGTTCGGTGCGGTGCCGCCAGCCGAGTCGGCGCTTCGCTTCAGCCGATACCGGCACGGCGGCGGGGCCGCCGGCAACGTCGCCGCCGGCGCGTTGACGATGCTCGTCTCACCGCTCCCCGGTGTGGCCAGCGTGACGAATCCGCAGGCCGCGGTGGGAGGCGCCGATGCCGAGTCCCTCGACAGCGCTCGGCGGCGCGCAGCCTTGGAGCTCCGTGCTCGGTCGCGGGCAGTGACCGTGAACGACTTCGAGCGGCTGACGCTCGGGGCCTCACCCCGGGTTGCCCGTGCGGTCTGCGTCGCGCCGGAGGGCGATGGTCCGGTCCAGGTACATGTGCTCCCGCGCATCGAACCGGCAGACCGTCTTCTGACGGTCGAGCAGCTCACCCCGGACGAGGCGTTGATGGAACTGATCGCGGAGAGGCTTGAAGAGCGTCGTCTGATCGGCACGAGCGTCCTGCTTACCCCGGCGCGACTTAGGGGCGTGAGCGTGGCCGTCGAGGTGCGCGTGGTACCGCTCGCCGACCTCGAGCGCGTTCGACAGGACGTGGAGCACGCGCTCTATGCCTACCTGAATCCGCTGATCGGTGGATCGCCGGACGGCCCGGACGGCGGCTGGCCCGTGGGGCGTGCGCTGAACCAGGGAGAGCTGTTCGGAATCGTTTATGGGATCAGCGGCGTCCAGTCGGTGAGCGTCTTGCGCATGTACGAGACCGACCTGCGCACTGGCGAGCAGGCGGCGCAGCCGACCGACAGCCGGCTTGAGATCGAACCCGGCGAGATGGTCGCGTCCGGGCGGCACTTCGTCCGCGCAGTCTCGGGGGACTAGATCGTGGCCGACGAACTTCATACCAACGGCGGTCGCGCCGGTCCGTTCATCACGTTCACGGGTGGCGGCTTCGGCACGGTCCAGATCGAGCGTTCCGTCGGCGCCGACCCCGCGCCGCGGCCGGTGAGCGCCCGTGGCTACCTGCGTTCCCATCTGCCGGCGATATATGCCGACAGCGACTTCACTGCACGACTCGTGTCGGGATTCGAGTCGGTGCTCGACCCGCTCGTGGCAACGCTCGACAATCTTCCCGAGCACTTCGACGCCGCGTACGCCCCCCGCGACGTGCTCGAGCTGATGACCGACTGGCTCGCGCTCGAACGCGACGAGGCTCGCTCGGGGGAGGAGCGGCGTCGCACCGTCCAGCGAGCGCCAGAGCTCATGCGACTGCGCGGGACGAGGGCGGGAATCGAGCTCGCCCTGGAACACGCGTTCCCCGGAATTCCTTTCAGAGTGGAGGACTCGGGCGGCGTGAGCTGGTCGCTCGATCCCGGCGGCTTGCCGAACAGCGCGCCGGCGTCGTTCGTCGTTTACTGCGACGCGCCACTCGCGGAGGACGGGCAGGCCGCCGTGGCGCGCCTCATCGAGCAGGCCAAGCCGGCGCATGTCGCCTACCGCCTGCGCGTCCGGTCGGCCCAGCCATCGGAGGGAGGTGGCGCGTGATGGTCTGCGGCGCCTGCGGCCGGGAGAACCCCGACGACTCGGACTTCTGCGCGTGCGGCGAGTACCTACGCTGGGAGCCGACCAGTCACGTGCGAGCGATCCGGGCGGCGGGTGTCGGCGGGCCAGCAACGGCCGATCGGGAAGAGATCGCCGAGGTGGCTGATCCGCCCGAGGCCGTCGACGTGGTCGATGCGAGCGTGACGCTGGCTCCCTCCGCCGTGGTCGAGGCGGGTCGTGGCGGTGCCGCGCTGACGCTTCGGTTGCCCGGGGGAGACGGCGCCTCGCCGGAGGTAGTCGCGGTCGAGGTTGAGCCGGGCTCGCGAGCGACGATCCTCGGCCTGATCCGGAACCAGTCAGAGGTGGTCGACAACTTCGATCTCAGCGTGAGGGGACTACCGGACGGCTGGTGGACGGTGACGCCGGCCACCGCGTATCTCGTCCCCTACGGGACCAGCGGA
>Ga0187777_10003085_pt1 | contig 10654 bp, 9 predicted proteins | sample 1015_Q2_SP5_10_M_FD_132416 | JGI IMG/M metagenome (GOLD analysis project Ga0187777, IMG submission 132416) | Tropical peat soil microbial communities from peatlands in Department of Meta, Colombia - 1015_Q2_SP5_10_MG | ecosystem: Environmental > Terrestrial > Soil > Wetlands > Peat | place...
AGACCGAGGGTGCCCCCGGTCACGTGCCGCCACGTCGGCCGAAGAAGCCCACGGGCTTGCCGATGCCCAGCATGCCGGGCCCGCAGGAGGTCCGCCGATGAGCCCGGACGACGCCGGCGTCACCGTCTCCGCGGGCGGCGAGCCAGCCCCCGTCGTCGTGCCCTCCGCGACCAGCCCGACCGATGGCGCGCCGCAGGAGCGCATCGGCGTCTACGTCTGCCACTGCGGCACGAACATCGCCGGCACCGTCGACGTCGCGGCGGTCCGCGACTGGGCCGCCGACCGGCTGGCCGGCCACGGCGTGGTCGTGGCGCGCGACTACGAGTTCATGTGCTCGAGCAGCGGCCAGGAGCTGATCGAGAAGGATATCCACGACATGGGCCTGACGCGGGTGGTCGTGGCCGCCTGCTCGCCCCACATGCACGAGCGGACGTTCCGGGGCGCGTGCGAGCGCGCCGGGCTCAACCCGTACCTCTGCGAGCTGGTGTCGATCCGCGAGCAGGTCTCCTGGGTCCACACCGATCACGCCGCGGCCACCGCCAAGGCCGAGGCGGTCGTGGCCGGCGGGGTCCTGCGCGTGGCCCAGCAGGTGCCCCTGGAGCCCTACCGGGTGCCCATCAACCCGGCCACCCTGGTCGTCGGCGGGGGGATCGCGGGGATCTCGGCGGCGCTCGAGATCGCCGATGCCGGCTTCCCCGTCCACCTCGTGGAGCGCGAGCCGTCCATCGGCGGCCACATGGCCCAGTTCGACAAGACCTTCCCGACCCTGGACTGCGCCGCGTGCATCCTCACCCCCAAGATGGTCACGGCGGGGAGCCATCCCAACATCACGCTCCACACGTGGAGCGAGGTGACCGACGTGAAGGGCTACGTGGGCAACTTCACGGCCACGGTCCGCCATCGGGCCCGCTACATCAACACCGACCTGTGCACGGGCTGCGGGATCTGCCAGGAGAAGTGCCCGGCCAAGGTCGTCGACGACGTCTTCGAGGCCGGCATCGGCTACCGCAAGGGTGTGTACACGCCGTTCCCCCAGGCGGTCCCCAAGTACCCCGTGATCGACCGGGACAACTGCATCTACTTCGAGCGCGGCACGTGCAAGGCGTGCGTCAAGTTCTGCCCCACCGGCGCCATCGACCTGGAGCAGCAGGACGAGGACGTCGAGCTGGAGGTGGGCAACATCGTGCTGGCCACCGGCTACGAGACGTTCGACGCCCGGCGCGTCGAGCCCTACGGCTACGGCCGCCTGGCCAACGTGTTCACCAGCCTCGAGTTCGAGCGGATGAGCAACGCGGCCGGGCCGACGAGCGGCCGGATCGTCCTGCGCGACGGGGTCACCGAGCCCAGGGCGGTGGGCATCGTCCACTGCGTCGGCAGCCGCGACCGCAACTACAACCCCTACTGCTCGGCCATCTGCTGCATGCAGAGCCTGAAGTTCGCCCACCTCGTGCGGGAGCACACGGACGCCACGGTGTACGAGTTCTACATCGACATGCGCACGCCCGGGAAGGGCTACGACGAGTTCTACCAGCGCCTGCAGGCCGAGGGCACGGTGTTCGTGCGGGGCCGCGTCGCCGAGATCACGGACACGCTGCGGCTGCCCCAGGAGGCGGCCCAGGATGGTCGCCTCATCATCCAGGTGGAGGACACCCTGGCCGGCGAGCAGCGGCGGATCCCGGTCGACATGGTCATCCTCTCCACCGGCCTGAACCCCCGCTCCGATGCCCGCGAGGTGGCGCGCACGTTCGGGATCACCTGCAGCTCGGACGGCTGGGTCATCGAGCGTCACCCCAAGCTCGACCCCGTGGCCACCATGACGGAAGGTGTCTTCGCCGCCGGGTGTGCGCTCGGGCCGCGCGACATCCCGGCCAGCGTCTCCAACGGGGCCGCCGCGGCCGCCCGCATCCTGGGTCGGATCCAGCAGGGCGAGATGGCCCTCGAGCCGGTCCGCGCCCAGCTCGACGAGGCCCGCTGCTCGGGCTGCCGCATCTGCAACGACCTGTGCCCCTACAACGCCATCACCTTCCTGGACGAGCGCCACGTGGTCGAGGTCAACGCCGCCCTGTGCCAGGGCTGCGGCACGTGCGTGGCCGCCTGCCCGGCGGGCGCGCTGAGCAGCACCGGCTTCAGCGATGCGCAGATCCTGAGCCAGATCGAGGGCCTGCTGATGGTCCCGGCCGTCGATCCGGTCCCCGTGGGAGCCACCGCATGAGCGTCACCGCCGCGCCCCGCCCGGCCCTCGCCGGCGACGCCGCCGCACCGGCCGCGTCGCGCTTCGAGCCGCTGATCATCGGCTTCACCTGCAACTGGTGCAGCTACCGGGCGGCCGACCTGGCCGGCACGGCACGCATCAAGTACCCGCCCAACGTCCGCCTCGTGCGGCTCATGTGCGCGGGGCGCCTGGATCCGACCTTCGTCCTGAAGGCGTTCGCCGGCGGCGCGGACGCCGTGATGGTCACCGGCTGCTGGCCGGGCGACTGCCACTACCGCGAGCAGAACTTCAAGGGGCTGCGGCGCTTCCTGCTCCTGCGCCGGGTCATCACCGCTCTCGGCATCGAGCCGGGGCGGCTCCAGCTCGTGTGGGCCAGCGCCGCCGAGGGCGACCGCCTGGCCCACGAGATCGCCCGCATCGTCGAGGAGGTCAGGGCCCTGGGGCCGTTCGAGGCGCGTGAACGGGTCACCCAGGCGGCGGCGCTGGCCGTCCCCGTGGAGGCGACGACATGACGGCCATCCCCGTCCCGGCCCTGGCCCCCGCGCCGCCGGTGGCGGCCCCCGCCGCGCCCCGCCACCGCTTCGCCATGTACTGGGCGTCGGCCTGCGGTGGGTGCGACATCGCGGTGCTCAATGTCGAGGGCGTGCTGCCCCTGGTTGACGCGCACTTCGACATCGTCTTCTGGCCGGCCGCGGTCGATGCCAAGTACGCCGACCTGGAGGCCATGCCCGACGCCTCCATCGACATCACCCTGTTCTCGGGTGGCATCCGCAACTCCGAGAATGAGGCGCTGGCGCGGCTGCTGCGCCGCAAGTCGAAGCTCCTGGTGGCCTTCGGGTCGTGCGCCGGCGAGGGCTGCATCCCCGGCCTGGCGAACCTCAGCCCCCTGAGCGCCGTCTTCGAGGCAGCGTACGACGGGCCGGGCACCGACAACCCCGAGCACGTGCTCCCGCAGCCGATGTGGACGGCGCCGGAGGGCGAGCTCGACCTGCCGCTCATGGCCCCGCTCCTCCGCACGCTCGACCAGGTCGTGCCGGTCGATTACTCGGTGCCGGGCTGCCCGCCCGAGTCCGCCCGTATCGGGGAGGTGCTGGCTTTCGTGGTCGAGGCCCTGGAGGGCCGCGCGGCGCTGCCGCCAGTCGGCTCCGTCCTGGGGGCCGGCCATTCCACGGTCTGCGACGAGTGCCCCCGCACGCGCGGGGTGAAGCACATCACCAGCTTCCGGCGCATCCAGGACGTGTCCCCCATCGACCCGGACCTGTGCCTCCTGGAGCAGGGCATCCCCTGCAACGGTCCGGCCACCCGCGACGGCTGCGCGGCCCGCTGCCCGCTCGTCGGGGCGCCCTGCATCGGCTGCTACGGACCGGCGGACGGGGTGGTCGACTACGGCGCGCGCCTGATGTCGGCGTTCGCCTCGGTGGTCGACGCGCAGGAGCCAGCCGAGATCGAGGGGATCCTGGACGGCATCGCCGATCCGGTCGGCCAGTTCTACCGCTTCTCGCTCGCCCGGTCCCTGCTCGGCGGGAGCCGCGCGGCCCGCCTCGGAAGGTAGAGCCATGACACGCGTCGCCATCGATCCGATCACCCGCCTGGAGGGCCACGGCAAGATCGAGATCTTCCTCGACGAGCAGGGTGACGTCGCCCACACGTACTTCCAGGTGCCCGAGCTCCGCGGCTTCGAGCGCTTCTGCGTGGGGCGGCCGGTGGAGGAGATGCCCACCCTGACCAGCCGGATCTGCGGCGTCTGCCCGGAGGCCCACCACATGGCGGCCGCCAAGGCCGTCGACGCCGTGTACCACGTCCGGCCGCCCCGGCCGGCCGCGATGCTCCGTGAACTCCTCTACAGCGCCTTCGTGGTGGCCGATCACACGACCCACTTCTACGTCCTCTCCGGCCCCGACTTCCTGGTCGGGCCGGACGCCCCCGCCACCGAGCGCAACATCCTGGGCGTGCTGCACCGCGTGGGGATGGATGTCGGCGGGCGGGTGATCGAGGCGCGCCGGATGGGCCACGCCATCATCGAGATGCTGGGTGGGCGCAAGGTCCATCCCTGCACCTCGGTGCCCGGCGGGGTCACGAAGGGCCTCACGGAGGAGGAACGGGCCGACGTCGAACGGATGGGCCGGGCGATGGTCGACTTCGCGGCCTTCAGCCTGGGCCTGTGGGATCAGCTCATCCTCGGCAACGAGGAGTACGTGGCCATGATCCGGGGCGACGCCTACACGCACGAGACGTACTACATGGGCACGGTCGACCCGGCCGGACGGCTCAACCTGTACGACGGCCAGATCCGCGTCGTGGCGCCCGACGGCGAGCGCCTGGGCCAGTACGAACCATCCCACTACCCCGAATGGATCGCCGAGCGGGTCGAGCCGTGGACCTACCTCAAGTTCCCGTACCTCCGCCAGGTCGGCTGGCGAGGCCTGGTGGACGGCAAGGACTCGGGCGTCTACTGCGTGGGGCCGATCGGTCGGCTCAACGCCGCCGACGGGATGGCCACGCCACGGGCCCAGGAGGCCTACGCACGCCTCTACGAGACGCTCGCGCCCGCGGACGGTGGGCCGAAGCGCCTCATCCACCAGCGTTTGGCGATGCACTGGGCCCGGCTCGTCGAGCTGATGTATGCGGCGGAGCGCGTCGTCGAGCTGGCGACCGATGCCGAGATCACCTCCGACCAGCTCCGCACCGTGCCCACCGAGACGCCCACCGAGGGGGTCGGGTCGGTGGAGGCGCCGCGCGGCACGTTGACGCATCACTACTGGACCGACGCCCGCGGCCTGGTCACGAAGGTCAACCTGATCGTGGGCACGACCAACAACTACGCGCCCATCGCCATGTCGGTCGAACGGGCGGCCCGCTCGCTCATCCACGCCGGTGCGCCCGTCGGCCCGGGCTTGCTGAACCGCATCGAGATGGCCTTCCGCGCCTATGACCCGTGCTTCGGGTGCGCGACCCATTCGCTCGCCGGCCAGATGCCCCTCGAGGTGACCCTCCACGATCCAACGGGGGCGACGGTCGATGTCCTCCGCCAGCACTGCTAGGTCGGCGGGTCCCGGGACGGCGGCGTCAGGCGACTCGATCCTCGTCGTCGGTTTGGGCAACCCCGTGCGCGGCGACGACGGGGTCGGCTGGCGGGTGCTCGACTGGCTCGATGACCGGCTGGAGGCCACTGCGCCCGCCGAGCGCCCCACCGACGTCGAGTTCGACCGGCTGGCCGTGGGCGGCCTGGCCCTGATGGAGCGCCTCGTCGGCTACCGGCGGGCGATCCTCGTCGACGCCCTCCAGGAGGGCCGGGTGCCCGGCGCCGTCACGTGCCGGCCGCTCCATGAGCTGGCGGGCAGTCCGGCGGCCCACCTTGACTCGAGCCATGACGCCAGCCTGGAGGCGGCCCTGGCCGCGGGCGAGGCACTCGGCGCGGCGTTGCCATCCGACATCACGGTGGTGGGCGTGGAGGTGCGCGAGGTCGACACGTTCAGCGACCACCTCTCGCCGGCGGTCGAGGCAGCGGTGCCGGCGGCCGCCGACGCCGTGGCGGCCCTCCTCCCGCCCCCCGGTACGGGCGCCGCGACGGCCCGGCCCTAGCTCAGGGGCCCGGTCGGGCCTCGCCGGGGCGGGGATGGGCACGGCGCCTCGCGCGCGTGGACCAGACCATCTCGATCGACTCGGGCGTGGGGACCACCAGCCCGGGCGCCCCGCAAGCCGGACATGGCGCGTCGGGCGCGGACGCTTCGAAGGGTCGCCCGCAGGCCACGCAGACGGCACGCCGCGCGGTGTGCTGGATCGTCAGGCGCCGCTGGTCGAAGTCCGGCAGGACCATCCCCAGATGGAGCCGGAACGCATCGTCGAAGGCAGACGCGTCATCGTGGCCGCCGCGGACGATCATCCGGACCGCCGGCCCGTCGCGGTCGAGATGACGCTCCTGCAGGGCCTCGGCCACCGATGCCGCCAGCCCGCCCTCGTGCACGGCGATCAGCCCGCCGCGGCTGCCGTTGCGGCGTCATCCTGCGCCAGGGCCCCGCGCAGGGCGCGGCACATCTCCGCCGCCGTCTCGGGTTCGAGGCGCTCCAGGATCGTGCCCATGCCGACCAGGGCCCAGTCACCGACCGCGATATCGGGCACGATGACCGTCGATGCCCGGCGCTGTCGGCCGTCCTGGTCGACCGTGGCGCCCTGCGCATCGAGCGCCACCACCCGCGCCGGCCAAGTCACACACATCAGCAGGGACCTCTCTGCCGGCAGCGTGCGCCGGCCGCGGCGCCGGCGAACAGGGTCGAAGGTCACGTGCGGCGTGGCCCTTTGGCTGCGCCGTTCCGTTGCCGCCGGCGCCTACCATAGGGTGCCATCGGAACAGGAGTTCCCCGTGCGCACCGGCGCGATAGCCATGCTGGTCCTGGCCACCCTCGTCGCGGGGGCCGCCTGCGGCTCGCCGACGCCGGCCTCGCCGACCGCCACGACCGGGGCGCCCGGCTCGCCGGTCCAGAGCGTCGGCCCGTTCCCGGTTCCGTCGGCGACGCCGACGCGCAGCCCCTCCGCGGCGTCGCCGAACCCCACCCCGTCACCGACGGCCGCCCCGACGCCGATCCCGTCGAACGGGGTGGCCGCCTCCGTGCAGGAGTCCCGCGTCGGGGCCGGCAGCGAACCGACCGTCTCGGTCGGTCCGCGCGGCGAGCTTGCCGTGATCGTCCAGGACATCGCCTGGCCCGTGGGCTGCAGTCGGCCCGCGGTCCGCTTCTCGGCAGATGGCGGCCGCACCTGGAGCGCCCCCAGCCAGCCGTGGGGCAGCCACTGCCTCGACCTCCACGCGGTCATCGCCTGGGGCGCCGGCGGCCGGCTGTGGGCCGGTGACGCGATGGGCGTGACGGGCGGCGTGCGCATGTCGGTCACCTACTCCGACGATCTGGGCCGCATCTGGGCCGCGCCGTGGCTCGAGCCGTTCACCCCGGCCTGGTTCGGCTGCTTCCCCACGATGACGGTCGACCTGGATGCCAGCAGCCCCACCTACGGCACGCTCTATGTGGCCTACAACTGGCTCCCCGACGCGTCCGGCCCGGGCCTGCATGTGCTCGCCAAGCCACTTCACGGACCGTGGGTCCAGGCGGAGGTCCCGGCCGTCGGGCTGACCGGCTACCCGGCCCATGACCGCATCGGCTATCGCCTGGCGGCCATCCGGGGCGGGGTCCTCGTCAGCTTCTATGAGGCGGACCTGCGCCAGTTCGCGGGCGAGTTCAGCCCGGCCAACTCCGCTCCGGGCAACGTCGGCCGGCAGGGCTTCGCCACCGCCGCGATCTCCTTCGACGGCACCACCCTGAAGGTCGGTCGCCCGCGGTGGGCCACCACTGTCAGCGGCAGCGATGCCGTCTACCTGGAGCCCCAGTGGCAATCGCAGCTGGCGTTCGACAGCAGCGGCGGCACCGCTCGGCGCTGGCTGGTCGTCGAGAGCGGCGATCGGGTCCGGGTCGGCTGGAGCAGCAACGGCACGGCCTGGACCTGGACGACCCTGGCGGTCGGCTTCAAACCCTCGCTGGCCGTCTCGAGCGCGGCCGACGGCGGGGTCGTGTTCGTCGGCTGGCACGTCCTGCGCGACGGGCGGGTCCAGAACGAATGGGCCCTGTCGTACGACCACGGCCGGACGTGGAGCAAGCCGCGCCTGGTCAGCGCCGCGACGTGGGTGCTGCCGGACGTGACCGATGGGACGGGGCTCCGGGAGAACGCCACCTACGGCGGCGGGACGTTCTACTGGACCTGGGCGGACACCCGCTCAGGGCCCATCGTGACCTACCTGGCCCGCATCCGGCCCTGAGCGCGCGGCGAGCTCAGAAGTAGTCCAGCGGGTCGACCACGTGCCCGCCGGCCCAGATCGGGCCGATCCAGACGGAGAAGTGGCAGTGCGGACCGGTCGCGTCCCCGGTCATGCCGACCCGGCCGATCAGCTGGCCGCGACCGATCTGCTGGCCGGTGTGGACCAGGACGGCCGACATGTGGTGGTAGCTCGTGTAGAAGTCGTGCCCGTCGCTGACCCACACCTGGTACCCCCCGCCGTTGTCCTTCCAGCCGGCGAAGATCACCGTGCCCGCGGCGGCGGCCACGATGCGCGTCCCGACCGGCGCGGCGATGTCGATGCCGCTGTGGAAGTGGGGGCAGTCGCCCATGGGCGGCTCGGCCCAGAAGCCGGTGCAGCCGAAGCCCTGGCTGATGTAGCCGCCCGGCACGGGCCAGGCCAGCGGCGCGAACCCGCAGCCGGTGCAGCCCGTCGGGCTGCTCACCGTGGTGCTGGCTCGAGCGGTCGGCCGGGCGGCCGCGGCGACGGCGATGGAGGACCCCACGCCGTTGGGGATCATGACCTGCTGGCCCAGCGTCAACTCGTCGGTGGCGAGCCCGTTGTACGTCACGACCGCCGCCGGGTCGGCGTGGAAGCGCGCCGCGACGGCCGCCACGGAGTCTCCTTCCTGGGCCGTGTACAGGACGCCGTCGACGAGGGGGATGCGCAGCACCTGGCCCACGTGGAGCCGGTCCTTGGAAGCGAGCGAGTTGGCCCACCAGATGGTCATCATGCTCAGGCCGAAGCGGGCGGCGATCCCGGTCAACGTGTCGCCATGCACCACGGAGTACAGCCGCATCTGCAGGGGGGCCTGTGACGGCTGGACGGCGAGCGGTGCGAGGAGCGTGCCGTCGGCGGCGTACGGTCCGCTGGACGGCACCGCGGCCTCCGCCTCGCCTGCCATCAGCGGCCTGACGGGGGAGGCCGGCGCGGTCAGGCCGTCGGGCTCGGCGGCGCGCAGGTCGGCGATGCCGGGGTTCACCACGTTGCTGGTCGCCCGGGGCTGCGCCGAGGCGGCAGGCAGGATGGCGAACGACGCGGTCAGGATCACGAGCCCGACCACCAGCGCCGGTCCGACGCGTCGATCGGCGCCCAGCCGGCCCAGGCCGGCACGCCGGCTTCCACCGATGGGCGCGGCGCCTCGGCGACCAGCACGCAACCGCCGCGCGGGTCGGGCATAGACGCAGGTGGGCCCGTGGGCCTCAGAGCGTGGAGAGGCGCCCGATGCCAGCAGCAATAGGCCTCCTCTGGTCCGGGCCGCCGTCCCGGGGCGGTCATGGGACAGCACAAGCTACCAGAGTGCGGCGGACAGCGCCACTCGCGGCCCCATGCGGACGGGCCGTCTCGTCGACGTCCGATCGTCGACCGGAGGATGCGCCATGATCGGGCGCCATGACCTCCGTCGCCCCCCCGGCAGACACCCCGGCCGATGTACGGCCGATGTGGTCGCTCTGGCTGCTGTCGACCGCCCACGCGGTCAACCATGCCCAGGCGGTCGTCCTGCCCCTGATCTACCTCAAGATCACCGATGACTTCCATGTAGGGGTCGACACGATCGCCTTCCTGGCGGCCGGTGGCGCCTTCGCCGCCGGGATCGTCCAGCTGAGCTTCGCCTCGCTCACGCGACTGGTGTCGCGGCGACGGCTCCTCGGCGCCGGCGGCCTCCTCTTCGGCGGCGGGTTCGTGGCCCAGGCCTTCACCGCCAGCTTTCCCGGCTTCGCCGTGGCCAATGTCCTGTCACGCATCGGCGGCTCGCCCCAGCACCCGGTCGGCAACGGCCTGCTGGCTGAACAGTTCCCCCTCGAACGGCGGGGCTTCGCCATCAGCGCCCACATCGCCGGCGGCAACGTGGGCACGGTCGTGGTGGCGGTGCTCGGCGCGCCGATCATCCTGGCCTTCGGCTGGCGCGGTGCGGCGATCGCGTTCGGCCTCCCCGCCATCGCCGTCGCCATCGCCATCCTGTTGCTCGTCCGCGAGAGGGGTACCGACCGCGCCGCGGCCCTGGCCGGCGGCAGCGTGCGTGACGCATTCCGCCGGATCATCGGCGACCGCGACCTGCGTTGGCTGTACCTGACCTCCATCCTGGGCGGCGGCGGCCGCGGTCTCGGCGTGGTCAACCTCTTCGCCCTGATCTACCTGACCAAGGTCATCGGCCTCGACGAGTCCCTCTCGGGCGTCATGTACGGTGCGCTGATCGTCTTCTCCGTGCCCATGCCGCTGGTGGCCGGCTGGCTCTCCGACCGGGTCGGGCGCAAGCCGCTGATCATCGGCGTCTACCTGGGGGGCGCGGTCGGCTTCGCCGTCTTCCTGCTGTCGGGCTCGAGCCTCGTCGGGCTGTGGGTGGGGATCGTGCTGATGGGTCTCTTCAGCTTCGCCGAGAGCCCGCAGCTCCAGGCGCTGCTCGCCGACATCGCCCGGCCGTCGATCCGCGACGCCTCCTTCGCCGTCTACTTCACCCTGGCCTTCGGCGTCGGGTCGCTGTGGGTCGCGCTCTACGGGGCGATCATCGGGGCGGTGGGCGATGCCACCGGGCTGCCCATCGTGTTCGCCCTCATGGGGCTCACCTTCGTGCTCGCCGCACTCGGCACGGTGCCCATCCACGCCGAGGAGCGGGCCGATGAGAA
>Ga0187777_10003086_pt1 | contig 10651 bp, 9 predicted proteins | sample 1015_Q2_SP5_10_M_FD_132416 | JGI IMG/M metagenome (GOLD analysis project Ga0187777, IMG submission 132416) | Tropical peat soil microbial communities from peatlands in Department of Meta, Colombia - 1015_Q2_SP5_10_MG | ecosystem: Environmental > Terrestrial > Soil > Wetlands > Peat | place...
TCAACCTGGAGGGAGACCGCCAGGCGGATTTGAAGGTCCACGGCGGCCCCGAGAAGGCCGTGTATGTTTATCCTTCCGAGCATTACGAGTTCTGGCGCCGAGAGCTGCCGGGAACGGAACTGCCCTGGGGCGCATTCGGCGAAAACTTCACCACCGAGGGTCTGCTGGAAGAAAGTACGTATATAGGGGATTCGTTTGGGATCGGCGGGTCGATAGTCAACGTCACGCAACCCCGCATGCCCTGCTACAAGCTGGGCATCAAATTCGGACGCGACGACATCATCAAGCGTTTTCTTGCCAGCCGGCGGACAGGCTTCTACTTCTCCGCCGGAAAGGAAGGCGAGGTTCGCGCCGGCGACTCGATAGAGCCCATCAGTCGCGATGAGAATCGGATTTCCGTGGCGGATATCGTTCAGCTCTATGTCGCGGACAAACCGGATTCCGAGCTCCTGCGGCGAGCGGTGCAACTCGCGGCCTTGCCGGCGAACTGGCGCGACTACTTCGCACAGCGGCTGAAAGAGGCCTCGTAAGCACGTGGCGCAACCTTAGTCTCCCACAGCCGCCGATTCGTGTCGGCGCTGAGAGGCGTAGTTTTCCATTGGCAGGATCGAAAGATTATTTTTTCGCTGCGGGCGCCTCGGCGCCGCTTTTCTCGTGCCGGGATCCCTTGAAACCAGCTCGGGACGGGCGTTTCGCAGGAATCGAATTCTGTCAACCATTTTTCAGCAGATATTTTATTGTGACCGGCATCACAGCGCAGGTTCGGCGTTGACAAAAAACCTGAGGGGAATAAAATACGCGGCTGTTCTTCAGTAGCAGAGACCCCCTAAGGAACGACTCCTCGTGGCGAACCAAGCGTTGGAATCAGTTTTGCTGGAAACCGATTTTGCCGGTCTGGAGCGATACGCCAGCGGCAAGGTGCGCGACCTGTATCGCGTGGACAGCGAGCGTCTGCTCTTCGTCGCCACCGACCGCATCTCCGCCTTCGACTACGTGCTGGCCACCGGCATCCCCAGCAAGGGCCGAGTGCTGACGCAACTGTCCCTGTTCTGGTTCGAATTCCTCAAGGACATCGTCCCCAACCACCTGCTGACCGGCGACGTGGACCGCTATCCGGAGCCGCTGCGCCGTTACGCCGACGAATTGCGCGGGCGCTCCATGCTGGTGGTGCGCGCCGACATGATCGCCATCGAGTGCGTGGTGCGGGGATATCTGGCGGGCTCGGGCTGGAAGGAATATCAGCAGAGCGGGAAGGTCTGCGGCATCCAGTTGCCGCCCGGCCTGCGCGAATCAGAGCGGTTGCCGCAGCCGATCTTCACCCCTGCGGTGAAAGCCACCAGCGGCCACGACGAAAACATCAGCTTCGAGGAGATGGCGGAACGCGCCGGCTCCAGACTGAGCGAGCAACTGCGGGATCTCAGCCTGAAGATCTACCTGAAGGCGGCGGAGCACGCAGCGGCGCGCGGCATCATCATCGCCGACACCAAGTTCGAATTCGGCCGCACCGGCGCCGGCATCGTCCTCGCCGATGAGGTGCTGACGCCGGATTCCTCGCGCTTCTGGCCCGCCGACCGCTATCAGCCGGGCGGCAGCCAGGAGTCGTTCGACAAGCAGTACGTCCGCGACTACCTGGAGAAGATTCGCTGGAACAAGCAGCCGCCGGCTCCGGCGCTTCCCGCCGAGGTGGCGCAGGAGACCAGCGAGAAGTACCTGGAAGCGTATCGCAGGCTCACCGGCCGCGAGTTGCCGGCGTAAGATGAACGGGCTGGATTGGGGCATCGTCGCCATTGTGGTGATCTCGGTGCTGCTGGCGGCGGCGCAGGGTTTCTTGCACGAGGCGATCTCGCTGGCGGGAGTGGTGGTGGGATACCTGCTGGCGGCCTGGGAGTACTGGCGGGTCGCGGGCTGGTTTGGGTCCTATGTGAAGTCGGAGGCGGTGGCGGAGATCGTGGCTTTTTTGGCGATCTTCTTCGCGATCGTGATCGCCGCCGGAATTATTGGCCGGATCGCACGCTGGCTGGCGCGAGAAGCCGGCTTGGGCTGGGCGGACCGTCTGCTGGGCGCGGCCTTCGGTCTGCTGCGCGGAGGCGCCATCGTTGCCGTGCTGGTACTGGCGCTGGCGGCGTTCGCCCCCGGGTCACAGTTGCTGGGACGATCGGCTCTGGGAGGCTATTTCCTGGTGGCGGCGCGGGGCATGAGTTGGGCAGGGCCCGGAAGTCTGCGGCAGAAGCTACGCCAGGGAGTGGCTGCGATGCGCCAAGTTGCAGCACCGCAGCCGGCGCAGCACTGAAGCTGCGTGGCTCGTAACATAACCGGTCTTTATAACGAAGTGCGTGTCATAGCGCGGAGGAGGTTGTCGTGAAGGACCAGCTCGAGGCCCTGGTGAGCCAGATGTACAAGAGCGGCATCCTGTATTCGGAGGCGGTGCGCGAGTTCAAGAAACGCTTCATCATGGCGGTGCTCAGCGAGAACCACGGCAACCAGTGCAAGGCCGCACGGGAACTGGGCATGCACCGCAACACCCTCAGCCGCACCATCAACGACCTCAAACTGGATATGCGCGCGGTGCGCGATGACGCCCGTCGCCCGCCCCGCAGCGCCCGTCCCATGGCCCTGGAGAAGAGGGCAGCGGCTCGCTAGCGCAGGCAGGAGAAACCGCAGCCAGTCAGGGAAGCTTTTCCCAGGCAGAAAAGACCGACACCGTTCTCAGCAGCGGCCGTGTCTCTGGCGCGAGAATTTCTAGCGCTTAGGCGTGGGTTTCCTGGGCGCTTCTTTGGCGATGTACTGGCCGTCGCTCATGGTGATCATGAAGGGATTGCTGATGTAAGCATTGAGCTTCGCGACCACCTGGGTTTCGTCGCCGGGCTTCGGCACTTTGCATTTCGGCGCGACGCACGGCGCCACCATGGTAACGGTCACGTCGGCGACGCGCTTGTCGATGTCATCCGCCGTAGCCGCCAGCTCCAGCTTGTCCTTGGTCGCCGTGATGACCTTGGCCGCGAAGGGGACCTCCAGTCCTTTGATCTGCGACCACACCTTCTCCTGTACCTCGGGGCTGCCTTGCGACAGCACGACTTGCCACTCGTCAAAGCTCATCTTCTTGGGATCCTTGGAGTCCGCCAGCATTTTGGCCTGCTCGGCCGGGCTGGGGGCGGGAGCGACGGCAAAATTCGCCGGCGGAGAGGCGCTGGCGTGGGCTTGCGCCAGCAACTGCTCCCAGCCGTCGGGTGAGCCGTGGTACTTGGTGTACTTGAACTGGCCGTACTTGACGATTTGCGGGTTGTCGTTGCTCAGGGCGGCGGCGCGCGCAATCCACCACAGCCCCGTGGGATTGATGGGGCTGGCTTCCAGATAAGCCAGCGCCAGCGGGTAAATGTCGCGCAAGGCCGCCGGATCGCTGGGATTTTCCTTGATGTGGAGATCCACCGCCGCCTGTAGATATTTTTGGGCGTTGGCGAAGTCCTTGGACTGCAAGGCCCCAAAGCCGGCGGCGCCGTTGAAGATGATCCCCACCTGGGTCCTGAACTTCTCAAAGTCGGGGTCGGACATGCCTTCTGGTTTGGCCATGGCAGGCAGGGCCTGCAAACCGCGCTGACCGTACTGCAGGGCATCCGCGGAGTTTTGCTGCGGCGCCTGGCCGGCTTCGGCGCCGGCGCGGCTGGTGTAGGCCAGCAGCGCGAGGGCCCGTAGGTTATTGGGATTCGCCTGCAGAACGCGCTTCGCCGTTTCCGTCATCTTGGCGGCGTTGCCCAGCTTTTCATAGGCGGCCATTAGCTGTCCGAGCGCGTCTTCCTTCACCACGGTGCTGGGATACTGCTGAAGGAAATTCTCCAAAGCCTGCGCCTGTAGCTGGGGATTGGCCTCGCGCAGCGCGGCAACGTAGGTGTTGTACTCGGCCGGATCCTTGATCTGCGGCGGTTGGGCAGACTGAGCTGCAGGAGCAGGGGGCTGTTGCGCCGCCGCCAGAGCGGCGACCGCCAACACCAGTGTGACCAGAGACTTCTTCATGCGAGGCTCCTTAACATCGGCACGGTGACCGATCCGGAACGCCGCCTCCAGCCGACACTTCAAGCGGCGAAGCCGGATTATAAGAACGCGGCTGGACGAAGGCAAGTTGCGCACCGCGGTGGTAACCTTGAGGCGCTTTGCGCAGCACAGTCGGCAGGCTGTGTTGGCTGCGGGATGCACGGCTTTGACAAGACAGGAGGTGCTGGAAAAATGGCACATGCGGCCCAGGGACTCGAGGGACAGATAGCGGTGGTGACCGGCGGCGGCCGCGGCATCGGCGCAGGCATCTCGGCGCGGCTGGCCGCGATGGGGGTCACGGTGGTGCTCTGCGGGCGCACGCGCGCGCCGCTCGAAACCACGGCCGCCGCCATCCGCCAGGCCGGTGGCCGCTGCGATGCGGCTGAATGCGACGTCAGCCGTCTGGAGAGCGTGCAAGGACTGGCCCGGCATGTGGAATCCAGCTTCGGCCGGCTCAACATCCTGGTCAACAATGCCGGCGTGGGCGGGGTGCGCGTTCCCCTGCACGAGTTTCCGCCCGAGGTGTGGGACGAGGTGATGAACACCAACCTGCGCGGCGTGTACTACACCATGCGCTCTCTGGTGCCGTTGATGCGGCGTTCGGGCGGCGGCCACATCATCAACATTTCCTCTCTGGCCGGAAAGAATGCCCTGCCCAATGGCGCCTGCTATGCCGCTTCCAAGTGGGGACTGAATGGGCTGAGCTATTCCGTGGCGGAAGAATTGCGCGGCCAGAACATCCGCGTATCGGTCATCTGCCCGGGCTCGACCCTAAGCGAATGGGGACACCACGGCGGCAAGGATTTTAAAAAGCTGCTCCTCCCCGACGACATAGCCCACGCCGTGGCCATGATCGTCACCCAGGCGCCGCAGTCCTTCGTCAGCGAGGTTCTGCTGCGGCCCACCCAGAAACCCTGAGCAGGTCGCGAGTGGGGAGTAATAACAGAGCGTCAATTTTTGAGTCGTGTTTATTATTGTGTCCGGCTGGACAAAGAAAAAAGCCCGCGCCTTTTGCAAAGGCGCGGGCGCAGAAAAAGCAACATCCCGCTTGATTAATGCCCCTCGTGATCGCCATGGTGATGATCGTCATCGGGGTTATTCAAATCGTGGATCTGGTCGAGCAATCGTTCGGCCTCCTCCACCAGTTTGTCGGCTTGGTGGCGGTCGATCCTCTGGCCGTTGAACTCCGCGCCGTGCAGAAGCTGGAGCATCTTCCCGGCAAGCGAGTCGCGCTGGCTGGTGAGGTCGGCGATCTTATTCTCCAGGCGGGTGTAGGTTGCATCGCCCGTGTCATCGCTGGCAAGCGCCTTGGTGGATACTTTCAGGCTAGTTAGCCCAAAGTCGGCCACCGGAGCATTGATCTGCTTATAGGCACGAGCGAGGCGCACGAAGGTGTTGTCGTGTTCCCCGTCACCGCGCAGTGAGTGCGGCAGGGCCTTCTCGTGCAGCCCTTCCACCAACACCCGGCCGTCACTGTCGTAGTCATCCTGCAGACCGGTCAGCAGCAGCATGGTGGGCCGAATGTCGACGTGGTCGGACCAGGTTTCGCGATCGATCCCGCGTTGTTTCACGCCGGGCCCCACCATTGCGACCCAGGTGGTGTAGATCTCCGGCGCCACGCCGCCATGGTTCCATGCGAACCCCCCATTCTGCGTGACCACGCAAGTGGCACGATTGGCAGCGCCGCAGTTGGAATCCTCGAAGAAGTAATCGGGGTCGGCGAACATCACGAACGTGGGTGTCCTCTGGGGATCGCCGGTGATCATGTGCAGCGCCTTCAGGCCGACGTGATCGGCCATGTAACGCGTCAGCACGTCGGTGTTGCCGGTGATCGGGTTGACGGCGGTAAGCAGCGACACCGCCCGCTCAAATTCACGGGGAAAGTTGGGATCAACCTGAATTGCTGGATCTTGCGTTTGGGGAGTGGTTGGTCCGAAGTTGAAAAGGGTGAATGCCGGCGCCATGTCGAAGTGGAAGTCCCAGACGTTGGGTGCATTGGCTACGCTCGGCACCACAGCCGGAAACTGCTGGTTCATCAGGCTAGGCAGATCAATCTCGATTTCCCCGATGCTGCTCTTACCCGCATTGGGGCCGCTTGAGTAGGTGTAGGTGCAAGGAGTGTTGACGCCATCGCAGTTGGCGGGAGACGGCGGCCCAGCCACGTGGTGATCTTGCTCATCCGCGCTCACGATAAACAAGGTGTTGCTCGGGTCGATTCCGTCGTTCTTCAAGCGCGCGAAGAATAGTCCGAAGGCTTTGTCATAGGCCTGCAATTGCTGCACATAGCCTTCCTCACCAGGACCGAAGGCCCGGAAGGCCCGGTCTGGGCACCCGACGCCATTGCCAGGGGTACCGGTGTGGCAGTCATGCGCATCGGAGATGTAGGAGAAGACGATGGGCACCCCGTTCTCCAACATCGTCGCCACGTAAGCGAGCGTTTGCGCAGGCGATATGCCGCCGAAACCGGGAAAACCGGTGTTGGGGGGATTACTTTGGTCCGTAATGAGGTTCCCAAAAAGGTCGTTGAGTTTGTTGGTCCCGATCAAGGCCGGCACCACATACTTATAACCATACAAAGCGTCGAAGCCGTTGTACCCACCCGGTTCCTGGGGAAGCAGATCCGCCCTCCCGTGCACCATTCCATCGGGTTGCACTTTCAAGCAAAGGGGATTGTTCAGGCCGCAGTGGATGGCGATACCCTCAAAGTCGGCAATGGCCTGGGCATTGTTGTTCTTGGCTTCCGTGGCCTCAGGGGAGTTCGACCCAAAGACGTTGTTGATGTCTCCTTTAACGTTCTCGAACTCCAGGTTGGCGATCGAGACCGCTCCCACGTTACAGCCGGCGCGTGTGAACGGGACCCACGGCGCCGGGGCGTTCTGGCCTTCGGCGGTGATCATGCTGTATTGCGTATCCGAGGTCGGGAACGTCGAGACCGGATTGGTCCAGTAGGTGAACGAGGAAGGGAAGCTATCCCAAAATGACATGGGATTTGGCGGGGTGTAGTCGGCGAGCTGGTTGTAGATGACGAAACTGTTGGCCACTGCCTGCCCGTGCCGGTCCGGGTAAACACCGGTCAGAGAGGTCAGGATGTCGTCCGCGGTGTGGGAAATGAGCGGAGTGTGGTGGTTGGCAAAAAAAGTCCCGTTGCCCTTGAGGAAATTGAGCAGATTCGGCATCTGCTCCAGGTCCGCCGGCACGTTGGGGACGTCGCGCTCGAAGTGCACGTTGTCAAACTGGATGTAGACAACGTGGCTGATCTGGCCGCCCGGGGAATTCAGCGGGCACCCGTTTAACTGTGCCAAAGCCGGGCCACAAAGCGCGGCGCAGGCAAGCGACAGTAGCAGTATGCGACTGATTGGCCCAACAGCGAAGCGGAGGCCAAGACAGCGCCTGGCGTGGACGGCGAACGGAGCTTTTTCGATTTTCAAAGGACACCTCTCGCTGGATCGCTTGGGATGGCGGCAGAAAACCGCTCTGATGCCAATACCGCGCCGAAGTTAAACAGGAATGAAAGAAAGGGCGAACCAAATGAAAAGTGGATGAAAATTGAACGCGGTGTTCTAGCGCCGAGGAACGCTCCGCGAAATGGTTTTATCTCAGGGCACGGCATCGTTTCCGCCCTGGCTGAGGTGCGGAGGAGTCATGCCCTGAGGAAAATCGCAAAATGAGTTACTCTCGTTCTCTCCCGGCCTTTTCGTTCTCCTGGATGGAGAGCAATTCGACTTCGAAGATCAGGGCGGAGTTGGGCGGAATTAGCTGGCCGGCGCCGTTTTCTCCGTACGCAAGATACGCGGGGACGAAGAGTTGCCACTTGGACCCGACCGGCATGAGCTGCAGGGCTTCCTTCCAGCCTCGAATCACTCCCTTGACCGGGAAAGTGGCCGGTCCGTTGTGCTTGCCGGAGCTGTCGAATTCCGTTCCGTCGATCAGCGTCCCGCGATAATTGCACACCACCGTGTCGTCGGCATCGGGCTTCTCTCCACTGCTGGCCTTCAGAATTTTGTATTGCAGGCCACTGGGCAGAGTGACCACGCCCTCTTTGCTCTTATTGGCCGCTAGAAAGGCCTCGCCCTGTTTGAGCGACTCCTGCGCTTTCTCGGCGCGCAGTGCCGCCTGCTTCTTCTTATAGTCCTCCTTTGCGCTAGTGAGAACGGCGCGCATTTCGTCTTCGCTCAATAAGGTCTTGCCGCCGGAAAACGCGTCGGCGAAACCCTGATTGACGAGCCCCGGGTCCAAGTCGAGGGCCTGCTTGCGGAATCCATTCCCGATCTCCATGCCCAGGGCGTAACTAAGTTTTTCTTTCGGGCTTTTGAACTGCGGAGGGTCCTGCGCAGCCGCGGGCAGCGTGAGAAATGCTATTCCGAGAACTACCGTCCAACGTCTTGCCATGGCGATTCCCTTCCTGTTTGTTTTGCCAAGGCGGAGGAGGCGTCCGGCCGCCAAGCGGACGACCGCAAGCAAGCAAATGTGCTTTACGCGCTGGCAGTAGATGGGCGCACCAAGTCCTTGGCGCACCCAGTAAAGGCAAGTCAAATTAACGTACTGTTAATCAGACCTTAAATTTATGAAAAAAGTGTGGGAGCCCGATGGGTAGCGGGTATGGCAGCCTGGTAACGCACACACGCGCTACCAGGCTAAGGTTGGTCTGGGAACCGCAATTGAGTCTTTTGCTCTCCTTTAAGTTTCCCTATTGCGACTTGGGTTTCGAGCCGCCGTGCTTGGGAAGCTTGCTGTCGAGCAGCGAAATCAAGGGCTGGCCTCCGGGTGGCGTCTTCACCGCATTGCCGCGCACGATCTCGCGACCGCTGATGGGCTTACCGTAAAGACGCTTGTTAGCGTCGGCGTCGGCGTGCAGCGTGGCGCCGTCCAGCGATACTCCGGCAAACAGACCTTTGGCCTTGGCATAAGTCAGCACGTCGACCCCGCCAATCGAGGTAGAGGTGGTGGTGGCGCCGCTAGGACCAGCCGCCGCGGTGGCGTCGCTGCCCAGCTTGGTCTTGTCCTGCAGTACGGCGTCCACGCCTTTGTTACCCATGACCAAAAGGACAAAGTCGGTGGAAGTGCCGCCCACCTGGAGGCCGACGCTGGCGCCCCCGATGGTGTACATGGCGGGCGCCGACCACTTGCCCTCGAAGTCCTTACCGCTGCGGCAAGTCAGCGGGCCACGGCCGCCGCTTCCGCCCACGCCGATGCCGAACTTCTTTACATTGGGCAGCACGATTACGCACTTAGCCTCGTCCAGCAGGCTGGTCGGGATCTTCCCGCCGTCAATTGCTTCCCGCAGCACGCTGGCGGCGTTCTTGAAAGTTTCTTCGTCCTTTTCCTTGTCGCCGGCCCAGGCCGGCAGAGCCAACAGCATGGCGAATACGGAAATGAGGAAAAGGGGTAGAGTGCCGTTCCTGACGTAACCACCTGTTCTTGGCGACAAACCTTGCGTCATGTCAAGCCTCCTTGGCTTTGTCAGACGGGAAGGGATTGTACTCCGCTTTTGCTCTCCCGTGCTCGGCCGCACCGAGTCCAGCGCGAACACTCCGGCCGTCGTTTTCCGGGGTATCACATGCTGCCGTGACGCCCATCACAGCTTCCCGTGCGGAGACGGTCGATAGTAACCACCTTAGTTTCTTCCGAAGGCGCGCAGGAGACGGTATGACTGTCCTGGTGGTTGCGATCGTCGCCTTGGGGCTTCTTGTAGTAGTGGCTGCGGTAATTTCGGGATTCCTCTGGTTTTCCGGGCGCAAACCTCTCGAACCAAAACATTGAGGTTGGGTCCCGGCACACCTTTCCTGGAAGCCCCGAGAAGGCTGCTTGCATCGACCTGTGGTCCGTTGCTGTGCACGCACTATTCCTCCGCTTTGCTCCGTTTGGGCACCATCGCAGGTCGCAGCTAATCGCAAACAGGGTGCGACGAAATCTTGTGCGCCTTATTGACGCATAAGGCCGCCGACCCTAGGCTCAGGGGGTTGTCAGGGCGCCGTCGCGACAATTGAAAAAGACTTTGCTGCCTGCGTACTTCCTCCACGAGGACCACAGGGAAATATCTCACATCACGATGTGATTCTCGTCACAGAATGGCGCCAATGACTTCTGCAATTATGATATTGAAATTCATTTTCAGTTGTTAAGGGTTGATTTTTTTGCCGGCCTACATGCGACCGAATCGCATTGAGGAGGGTGGTCCAGCATGAAACAAGCCGAACCGCTTATAAGCTTTCGACGTATTTGGGCTTGCAGCGTGGCTCTCCTAATCCTGTGCGCATCGGCGTGGGGTGGAGCATCGGTAAGCATCTCGGGCACCATCGTTGACCCCACCGGCGCCGTTGTCCCAGGCGCCGCCGTCACACTTCAAAATTCCATCGACGGCCACGAGCGGACTTGCAGTACGGCCAATGATGGCTCTTACAGTTTTCCTGCGCTGGCCCCGGGTCAGTACCGCATCCGGGTCGTGGCGCCGGGATTCAAGCCATACTTGCAAACGGGGCTTGTCGTGGCCGAGGCCCCACTCAGGGTGGATGCCAGATTGGTTGTGAACTCTGAGGACACGACGGTTGAGGTGTCCGCCGACAGCCTGCAAATCGACCTCACCTCAACGCAGTTGGGCGAGACAATTGCCGAGAAAAAAATGACA
>Ga0187777_10003087_pt1 | contig 10645 bp, 10 predicted proteins | sample 1015_Q2_SP5_10_M_FD_132416 | JGI IMG/M metagenome (GOLD analysis project Ga0187777, IMG submission 132416) | Tropical peat soil microbial communities from peatlands in Department of Meta, Colombia - 1015_Q2_SP5_10_MG | ecosystem: Environmental > Terrestrial > Soil > Wetlands > Peat | place...
CCGTGTGAGCTCAAAACCTCACCGAGAATGTTGGTAAGCTGCACCGGCGCAAAGGCAACCGGCAGGTCAAAGGTCTCATCATACGCGGTAAGACAAACAAACGAAGAGAGTTTCGGGAACATCTCACGCTTGAAGTCCCTGAATTTGGCGTCCGTAAGCGCCCGAGTGATTTCTCTCGCCCGGTCGGACCGAAAATTGCAGAAGATCACCACGTCCCCGTCCCGCATCGGAGCAAGGGGGCAGTTCTTTGTCGGTTCGAGTATGACCGCGGGAAGCATGAATTCATCGGTTCGGTTATGCTCGTAGCTCTGCTTCACCGCTTCTACCGCGGAATACTTCCTGATGCCCTCGCCCATAACCATGGCCTCATATGCTTTCTGTATACGTTCCCATCGCTTATCGCGGTCCATGGAGTAGTACCGGCCTGAGACGGTGGCTATAGAACCGATGCCAATCTTGGAGAAATGCTCTTCGAGGGCGGTGATGTACCTTATGGCACTTGAAGGCGGGGTGTCCCTGCCATCAAGGAAAGCGTGAAAGAAAACGTTTGTAATCCCCCGGGCTTTCGCCATGTCAAACAGTGCAAAGATATGGTCAAGGCGGCTGTGCACCCCTCCGTCCGAAAGAAGCCCCATGAGATGGAGCGCTCTCTCTGGCTGTTTTACAGATTCCATGGCGGAAAGCAGAACAGGGTTTTTGAAGAAATCTCCTTCTCTGATCGCCTTGCTGATACGGGTTGAATCCTGATAAACCACCCTTCCCGCTCCGAGATTCAGGTGTCCGACTTCGGAGTTTCCCATTTGTCCGTCAGGCAGACCGACGGCTTCGCCGGAAGCCTGGAGCTGGGTGTGCGGCCAGTCCCTGAGAATGCTTTCATATATGGGTGCATGCGCCGACGCGATCGCATTGCCTTCTTCCTTCATATTGATGCCCCACCCGTCCAGAACAACCAATACTACCGGTTTATCAGACATTCAAGCTCCTTACCTTGTGAGAAAACTTAAACCTCGAGCATCTGATCCCACATATCATCCTGTGTGAATGGATCGCCTGTGCGGCTCTGTTTTCAGGAGCGCATGGGTCTGCCATGTGGTCTTTGATGTTTGAGATGTACGACGCTAACAGGGTTTTTCGAGATTGACGCCGAGGGTGTTCCACTTGCCGCAATTCGGGCAGCGGCCGGACCAGTCCGTGGTCTGCAGTTCGCAGTTGGAGCATACGTAAGGAATGATAATCTGCTTGCGGAAACCAAGCGCTTTCTTGAACTCCGATGCGGCAAGCCCCAGAGATCCTCTGCGCAAATAGATGTTCCCAAGCAGCTTATGCACATCCGGGTATTCCTTGTCTCCCCAATCCACAGAAGAGAGGACGTCAAAGGCCTCATCGATCATCTCCAGGCGGTAGTAAAGCTTGCCGAGAAAGAACTTGAGAACGATGTCCTGAGGTTTCCAAGTGACCGCCTGTTTATAGATTTCGATGGCTTTACCCGGTTCCCCCTGCTTGAGATTGACATCCTCGAGACGGTGGAGCAGCAGGGTCGATGAGGTCATTTTATACGCCTTTTCCCAGAGAGCGGCCGCCTCCTTTGTCTTGTCTTCTTCAAGATACACTTCGCCGAGTCCCAGATAGGCCGGGATAAAATCCCTGTCGAGTTTGATCACGCCGCGGAACATTTTTCGAGCGCGTTCCAGGTCACCGGCTTCGAGAAGGGAGCGGCCGAACTCATATTTGAACCCGACGAGTCTCCGGTGTTCCACCTCCTGTTCCGCCGGCGAGAGAGGGTTGGCCAGCAGCTGGCGTTGTGTCTCGTACAGGTCCTCCCAATTGTTCAACCGCTGATAGAGATCGCGCATCCTGATGAGTGCGGTAAAGTTGGATGAATCTCTGGAGAGTATCTCTTTATACAGTTTAAGGGCGTCGTCGTAACGCTTAGCCTCTTCATAATCGGCAGCCAATGAAAACATGACTTCTTGGTTGTCGCTGTCCAATCCCCACGCCTTTTGATGAAGAAGGATCGCTTCCTGTGGATTCTTCTCGCGGAGCAAGCTGATACCCATGCGAAGGAGCGTATCGACGTGGTTCGGTTCAATGTCGAGAACCTTCTGAAAATGGCTTATAGCCTCGCGATTCCTCTTTGCGAGCAGCGAATTGAGCCCTTTGGTGTAAAGCTCCTGAATCTTGGACCGTTTCTTCTGCTCGCGCTGCACCCTGAGGCCCCGGAGGTACCGCCTTATATCGCGCAGCATGTACAGGAAGAAAATAACGCCGGCACCGATGCCGAGAGATATGAGCAAGAAGGCCGACTTGGATATCTCATAGGATTTCGATGGAAGGATATTGATAGTCACCGTGCCTTGGTTGAAAGCAACCAAGAGCACGACAAGCATCGACACAATGAGCAGGAGAATTGTAACAATGAACCTCATCCGCGATCCTTTCCCCAGAAAAAATCAATTCTTCAGCGCTTTGTTCGCCGCGCTGCATGGAACAGGCGCCAACTGATTAATAATGATACGGTTTCCCCTTCAGTATTGTAAAAGCGCGGTACAGCTGTTCAAGAAACACAAGTCTCGCCATCTCGTGCGTGAGCGTCCATCGCGACATCGCGATCACTTTCCTGGCACATCCCGTTACCCGATCGTCCAGCCCCATTGCGCCGCCGATCACGAATACCGCCTCCCTGACGCCGGACTGCAGGACCCCGTCCAGGAATCCGGCAAACTCATGAGAGGTGAATTCCTCACCCCGCTCATCCAATGCCGCCAGGAACGTTCCTGCCGGGAGAGACTTGAGTATTTTCTCGGCTTCCTTCTTCCTGACGGTCGGGGCATCCTTCAGGCTCGTTATTTTCTCCTCGTTGAGCTCCTGCATTTCTATGGACGCATACGGCCTCAGGTATCGCAGATACTTCTGGATCCCTTCCTGGATAAACCGCTCCTTCGTTTTTCCCATGCAGAGAATGCGAAGCTTCATGGGGCGGCGCTCTGCATGGCCTTGGGCCGTCCAAGAAAAGGAACCCTGACGGCATCGCCCCAGAGCTTTTCCAGGGCAAAATAGGCCCTCGTCTGCTCATCGAAAATGTGCACTACGACATCGCCGTAATCCATGAGCACCCAGCTCGATTCGGTCTGTCCTTCTATATGTGAAGGATGAACGCCGGTTTTCGCGAGAGTCTGTACGATCCAGTCCGAAATAGCAGAAACCTGCGTGGTATTGCTCCCCGAGCAGATGACGAAATAATCGGCTATGTAGGTGAGCCTGCGGATATCGAGTATCAGTATATCGAATGCTTTCTTGGTATCCGCAGCCTCTGCGCAGAGCTGCGCCGCTTCCAAAGTGTCACGCATATAGCTTATTTTTTATTATATAGGTTTCAACATCCTCAGGCAAGTGATATTTAACAGTCCTGGAGTCACGGATCCTCTTGCGGATGTCTGTTGACGATATGTCGTAGAGAGGGATCATTTCCAGACAGATCTTGAAACCGTCCGGCTGGAACATCGCATGCATCAGATCTCCACTGTCCAATGCAGCAAGCATTTTCGAAGCGCCTTTCATGAAATCGATTTTCATGAGGTCGGCGAAGCGATAACCTGGCCTCGAAAGCACGACAAAACTGCACAGCTGGAGAAGCCTTTCCCAGCGACTCCACATCTGTATTTCAAGGAATGAATCAACGCCCGTAATGAAATAAAAATCCGTCGCCTGATGCATCGCGCGCAACGCAGTCACCGTCTCGATGGTATAGGACTTTCCTCCGCGCATCACCTCAATGTCTGATACCGAAAAAAGAGGGTTGCTGGCAATCGCGAGACGGACCATCTCGAGCCTTTGGACAGCGGGCGGCATGTCTTCTTCGTGCTTGTGCGGGGGAAGATAGGAAGGAATAAATACGACCCTGTCCAGCTTTAATCTGTCACGTACCTCTTCTGCCGCGGCAAGATGTCCATAGTGGATGGGATTGAATGTGCCGCCGAGGATGCCAAACTTCTGTGCCAATCGCTCTCCCGATGATCAGTCTAAAGAGTTATTGTTATGCGCCGTAAAACCTTTTTTTTCAGGCACTCCCTCAATGCCTGTGTTCCGATACGCCTGGCTCGCCGGGTCCAGGCTACTTCCTAATCTGTCCGCTCCCGAATACGATGAACTTGGTTGAGGTAAGCTCTTCCAAACCCATAGGCCCGCGAGCGTGGATCCTGGTCGTTGATATCCCGATCTCTGCGCCCAGCCCGAACTCAAAGCCGTCGTTCAATCGCGTGGAAGCGTTCACGAACACAGCAGAGGCGTCGACTTCGCGCTGGAACCGACGGGCATTACAGTAGTCGTCCGTGACAATGGCTTCCGAGTGCTGCGAACCATGCGCCGCGATATGCTGCATTGCATCTTCGATGCTTTCCACGATTCTCACGTTCAGGATCAGATCGTTATACTCCGTGTCCCAGTCCTTTTCCGTGGCCGCCTTGATATCAGGCACGATTGCCCTCGTCTTCTCGTCTCCACGGATTTCAACAGAGGCCTTCTTCATCCGGTCGATGATCGCCGGCAAAAATGTTTTGGCCACGTCTTTATGCACGAGCATGGTTTCCATGGCGTTGCAGGTGCCAGGCCGCTGGACCTTGGCGTTAAAGCATATGTCCTCCGCCATCTTGAAATCAGCCTTGCTGTCAACGTACACATGGCATATGCCTTTATCATGCTTGATGACCGGTATCGTTGAGTTCTCCGAAACCATTCGTATGAGCCCCTCCCCGCCGCGCGGGATGATGAGGTCGATGAACTGATTGAGCTTGAGCATCTCCGTGACGCAGGACCGGTCGGGATTATCGATGAAGGAAACCGCCCCTTCAGGGATGCCTGCTTCGGCCCCTGCCCGGGAGAGCACGACAACGATTGCCGTATTGGTATGCACGGCCTCGGAGCCTCCTCGGAGCAAGACCGCGTTGCCGGATTTCAGACAGAGCGCCGCCGAATCAGCTGTCACATTGGGCCGGGACTCATAAATGATGCCGATGAGCCCGATGGGGACACGCATCCTCCCCACCTCCATGCCGTTCGGCCTGCGCCACATCCTGAGCACCTCACCCACGGGATCCGGGAGCGCCGCTACCTCTCGGAGGCCATCTGCCATGCCTTTGACCCGATCGGGATTCAAGGTCAGCCGATCGATCATGGCCTTTGACAGCCCTTTCTGTTCTGCTGCCTTGAGGTCCTTCTTGTTCTCGACGATGAGCTTATCAGCTTCTTTCTCGAGTCCCGCCGCCATTTTGAAGAGTGCATTGTTTTTTATTTCGGTCGAGATGTTTGCCAGCACTCGCGATGCGCTCTTAGCCTTTTTTGCCTTATCTGAAACATACTGCCTGATTTCCATAAGTCCCTCTCTTCGTGGCTTCTCGGTTCAATCTTTCAATGTACAATATCCCGTTACAATATCACAAGGTCGTCCCGGTGGATCACCTCATCATAGTCCTTATGCCCGAGAATGGACTCTATCTGCGAGGTTTTGAGTCCCTTGATCCTGTCAAGATCCGACGAAGAATACTTGGTAAGTCCTCGAGCGAATACAGTGCCCTTGAGATCGGCACAGGCCACACAGTCTCCCAGCTTGAAATTTCCCTCTACCCTGACCACTCCGCCGGGCAGAAGGCTTTTCCCCCTGTTCACGAGCGCCTCGCGCGCTCCGTTGTCGACCACGAGCTTCCCTGCTGAGCAGACCGTATACGCGATCCAGTGCTTCCGGCTGTCCTGCTTCTCGGGCTTCGGTAAAAAAAGCGTGCCGACTTCCTCTCCATCGAACAGCGCCTGGAGAATGCCGGGTTTTTTCCCGTTCACGATCACCATGGGTGCGCCGTATGCGCCGACCTTCTTCGCCGTCATAATCTTGGAACGCATACCCCCCGTGCCGACGGCCGTCTGAGCATCCCCAGCTCCGCGTTCCAGTTCAGGCGTGATCTTCTCGACGACAGGGACGATCTCCGCCGAGGAATCGAGCTTAGGATCAGCAGTATAGAGGCCATCGATGTCAGAAAGGATGACGAGCAAATCTGCGTCGGCAAGGTGTACGACCATCCCTGAGAGGTTGTCGTTGTCGCCGAACTTGATCTCGTCCACGGACACCGTATCGTTTTCGTTGATGACCGGGACAACACCGTAATCGAGCAGCGTCCTGAGCGTGTTTCTCGCGTTCAAAAATCGGGTCCTGTTCGAGAGGTCTTCGCGCGTCAGGAGTACCTGGGCGACCTTTTTGCCGTATGCGCTGAAAGTCTTCTCATACATCCACATGAGGCTTGACTGGCCGATCGCGGCGGAGGCCTGTTTCACCGAAAGCGGCAGCCCCTTCTTCTTGGTGAGGCCCAATTTCGCGAAGCCAGCGGCGATCGCGCCTGACGAAACGAGGATTACCTCCCGGCCCTTGTCAAGGAGAGCAGATATTTCCGATGCGAGCCGCTCGATACGCGCTTGGTCAAGCCCCGATTCAGAAGAGGCGAGCACCGCGCTTCCGACCTTAATGACGATCCTGCGCTTGTTTGACAAGAGAGAACTTCGGTCAAGTGTGATGGCTTTTTTCATAGAGCGATATCAGTATCAATACCCGTCGTTCGTAATCACGCTGTTTATATATCCTCTGCGCCATGGCTGATGATCCAGTCCACGGCCTCCGTAATGCTGTGCGCCGTATAATCTGGCGCTACGACGTGTCCCGGCCTCTCATTTCCGGGATCATCCGGCGCAAAACCGCTTGTGACCAGTATAGCACGAACACCAGCCCGTTGAGCAAGCTCGATATCGCTCCATTTGTCCCCGACCATGAATGAGTGATTGATATCTATGTCGAAATCTCTCATCGCCTGGTCGATTAAACCGGTCCCCGGTTTCCTGCAGTCGCAAGACATGGTATATTTAGAGTTGCCCGCGGTCGGGTGATGCGGGCAATAATAGATGCCGTCAAGGACTGCCCCCTCCTCCCGCAGCATGCCGGTAAGATACGCATGTGCTTCGTGAACCAGAGACTCCGGGAAATATCCCCGTGCCACTCCTGACTGGTTCGTAACGAGGATCACCTTGTAACCGGCATGGTTCAATTTTTTGATCGCCGCGCCTGCTCCCGGAATGAGGCGGAGCCTGCTCAAGTCCGTCAGATACCCCACCTCCTCGTTCACCGTACCGTCTCTGTCGAGAAATACCGCCTTGCTCATATTCCTTGTAATAGTACCTCTTCCCACTCCCGGTTCTCAAGTACTTTCAGCTGGATCCTGAGAGCCCGGATGCCGTCGGGGTTCAGTTGTTTCAGCCTCACAGCGTCCTTCTCCGTAGTGATCATCATGCGTATGTTCTCAGCCGCAGCCTTCTGACGCAGCGCTGCAAGATCAGACCCATTATAGGCATAATGGTCGGGGTATGCAATCATGGCCCGGATTTCGGCGCCTAGCGCGCGAAGAAGCATCGCGAGGGATTCAGGCCGTGCAATTCCGGAGAACGCAAGTACGGTGGTCCCTCGCAGCGCGGAAAGCGGCATGACGTCGCCTGTAATAATGTCGATGATGTCCGTGGGTTCCTGTCGGGATGTGAATATTCGTGCCTCTGTCATGCGCCCGATGATGCCTTTTAGCTTGGCGAGATCTGTCGCCCTATCCTCGCCGGTGATGAGCACAACCTGCGCCCGCTTGAGAGCTGTAAGAGGCTCTCTCAATATTCCCGCAGGAAAGAGTTTTCCGTTCCCAAATGGGTCAGCGGCATCGACCAAGACGATATCAAGGTCCCTTTTTAGCCGGAGATGCTGAAAACCGTCGTCAAGAACGACCGTGTCTATGTCGAATCTCTGTTTTGCAAATACAGCGGCCTGACACTTGTCGCTGCCAACGACAACCGGCACCTCCGGCAGCACGGAGCCGATCAAAACCGGTTCATCCCCTCCGGTTTCCGTATCGACGAGCACTTTTTCTCCGTCTGACACGACCACGATGCCAGACCTGTCTTTCCTTCCGTACCCCCTGCTTATGACGGCAGGCCGTTTCCGGTTCCTCTGCAAGAGTCCCACTATCTGTATTACTGCCGGCGTTTTTCCCGTACCGCCGAGGGTAATATTGCCGACCGATATGACGTTCAACTCCAGGCTTCGCTGTCTCGCGACTCGAAGCCGATAAAGAGTATGGCGGAGGTGGACGGCGAGAGCGTAAAAGGCAGACAGCAGCTGGAGGCACATCCCGACAATAAGAGACTTTTTCCTTCCATACATCACGTCTTCGATATAAGAGCGGACGTTAGTTTTCACGTATAAGCCTGCCGATAGCGTCAATCGTCCTTTTCGTTGCCCCGGAATTGGATTCGATCACTGTGAATGCTTTGTCCCCTATTTGCTGAGCATAGTTTTTGTCTGACAATAATTTATCCGCCTGAACATAGAGCTCTTCCTTATCCCTTACAAGGATGCCGCCGCCGGCAGAGATCAGGGCCTCTGATATTTCTTTAAAGTTGAACATGTAACGGCTGAAAATAACAGGTTTTTTCATTGCTGCAGGTTCAAGGAGATTATGCCCGCCGACCCTTACAAGACTTCCGCCGACAAATGCGAGGTCACAGATACCATAGAATGTACGAAGTTCGCCGATGGTGTCAAGCAGGAGCACGTCTTTTATCGTCCCTTTCAGTCTTGTCCTCCTTTGACATTCGTACCCGGCCTTGTTGATGAGCCCAGAGACTTCATCGAACCTCTCGGGATGTCGGGGGGCGATAATGAGGATCAACTCGGGGAACTTTTCCCGCAGTCTCCTGAATATTTCGAGCAGGGCAGCCTCCTCCCCTCGATGCGTGCTTCCGGCGGTAATGACCTTGCTCCCTTTCGGCATCTGAACAGGGCTCGGTTGGCTTTCGGGGATTTTCTGATCGAATTTCAGGTTTCCCGTGATTATTACTTTTTCCTGGGGTGCTCCAATGTCCTTTATACGCGCCGCGTCATCGGCAGACTGCATGCAGAAGATGGTCACATGCGAAAAGACCTGTCTGAAGAACGTTTTAAATTTTATGTAATTTTTGAACGAGTGCGGGGATATTCGACCGTTTACGACGGCCGAAGGAATGCCCTCCCTCTTCAGTTCACGGAAGAAATTTGGCCAAAGCTCCGTTTCCGCCACAAGCACGACCGCAGGGTTGATCTCGCGTATAACCCGGCGCACAATCCACGGGAAATCAAAGGGGAAAAAAAATACCGCATCGGCCTCCGGCACCCGCTGATGGGCAGTATGGTTGCCGGTGACCGTGACCGTAGAGAGGATCAGTTTCCTGTCAGGGTATTTTTTCTTCAGTTCGCGGACAAGCGGGTGAGCTGCCATAACCTCGCCAACGGATACGGCATGAATCCAGATGGGACGTGTTCCCCGAATTGCCTTTTGGACCGACTTCCGGATGCGACCCAGTTTTTGGGATATGCCGCCGCGGTACTTCGGCACGGTGACAAGTTTGAACAGAATGAACGGCGACAGGAGCAGTGTCAGCAAAACAAGCAGTATATTGTATAGAATGTACATACTATCATGTCACCCGCTACGATGCTTCATGATGAAAGTACTGATCAGCCTGCTCCATCACCCGGTTCAGCGCCTCGGTCAGTTCCCTGCGCTTTGACTCAAGTTCTTCCTCTTTTGTTCCATGGACTATGATAGGCTCTCCGTACACAACCACAGCCTGCGTGAAGGGCACGGGGAGCATGTATTTATCCCATATTTTTCCGAGAATCCAGTATTGCTTCGCGCTTGACGATACGGGGACTATAGGCTTGTTCAGCTTGCCTGCCAGATAGGTTATCCCCTGCTTCACCTCATAGATAGGGCCGCGGGGCCCATCCACGGCGATGGCGATATTCTTGCCTTCTCGCAGACCTTCGACCATTCCGAGGAGCGCCCGGCCGCCCTTCCGTTTGCTCGACCCCCTCACCACATTGAACCCGAATCGTTTGAGAATCCCGGCCTGGATATCGCCGTCACGGCTTTCACTGGCGGGAATGACAATGCCCGAATTGCGCTGGTGATGGAACAGTAAAAATTGCCTTCCGTGCCAGAATGCATAGATCAGGTTTTTGCCTTCCGTTATCAGGCGGTCAGCGTCCTCCTTTTTCACGGTGTGCGTGCGTATTGTCATGCTCCAGATCGAAATCAGCGCCCAGCCGACGTATGAGATTAGTTTTTCCCTCATCATTCCTGCACCCGTATCAGAGGCTCGTCCCTGAACTGCTGGTCATAGAGGTTCTTGTATTCTCCGGCCAGTGCGAGGAGTTCCCTATGTCTGCCCTGCTCGACGATCCTCCCGTCCTTGAGGACGATGATGCGGTCCGCATTCATGATCGTGGAAAGCCTGTGGGCTATCACGAAGCTGGTTCTGCCCATCATGAGCGTATCGAGGGCTTTCTGCACCTCTCGTTCTGATTCCGTATCGAGGGAAGAGGTGGCTTCATCAAGAATGAGTATGGGGGCGTCTTTAAGAAGCGCCCGCGCTATGGCAATCCGCTGGCGCTGGCCGCCGGAAAGCTTCACCCCCGACTCACCGATGACCGTATCATACCCCTGGGGAAGTGTGCGGATAAAATCATCTGCATATGCAGCATGGGCCGCGCCAACCACCTTATCAAATGGCTTCTCGGTGTGGCCGTACGAAA
>Ga0187777_10003088_pt1 | contig 10642 bp, 10 predicted proteins | sample 1015_Q2_SP5_10_M_FD_132416 | JGI IMG/M metagenome (GOLD analysis project Ga0187777, IMG submission 132416) | Tropical peat soil microbial communities from peatlands in Department of Meta, Colombia - 1015_Q2_SP5_10_MG | ecosystem: Environmental > Terrestrial > Soil > Wetlands > Peat | place...
AAGCAAGGCTATACGGTTGAAATCTAACGCCGATGGTTTTTCAGGCTGGCGTCTTCACCTCTACCACCGGTGGGATAAATGATCAGCTGCCGTCGGTCCCCCAAACCTTCGCTCACCGTGCGAACGCCTTGCGCTCCATTGAGCTCCAAATGAATGATGCGCCGCTCGCGCGATGACATCGGGTTGAAGCGGTGAGGCTGTCCGGTCTCGCGGACGCGCTGCGCCGCCACGCGCGCCGACAGTTTCAATTCCGCCAGACGCGTCGCGCGATAGTCGCCGCAGTCTAAGCGAACGCGGTCGTGCAGCCGCGGGTCAAGACGCAGCCAGCGGTGGGCGATGTGTTCGAGCGCGAGCAGCAGCTCCGCATTCCGCTCCAGCAGCAGCTCGTCGTCGGTTCCCCGAAATGTGACCGCGATATCGGCGTCTTCCGAGCCCGCTGCCCCGGGCGTAGGCGCCGAGAGATCCCACCCTACGGCCAGATGCATTTCGGCAATGGCGAGATCGAGAAACCGCTTCAACTCCGCCAAGGTGCGCTCGCGATCCAGGAGTGGCTCGGCCGAGCCGCGCCCCCCGCGTCCCTGGCTGGAAGTTCTTTTCCTCGTGGCCCCTCGTTCGTCGCTCATGGTTTTTTCTTTTTGAACTTGCTACGCGTGGGCAGCGGCTGCGTCCGGTTCAGATACAACTGCTGGACCACGCTGACAAGATTGCTCGTGAAATAGTACAGGTTCAGACCGCTCGATAACTGGAAGAAAATGAATGCCAGCATGAGCGGCATCAAGGCCATCATCCGCTGTTGGGCGGGATCGACGGTGGAAGCCGTCGGCATCATTTTCGTCGAGAGATAGGTGGTCACGGCCATGGCGATCGGCAAGACATAGTAGGGGTCCTTCGCCGACAAATCGTGGATCCAGAGAATCCACGGGGCGTGCCGCAATTCGATCGCGCCGGCCAGCATCCTGTAAAAAGCCCAAAGGAACGGTATTTGCAAGAGCATCGGCAGGCATCCGCCCACTTGCGACCATGGACTGAGTCCGTGCTTGGCGTACATCGCCATGATTTCTTCATTCATCTTGCTGCGGCGCGGATCGGTCATCGAATACTTCCGGTAGCGATCCTGAATCGCCTTCATTTCCGGCGCGATCACCTGCATTTTTCGCATGGAGTGGAAGGTCCAGATGCGAATCGGAAGCAGCGCCATGGTCAGGCCCAGCGTCAAAACCACGATGGCCCAGCCGTAATTGGGGATGAGACGGTGGAGCCATTGCAGAATAAACAGCATGGGCTTGGCGATGACACCCGTCCATCCGAATTGCACCAGCCCCTCCAGCGACGGCTGGACCTTGCTGAGAAGCGCCAGATCCTTCGGGCCCACGTACGCGCGCAACTTCACTGGCACCGGAGCTGCCGAACCTACCGCCATCTCCGCCATGGGCTCGGCCGTCTGCTGACCGTTCGCGACGAGATGTTGCCATTGCGTCCAATGCGAAAGATATAGGACGGTTCCGTTGGGAATAAACGCGGCCGTAAAAAATTGGTCTTCGATCCCGGCGAATTCCATCGCGCCGGGCTGCTGGAAAGGCTGCGTTGAATTGCCAGAAACGCCGAGCTTTTTGTATTGAATCGTGCTGAGGCTCCCGCCTTGCTGATAGAAAACGCTGACGAGCTGCGAGGCTCGGTACACGGTGCGGTCGCCGAAACCCCCGCGCCAGGCCACTCCCGAAGCCAGCGGCTTGCCATCCAGCGCGGCCGAGGCTTCCAGAGACATTTGATAGTCCGAACCGAAGCTCAGCGTTTTGCTGACGTCCAGGTGCCCGTTGCTCCAGTGAAAACTGACACGGACCGGCGCATTGAACGCATTGGCGTTCGCCGGAACCATCGAAGTCTTGCCGGCTTCGCTGCTTGCAGCTGCGGTCTGGACTTCGTAGAGGCCCGCGTTCGCATCCGCTTCCAACTCGCTATCGGAAAGTTGGAGGGAAAAGGGCCAGCCCAGCTCCTTGGCGGCATTCTCATTGACCAGATCGAGCGGGCGCGGAGGCTTTTGATCATCGAAGTACTTCTTGAGCGTCCAGCTTCGCACCACAGCGCCGCGGTTGGAAAGCTCGACGTGATAGAGCGGGCTTTCAATCGTGATGATCCGCTCCGCCTGCGCCTCCGCCCGAGGCGTGCTGACCCGTTCGGGCGTGGCACTCAACGCGGCTTCCACTCCCGGCTGTGCCTGGCCGGCGCCGGGCACAGTTTGCGAAGCGGTCTGGGCCGGCTTCTCGGGCGACGTAACGGGAGGTTTGTAGAAGTGCAACCAAACAAAGGTGATGAGAACGACCAGCACTACGAAGAGAATCGCGCGGACCTGGTCCGACATCTCGCTCACTGGACCGGCTCCGGTTTGCTGTGCGGCAGATCGGGTTGGGGAACCGGATCGAATCCGCCAACCGTAAATGGCCGACAGCGCAGCAGCCTCTTCATGGCCAGCACGAAGCCGCGCCAGGCGCCGTGAAGCTGGATGGCTTCATACGCGTAGTTCGAGCAGGATGGCTGGAACTTGCAAGCTCCGCCGAAAAACGGTGAAAAAAAAACGATGTAGCATCGCAGCAAGAACAACAAGGTGCACGCGCCCAACGGCCTCGCTACCGGAGGGCCTTCTCGGGTTGGGGTGGGAGGAAAGATGCCCGCGGAAGAAGGCCGAGGAGCTCGTCGGTCAGCGGCAGAAAACCTGCCGTGGCTACTGAGCTGCGCGGATGAATGACGATATCCCATCCCGGGGCAATCTCCTGTCGGTTGAGCCTGACGATCTCACGAAGCCGGCGCCGGATACGATTGCGCCGGACTGCGCTGCCCAGCGCCTTCTTGATGCTCCAGCCGAAACGGCTGTGAGCGAGGCCATTGGGGCGAAGGAAAACGGTGAACTCGCGGCCTGCTCGCCTCCGGCCGTCCCGGTACACCGCGTTGTATTCGGCGCGGCGCACCAGACGGCTGGCACGAGGAAAATCGAGCCGCGGCGCATCAGACCCGCGTGAGGCTGTGGCGTCCTTTTTTTCGGCGTTGGGCAAGAACCTTCCGTCCGCCCGCGCTCTTCATACGTGCGCGGAAGCCGTGCTTCTTGTGACGGCTGCGCACATGGGGTTGAAACGTGCGTTTCGGCAACGATCTCTCTCCTCTTCCTGTGTAGTACGCGCGCCGCCATCCGCAATTTCAATCTTAGGCATCGGGCGGCAGCTTCTCGTCCTGCGCCTGCCGCATTGGGCGAGGATCGGTCCCATCGAGCGGCGCGAACCTCTCAGCGCTCACCGCGGACCCCAGCGAATTGGTTAGTGTATGCGAGCGCCGCATCACGGTCAAGGAAGGGTAAGACAAGAGGGCGCGATAGGGGAGCGGGCCGATTCGGTAGAACCGAACGGACTACTTGCTGGGACCCAGAATCTCCTGGGCGCGCTCCCTATCCTGCTCTCGCACCAGCAGCTTGACGCCACCCATCCAAAGCCCGGGCTCTTCCCCGCCCGCATCGTCGGCTTGAACAATCGAATCTACACCCTGGGCCTCGAGCGCGCCCTGCGCAAGCTCGGCTTCGGCCTTGTTTAGGAAGTCCCGAAAAACCACCAATTTGCTCTCTTTGGCCATTTTGGCGATGCGCCCCCGCGTTAGAGGTTGGTCCCACCAAAAGCTTGTTTCACCTTTGGCTGAAGAAGATACACGATGATCCAAACGTTTAGCGCCGCGAAGATAGCGCGCCAAAACAGAAGAAAGGTGTGGAAATGGATCAGGGCCTCCAGCGTGTGGAGGCCAAAAAAGACGACACCCAAAACAGCGAACACGATCGTCACAATGCGCGCCCAGTTCTCCAGCTTCCACAATCCAATACCCATCACTACATATGCGGCGGCGACGCCCATCATCGTCAAGCCGAGCAACACGCCACCCATGCCAGCGAACAAAGCCATGCGAGGATGAGAAACAGACATCTGCGTCATCATGGTACCCCCGAGAACCATGACCAAGCCGCCTAGCGCGAGAATCACTGCGCCGATAAACGCAAGGATCGAAAGAAACGTTACGCCCGCTGGACGTTCCATAGGCGCGCTCACAAGAGAAACGTAACGCAGTGCATCAGAGACCGGTTCCTTTAAACGCCTGCCTCACGTTCGGCGTCAATAGGTAGACGACGACCCAAACATCGATCGCGGTAACCACCGCTTGCATGAAGAACAGAATTACGTGCAAATGCAGAACCGAGTGCAGCAAGCTGAACGCGTTGAAAAGCAGTCCCAGGCCCACCAAGATTACCGTGACGATGCGGGCCCAGTTCTGCAGCTTCCAAAGCCCGATACCGAGGACGAGGTACACAGCTGCGACGCCCAGAAACACGACCCCCACGATCGCGCCGCCCATTCCGGCAATCATTCCGAGTCCGGGACGATTCGCCAGGCTCGACAAGATGGCGCCGCCAAGAAACATTCCGAATGCCGCAAAAAACAAACAAAACGCGCCGATAAAGGCGAGCACCGCTATGACGGTCACACCCGTGGGGCGTTCCATCTGTCCTCCTTCACCGAACGCATAATTGAGCGCGACCGTACGCCAACCTTCTGGCAGGGTCAAGCAGAAAGAACCATGATCCCGAAGTCCAGCTTCGATGTACACTCGCTCCACCTCAGCAGGAAGCTCATCCGGCCACCGCCCTGGGGTTTCATCGGGAGTCCGGGAATGATTTTGCCAACGGCAACTCATCTTCGCATCGTGACCGTGCTGCTCTTTGGTGTGTCAGGTTTTTTTCGGCGCTGGCACAGTGATCACTGCCTTTCTGCTGCCGCTATTTTCCAGGCTTTGGTAGGATGTGTGCCCAAGAATCGCGCATCCAACACAGACGAGGTATTGGAGCGGTGGCGAAAGCGCGTCTGTTTAAAAACAAGGGGAAGTCCGCGAAAGCGCCGGCCGCCAAGAAGCCCGCGCGCGCCAGTCGAAAACTGAAGATCGGCCTGATTGGCTTTGGCACCGTCGGGCGCTCGGTCGCGAAGATTCTCTGCGAAGATGATCGAGGGCCACTCCTTCTCACGCACATCTGCAATCGCAATATCGAGCGAAAGAAGATCGAGGGCCTCCCCGCGCACATTCGCTGGACTTCGAAAGTGAATGAAGTGCTCTCTTCCGATGTTGACGTCGTCGTGGAACTGATTGGCGGCCTTGAGCCTGCAGGCGGATGGGTTCAGAAGGCACTGCGCGCCGGCAAGTCCGTGGTAACCGCCAACAAACTTCTGATCTCCGAGCACGGTCCCGAGCTCGCCGACCTCGCGCGGAAAATGGGACGCCGCCTGGAGTTTGGCGCGTCGGTGGCAGGAGGTATTCCCGCCATTATCGGCATTCAGGAAGGGCTGGCGGGCGATCGCCTCTATCGCATCGCCGGAATCCTGAACGGTACTTGCAACTTCATCCTCACAGAAATGGAAGCGAGCGGCGCAACCTTCGAAGTGGCCCTTCGGCAAGCGCAGGAGCGCGGTTACGCCGAGGCCGATCCGAGCGCCGATGTCGACGGCATCGACGCCCGTGCGAAACTCGTGATCCTCACCCAGGCCGGTTTGCGGCTGCGCGTGCGCAGCGAACAGATCGTGTGTCGTTCGATCTCGCTGGTTCAGGCCGTGGACTTCATGTACGCAAGCGAACTGAAGTGCGCGATTCGTCAAATCTCGCTCGCGCAAAAGGACACAACCGACGGCGTGCGCCTGGCGGCCGCTGTGCAGCCGGCTTTGGTGCCCGCCGGTTCACTGATCGCCCACGCCCAGGGCAGCCAGAACATCGTGATGGCTACCGGCGAGCATGCCGGACGCATGATTTTTGCCGGCTACGGAGCGGGCGGCGATCCCACGGCGGTCGCGGTGATATCCGATCTCTATGCCATCGCACGCAGCGCCGGCGCTCCGCCCGAAACGCTTCCGGGCGCCCCGGAAGTTCCTGATTCAGTCACGGGAGATTTCACCGTGCCCCATTATCTTCGCTTTGTGGTGCGAGACAGGCCCGGCATCGTTGCGGCCCTCGCAACGATCTTTGCGAAATACGGTATCAGCATCGACGCCCTGCTGCAAAAGCCCGGCTTCCCACACTCCGCACTTTCCTTCGTGATGACACTCGAAGCGTGTGACAGCGCCGAGTTGAACCGCGCGCTCGCGGAGATCGCGCCGCTCGATTTCCATGTCGAGCCGCCGCTCTGCCTGCCGGTCTTTGTCGACTGATCTGTTAGGCCGTCGCCGGCTTACCCCTGAACTGCGGGACAAATACCTCTTTCACAAACTGCTCGTACGAAGTCGGCGTGGTGTTCTCTTTGGACCGCGTTTCAAGAGCCACCATGTGACCGGTGTTTAACGCCCGGGCCATCTCCAGAATCAGAGCCACGACATCTGTGGACAGCCCGGTTTGAACCAGGGCTGCACGTACCTGGTCGTCCGGCAGCTGCTTGTAGGAAAGCTGTGGCCGTCCGATAGCCGCGCCGATGAGCGAAGCGACTTCGGCCATGCTGATGTTCCGCGCGCCGAGAAGCTCCCGCGTTTGCTGGCCGACAAAATTGAGTTGAAGCAGCGCTTCCGCCGCAGATTCTCCGATATCGCGCGTGGCGATCATGGGGAGTTCCAGTTCTCCGCGCAGCGGACCCGCCACAACACCCATTGATTTGATGATGTCGATCTGTGGGAGGGTGTTCTCCATAAAATATCCAGCCCTCAGGTGTAACGTGTGGAGTCCGGGAATCTGATTTAGGGATTGTTCGAGGTAATGCAGGCCCGCGACCGGACCGGTACCGGCCAGTTTATCGGCGCCGAAGCTGCTGAGTGAGACAACGTGCTTCACGCCTGTCTTGCGAAGCGCGGCGGCGAGTGCATCAGAAACGCGGTCCTGGAAAGCGCGATAGTCGGTGGCTTCGAGATCGGGAGGAAGCATCACATACGCGGCTTCGGCTCCACTAAAGGCATCGGCGAGGCTTCTCTCATCAGTGAGATCCGCGATCGCCGCCTCGGCTCCTTGACGGGTAAGCGGCTCTAGACGCTCAGCGCTTCTCCCGATCAGGCGCACCCTTTTTTGCTTCGCCAGCAATCGTTCGGCGACCACTCGGCCGGTGTGTCCGCTCGCTCCCGTTACAACGTACATGGCTCTCTCCTTTTTGTCGTTGGTGTGCTTGATCCGCGCGGGTCCGGTGCTGGTGCGGCCCTGTTGTCGGAAAATGGATCGGTTGCCAGTGAACGATCAGGTAGCGTGGCCGGGGAGCGCTACCGAAGAATCGGTTGATCGGCTCGTACCCCTGTGGGCTTTCGAGAGCCGGCCAGGCCTCGCCAAGAACGATCCAGACGCGAAGCCCGCGTCATTCTGTCTCTTGGCATGGGCGGAGTCAAGCGGCGCGCGTCCCGCTGAAGAAGCAAGTGCAGTGGGCCGCACTAAAACGGGCCGGGGCTTAACGAGGGACCGCCCGGTGGCCGACCGGTGCAACTCGGAATTGTTTGCTGAGTGCCAGTCCCTGCTGTTGATAGGAAGAGCCGATCGATTGCCCGTAGAGCTTGTCTGGAACGCTGGCCATCTTGTGATACATCAGCCGCCCCACCACTTGGCTATCCTCCAGCAGGATGGGAACCTCATGAGCGCGAACTTCGAGCACGGCTTTGGTGCCTTTGATTTCGCCGCCTGCGCCGAAGCCAAATCCCGGATCGAAAAAGCCGGCATAGTGAACGCTGAATTCACCGATCGAAGGATCGAACTGGGTCATTTCAGCAGCCCAACTCGGTGGAACGCTGATTCTTTCCTTCGACGCCAGAATATAGAAATCGCCGGGGTCCAAGACGAGCCGCCGCGAGTTCGGAGTGGAAATGGCGTCCCAAAACTGCCCCGCGTCGTACGCGCCGACCTTGCTCAAATCAACCGGCGGGCAGTTCCGCTTCCCTTTGTAGGCCACGACGCTCGACCCTCCGCTTCCCTGGAGGTCAATCGACATCCGCACGCCCTGATCGAGGACGGCTTTAGCGGGCGCATCACCGTTTTCGTAGTAGACAAGTCCTTTCTGCTGCTCGAATCGCTCGAGGACACCGTCGGTGGCGGCGGGAGGCCTACCACGCACAAAGCGGAGCTGCGTGAGCTTGGCGCCTGCGGCGAGAATGATCGGAAAGGTGCGTGAGACGACTTCCACGTACAGATCGCCGGCATATCCCTTCGGCACCTGTTCGAATTCGTCGCCGCCGTCAGTGACGAGCCTTGTGAAAATGTCTAATCGGCCTGTGGTGCTCTTGGGATTGGCCGCACCGCCAATATCGGCAGGCAACGCGAGGTTCTCCACCACGGGAATTACGAATACCGCGCCCCTTTCCAGCAGCTGCGGCTTTGAGAGATCGAGTTCGGCAAGCTTCAAATCGTTGATCTTGGTCGTGATGGTGGAGGCACGGCCGGGAAGGAAGCTGGCTTGCACGCGATAGGCTACCGTGGCGAGGCGCAGATCGATGGACGCGGGTTGGATTTGTGAATCGGTGATCTCGACAGGGGAGCGAATCTTGCCGTTGTGGATCAGCTCGCGGATTTCCTGAGACGGCAAGATGCCTGTTTTGCGCGGCTCCCGCGCCGCATTGGGAAACAGGCCCGGAGATGTCGTTCCTTTTGTCGTCGTCCCCATACTCGACGAGATGCCGGTCAAGAGACGGGCAGATTCGCCTGAAAAGCTTTACGTCCGCGCCTGCGAAAGCCAGGACCCAGTCCCAGATCGGCAAGAGCGCCCGAGCCTGCGAACGGACGCACGACAGAGGCGCGAGCGATTCTAGCACGCCCGTCAAAGCGTTGTAACGGGCGGGTGGAGTTTGACCGGCTTCTCGTGGTCACCTAGAATCAAAAGGCGAAAGAAGGGTCTGGCCGTGAGCCTGACGCAGGCTGAGAAGGCAAGGAACTTCCGGGCGCTGCACGGGCTGCCGATGACACCGACCGCACCGCCCGGGCCGGCCGATCCGGGCGCATTTATCTTCCCGAATCCGTGGGACGCGGGCAGCGCGCGGATTCTCGCGGGGCTCGGCTTTGAAGCCCTCGCGACGACGAGTGCGGGTTTGGCCTTTTCTCTCGGCCGGTTGGACGGCGCAGTGAACCGCGACGAAGCGCTCGCGCATTGCCGTTCGATCGTCGAGGCAACCGACGTACCCATCGCCGCCGACCTGGAAAACTGTTTTGGCGACGATCCGAAGACCGTCGCGGACACCATTCGTCTCGCAGCCGCCACGGGCATCGTGGGTGGCTCAGTCGAAGATGCCAGCGGCGATGAGCGTCAGCCGATTTACGATCACGCGTTAGCGGTCGAGCGCGTGGCGGCAGCCGCCGAGGCGGCACGGGCACTGCCGTTTCCGTTTACGTTAACGGCGCGTGCGGAAAACTTCCTGCATGGACGTGCCGATCTGGACGACACGATTCGACGCCTACAGGCATTCGCGGCAGCGGGCGCCAGCGTGCTCTACGCTCCCGGGCTGCCCAGCCTGGAGGCCATTCGGGTTGTGTGCGCGGCCGTCGCGCCCTGGCCTGTGAATGTGCTGGCGGGTATCCGGGGTCTGGCATTTTCTGTGAAGCAGCTTGCCGCCGCCGGCGTTCGCCGAATCAGCCTCGGTGGGTGTTTGTCACGAGTGGCGTTCGGTGCTCTCATCGCGGCGGGTCGCGAAATGCGCGAAAACGGAGAGTTCACCTTCGTCGACGGTGCCGTTCCCATGGGGGAACTGAGCAAGTTCATGCTAGCGAAGAGCGAACGGTAGGGATCACAAGAAGGCACAGGTTGGATTACGAGCTACCATGTTTGAGAGCTTGACGGAAAAACTGCAGCGCGCCTTTAAGAATCTGCGCGGACAGGGCAAGCTGACCGAGGAGCACCTCGACAACGCGCTCGGGGAAATCCGTGAAGCGCTCGTTGAAGGTGACGTCAACCTCGGCGTGGCGGAAGAGTTCGTCGCGCACGTTCGCCAAAAAGCCCTCGGGTCGGAGGTCCTGCTGCAGCTTTCCCCCGATCAGCAGGTGGTCAAGATTGTGCGCGACGAGCTGGCCGAGCTGCTAGGCCGCGAGGCACGTCCCCTGTTTGGGTCGCGCCCCCCCTCGGTGTGGCTGATTGTCGGCCTGCAAGGATCGGGTAAGACCACCTCCACCGGAAAACTCGCGAAGTGGCTCGGCGAGCACGGACACCGACCCATCGTCGTTTCCACCGACGTCTATCGCCCTGCGGCCCGCGAGCAGCTCGCGCAAGTGGCGCGGGCGACCGGCACACCGATCTGGCCCGGCGCAGGCACGGACAAGCCCCTTGAAATCGTGCGCGGAGCAACCCGCGAAGCCAAGCTTTCGGCGTATGACGTGATCCTGGTGGATACGGCAGGGCGCCTACACATCGACGACGAGTTGATGAACGAGCTACAGATGCTGAAGCGCGAGCTGAATCCTGCGGAGATCCTGTTCGTGGCCGACGCCATGATCGGGCAGGACGCAGTGCGCTCAGCGGGCGAGTTTCACAAGCGGCTTGGCGTGACCGGCATCGTCCTGACGAAAATGGACGGGGATGCGCGGGGCGGCGCGGCGCTTTCGATCCGTAAGGTAACCGGCGCACCGGTGAAGTTCGTGGGCGTGGGGGAGAAATACGATGCGCTTGAGCCATTCCTTCCTGACCGCATCG